>SMVB01033399.1_pt1 | contig 10894 bp, 3 predicted proteins | sample 2456461 | NCBI WGS metagenome assembly SMVB01 (sample SAMN11095934, study PRJNA526329) | marine sediment metagenome | biome: Marine sediment; feature: Surficial sediment; material: Deep marine sediment; isolation source: Hadal surficial sediment | place: Pacific Ocean | collected 2014-05 | depth 0-1...
AATCTTAGTGAGTTTATAACTGTTGAACTGAAATTTAATACAGATATTGATACAACTACAAATCCAACCGTAAGGGCGGGACTGCAGGAACCGTTTACATTCAACGTGCCTGTATACCAGGGATGGACGTCACTCAGAGTTTGGCAAGGATCTTTCAGGGTTTCGAATAATGTTCCAGAAACATCAGACGGCGAATATATTTTTCAGATTTTCGGAGCCAAAGACCGTGCGGGCACCAAGATGGATACTACTTTAAGCACAGTTTTAAACAAAACCTTGTTTATTTGTCGTGGCGGCGAACTTCAGTTGGATACGACTACCTTAGATTTTGGAATTACAAGTTTTTTCTCCGACGAGCGGGAAACCATGACGGTTACAATTACGAATAGTAGCTGTTCAGAACTCATCGTTTCCAGTATAAGTGTACCTCCACCATTTCGATTGGTAAATCCAAGAGACTCTTTTACATTACCCGGAAACGGATTCAGAGTTGTCACTGTTGAATTTAATCCAACGCAACGAACGTCGTATGCAGGAACTATGACGGTCTTCAGCAATGATCGTTTTCAGACTTCACACACGGTTCAATTACTCGGCTCTGCGAGGGGTCCCAGAATTAGGGTGTCCTCTCTCAGTGAACAAATCCTGAACTCGCTGAGTTTTGGCAAAGTCGAAGTGGAGTCAGATAGCACACTTTCTATCTTTGTCAGCAATCCCAAACCTACTAATGCCAGTCTTGGTGACACTTTAAATGTATCATATATGTCTACAACTGACGGAGTCTTTACGGTTTCAGCAACTGAGCTTACTATCCCACCGGATTCCACAAAAAGGGTTGATGTGACCTTTGCGCCGACAAGCAGAGTTTTGTATAATGCAACCATGCAAATTATTAATGATGACGGCATTACGCCAATCCGGACCATTTCCCTGTCTGGCAATGCCAGCGATGAATCCCCGCCGCCGCCGATTACAGGTCTGGCGGTTAGTTTTACACTGGGAAGATTGATTAGTGCCGGCAGCCTTGGCCTTTGCTGGGATCCTGTGAATGATCCGAGCGGTATTTCAAGCGTTTGGTACTATTTTTCAAGAACGCCCAGCACGCAATCGACTGAACCCGACACAAGTCAAACCGAAACCAGTGTAGGCGGAAGGGTTGTTTTAGTACCCAATACCAACTGTGTGAGCTTACCGCTCTTAAATCGCATTACGTCCGGACGGTGGTACTGTTATGTCTGGTTGGAAGATGGGAATGGCAACCGCAGTTGGGCAAACAGAGTTGAGGATTTCTTTTATTATGATATCACGCCGCCTGGAATACCTACGATCGCAGACCGGACCATTCCGGCGCTTCAGTGGTTTGGCCGGAATGAGGCCTATAAATTAACCATCAATATTCCTGTTGATCAATCCAGAAACAGTAGAGATGCAGTCCAAGTTTTCTGGAAATTTAAGGATCCACCAACGTCAGTGGCAGATTATGACGGCACCAGCCAATTTAACCCACCCATCGGGGAAATGGAATTGTTCACAGTGCCCTTTGATTCAGAAGATCTCTGTGGAAAAGATTCACTTTATTTCTGGCTTGCAGATTCGATCGGAAATGTCAATTTCAACAATTACGCCTTTACGCAATATAAATTCGATATGTGCCCGCCAGAAATCACCCGTATTCTCCCCGATGCGCAGAATATCGCTAATCTGGGACAGGCATTCATCGATACTGTGACCATAACCGACCACATCGGCATCGACACTTCAAGCATTAGATTGCATTATCGCTTTGGCGGCGCTGAGTCGGAAGAGCCTTCCAGGAAACTGACTCGAATTGGCAGCACCGATATGTATATCCTCAATATTCCGGCTGCTGGCGTTACCAAGCGCGGCGTCGAGTATCAAGTAGTGGCAACCGACGATCTCGATAACATGGCAGCCGGACCGACTTCATCACTCTGTGATTCAGATTCACTCTGGTTTCCGCTCCGCACCCGTTTGGAGGGTGAGGGCGATTTTCGAATTGATACGGATGGCCGCCCTGTTCCTTTAGTTGCCGGAGATACTACAAATTCCTATCAATTGTTCTCCGTGCCGTACGAGCTGGATAACAGCCAGGTCCTACAGGTTTTAGAGGATGATTTAGGCGCATACGATAATACTATGTGGCGGTTTTTTGACTTCAAGAATGATGGTTCGATTTCCGGCTGTCCTGAGAATCCGGAACTTTGTTTCGTTGAAGCGGACACGGCCAGAGATTTTACTCCGGGTCGGTCCTACTTTATTATCACACGTCAGGAAAACATTATTGTCGATGGTGGGCCAGGCCAAACCAGACGCACGGTTTGTAATGATACCATTCAAGTTTACGAAGGTTGGAATCTGATTGCGACGCCTTTCAATTTCCCAGTGCATAAAGAATCGTTATCCCTTATTAATTCCAATTCAATTGTATCACTGCGGTTCTATGCCGGCGGCTGGAATATTACAGATGTTATGGAAACCTGGAAAGGATATGCCCTTTTTGTCGCCAGCGATAGCGGCAAGGATGATATATATCTTGTTGTCCGCCCCAGGGCTGCCCCGGGAACAGTTTCAAAAGTAACCGCCAATCTTGGTTTTGGACCGGGAGACTGGGCTGTGCAAATATCCGGGCGGGTCGGCCAAATGCATGATTTGGAAAACTGGGCCGGCGTTTTACAAAACGCTCAGCCGGGGTTTGATAATTTCGAATTAGCCGAACCACCCGTGATTGGCCAATTCTTAAAAGTCTCATTTGCGCACCCCGGATGGAACTTGCCGACGGATGAATTCAGTACTGATTTCAGACCGGCTGGCATTTCTGAGCAGGTGTGGCAATTTGATGTGAAGACCAACGAAGCTTATGCGGATGTTAGATTATCGTTCGATTTTTTGGGTGACTTTCCCGCCAATGCCGAAGTCCACTTAATTGATCAAGCTCTGCACAGCGCCCATAATTTACGCGCAAATTCTGTTTATACATTTAAGTCAGGCAGGGACGGAGTAGAGAAGAAGTTTAAACTGATTGTTGGCAGTCATCAGTTTGCCACCACTCAGGCGGGAGAAATCGGCCTGGTACCCGAACAGTTTGAACTCCTGCAAAACTTTCCGAATCCATTTAATCCGGCAACCAGCATCCGCTACAACCTACCGCAAGCAAGCGGTGTTTCGATAGTAATTTACGACTTGCTGGGCCGCAAGGTTAGAAGTTTGATAGATAGCGAACAGAAAGGGGCGGGATATTTTAGCGCTCGATGGAATGGACTCGATGACTTTGGCGGGCAGGTTGCTACCGGCGTCTATATTTACCAGCTTACAACAAATTCCAAATCAATTTCGCGCAAAATGATCCTGATGAAATAGATTCCATGCTAACCTCCCGCAGGCTGGTAAGAATTCGGGAGGTTTGTTAAATGCCTCGAATAAATATTTGTAGGGAACGGTCATGACCGTTCCCGTTCTTATATCACCAACTCCTTTAACTTCTTCGCTTGACCACGGCTGAGAGATAGTTTCGTCCTGTCCTTCAAAACCACCTGGTAGCTCCCGGTTCCTAACGGTCTAAGTTCCTGAATGCGGTCCAAATTCACAATCGTCGAGCGGTGGATGCGCATAAACATTTTAGCATCCAGTTTTGCTTCTAATTCTCGCAGGGTCTGGTTGACCAAATGATTTGCCTTTCCCACATGCAGGCAGGCATAGTTCATCCATAGCTTCAATCCAATCGATTTCTTGAAGTTTGATAGGCTTGAGAGAGCCGTTCTCTTTAATCCAAATGCGTTGGGTGTCGGCTTGATCTATTTGGATGCTATTTATTAACGAGCGCAACTGCTCATTAGGCGGAGTGTCGTTTTTGATTCTCTCCAGTACCCTTTGCATGGCCTGGTTGAAACGCTCGCGGTCATAGGGTTTCAGCAGGTAGTCAACAGCATTGACTTCAAAAGCCTGAAGGGCATATTTGTCGTAAGCGGTTGAGAAAATTACGAACGGTATCTTTTTGAGTTTCTTGATCACCCCGAATCCTGATAGTTCCGGCATTTGCACATCCAGAAAAATCAAGTCTGGCTGGAGTGAATTTATGGTTTTGACCGCCTGTTTACCGCTGCTGCATTCACCGACGATTTCAACGTTCGGATAGTGGGCAAGGTATTCCTGCAGCATCTGACGAGCCAGATCTTCATCATCGACCAGGATTGTGCGGATTTTTTTGTCAATCATGATTTTGCTTGAGAGGAATTTTAATTTTAACAGTAAAAGCTTCTTCAGATGAATTCTTTAATTCTAATCCGAATGATTCGCCGTAAATGCGCTTGAGGCGCTCGTGGGTATTTTTTAAACCGATCCCTTTTTCAAAACAATCCTGCAGTTTACCGTTTCGCGCCGGTTTTCCGGTATTGGCAATTTCGAAATTTAGGTAACCATCCTCTTTAAAAATGCGAATGATTAACTCGCCGCCTTTTGCTTCCTTCGAGATGCCGTGTTTGATGGCATTTTCGACAATAGGCTGCAGAAGCATACTCGGGACACTTTCTTCAAGAACATCGCCATTGATTTCTTCCTTTACTCTGAGCCTGGGCCCAAAACGAATTTTTTCAATATCCAAATAGTTGCGGATGAATTTTAATTCCTGGTTCAAAGTCACGAATTTGCTGGCGTAACCTTCGAGAGAAAAGCGCAGGAGTTCGGCTAACCTGGCATTCATTGTTCGGGCCTTTTCCGGATTTTTGGCCATCAGAGCATTGACCGAATTTAATGCATTGAATAAAAAGTGCGGGTTAATTTGTGATTTCAGGTTTTGCAGTTCCATGTTTTTTGTGAGGAGTTTCAGCTCAGTTTCTTTTAACTCTTTTTCTTTGAATTTTTGATAGAAACTAATTGTGTAAAAAATGCCAACCAATAGGCCGTATTTGGTGAGGCCATCCAGGAACTGCCACATGTGGACGCCTTGAGAGTATAAGAATTTAACCAGGGCTTCGCCGGACGTAACCCAATAAAAGCCGTAAGTCAACGACAGCCAAACTATTGTGAAAAAGATACTTCCAAAGAAATGAATGCCAAAGAATCGGATCGAAGATTTATTAAAAGGGAATTTTTTACAAGAATACCAGAGCGGGATGCTTTAAAAGCGCCATCATGCAGTTAGCGATTGCGGTGGACCTCCAGGCAAGCGCATAGGGCATTTTTCCCTGAATGGATACTATCCCGGCATTGAGAAAGTTGTAAGCGGTCCAGATAGCAAATCCCAGGAAAATATGGCGGAAAAATTTCTTCATAATTGAAATCTAAAAAAATATCTTTAAAAAACAAGCTCATAAAGCTTATTGGTGAATGACTAAAAATAAAAATTTGCCAGCCCGAAGGCGCCTCACCGAGTATGTCTGAGCACTTAGCTGCATGCAGGAATAGTACACAGACCCTCACGCTTGTTTTTCAATTATGGACAGTGCTGCATGGGTGTTGCAGATTAATAAAGTTGATGCGATCGACCTGGATTCCGACTGTGTGTCCGGGCATCTGGATGTCAATTGGTTTCTGGACGTATTAATCAATGAGTATTGAGGTCTCGGAGGTGATAAATCTCAGGGATTAATTTTGAAAATAGCACCATTTTAACCGCCTGAGGATTATGTTATTCATCCGTTGCGCAGTAACAAAAAGAGATTGTACATAGGCAATGTAGTTTTATCTTATTTAAGCTCAATAAAAATAAGGTAAAAGCTATGCACAATCTCGAAGAAAAGTTTGTCATTATTTTTTTGACTCTAATCTTTTTTTGTTGCAAATTGCGGTATCAGAGTGTATATGTAAAAATGGTTGGATCAGCGATACCTCGTCCATAAATTCCAGCCGGGTCATCTTTCTTTTAGTCAATCTCCTGGCTAGTATTCATTGGACAATGTATCACCGCAGTCATAAAAAGCTTAAGCTCTATAAATAGGTTTAAGTTCCTCCTTGAAATTCGCAATGGGGAGTATTATGCGAAATCTATTCGCTGGATGTTGGGGATGAGTATCCACGTTTCAAGCTACCTGTGGCTCAACGATAAAAAATATGGCGAGATTTTTTTTGTTTCAGTGGATAATGAGGCAGGAAGCGGCACACGGATCTTGCTGTTTTTGACGAACTATCCGTATCAATTCTGACAAGCTCGACCGAGTTAACTTCCCGATCCGGCCCGCAAGTAAAGGAAATGTTTAGGCATATTACTAACATTTCTCACTGGGGAATATCTACATAAGCATCATTTAAAAAACAATAACAAAGAACTATGTCATTTCGAGCGCAGCGAGAAATCTGATGAACCCGGATTGTCTTGAGGAATTGACTTTAGCCTTCAAATCTTAGCATGCCAAGACTCAGATTCCTCCCGTTGGTCGGAATGACACCTGAAAGCAGGTGAGAAATGTTACCATATTATATTCATTCAGGTATGCATTTCTTTCGGAGACATTAATGACCACGTATAAACTTAACACCAAGAAGTTGTGGTGGTTCAAGTCAAATTCTTTTTGATAAAGATCAAATAACCTGGGGGGAGGGCCGCCGATGAAATGAACAAAACATGAATTTGAGCGAGTGTGAGAACGCTCAAGAAATGGGGCAATGCCGCTTTTTTTAAGAGAGGCGGACATTCCAGATTCTTTTTCTCACTTCCATTCAGTTCAGATATGAATTTTCATTTAAAACTTGGAGGAACTATGCGACGGAATATTTCGATTCTTTTCATGATGTTTTTCACTATTTCACTTGTAAGGAGGAGACAAATGCAGCATTCAAATATTTTTACCAGTGTGGTGTTGATACTATCATTTTTATGTTTGTCCAGCTCTCCCATGTTTGGGCAGACTGAAATCAATGTCGGAAACATTCGGGTCACGTTAGAAGGTAATACCACCTATAGAGTAAATCTGAACGGGATCAGTCGTGAATTTAGCCAGCGTAAAGATATAAGGCTTCGGTACCTAACATTTGACCCGCTCATGACTGATCCGGAAGATGCAATGCTTGAAGCATTGAAGGCAAGAACTTCAGACTCAGGACCCTCCCCATATATAGTCCAATTTCTGACCCAGGCTTTTGCAGCCTACCAGATGGAGATTGTTCGAATCGGAGGCAAAATATCGGTCCACCAACCCGATCACGCGGTTATTGCGCATCTAACTTCTTCACAACGCGAACAGGTGGAAGCATTGTCATTTGTACGCTGGGTCGGCCCTTATCATCCAGCCTATAAACTTGAACCTGGTCTTGAAAATGCCAGTGCTACTCCTACAAGTTATTCAATGTGGTTGTTTGAAAAAGGTACGACAGCGCAAGCAGCTGTTGAACGTGAGGTACAGGGCCTTGGTGGTAGAGTAACTTTGAGGACCGGGGGCAGCCGAATGGAGGCAACTTTGACTCGACGTCAACTTTTCGAAGCTGCGCAGTTACCTGGCATTGCCTACATCGACCTGCGGACACCGATTGAAACCGATATGGACATTGTGCGAGCGTTGAGCGGGGCGGATTTCCTGGAAAATGCACAAGGATACACTGGCCAGGGTGTACGAGGAGAAGTACTGGATACCGGCCTGTTTGACTCGCATGAAAATTTTCAGGCGAACCCTCCAATCTTTCACCCTGGCAATGACCCGGATGTTTCCCATGGCACCAGTGTCTTCAGTATCGTATTTGGCAGCGGGGAGTTCAACTCACAAGCAAGAGGTCTGCTCCCAGACGCTGAACAGCCAATCATGGCTAGCTTCCATAACCTGCCTAACAGATATGCCCATACAGCAGAGCTTGTTGATCCGAATGGTCCTTATCGGGCTGTATTTCAGACCAATAGCTGGGGTAATGCGCGTACGCTCAACTACACCACTGTTTCGGCTGATATGGATGAATTATTATTCGATCATGATATCCTGATCATGCAGTCGCAAAGTAATGCCGGCAATCAGATGTCGCGGCCGCAAGCCTGGGCCAAAAATATAGTCGCTGTTGGCGGTGTGCGGCATTTCAATACATTAGACAGAAATGATGACACATGGAGCTTTGGCGCCAGCATCGGGCCAGCCGCTGACGACCGCATAAAGCCCGATTTGTGGCACTTCTACGATGCCATTCGAGCTTCCTCATCTGGTGGAGTTTCGGCTTACACCAATTTTGGCGGCACCAGTGGTGCCACACCTATTGTTGCGGGTCATGCCGGGCTTGTCTTCCAAATGTGGGCAGATGGCGTATTCTCCGGCAGCCCCGGACAGAATCTTGATGTTTTCGACAGCCGACCGCATATGACAACAGCAAAGGCGCTATTAATCAACTCAGCCTATCAGTACGACTTCAACAGTACCGTTCACGATAAAACACGAGTGCACCAGGGCTGGGGGATGCCCGATGTACAGAAGTTGTATGAAACTGCCGAGAAACATAACTGGATTCTTCCAATTCTCATTGATGAAACCGCAGTCATCACACCACTTGAGACGCATACCTATACTGTAGATTCTGATGGCAACGAACCGCTTTTAGTTACAATGACTTATGCCGACCCTCCAGGAAATCCCGCTGCTTCAGTACACCGCATAAATGATCTGACCTTGAAGGTTACCAGTCCTTCAAGTACAGTCTACTGGGGGAACAACGGTTTGCTATCAAGCAACTGGTCCTCCCCCGGTGGTTCTTCCAATGTCCGGGATACTGTAGAAAATGTATTTATTGAAAATCCGGCAAGCGGCACATGGACGGTTGAAGTTTTGGCCGATGAGATAGTGCAAGATGGCCATGTGGAGACGGCGGCTCTGGATGCGGATTACGCGTTGGTCGCGACTTGTCCACCCCTGCGCCAGGTTAGGATCACAGTAACCCCCAGCGTCGCAGTTCCGATTATCATTCCTGCCGGGGGCATCATTTTTGACATGGATATTACGGTAGACAACAATGGTCCTTCGAACTTGACCGCTCAACTATGGAACACGGTCACTTTACTGTCTAGGGGTGGCGAGGAAGTTGGCCCGGTTGGTGGATTAGGCGTTACGAATATCAACGTTGCTCCCTTTGGGCAATTTAGTACTACAATTAGCGACTTTGAGTTTCCGGGCGGATTACCAGCCGGTAGCTACAGTTTCAACTGGAAAGTAGGGACGTTTCCGAACGTTCCGCTTGACCGGGACACCTTTGGGTTCAGCAAGGCAGTGGGTCCGACAATTACCAAAGCCGGCGACGACGTTTGGGGACTGAATCCTACAAATGAGGCGACAGTACCCGAGGAATTCTTTCTTGAGCAAAACTATCCGAATCCTTTCAATCCATCAACCCAGATTCGTTACGGCCTAACTGAGGAGACTCATGTTAATCTGACCATTTATAATACGCTCGGTCAAGAGGTTATTACCCTGGTGGATGAAGTACAGAATGCCGGATTTCAGACGGTTAGCTGGATTGGTACGAATAACCTGGGGCAGCAAGTTTCTGCGGGAGTTTACGTCTACAGACTCGAAGCCGGAAATAACGTCCAAATTAAGAAGATGACATTTACTAAATAATTAAAATAAGAGGCACATAAACGTAACGCGTTGTGCTAGTTAGCTTACCAATTAGTGATTTGAAGATGTTTTATTAATTGTTTGGACAGGACTTAGGTGATAAAACAGAGTTAACTTAATCTTTGCCATCCCTGTTTATCCTGTCTTTTTCTTTTGAATTCTAAAAAACAATCACTTGATATTACTTCGGAGCTTTAACTAGCACAACGGGTTCATTCATAATTGAGAAAAATTCGATAAATGGCACAATGATTCGCGTTCTATTTACAATTTTAGTTTTTATTCCCTTTAGCTCCAATGCGCCGGCTCCTGATAAGAACGCCTATCACCAACTTACCCTCAAAGGCATCGAGTACGGCTACAACATGCAAATCGAGAAAGCCGCCGAGGTATTCGATCAGCTTATCAAACTCGATCCACAAAACCCATTGAGTTATGTTCTGCAGTCGGTGAATCATTTTTACATGCTGCAATGGCGGGCGAGTGAGGCGGTAGAAAACAAATTCAAAAAACTCACTTCTAAAGCGATACAACTTTCAAAACGAAATTTGTCGAAGAAAGAAAAGAGGTTGGACGCGCTGTTTTATCTGGGAACGATTCATATTTATCTTGCTGCCTATCACGGTCGGCAGAGTAATTGGCTCCGGGCTTTCTGGTACGGCAAAGACGGGATTGATTTTTTGAAGAAAATCGTAGCCATCGATCCGAACTACTACGATGCTTATTTGGGGTTGGGCTTGTATCATTACTATGCGGATGTGTTACCTCAATTCATCAAGAGGGTAACCGCAATTTTTGGCATTGAAGGAGACAGAGAGCGCGGACTTAAGCAACTGCAACTTGCCGCTGAACACGGTAAATATTCGCAAGCCGAGGCCATGCTTATCCTGGGGAATATTTATTTGTATACTGAAAAACAACCTGAAAAAGCTCTGCAGTATTCTGAGAAATTAGCAAACCTTTATCCGGCAAATTCAGGTTTTTTAAGTTTCCTGGGTGAGAATTATCAACGAAAGGGCGATCACTCTCTGGCAATCGAATCCTTTAAATCCGGGTTGGCTCAAGAGGCCGTACAACGCTATCCGATTTTTAAAATCTCATTGCTTTACAATCTGGGGAATACTTATTTCGAAATGAATGAATTTGAAGAGGCCACCTCTTTTTATCAGCAGACTTTGGCTGTTAACGCTTCTATGAGTAAAATACAAAAAGGGATTTTGGCTCTGGCAAATTATAAAATTGGCTTGTGCTACGATATGGTTGGTAGACATGAAGATGCGGTGAAAAAATATCAGCAAGTAAAAAAATCTCAAAATGACCGGGCCTATAAACTTGCCCGAGAACGCCTTAACAAG
>SMVB01006343.1_pt1 | contig 10893 bp, 11 predicted proteins | sample 2456461 | NCBI WGS metagenome assembly SMVB01 (sample SAMN11095934, study PRJNA526329) | marine sediment metagenome | biome: Marine sediment; feature: Surficial sediment; material: Deep marine sediment; isolation source: Hadal surficial sediment | place: Pacific Ocean | collected 2014-05 | depth...
CCTCTTGCTTCAGCCATGTCCTGAGTTATACTAACTGAAACCTTATTAAAAGGTCTTGCCGCTTCCGGATCTAACGCATTTACAATAATTATCAATTGATCATCAACATGGTAAGTTGGCGAATAACTATCCAATCCAATAGAATTATCAGAACTGTTCATTCCATTAAAATATACAACTTCTTCTTTTGTTGCGCAAGAGACCAATAGAATAGTGACAATAATAACTGTTAAAATTTTTTTCATGTTGAGGGGTTTTAATAAACGAATATACTTATTTAAATTTAAGATTTTAAATGCCATCAATTTTTTCATCTAATTTTCAATTATTTTTTAAGATTTTTTCCCTATTTGATAATATTCAAATCCTTTTTTCTCCAAATTCAAATTGTGATATTGATTTCTACCATCAAAAATAACAGAGTTTTTCATTTGTGTTTTCAATTCTTCAAAATCCGGTGAACGAAATTCCTTCCATTCAGTCAACATGATCATGGCATCCACATTTTTAAGGGTTTCATATTTAGAATTAAAATATGCAATATTCTTAACGTCTTTTAAATAAAAAGATTGTGCTTCTTTCATAGCCTTTGGATCATAGGCATTAATTTTAGCACCTCTTCTAACCAAATCATTTATTATATAAATCGATGGAGCTTCTCTCATGTCATCGGTTTCGGGTTTAAAAGATAATCCCCATATTGCAAAAGTTTTTCCTGATAAATTTTCTCCAAACCTTTTGACAACTTTATTTGCGATCACCATTTTTTGACGATCATTTACATTTTCAACAGATGAAATTAATTCGGCTTTATATCCTTTTTCCTCAGCAATTTTCCGTAAAGCTTTGACATCTTTTGGAAAACAAGATCCTCCATATCCACTTCCAGGATAAATAAAACTATATCCTATTCTAGAATCAGAACCAATGCCTATTCTAACCTGGTTTACATCAGCCCCTACCAATTCACAAATATTTGCTATCTCATTCATAAATGAAATTTTTGTCGCCAACATAGCATTTGCTACATATTTGGTCATTTCAGCAGAACGGATGTCCATAATAATTATTCTATCATGATTTTGTGTAAATGGAGCATATAAATCTTTCATTTTTTCAATAGCATCTTGACTTTCTGACCCGATTACAATTCTATCAGGTTTCATAAAATCTTGAACTGCAGCTCCTTCTTTTAAAAATTCCGGATTGGAAACTACATGAAATTCAATATTTACTCCTCTTCTATCCAATTCTTCTTGAATTACCGCTTTGACTTTATCACCTGTTCCTACCGGAACTGTAGATTTATCAACTATGATCAATGGCTTTTGCATTTCTTGACCTAATTGTTTTGCTACTCCCAAAACATATTTTAAATCGGCCGAACCATCATCGCCCATTGGAGTTCCAACGGCTATAAAAACCATCTCTGCACTCACCAATCCGTCATCTAATCTGGTACTGAAATGTAAACTATTATTTTCTGCATTTTTTAACACCATTTGTTCTATTCCCGGTTCATAAATTGGAATAATTCCTTTTTTTAAATTCTCGATTTTTTGAGTATCTACATCAATACAAGTAACATTATTTCCCATTTCCGAGAAACAAGCTCCTGTAACTAAACCCACATAACCGGTTCCAATAATTGTTAAATTCATTTCTTTATTTTAAATTTTCCCAATACCATTGAGTAGCCTTTTGTAAACCTGTTTTTAATGAATATATTGGATTGTATCCCAACAAATTTTTCGCTTTATCAATTGATGCCAATGAATGAGGAATATCCCCTTTTCTTGCAGGTCCATATTTTATTTCAATACTTGCTATTTTTTCGTCAAACTGACTTAAATATTCTTTTAGGCTTTCCACCAATTCGTTGAGTGTCGCCCTTTGACCATATGCTACATTATAAACAGTATTCAAGGCTTTAGGATTTGTTGTGGAAATTGATAATAAATTCATTTGAATGACATTATCAATAAATGTGAAATCTCTCGAAAATTCCCCATCCCCATTAATTACAGGTGATTCATGATTCATAAATTGCTTTACAAATTTTGGAATCACTGCTGCATAGGCTCCATCCGAATCTTGTTTTCTCCCGAATACATTAAAATACCTTAGACCTATGGTATCTAAACCATACGTTTTATAAAATATTTCAGCATACAATTCATTTACATATTTTGTTATGGCATAGGGTGAAAGTGGCTTCCCAATTACATCTTCTACTTTAGGCAATGATTCAGAATCACCATAAGTTGATGAGCTTGCCGCATAAATAAATCTTTTTACTTTTGCATCTCTTGCCGCAATCAACATATTTAAAAATCCGGAAATATTTACATCATTTGTCGTTTTTGGGTCAATAATTGATCTAGGAACAGATCCTAATGCTGCCTGATGTAATACATAATCTACATGCTCACAACTCTTTTTACAATCATCCAAATTTCGAATATCCCCTTCAATTAAAATAAAATTTGGATCCGAGATAAGATCTTGAATATTTTTATGTTTTCCCGTGGAAAAATTATCCAAACAAATTACTTTGTTTTCTTTTTGAAGTAAGACTTCGCAAAGATTGGACCCTATAAATCCCGCCCCTCCAGTAACTAATATTCTTTTATTTTTAATATTTGGCATGGATTGGATTCGATTTATATTAAGCAATGGATTTATTTTCTATTTTTCTTAAATAACTTAAAGGAACATTAACAATGAAACAACTACCCAAAGATTCGATATTAACCATAACTCGATGATTGCTACCTGACTTTTGACATGTTGCTATCAATCCCATAAAGGGCCCCTTGGTAACCTCAACGATATCGCCTTTAATAAGACTTATACTAGTCTCTATTCGATAGTTTTCTTCACTGTCGCTTAATATTTTTAGATTTTCAATTTCCAGAGTTTTTATTTTTGCCGGCTTACCTAAATGCCTTAAAACATTAACAGTTCCTGGAATTGGAAGAGTTGTATGCAAATCTTTTTCCAACATATTGACAAATACATAGGAAGAAATTAAAGGAACCTGAACGATTTTTTTACGATCGCTCCATTGTCTGACCGTTTTAATTAAAGGTAAAAAAACTTCAATGTTAACATCCAGCATTCTTTGATATACCTTTTTTTCTGCTCTTGGTTTGGTAAATATTGCATACCAATATTTCTCGTTTTCGGATTTACTCAAATTCATAAATGTATTTTTATATATTAAAACAAAACATGTAATTAGAGTATTTTGGTTAGATTAGCAAATATAATATTTTTATCAAAAAAATCTTAAAAATAACGTTTTAAAGCAAAAAAATTGCAACGAATAATTATATCCGTTACAAATGACTTGGTAACAGATCAACGTGTTAAAAAAATTTGTGAATCACTTCTTGAATTAAATTTTGAAATCGTTTTAATCGGACGAATATTACCCAAAAGTTTACGCTTAGAAAGAAATTATAAAACGATTCGAATGCATCTTCTTTTTAACAAGGGGTTTTTATTTTATGCCGAATATAATATCCGATTATTTCTTAAACTTTTATTTTTAAAAAAAGACATTCTTTTAGCCAATGATTTGGATACACTTTTGCCTAATTATCTAATCAGCAAAATATTCTCAAAAAAATTAGTCTATGATAGTCATGAATTATTTACCGAAGTCCCAGAATTGACCTCTAATCCAATTATAAGATCTTTTTGGTTGCTGATTGAAAAATATATATTTCCAAAGCTTAAAAATGTATATACTGTAAATTATAAAATTGCCGAATTTTATAATGAAAAATATAAAATTCCTGTTGAAATTATTAGAAACATTGCTCCAATACTTCAAAATCGAAACATTGATTTGGCACTTTCAAAAAAAATAAAAGGCAATCAAAAGATGTTAATTTTGCAGGGTAGTGGAATTAATATGGATAGAGGTTCTGAAGAAGCAGTAGAAATGATTCAATATTTAGATAATACCATATTATGCATTATTGGAAGTGGAGATACATTTATTAAATTGAAATTTTTAAGAACAAAATTCAAACTTGAAGATAAGGTTATTATAAAAAGTAAATTACCTTATGATGAACTTCTAGAATACACAAAAATTGCAGATTTGGGTTTGTCGTTGGATAAAGGAACTAACTTAAATTATGAATATAGTTTACCCAATAAAATATTTGATTATATACAGTGTCAAATTCCGATATTAACTTCGAATCGAGAAGTAATCGCCAATTTGGTAAGCGAAAATAATATTGGATTTGTCACAAACACTCATAACCCAAAAAAATTAGCTCAAATTATTAATGATATTTTTACCGATCAAGAGCTATATGATCTATATAAAGAAAATTTAAAAATAGCTTCCAAAAAATACACTTGGGAAAATGAAGCGAAAAAGTTAAAAGAAATTTATTCAAATCTTAAATAAAAATTTATACAATTACCTGTATTTCTTTGATTAAGTTCCAAATGTTGTATATCTAATTCATTATAAATTAATATACAATACTATTAAAGCTTTATACAATTAATGATTTTCATCTATTTTTAATAGGATTAATGAGGCAATTTGTGTTTGGTAACATGGTATAAAAATGCACCTAAAACTGCTCCTAAAAGCACAATTAAAATTGCAACAACACCTTTACCAATCAGTACAAATATAGGTCCCGGACAAACACCTCCAAGTGCCCAGCCAAGTCCAAAAATAATTCCACCGATTAAATTTTTTGCGATGCCTTTTTCTTTAGGTTTTACAATAATTGCTTCGCCTTTATATGTTTTTAAAGACCCTTTTTTAAAGAAATACATGATGACAATACCTATGACAACAGCAGACCCGATGATGCCATACATATGAAAGGATTGAAATTTGAACATTTCAAAAATACGATACCAAGAAATCACTTCGGATTTGCTCAATACAATTCCGAATAATACGCCGACTAGTAAAAATTTTATTTGTTTCATTCTCTGATATATTATTTAAAAAAGATATGGTAAAATAAACCAAGTCATAATTAATCCTCCAATAAAAAAACCAATAACTGCAATTAAAGATTCAAAAGACAGACTACTTAGTCCAGCAATGGCATGACCTGAGGTACAGCCTCCGGCATACCTAGTTCCGAATCCGATTAAAAATCCAGCTAAGATTAAAATTAAAAACCCTTTGATAGAAAACAATGTGTTGACACCATAAATTTCATCGGGTAAATAAGTTGATCCCGCATTTGCAAATCCTATTTCCGATAAATCCTGAACTGTTTGTGCGCTGAGAGCAATCGTTTGATTGGGTGTTAACCAATCATTGGCAATCAAACCACCAATTGCCAGGCCTAGAATAAAAACGAGATTCCATTTTTGCTTTCGCCAATCAAATTTAAAATAATCATTTAATTTTCCGGCTCCTCCAATAGCACATAGCGTTTCTAAATTTGAAGATATTCCAAACTTTTTTCCAAAATAATACATCAAGTACATACAAAATGCTATCATCGGCCCGGCAAAATACCATGGCCAGGGTTGTAAAATATAGTCCATAATTTTATTTATTAATATTTAAGTACTTCAATTTTATTTCTAAAAAGATTTAATTTCCCTTCATTTTCTAATTTTTTTAAAAGTCGGGAAACAACAACTCTTGATGTGTTTAAATCTATAGCTATTTCCTGATGTGTTGTCTTTAAAACAGGGTCTCTCAATATTTTTACTTTGTCTGAAAGATATTTAAATATTCTCTCATCCATTTTTAAAAAGGCCAAAGTATCAATGGCTTCTATCATTTCATTTAGTCTAATACTATAGCTGTCAATTACAAAATTTCGCCACGATTTGTATTTCACCATCCATGCTTCTAATTTTTCAACAGGGATAAAAATTATTTCTGATGTCTTTTCGGTAATACCTCTTACATTACTTTTGGAACTTCGTAAACCACTTACAAACGTAATGGTACAAGTATCTCCGCTTTCTAAAAAGTAAAGTGCAATTTCGTCTCCATTTTCATTTTCTCTACTAATTTTAACAGCACCGGTTAACATCAAGGGAATATATTTGAAATCATCTCCAATATTCATTAATACTTCATTTTCCTTAATTTTTTTATACCTGCCAACTTTAACAATTTCGTCAATCAATTCTTTTTCAAAAACGATACCGTAAAATTCGTTTAGTTTTTTCCTAATCATTTTATTGATTTTGATTTTTATTAAAAAACTCCTATTATTTTTTTAGAGACATAATTTAATATTATATCCGTAGCACCAATGTTTTTTAATATGTACTCTCTGGTAATTTTTTTTCTTTTCATTCTGTAGTCTTCATCTTGAAAAAGTTTGTTAAGATGAGTTCTTAATTCATTTTCATTATTTACAATTTCGCAAGCATTAAGGTTTGCCAAATCCTTAGCTTCCTGAAATTTATCAAATTTAGGCCCAATAACCAATGGAATACCAAAAGTTGCTGGTTCCAAAATATTGTGAATTCCATCTTTTTCAAAGCCTCCACCAATATAAGCAACATTTGCATAACTATATATTTTAGTCAATATGCCAACTGTATTGACAATAAAAACCTGAGCTTCATTATTTTTGATTTTATCTGAAAATAATGTCGTTTTCTTTTGTATGGAATTTATTAAATATTCAATTCCATTGGATGTAATATTATGTGGTGCTATGATAAATTTTTCATCATCCGATGCGTAATTATTAATATAATTTACCAATAATTCTTCATCTTTTGGCCATGTGCTTCCAGCAATTAAAACATACTTGTTTTGAATAAAATCTTCAATAAATTGTAAGTGATTATTCTGTTTGGTTATTTCATAAACTCGATCAAAACGGGTATCTCCACAAACGGCACTATTGACAAAACCAATCGATTTCAATAAATTTTTTGATAGTTCGTTTTGAACAAAAAAATATGAAAAAGCCTTTAATGATCTTCTCATCCAAATACCATAAGCTTTAAAAAAAACTTGATTGGGCCTAAAAACTCCTGAAATCAAAATCGTTTCAATTTTTCTTTTTTCAAGTTCACTTAAAATATTTGGCCAAAGTTCATATTTAATAAATATGGCCATTTTTGGATGTACTAAATCAAAAAATTTCTTTGCATTGTTTTTGGTGTCAAAAGGTAAATAAGTGATGACATCTGCCAAAGTATAATTTTTTTGAACCTCATATCCCGAAGGAGAAAAAAAAGTCAATACAATTTTAAAGTTTGGATGTTTGGTTTTGATTTTTTCAATCAATGGCCTGCCCTGCTCAAATTCTCCCAAAGAAGCACAATGAAACCAAATTATTTCATCATTCTTTGAAATATTTTCAGCAAGCTCACCAAAAGTATTTTTCCTGCCTCTGACAAAAAGATTTATTTTTTTATTAAAAATGGCGATAATTTTTAATAAAAACCATGTGATGTAAATGGATATATTATAGAGCAAATTCATTTGTTTTGCTAAAATAGAAATTTAGGTTATAGCAAATAATTAAATTCGTATTTTTGTCAATCGCAATGGTCGTTTGGCCTTTGTAATTCAGTAAAATTTAATCAATGAAAAAATTACAAATGGTTGACTTACAAAGTCAATATATAAAAATACAGCCTCAAATTGAAAAAGCCGTGAATGAGGTGTTTGCGTCAGCTGCTTTTATTAATGGCCCAGAGGTAAAACAATTTCAAGCTGACTTAGAGGAATACCTACATATAAAACATGTAATTCCATGTGCCAACGGAACGGATGCTTTACAAATTGCCATGATGGGATTGGGATTAAAGCAAGGTGATGAGGTAATCACAGTTGATTTTACTTTTGCCGCAACTGTAGAGGTTATTGCCCTGTTAAACTTAACCCCTGTTTTGGTAGATGTTGAAATCAATACCTTTAATATGGATATTGATGCTTTGAAAAAAGCAATTACACCAAAAACAAAAGCCATTGTTCCGGTACATTTATTCGGTCAATGTGCAAATATGGAGGCGGTTTTGGAAGTGGCAAAAGAGCATGATTTATATGTTATTGAAGATAATGCACAAGCTATTGGAGCAGATTATATTTTTAAAGATGGAACCCGACAAAAAGCAGGAACTATGGGAACAGTTGGTATAACTTCCTTTTTTCCATCTAAGAATTTAGGCTGCTTTGGTGATGGAGGTGCAATTTTTACCAATGATGATGCTTTGGCTCATACCATTAGAGGAATTGTTAATCATGGAATGTATAAAAGGTATTACCATGAAGTTGTTGGTGTTAACTCTCGTTTGGATAGTGTTCAGGCAGCAATATTAAGAATAAAATTACCACTTTTAGATGGTTATTGCGACGCCAGAAGATCTGCAGCTGAATATTATAATCATCGTTTTTCGGTTTCTGATAAAATAATTACACCTGTTACGAGTAAATTTACTACGCATGTTTTTCATCAATACACTTTACGATTAAAAAATGTAGATAGAAATTCCTTACACGAACATTTGAATGAGAATAATATTCCGAATGCCATTTATTATCCGGTGCCATTACATCTACAAAAAGCCTATAAAAATGCACGATATCATGAAGATGATTTTAAGGTAACCAATGAATTGATTGATACGGTTCTTTCTTTACCTATGCATACCGAGTTTGAAGAAGGTCAACAAGACCTTATTATTGATACTATTTTAAATTTTGTAAATAAATAATGAAAAGTGAAAAAGGTAAAATTTTAGTAACGGGCGGATTAGGATTTATCGGTTCTCATACGGTAGTGGAATTGCAAAATGAGGGGTTTGATGTAGTTATTATTGACGATTTGTCCAATTCTAAAATTGAGGTTTTGGACGGGATTACTTCAATTACAGGTATCAGGCCAGAATATGTGCAACTCGATTTGAAAAATAAAGGATTGGTGAGTGATTTTTTCACCAATCATCATATTGATGGAGTTATTCATTTTGCGGCTTCTAAAGCTGTTGGTGAAAGTGTTGAAAAACCTTTAAAATATTATGAAAATAATATAGCAACCTTGGTGTATTTGTTGCAGGAGATGATAAAAAATAATGTTTCAAATTTTATTTTTAGTTCTTCTTGCACGGTTTACGGTCAAGCCGATGAATTGCCAATTACTGAAAAGGCACCCATAAAAGTAGCAGAATCTCCTTACGGAAATACCAAACAGATCGGAGAAGAAATCATTAAAGACACAACTAGAATTGAAGAATTACAAGCAATTGTTTTGCGATATTTTAATCCAATCGGAGCCCATAAAAGTGTGAAGATAGGTGAATTACCGATTGGGGTTCCACAAAATTTGATTCCTTTTGTTACACAAACCGCTGCCGGAATAAGAAAAGAACTTTCCATATTTGGTGACGATTACCCTACATCTGACGGTACAGCGGTACGGGATTATATTCATGTGGTTGATTTAGCCAAGGCACATATTGCTGCCTTACGAAGATTGATTCATGGAAATAATAAAGAAAAAATAGAGTTTTTTAATGTCGGAACCGGAAAAGGAAATTCGGTTTTAGAGGTTATCAAAGCCTTTGAAAAAGTTACGAGTCAAAAATTAAATTATAAAATTGTCGGCAGACGAGAAGGAGATATTGTTTCAGCTTATGCAGATACAACTTTAGCGAACAAGGAATTGGGCTGGCAAGCAAAATTAACTTTGGAGGATGGATTGTTTTCCGCATGGAAATGGCAGCAGAAACAAAGTCAAAAGGTAAAAGTAGAAAGGTAAAAGTAATAAGTTTTATTAAATAAGCACTACAGGTTTCCTCCCAAAAATTATCGGGATTATAGACCAAGGTGTGTCAAATTACAATGAATAAAAAAATATTAATTACAGGAGGTGCCGGATTTATTGGTTCGCATGTCGTTCGTTTATTTGTTAAACAACATACAGATTCGCATATCTATAATTTAGATGCTTTAACCTATGCAGGAAATTTAGAAAATATTGGCGATATAGAAAATGTTTCGAATTATACCTTTTTCAAGGGTAATATAAAGGACATTGATTTTATCAATTCATTGTTTCAAGAACATCAATTTGATGTGGTGATACATTTGGCGGCCGAAAGTCATGTTGATCGATCCATTACCCATCCCAATGATTTTATTGAAACCAATGTTTTGGGAACTGCCAATTTGCTAAATGCTTTTCGAACAATATGGAAAGGAAATTTTGAAGGAAAGTTATTTTACCATGTTTCAACCGATGAGGTTTATGGTTCGCTAGGAAAAACAGGCCTTTTTACCGAATCTACTTCTTACGATCCACAATCACCTTATGCAGCGTCAAAAGCTTCTTCTGACCATTTGGTAAGAGCCTATGGAAATACCTATGGTTTACCATTTGTTATTAGTAATTGTTCGAATAATTATGGAGCAAACCAATTCCCTGAAAAATTAATTCCCTTGTTTATCCATAATATCAAAAATAATAAGGCCTTACCGGTTTATGGCGATGGAAATTACACCCGTGATTGGCTTTTTGTAGAAGATCACGCTATCGCCATTGATGAAATTTTCAGAAATGGAAAAATTGGGGAAACCTATAATATTGGTGGCTTTAATGAATGGACCAACTTAAATTTGATTCATTTACTTTGCAAGTTGATGGATGATAAATTAAACCGTAAAAAAGGAACATCTGCAAAATTAATCACTTTTGTAAAAGACCGTGCAGGACACGATAGAAGGTATGCCATTGATGCCACCAAAATAAATAAAGAACTGGGTTGGAAACCATCAGTAACTTTTGAAGAAGGCCTGGCAAAAACAATTGACTGGTATTTAGTAAATCAGGACTGGTTAAATCGTGTTACTTCCGGTGCTTATCAAGATTATTATCAAAAAATGTATGGTTAGTTTTTTGTAATAAAAAAAAG
>SMVB01108111.1_pt1 | contig 10893 bp, 9 predicted proteins | sample 2456461 | NCBI WGS metagenome assembly SMVB01 (sample SAMN11095934, study PRJNA526329) | marine sediment metagenome | biome: Marine sediment; feature: Surficial sediment; material: Deep marine sediment; isolation source: Hadal surficial sediment | place: Pacific Ocean | collected 2014-05 | depth 0-1...
ACGCGTGATGGTCAGATATCCGAAAGATGAACGCCAGTCAGTGGGCAATCTTGAAGCCATGTGGCTGCGTACGCCTTCGGGCGGACAAGTGCCATTTGACCAGGTAGCAACCATGGTTTATGAAAATGCGCCGGCTCGAATTTTCCGTCAGGACGGTAATAGGGTTGTGATCGTATCATCCAACCTTGATACCGCAATTGCCACACCTGCTGATGTCACCTCAGGGGTTGTTGAGAATTTTACAACCATTTTGGAGCGCGACTTCCCTGCTGTACGTTTGCAGCAAACAGGGGCGGGTGAGCGAGAAGCTGAGTCCCTTGAAGAATTTGCGAGGAACTTTGCGATTAGCCTGTTTGTGATATATGCCCTGATGGCGATTCCGCTCCGCTCATACCTGCAACCCTTAATCATCATGTCTGTTATCCCCTTCGGCTTGATTGGCGCCTTGCTCGGACACTTCATTCTGGGTTATCCCGTCAGCAGCGTCACCATTATGGGATTAATTGCCTTGACCGGCGTCGTCGTCAATGATGGCATCATCCTGGTGGACCATGTCAACAATGCGGTAGCCGAGGGGGAGTCGCGAGACGAAGCGGTAGTTGCTGCCGGTACCGCTCGATTCAGAGCGATTCTATTAACGTCCCTGACGACCTTTGTTGGGCTGTCACCCATGTTAATGGAAACCAGCTTTCAAGCGGCGTTGATGATGCCAATGGCGATCGCGCTGGCATTTGGAATTATATTTGCTACCACAATGACATTAGTACTAATCCCCTGTATCTACATTATCATGGACGATCTGCAGGGCTTGAAAAATAAGATGCTCAATGACCTTGCTTAAGAGCGCATAAGGTTTTGCTGCTATCCAACGCCGACTAACATGAGCCAAGCAAGGTGATTTATTGTGCCGTGTTATCGTGCGCACTTTGCGATTATTGAGACTCAGGATAAAGTCCATGCCCTACTCCATGCAGAAGGAATGCTCATGACCGCGATTGATAATAACCCGCGCTTCTTTGATCTTGTTGGTGATGTGCGCGCCATGCGGCGCCTGAAACCCGATCCGGTACCACTTGAGGTATTGCGTAAGGTCCTGAGTGCTGGCGTACAGGCCTCATCCGGCCAAAACACACAACCGTGGAAATTTGTTGTACTGAGAGATGCCACAAACAAGCAGTGGTTCGCAGAAAGATATAAGGCAGCAATCGAATCCCGATTTGGCAGCTTTGACATCGGTGACAGGGATTCACCTATGGCTCGACAACTTAAAGCGCTGTTGTACCAAATGAATCATATGCAGAACTTTCCGGTTGTATTGCTGGTTTGCGGTAAGAGAGACTGGCCATTCAAAGTTGCCCAGGAAGACAGGGTCGGTTTGGCACCACCCAATTTCGGTGCAATTTACCCATGTGTACAGAACATCCTGCTCGCCTGTCGGGCCCTCGGTTTGGGTGCAGCTTTAACGACAATGCATCAGGTCTTTGAAGAGGAGCTACACGCCTACTTTGAAATACCTGAAGAATATGGCGTCGTAGTCACCATACCCATAGGGTACCCGATGGGTAAGTTTGGGCCGGTAAAAAGAATACCGGCGGCAGAGAAGACGTTTTTCGAGCGTTGGGGAAACAAAGAGGCATAGCGGTTACGAATACCCTTTAAATTTCGGTCCCATTAAGACTGATTTACCCCACGAAAGTGGGGTCTATTCTCACCTTCTATCTTATCTAGATACCCTGAAGGCTCTTCCTAGCGCTCCGTCAATCCTTCTTTTTTCAGCCGCCACAACAATACATCCAGCCGGTCCTGCCCGAAAAAGGGTTCTCCCTCGCAAATATACGTACTCGTTGATGCCATTGTGTTTCAGGCGTTTCCAGATTAGTGTCTGGTGATGTTGTTTTTCATCCAAAACCTCCACAATTGGTTCGGCAGGAAGCTCGATGTCGTCGCCTATTTGACTGCTGAGAATCTTGCCCTGCGCCAGCAGTTAATTGTACTGAAGCGATATCAGAATCATCCGACATTGAAAGAACGAGATAGACTGTTCTGGAAAGCCTTGTCCCGGTTTTGGCCAGATTGGCGAGATGCCTTGCTTACTGTCCAGCCAGAGACCGTGATTCGTTGGCATAGAAGGGCGTTTAGGTTTTATTGGAGACGAATATCCAGGTGTGGTGCTCGGGGAAGGCCAAGATTGGATGCAGAAATAAAATCACTAGTATTAAAGCTATCCGTAGCCAATCCGTTGTGGGGTGCACCGAGGATTCATGGTGAGCTACTGAAATTGGGAATTGAGATATCAGAGCGATCAGTTTCCGGCATCATTCATCGAAATAGCCCTAAACCGCCTTCTCAGACTTGGAAGACTTTTATTAAGAACCACATGATGGATATGGTCGCTGTTGATTTTCTGGTTGTGCCAACTATTAGTTTCAAGATGCTATTTGTGTTCGTTGTTCTGAGCCATGATCGGCGGCGGGTAATTCACTTCAATGTCACTGCAAATCCCACCGCACAATGGACTGCCCAACAGATCACAGAAGCCTTTCCATGGGAGAGTGCACCGAGGTATTTACTCAGGGATAGAGACAAGATCTTCGGGAATCTTTTTCAGCAACGAGTTTTATCGATGGGGATTGAGGAAGTGTTAACTGCTTACCGCAGTCCTTGGCAAAATGTTTATGTCGAACGACTAAACGGCAGTATTCGAAGAGAATGCACTGATCACATCATCGTTTGGAATGAACGCCACTTAAAACGAGTTTTACGCGGATATTTTGACTACTATAATAATGATCGCACGCACCTGGGACTCGCTAAAGAATCGCCCGTTGAGCGACCGATATCCAAAATGGCGTCAGTAACAGATCAATTGCACAAAATGCCAAGAGTAGGTGGGCTTCATCATCGATATGAGTGGCGTGAAGCAGCTTGAATTTTCTTCGGATCATTATTTGCGAGGGACAGTACTTGACTACAGTTGAGAATATAGTTCAGGCACTGTAGATCGGGCGTGGACTTAGATCTGCAACTCTCATCATTTGCTGATTTAATACTTCCATCATCTCTGATTTCAATTGTGCGGCTTCAGTATCAAACCACAAATTATTCAGCTCCAAAGGGTCGTTGTAAAGATCGAATAGTTCACCTTGATTCATGCCCTGGTAAATTGTGATTCTCGCTTTGTGATTGACCAGGGTACGCATTCGAAGTGGGAAGCCGAGACCAAATGGGTCGTTCTTTTCATCCTCTTCGATGAGAACACTATCTCGAAGGGTTAGAGATGGATCATTCAGAAGAGGACACAAGCTGACGCCCTGCATCCCGTAGTAAGGTTCGACATCAGCAAGGTCAAGAATGGTTTGAGCCAGGTCGATCGAGCTAACGAGGCTATTGGTGCGGCCAGGTTTGGAATCAGGCAGACTAATTACCAGCGGGACCCGGATACAACCTTCATAGTGTAATTCGTGTTTTAGCATAAGCCCATGATCACCGAACATATCACCATGGTCCGAGTTGAAAATGATAATGGTGTTTTCCTTTTCACCATTGGCATCAAGGGCCTGCATGATTCTACCGACCGTATCGTCGATGAGCCCGATCATGCCATATTCCGCTGCTGCTGCATGCCGTAGTTGATTTTCAACAGGAGACCAAGCGGCTGTATTGACCCTTGCTGACTTACCACGGTGTTTTAGCATCTCCTGTATATGTGGCATGGATTTGGAATGATCCTGGTTGAATGAATCAGGCAGTATGATGTCATCAGCAGAGTACATGTCAAAGTACTTACCAGGCGGCGTAAAGGGATGATGTGGATCGGGGAACGAGCAGTGTATAAAAAACGGACGGTCATCTTTTCTTGCCTGTTCAATTTCCAGGATAGATTGATCACCTATGTATGTTGTGGGGTAAAGTTCGGTTGGTAGGCGAGTCTGGTAAATCTGGCTCCAATCGCAGGGTTGCTGGAGTGCATTTAAGTACCCCTGATATTCTTCCGGGTTGATGCCTTGCCGAAGTAGCCATTGATAATAATGCCCACCGCAAATGTCAGCATGAGACACCACAAAATCTGCGCGTTCGTAGCCATAGAAATCATCCGGTATCTCTACCTCCGTCAGTTTTTTGTATCGATAAAGATTCTCCAGATTATCCCAACCTTCCGCCAGTCCAAGGTCAAAGGCTTCATCAGGCAATGTGAAATCAACGTCACGCAACATACCTTGTTTATTCACGCCCATATTCTGAAGATGTGATTTGCCTATATGCGTCGTTCGATAACCGGCTTTACGTAGTGCTTTAACGAATGTATTTGAATGCCAATTGAGAGAAATACCATTGTGTCGCGTCCCGTGGGCAGATGGCATGCGTCCGGTCATAATCGTTGACCTGTTCGGCATGCAGATTGGGTTTGATACATAGGCGCGATCAAACACAATACCCGCACTGGCAATGGCGTCTAGATTTGGCGTTGACAGTAGATTGTTGCCGCCAAATCCAGTGTGATCAGCTCGGTGCTGATCGGTCATGATGTAGAGAAAATTTGGTTTTGCAGTCATCGACGGTTCCGTTTTAAGTTAGCATTCCACCACATCTCTGGACCTAACGACTAGCCCTGATACTCTTGGGCGATCTTTAAAATGGAATATCGTCATCAAAGTCAGGGCTACTTTGACTATAATCCCCCGGTGGTGGTTCTTGCCTATTAACAGCCTGGACAGGACCTAAGGAATCAATCTTCCATGCCTGTAAGCTGGTGAAACACTTTTCTGGTTTGCCGTTGCCTGACCAAAGACGACCCGACAAGTTGAACTGGGTGCTTATCTCATCACCGATCTTGTATCTATCCATCAGCGCGCATTTATCTTTGATTAACTCCAGGGCTATATAGCTGGGATAGTTACTATTTTCACCTTCACCGGTGAGCTTAATGACAAACTCTCGCTTGGTGAAACCATTTTGTCCATACTCCGTGGTCTCACCAATGGAATGAACAACACCCTCAACTTCAAAACTTTTCGACATCTAGTTACACTTTAAACCTAAGCTGTTTAAGGCTGTGGAATCACCTCTACCGAACATATTTGATCACCCAACCCGATTATTGCTGCAATTCTACACGCAAAAACGAGTAATAAAAGATTGTTCGACGGTGATTTCTGACTGGAAATTGAACTGAAGGCACGGGAGTTGGGCATTCTTCTCTCGAGATGCAAACTCCAGGAAGGATGGCCGAACGATTGCAGGACAGGTGTCCCGGCTATTTTATTTTGAAGTATCTTTGCGTTGGGCTAACCGTATCAGGCGCTCAAGATTCTTGGTGAGCAGCCTTTCAAACTCAATCGCTGGTTCAGCCTTCTGAAACGTTGGCGCGTGAGCGATACTCACCTGGTGTGAGGGCACTTTGACGCCATCAAGAAACAACACAAACTTCTTTTCCAGGGTGCCAAACTCTGATGATGGATGCGTGTCACGTAGTAACGTAGGTGTGCTTTGCACGGTCTTTCGATGGGGATTTTGTCAAATATTTTTGCTTTTTTAGAACAAGGGAAAAGGTAACCCAAACAAGAATTACCTTTTGAAGAGAATTATCTATACGGCAACAATATTCTCGGCCTGAGGACCTTTCTGGCCTTGAGTAATGGTGAACTCAACTTGCTGACCTTCGGCTAAAGTTTTAAAACCTTCGCTAGAGATTGCACTAAAGTGAGCAAAGACATCTGGACCAGATTCTTGCTCGATAAAGCCAAAACCTTTAGATTCGTCGAACCATTTAACGGTTCCTTTAGTAGTATTAGACATAATAATATCCTGAATTTTAAATATAGTAGTGCCTCAAAAGAGGCTTGAGTTGCGTAAAAATATAGGCTTAAACTTAAAAACTGCAGGACGAGGCGTTACGAATAAAACAGCGAAATGTAGGATGTAAATAAGAGACTTCTTTCTAGCTGCGGCGGACGGTATAGAGATAGTCAGTGATAGTCCAGCTTTATTTCAATTTTCCCAATAATAGTTTATTCAAAGTCACCAGGATGACTAGGAAAAATAACCGGTCCTTGTTGTTCCGAAATCAGGATTTGTTTGTCCCACTATCGAAAATTATAGATGGATTGAAGTGACTTCGGTGGTGCGACCCACCTCGACATAGCTCAAAGTGTAAGGAAGAAAATTAACGTGAACACGATAGTCCTTCATTTAAAAAAGTAGGTGCGAGATTAACGTGGTCTGTCCCTGATTTTCTTTGAGTACTCACGGCTGAAAAGCCTGTCCTGTGCGAATTACTAATACCGCAGGAAAAAAAACAGGCTATCTAAGGTCAGATCAAATGATAAGAAATCAATATGCTTGAATTTATTGAACTGCTCATTCATCGTCACCTTCATCAAACTTCTGAACCCAGGAGGAGTGAAAGTGTCATGGCACGAGTCCGGGATAAGTTCCCCGTGCGCTACGCCATAACTTCTCAATTCGTCCGTTACAATTTTCCGCAGTTCACCTTTGTGTTTCTTTAGCATCCGCTTAAAGAATCGCTTTGCGGCCTTCGCATCTCGTCTGGGTTGGGGGACGCCGAGTCAAGAAACACATCAACGACTTCACCATCTTGATCAACGGCTCGCCAGAGATAACGTTGTTTACCGTCAATCTTGATGAAAACCTCATCAATGAAAAATGTGTCGCCGTATACCTGATGTTTTCTACGCAAACCTGGTAGCATATTTCGATCCGAACTTGTTACACCACAATCTAATTGATTCGTGGGTGACAATAATTCCACGCTGAGCTAGTAAATCCTCAATATCTCTATGACTAAGGTTGAATCGAAAGTAGAGCCAGACTGCATACTGGATGATTTCAGGAGGAAACCGATATCACCACTGGGTACCATAGTATTTTGGATGAGATTCAATAATTCGAATTTCAAGAAAAGATATTTGGGACCGGTGTGAAAACTATTCTGGCAACTATAAAATGATGTCTGGAATTTTTACACTGGCCCCAAATATTTTGAATGGCGAGAAGCAGCTTGAATTTCCCCGGATCAATATTTGCGAAGGACAGGGGTAAACAAACCACATTTTACAAAGATCGGTCAACTAGGCTTTTTTTGTTCGCAAATTGCTGGCAATCGTTGGAGCTGGTTGAATATCGACTAATGCAGTTCTGACCGACAGGCTCTCAAGCCCTCTGAACATTGGGTTGGTACCCCAACTCGGCGATTTTTCCGCATATTCGAGGTTTGGGTAGCGATCAAATAGCTTAGTTAACACTATTTTTGCTTCAAGACGCGCCAGGGACATGCCCAGACACAGGTGTATGCCATAGCCAAAACTGACATGCGTCACTTTTTCACGTAAAACATCAAATGTATCCGGATCTTCAGTCACGGCAGGATCCCGGTTGGCCGATGCAATAGACAACAACAACATCTGACCACGTTTAAATTCAGACCCGCCGTACTCGAAGGGATCTTTCACAATGCGAGCGGTAAACATCACCGGTGGTTCACAGCGCAAACTCTCCTCTAGTGCGTTCACCAGGTTAGTTTCACTTTCACGCGCTAAATCCATTTGACCAGGATTTACAAGCAACAGATAAAGGCAGTTGCCAACTAATCGCGTCGTTGTTTCGTGCCCAGCTACCAGTAATAGTATGCAGTTTGAATAGAGTTCATCCAGTGTCAGCTTGTCACCGTCTTCCTCGGCTGCGATCAGTTGTGAAATCAGGTCTTGACCGGGGTTACAGCGTTTAATCTCGGTCAGCTTCGCCAGATACGCCCGCATCTCCATATTTGCATCGGCCGATTCGCGGATCAGATCGGGCCGGCTCAGATCGGTCCCTCCCATCAGCGCCTCAGACCAGCGTTCAAACATGTGCCGCTCGTTGAGCGGTACGCCCATCATCTCTGCGATAACGATTGCAGGTAAAGGTTTAGCCAACGATTCCATTACATCGAAGTGCGTAGCATCCGCTGGAATCTTGTCCAGCATCTCATCAACGAGGTGTTCAATCGTAGGTGCCAGTGACTGTATGTACTTGTGTACGAATCCCTGAGCTACGAGTTTTCTCAAACGGGTATGATCAGGCGGATTACGTGTGAGCATTGTGGGGTCATCAAAATTTATCAACCGCCTGCCTCCAGCAGCCAAACGTAGAATTCTCATGATAAATTTATTATCGCTGAAGTCATTGCTCACTCGTGGTTCTCTGAGGAGTTCCGTCACTTCTTCGTAACCCGAAACAATCCAGCCGTTGTTCAGGTAAGAGCGTAAAATGTGCCCGCGTTTGCGCAGCGTACGGCACATAAAATGAGGGTCGCGAAGTGCCTCCTCCGGGTCCAGATGAACAACTGATTTGGAGAAGTGATAGTCCAGCCGCCGCAATAGCCACAATACTGTCTGCATCGCGGTATTCACGATCCACCAGGTGACTTTTTCCATAACAGCACTCCGTTGATTCGACGAAATTCTACGCGTAACTACTTAGAAAAACTATGTGCACAGTACATTTTAGACACTTGTCTAATCGCACTTCGAAACCTTCTTCATTCCAGTCCCACCTTTCCAACGCTGACTGCCTGCTTTCGTCCACGTTGAATTCCGCAGTTACCTTCGATGCGGTTTTCCAGCATTGCAGCATCTTGCAAGACTTACTAAAGTGTGGATGTACTACAGTGCTACGGTGACCAGATCTGCTGTAGGATTTGAAGCATTCTGAGCCGAATAATCTCGCCTAGACTATGCAGAGATTCCGTAACGCTCTTCAATTTTTTCGTTGTGCAGGTTACGGTGTGCCACGAGCACAGCTGTTGCGTAAGCAACACAAGTGCGTGTTGCACAAGAGATGAGGGTAGGTCCCTCGGAGTCGCTTTACAGGAGGAGACTTCAAACCACCTTAAGCTGCGAAGGTAAAGAGCCTTGGTGGTGAGCGTTAAGGAAAAGGCAAAGCACGACTTTGTCAGGTAAGTGTTAAGGAGACGAATGTAAATGAACCTTTGATGACGTGTCGAAAGCATAGGGATGATGTCAAAACCGAGGGGGAGTAGCTAACTCGGGATAAGTTTGGGGGATGACCTGTTTACTGCCCAAGCGGCATCCGGCATGAAGAAGGCGTGAACTTAACACAGGCTTTTGTGTGAAACGTGGGAACCTGTCGCCTCGATGTAAAGGGAGAAACTCAAGCAGAGATCCTGCAAGAGTCTGAGTACCAATGCGAGGCACAGGGGCGGATGATCCCGTATTAGTGGTGAAGGTTGCTGTAATGGCGCTGGAGCAAAGGGGGTCAGTTATTCAGTTGAATTTATCAATCAACCACGCAAGTGGGAGGAATTTTTGAAGACAACAAAACCATTTGAGATTTCCAAGTATGATGTTGTAAAGGCATGGAAATTGGTCAAAGCCAATCGAGGCGCCTCTGGCGTTGATGGTGAGACCATTGAGCAATTTGAATCTAATCTCAGAGGCAATCTCTATAAGCTTTGGAACCGAATGTCATCAGGGACTTACTTTCCACCGGCGGTCAAAACGGTAGCAATACCGAAGAAATCAGGCGGTGAAAGGAAGTTGGGTATACCAACTGTCTCTGACAGGGTCGCCCAGATGGTGGTTAAGTTACACTTTGAACCCTTGGTTGAGCCCTATTTCCATACGGATTCGTATGGCTATAGGCCAAACAAATCGGCACATCAGGCGCTTGAAGTTACCAGAAAACGGTGTTGGCGCTATAACTGGGTGCTGGAATTTGATATCAAAGGTCTATTTGACAACATTGACCATCAGCTACTGATGAAAGCGGTGAAGAAGCATACGGATAATCGTTGGATACTTCTCTATATCGAGCGCTGGTTAACAGGCCCGATTCAATTAGAGGATGGCACGACAGTTAACCGTAGTCGAGGTGTTCCTCAGGGTGGTGTTATCAGTCCGGTACTATCCAATCTGTTTCTGCATTACGCTTTCGACAAGTGGATGGAAAGACAATTTCCAGGCAAACCATTCTGTCGTTACGCGGATGATGGGCTTGTCCATTGCCGCAATGAAGCGGAAGCAAAATCGATTAAGTTGGCGCTGGCGAACAGGCTGCAGTCATGCGGTCTGGAAATGCACCCTGTAAAGACGAAGATTGTTTATTGTAAAGATGATGATAGACAGGAGACACACGCTGTTACGAGTTTTGACTTCTTGGGTTATACATTCCGTCCAAGGCGGTCGAAAAACCGATATGGCAAGTTCTTCATTAACTTCAGTCCGGCGATGAGCGTTACGGCAGGAAGAGCTATTAGACAAGAAGTGAGGCGTTGGAAGTTGCATTTACGCAGCGACAAGTCACTACTTGATCTGGCTCGAATGTTCAGAGCGAAAATCCAAGGCTGGATCAACTACTATGGACGTTTTTACAAATCAGCTATGCATATGACATTACGACATATCAACCGCAAACTTTGTTTATGGGCGATGAGGAAATACAAAAAGCTTAAACACCACAGAAGACGTGCGGAACACCGGCTTGGGGGTATTGCTAAAATGCATCCCGGCATGTTTCCGCATTGGAAACTTGGTGTGAAGCCAATGGTTGGATAATGGGAGCCCAGTGAATCGAGAGGTTCACGCTGGGTTCTGAGAGCAGCCGAGGGGGAGGTTCCCTTGGCTGACTCACCTGGTTCCTACGGTGGACCCTGGGATAATTACGACTTTTCACACCTGATTTAACAATTGGGGAATATCGTGGATTCTCTGAACCCCGCAAGAAATGCGAAGGTTAATGGTGGCCAGAGGTGGAATCGAACCACCGACACGGGGATTTTCAGTCCCCTGCTCTACCGACTGAGCTATCTGGCCTTTGAGAGGTTTGAACAGCGAGATTTCTCCGCTTCGGTAGAAATGACAGTTGTTTCGGTCGAAA
>SMVB01410881.1_pt1 | contig 10893 bp, 12 predicted proteins | sample 2456461 | NCBI WGS metagenome assembly SMVB01 (sample SAMN11095934, study PRJNA526329) | marine sediment metagenome | biome: Marine sediment; feature: Surficial sediment; material: Deep marine sediment; isolation source: Hadal surficial sediment | place: Pacific Ocean | collected 2014-05 | depth...
GGTCAGAGGGGAAAAAACCTGGCTGAGGGACAAGCAGTACAACGCCATTGTTGTCAGCAAATAATTAAAAAATAGAAAACCGGTTCTCAGCTTCATTCCCACCAGTGGGTTTAATTCCCCGCCCCACTGCGTGGGGAGGAAAAGTTGGGCTGACGCTCGCTTTACCCCTACGGGGCATGAAGGCAAAGGTCGAATATCACACGCTCACGAGCCTTAAAAAATGTTGAACTCCGTGAGCAAACTTGCCTTCCGCGAAGGAGACCTTTGCATAAGTGGAATCGTCATGGAGTTTACCCTGAGCCTATCCTATACGTCATCGCGAGCCGCAAAGCGGCGTGGCGACCCAGAGTCTCTGGATTTACCCCTCCGGGGCACGAAAGCTTGGGAATATTATAACGGCTTCGTCACGATGTTCCTAGCAACGACGGGTTATGCAAAGTTCTCTCCGCGAAGGAGCCAGCCCCAGGCCGGCCCCTTCCTGAGGGAGCGTGAATTATTTCGTGACGTTGGTTTGACTTTTACTGTGCTATTTTCTAAAATCCTTCAATTCTCTTATTTCAAAAGAGGATCTCTGAAAATTGATATTTTCTGGCCTTTGCAATCGCCGATCCCTTTTTTTAAGGGATCGGCTTATAGTTTAGACTGGATTTTTAGAGATGCCCAAAAGATTTCCTTGCCCGGCCCACCGGGGTTGGATTAGTCTTAATTATGCAAAGTCTCGCAGATTATTTGAGATAAGGAGCTTACCACTTCTTAGGGGTCCCCAAAAAATAGTTTGTGAGACTTTGCTCTATGAATTGTTCCCGTTTCAAGGGGAAGGCCATACTGTATGTTTACATATCAATAGAGCTAGCTCCGGCTTGGTCTTAAACCTTAGAATTATATCTTGGAGGTATTTAATGAAGTTTTTTAAGATGTTATTACTGACTTTTATTGGATCATTAACTATGGGAGCACTTGCTGGTAATTGCGAAGCGATGGGAAATGGAATATACGCTGACATGGAAACGACTAAGGGAAATATAGTATTAAAGTTGTATTATAAGCGTGCACCAAAAACGGTATTAAATTTTATAGGGCTTGCAGAAGGGACAATAAAATCGAATAAACCAAAGGGCACGCCATTTTATGATGGGATTGTTTTCCATCGGGTTATAGAAAATTTTATGATTCAAAGTGGTGATCCAGAGGGACGAGGAACCGGTGGCCCAGGTTATAATTTTCAAGATGAATTCCACGTAGATCTTAAACATGATCGCCCTGGAATTTTATCAATGGCCAATTCAGGCCCGAACACGAATGGGAGTCAATTCTTTATAACCCACATACCCACACCGCATCTAAACAATAAACACAGTGTATTCGGTGTAGTCGAAAAGGGGATGGAGGTTGTCAATAGCATTCAGATCGGCGACAAAATCAAGCATATAAAGATTATTAGAATTGGTGATGAAGCCAAAAAGTTTAAATAATGGGATGTTTGAAAAGGGTCAAGATTGCCCCACTACGTGGGGAGGAAGCTTGGGCCTGCCCCACTACGTGGGGAGGAAACTTGGGCCTGACGCTACGCGAGGCCCCAAAAAATGTTATACGGCGTGAGCAAACTCGCTCTCCGCGGAGGAGCCAGCGTCACGCTGGCGTCGCGCTGGTTCTGAATTACTTTTTGAGGTATTTATTTTATGTCAGATCAAAATGAAGTTGCTGTTATAGAAACCACACTGGGCACCATAGAGGTGGCTTTTTTTCCGGATGAGGCTCCGGGTCATGTCAAAAATTTCAAGGATTTGGCCCAAAAGGGCTTTTATAACGGTACCGCCTTTCACCGGGTGATTCCTGGATTCATGATTCAGGGTGGGGACCCAAATTCCAAGAGCCCTGATAAATCCAGTCATGGATCGGGCGGTCCTGGTTATATGATCAAAGCGGAATTCAATGATATCCCCCATAACCGCGGAATTTTATCCATGGCACGGTCGCAGGACGTGGACAGCGCCGGATCGCAATTTTATATCGTGGTCAAAGACTCCCATTTTCTGGACGGACAATATACGGTTTTTGGCGAAGTGATCAACGGAATGGATGTGGCCGATAAAATTGTCAACTCACCACGGGACAGCAATGACAATCCGGACGAACGCATTGAGATGACCGAAGTCAGGATTGAATCCCGATAATTTTTTTTAACACCGGGAAGAAGAGCGCTTTAAGAAAATTTTTCCCTTAATTATGGATGGAAAATAATGGAAAGTGAATTCAAGATTGACATATTCGGTATTATGCAGACCTCGACGCCCGCCGGAAGAACTAATGAAGACGGTTCGCCTGCTGGGAGTACGATCCTCAACCTCATCTGCGACAACTGGGACAAGTATGAAAAAATAAATGTTTCTTTTGAAGGCATTGCGCAGATGACCCGCCCCTTTTTAGACGAAGCGTTTGGAAAGGTTTTAGATATCCATTCCCTGGATGAGTTCAATGCGAAACTTTATTTTCCAGATGCCGGCGACCAAATTGTAAAGGCTTTGAATGGGGCGATAAAACTGCGGCTATCAATTATCAAAGCGGCAAAGGAGAGGAAGTCTTCAGCGGACGGGTTTTGATAAAATAGGGAATTATTTGCGTTATTTGAGGGAAGTTTTGATCACCTCTTCGATAAACCTTTCCGCGAAAGGTTTTATCGCCGATTCCCCTTCGCCGGTTATGATCCGGTCGTATCCCGTAACGATTTCATCGGATATCTTTACATTGGCTTTTTCGAGTTCTTTCACCGTGTGTTTATCCTTACTTGCCGCAACATCAAACTGATGGATAAGACCCGCTGATACCAGGGTGGGGACCGCCGAGCCAAGGGCAGATACCACCATCCCGCTTCGATGCCGGTCCGTGATCAACAATCGAACCAGCTTCTCTTTCCATAGATATAATCGGGCGCCGTTACCGCCAATAAGAATGACTCCGTGAAAAACTCCGATGATTTGACGGGTCCCCGACCCTCCCGTGACAAAGCTGTCACCGATGATCCCTTCCATAGCGTCCACAACCAACAAGTCGGGCATGATTCTGCCGGTTTTCATTCCCACGGCTTCCTTGAATTTGGAAGAAGCGATGAGCACACGGGCTCCTTCCTCTTTCATGATTGCCACAAGTGGGTCCAGTTGGTTTTCCAGGTAGTAATCCATTGGGATGATAAAAAGAACATTTTTCCCGGTCAATCGAGCCATACCCGCCTTTCTCCAATCAGTTGACAATAATTCTTATCTTACTCGCGGTCTTCGGGGCAGAATGATAGCAAGGCATCCAGAGGAAATTCATCTTTCGCCCCTGCTTCAGGATATTAAAATTTCGTGTTGGGAATAATCAATTCCGGGTTGATAGAAAAGAGGCCTTCCGACTTTTGCTTCCAAGTCCCTTTTTTGCTTGCTTGGCGGGCCTCGGCAAGAAGATTACCATTCAATCGGATTGGTTAATCTGCGGCTTTTATCTCTTCTCTTTTGCGCCCTTCAAAAAATGCAACGAGCATTTATCTTCAAAGTTTTCAACGCTAATTGAGGTGTAACAAAAATACGATTTTAATATGCGATGAATATACGAGAACTGAGATGGTTGCGCAAGGAAAAAGGTTTCTCAAACCAGCCTGGGGGCTGGACCCCATTTTTACGGTCAATGGATTTATTGTTGAAGGAATCCTGCTTCGTGCCGGATATTTGGTCCAGCGCTTCGCTGGTTCCCCGTTAGCGGGGCCAGTCTTTTCAAAGCCTTATAAACGCGCGGGAAATTTTTATTGACAGGTTTTATGGATTTAATATAATGTGAGGCTTCTTTTTTTATATAAGTTTTTTGGGCAGGCAACCAAGATAGATTTTTTCTTGAGGCGGTTTTGTTGGGTCTATGTTTTGTTGGGTCTATAGGGTAGCGTTATTCAGGTTGCCTTCCAGTACTTAATAAACATCTAACAACTTGGGGCCGGTATTATCAGCCGAGTTGGGAGGATTTTTTTTGTCTAACCGAAGTACAGGTATTTTCACTAAATTTAAGGAAGGAGAGTTTTAAATGAAAAAAGTCGTGGTAATTATCATATTGGCAGTTTTCAGCTTTTTTGTCGTCAGCGCCGCGTATGCGGGAGGCAAGTGTCCGCAACCGAGGAAAACCAAAAAGGCTCCTGCCAATGTGGTAAAAATGGATAAAACCGCCAAGGCAAACGCGGCGAAAGGGAAAGCAATTTACCTCAAAACCGCCAAACCCATGGCCTGCAAAATGTGTCATGGCGCCAAGGGCGACGGCGCCGGAAAATTGGGTGCGGCTTTGAAACCGAAACCCAGAAACTTCACCTGTGCTGAAACCATGAAAAAGATTTCCGCCGGTCAGATGTTCCATATCATCAAAAATGGTTCTAAAGGAACTGGCATGGTAGCGCACAAGAAAACTTTGAAAGACAAACAAATTTGGGATGTTATCAAGTACATTAAAAGTACTTATATGAAATAAGTTGTTATCAGACTTTAGTTTCATCCGAGACAAACCGGATTATCCGGTTTGTCTCTTTTTTTGCGTTTTTCTGGTAACTGATGGTGTTATATTGGGTAAGTGAGTACTATCCGAGTGACATCCCATTCCAAAACCCCTTGGTTTGAGTTTTGCATTTTTCTGTCAAAGGGTTTCTTTTCCAGATTCTTGCTGATCCTGATTTTACCGGTTTTTCTCCTGATACCGATTTCCCAAGCTGAAAGCGTTGAGCTGGGAACCAAGGAAAATCCGATACGCATGATGTTCGTTCCTTCCGGGGACGCTCAGGTCATTCTTGAAGGCGGGCAGGAAATCGCCCAAAAGCTGAAACAGGCCACAGGACTGCATTTTTCAACCTCGGTGGCCACAAGTTACGCGGCGGTTATAGAAGCAATGGGTGCGGGAAAAGTGGACATCGGCTGGCTGGCGACCTTCAGCTATGTATTGGCCAGGGAAAAATATGATGTGGATTTGCTTTTAATCGTGGTTCGATTTGGAAAGCCCTTTTACCGGGGCCAGATAATGGTCCGGGCGGACAGCGGGATTAAAACTCTGGCGGATTTAAAGGGGAAAACCTTTGCCTACGTCGATCCGGTCTCCACGTCCGGACATTTGTACCCTAAAGCGCTTCTACTCTCCCACGGTCATGATCCGGATAAATTTTTTGGCCAAACTGTTTTTGCGGGGTCACACAATGCTGTTGTTCTTTCCCTGTTGAAAGGAGAAGTCGATGCAGGTGCGGCTTATGAGGGCTCCCGTGCGGCGGTGGCCAAAAGCTTCCCGGAGGTTTATAAAAAAGTACGGGTGATCGCCTACACCCAGGATATTCCCAACGACACCGTGACCGCCCGCAAGGGATTACCGCTGGAGATAAAAAACAAGATCAGGGATGGGTTGAAATATATTTCAAAAACTCCGGAAGGCGGGAAAGTATTAAAACGTGTTTATGGAATCAGCGGACTGGTGGATCTGGACGGTTTTTTTGATCCCGTGCGCGATGCCAGCCGTATACTGGGATTAAACATGGAAACGCTAGGCCGCTAGAAAAAACACGGGTGCTAAAGGCAACTCGAAAAATTCAACCTGGACTTTGAGCCAACCCATTAAAATAAGGGGTTGGCGATTGCAAAGTCCAAAGAATACTTATTCTTGGAGAATCCCCTGAAGGATATGTTGAGAATAGAGGACCTTTCAAAAACCTATGCGAACGGGACCCAGGCCCTCAAAGGGGTTTCCTTCAACGTGCAGGCCGGGGAATTTGTGGTGATCCTGGGTAAAAGTGGGTCCGGCAAGTCCACCCTCCTCAGATGCATCAACCGATTGGTGGAGCCCACCGGCGGCAGGATTTTTATGGGCGAACAGGAAGTCACGGGAGCCAGTCCCAGACAATTGCGCCGCCTGCGGGGAAAAATCGGCATGATCTTTCAGCAGTACAATCTGGTGACCCGGTTGTCTGTTTTAACCAACGTCCTGACCGGGCGACTGGGTTTTCTTTCCTCTTGGGCGGGATGTATAAATTATTTTCCCCACGATTCCATTTTGCGGGCTCAGGATAAACTGCAAGCTCTGGGATTGGATGAAAAGGGCGGACAAAGGGCGGATACTCTTAGCGGCGGTCAACAACAGCGTGTGGGAATTGCCAGGGTGCTAATGCAACACCCGGAAATTATTCTGGCGGACGAGCCGGTTTCCAGTCTGGACCCGGTCACCTCGATTTCTATCATGGATATCTTGCGGGATATCAACAAGAAAGAAGGGGTGACCATTCTTTGCAATCTTCACTTGCCTGAACTTGCGAGGGAGTATGGAGACCGCGTTTTGGCTTTAAAAGACGGGCAAATGGTATATGATGGTGGCCCTGAGAATCTGGATCAGGCAATGGCCGGAAAAATTTATACAACAAATTGAATTGTTTGGCTTTTTACTGAGGGTATGGTGAAAAAACAAGCGTCGTCACGTTTATTATGGGTTCAGGTGTTCCTTTAGCCTGTTGATCCGTTATCAACTCTTTGCGATTTAATTTAAACTTATGAATCAACCAGAAGTCACAACCAAAATGCTCCGGTCCTTCGGTTTTTTAATGGGCGGGGTATTGTCTGTTTTCACCCTGGTTTTTGCTTATAAAGAATTGCCTAAAGTGGCCTGGGTTCTGGCTTTAATAGCCTCTTGTTTCATCCTGTTTGCCCTGTTGGCCCCCGATAAGCTTAGAAAAGTCTACGCGGGTTGGATGAAATTTGGAGAAGTCGTGGGCAACTTCAATGCAAAGCTCATCCTTGGATTTATGTTTTTGTCTGTTTTCTCGGTTTTTCACTTCTTTTTGATTATTTTGCGGAAAGACTTCCTGAAAAGGAAATTGGATCCTTCTGCGGAATCGTATTGGGAAAAACGCGAAACCCTGGAAATTGATGTTGAAAGATATGAAAAGCAATATTAAATCTTCAGTTCAAAATGTTTACAGCCAATTTGTTCGCGGTGACAGTTGATGGAAAAAATACACAAGGAAATTCTGGGATTGATGGGGAAAATTGATATCGATTGCTGGAATGAAGACGACCTGATCATTGTTGACCTGAAAGGCCAATTGGATATTTACAATTCCAATGACGTGCAGAAATTGATCGAAGCTTACAGGCAAAGGGGGTTCAAAAAGTTCGCCGTGAATCTGAAGGATGTGACCTATTTAGACAGCTCAACCATCAGCGTTTTTATCCATTGTTTTCAAACCCTTGAAAAATCTGAAGGTAAATTTCTGATTGCTGGCCTTCAGGGTGCGCCCCTGGAAACATTTGACATGGCCAAACTCCACGATGTGTTTGAACTTTATCCCGACATCACCTCCGCCATCAAAAGCCAAATTTCGGATTTTGACGGCGAATAATATCTCTCTCCCCTCCTAATCTCCTAATCATTTCCAGCCTGGAAAGCCTGTGCGATCTAAATATAACAGTCCTGGTTTTACCGGATTTTTCCAAACAACGGCCCTCAACTAAACGTTTGACCGACTTTGATTTTGTGCTACCGTTAATGTCTGACTTCGGAAAGACAGAGAGCGGAAACCGTTTGGAGGCCTCAATGGGTGTGAGAAGTGCCTTTGGAAACATCCCGGGATATTTGGTTTTATTACTGGTTTGCATGGCGCAAATGATGGCATTTACCGGGACTCTCCAGGCCCATCCAAGCCAGAACCCCGCCTTGCGTACTGGTGAGAAAGAGGTTGTTATTCCCAAAGAGCCGGGTTGGAAGGATCCTTCTTACCGTGGCTGGGAGATCATGAACATCACGGGCCTGATTGCAACCTATTATGATTTGGATTTGGACGGAAAACTTGACTACATGGTCATCCGCAAAATTTTACAGAAGGCCACTGCCGAAACAACTACTATCGAACAAGCCATTGCCGTTGCGAAAAGCCAGGAAATGAGCGTATACTTTTCACATCCGGTTATTTATTTCACCAACAGGCATCCGTTGTTTTATTGTAAAGGGGTCGATTACAGGCGCAATTGCAGTGATATATGGGTGGATATCGCAGAGGATGGTTTGAATGGCAATGAAGAGTTATACACCTTATCGACCCCAAAGCCCGGTGTCCGTTAAAAATTTTTTTACCTTTTTGATATTCGCTTCCCTGTGCCTGGGGTTTTTACCTGACCGAGTGTTGGCAATTAATTCTGCCGATCATCAAGGCCACACGGCCAACAAGGTTTTCGACTCCTCCGAAAAACATTCCCCCTCTCCATCGCATGCGCATTCCGGTTCCGACAATAAATCTCTCGGAGTTACCGTTTACAAGCACATGTGCGTTTTTTGCCATGGGGAGGATGGAAACGGCGGCGGCAAAGCCACGGCGTATCTTTACCCCTGGCCAAGGGATTTCCGTAAAGGCGTTTTCAAGCATCGCTCAACACCCACGGGTTCCCTGCCTCTCGATAAGGATATTTACCAAACCATAATGAGGGGAGTCCCCGGAACATCCATGCCTGCCTGGGGCAACGCCTTGACCGAAGATGAAACCTGGTCGGTGGTGCAATACATCAAAACATTCTCCACACGGTTTGGGAAGGAACTTCCCAAAGATCCGGTGGCTGTTACACCTGCGCCACCCTCAACTCTGGAGCGGGTCAAGCGGGGAGAAGATCTTTACGCCGAGTTGCGATGCTCCCGCTGTCACGGAACCGACCTGAAAGGAGACGGTTCGTTGGCTGACCAGCTTTATGATATTTGGGATCACCGTGCTTTTGTTTATGATTTGACCAATCCGAATACCTTCAAGTTTGGATTTGAAAAAGAGGATATCTTTCTTACCCTGACTACTGGACTCGATGGCTCCCCCATGAAGGCTTACAATCATTTGTCCAATCAGGAACGGTGGGACCTTACCCTTTTCATCAAATCCAAAATTCAGGCAGAGAAACTGCAAAAGGCGGGATATGAGACCGATCTCAAAACAAAAGTCATTGATGAAGAGATCGATCTGGACCCGGACAATCCGATATGGAATGACGTCCCGGTGCATGAGGTGCACATGATCCCTCTCAGCGCCAGGGCCAATCCTGTGAACCGGATCAAATTTCAGTCCGTGGTCAGTGACGAAGGAATCGCTTTTCGTTTGGAATGGGACGACCCCCTTGCCGACCGCACCGCCAGCCGCCATCAGGATTTCAAGGACGCCATCGCCATGGAGTTTGCTCTGGGAGATGTTTTGCTGCACAAATTTGGCCATAACGAACCTTTCTTTGGCATGGGGAACCGTGGCAAGGTGGTGAACATCTGGCAATGGCGGGCCGATTGGCAGACGGAAATCGAAACCAAGGAAAAGTTGGAATACGCCACTATGGGAATGGATATGGATACGATGATATTCGGCGGCGAGGTCAATCCGGTGGACTCCCTGAACCCTTTTCGGGACGTTCCGGTGGAAGAATTGAACGCGGAAGGGTTTGGAACCTTGACACCTCAGCCTCAAACCAAGCAAAATGTTCTTGGCAAAGGGGTGTGGAAAGATGGAAAATGGCAGGTTGTTTTTTATAGGGCCTTGGAATCTTTGAATAAATGGGATATAAAGTTTCAAAGCAAACAACCTATTTTGATAGCATTCGCTGTTTGGGACGGCGCGCATCAGGATAGAAATGGACGCAAGGTGGTTTCCATGTGGCAGAGGTTCCACTTTTCCCAATAGGAATTTTGACGGCATATTGGATAAAGGGCGCCATCACAAATTTTGTCTTGCCAGAAGCCTGACTTTTGAATAAAAGGATAGGCGATAGCAATTACAAAAAGTATTTTATTATTAGGGATTCTATTTATTAGTAACCACAAGTTTTGAAATTTTTCTTCTGGTTCGTGTAAAACCGGAGGACGAAAAGATTTTCTTGAACCGATGGGAGGTGCGTCTCATGTCTGAAGACACCGGAGACAACGAGGAAGAACTCAAAGAAGAAACGGTCGATTCCGAGGAGTCTGCTGTGGATGAAGGAGAAGACACCGCCTTGGTGGAGTCTGAGGAGACGGACGAGGAGGTTGATGAGTTTGAAGAAGATGAAACTGATGAGATGGAAGAGGTCGAGGAAGTAGTTGTGGCTGAAGTGGGAGCCTGTCTTATCCTCGGTCAGGGTGAGGCGTCCATGGTGTTGTCCAACCGGGGAGCCGATGATCCTGGCGACAACACTTTGTGTGAGCCGCAATTTATTACCAGGTATGGCGAATATTTTTTTGTTTCCGACCGTGGCAATCACAGGGTTCTGGTTTGGGAGCAGGTCCCTGAAGAAGATGGAGAACCTTCGGGGCTGGTTCTGGGACAGGAAGATTTCGCCGATTGTCTGGAAAATCGGGGACTGAGTACAACGCTGGATGAAATGACCTCTGGTCTGGGGGATGAAGATCTGGACGGGTTCACCATCAGCAAGGCGCAAGAAGATACGCTTTCCCAGCCAGCGGGCATCGCAGTAATTGACGGTAAATTATATGTGGTGGACAGCGGCAATCACCGGGCTGTCCGTTACGCGGGCTTGCCAACAGAGGATGGGGAAATTCCAGCTCTCGTCCTGGGGCAGGACAATCTCGATTGCAATGAGGCCAACCGGGATGACTTGTGCGGATCGGGCGCCCTGTTTTTTCCCATGGGCATTTGTTCGGGCGATGACCAGCATGTGTTCATTGCCGATAAAGACAATCACCGCGTATTGCTGTGGAACAAAATCCCCTTCGGCAATGGGTGGAACGCCGATATCTGCCTGGGGCAGGGGGGAATGGACGAGAGAGAACCCAACCGTGGGGAATTCGATAATGTCGGCGCGGACACCCTCAGTTTTCCCACTGGCGTTTTCTGGGATACTGAAAGCGATAAAGTGTTTGTGGTCGATCAGGGCAATAACCGGGTGCTGATCTGGA
>SMVB01009010.1_pt1 | contig 10892 bp, 5 predicted proteins | sample 2456461 | NCBI WGS metagenome assembly SMVB01 (sample SAMN11095934, study PRJNA526329) | marine sediment metagenome | biome: Marine sediment; feature: Surficial sediment; material: Deep marine sediment; isolation source: Hadal surficial sediment | place: Pacific Ocean | collected 2014-05 | depth 0-1...
AGAATCGTAGGAGCGGCTTTAGCCGCGACCGGGCTAAGGCCCTCCTGCAAACAATGACGAGGAGCTGCGGCGCGACCGCAGCGTTTGAACTCGGGAGATAGAAAATGGCTAAGAAAGTAGCTAGTTACATTAAGCTGCAGGTTCCCGCGGGCAAGGCAAATCCATCGCCGCCCGTTGGTCCCGCATTGGGACAGCACGGTGTCAATATCATGGAGTTCTGCAAGGCATTCAATGCAGAGACCCAGAGCATTGAAGCAGGCCTGCCGATTCCTGTCGTTATCACGGTTTACAGTGACCGTAGTTTTACGTTCATTACCAAGACCCCGCCGGCTGCGGTTCTGTTGCGTAAGGCAGCTGGACTCCAGAAGGGTTCGGGTACACCGAATACAGTCAAGGTTGGCAAGGTAAATCGTCAGCAGCTCGAAGAGATTGCAACGACGAAGATGCCGGATCTGACAGCCGCCGATATGGATGCCGCTGTTCGCACAGTTGCCGGAACTGCCCGAAGCATGGGTATCGATGTTGAGGGAGTTAAGTAATGGCCGTTGATAGTAAACGCAGAAAAGCTGCTCGCGAAAAAATTAAGTCGGACGCGATTTACGAAGTTGAAGAAGCGCTGTCGCTCGTGAAGGAATGCGCTACGGCGAAGTTCCTCGAGAGCATCGACGTGTCAATTAACCTCGGCGTTGACCCACGTAAATCTGACCAGGTTGTTCGTGGTTCTACAGTGTTGCCAAACGGAACAGGCAAAACGGTTCGCGTAGCGGTATTCGCGCAGGGCGAAAACGCTGACAAAGCAACTGCAGCCGGCGCTGATATTGTTGGTTTTGATGATCTCGCAGAGACCATCAAGAAAGGTGAGCTTAACTTTGACGTCGTTATTGCGACGCCGGATGCAATGCGCGTCGTCGGTCAGCTCGGCCAGATTCTTGGGCCTCGCGGGCTAATGCCTAACCCGAAAGTCGGGACAGTGACCGCAGACGTCGAGACAGCAGTTAAGAATGCCAAGGCTGGTCAGGTGCGCTATCGCACGGACAAGGCCGGCATCATTCACTGCCCGATAGGACGTTCGGACTTCGAGGTCCCGGCATTGAAAGAGAATCTCGAGGCGTTGCTGGCTGACCTCAAGAAGGCCAAGCCCGCATCGGCGAAAGGCTCGTATTTCAAAAAACTGACCGTCTCGTCAACGATGGGGCCAGGTGTATCGGTAGACAGAGGATCAGTTGATGCATGATTTGGTCGTTGCGACTGTGTCAGTTGATCGTAGTTCTGTAGACGCCTGAGGGCGCACGCGGAACAAAAGAATTTGCGGCGTTGCTTTCGAGCAGCGTCGCGAGCCGCAGGGACGCGGCGATCGTCGAAGACCGTAGGTGACCAGCCTGAACGCTGGTCTTAATAATGCCTGCGCAGATGGTGAAACCTGAGTCAGATAATTACTGGCAATGGTTGCCATCCGACATGGGAAGGTGGATTTGCGCCGTTTTGAAGGGGGAGAAGTTTTTCCTCAGAAAGTGACGGCAACAAATTTCATCTGTGTTTGTAGTAACCGTTAGGCCAGGAGAAATTCATGGCACTGAGACTCGAAGACAAGAAAGCAGTTGTCAAAGAGGTGAACGCGGTTGCAGGAGACTCCATTACAGCTGTAGCGGCTGAATACAGGGGTCTTTCTGTTGCAGAAATGACGGAGTTGCGTAGTGAAGCGCGCAACGCTGGCGTATACCTGCGTGTTGTCAAAAACACGTTGGCGCGTCTTGCCGTCAAAGGTACCGATTTTGAGTGTATGCATGACACTCTGAAAGGCCCGCTTCTGCTCGCGTTTGCGAAAGACGATCCAGGTGCTGCGGCCAGAGTCATCAAGAACTTCGCCAAGGAGCATGAAGCTCTGCAGGCGGTTTCGCTATCAACCGGTGGGCAATTGTTGCCGGCGTCCGATCTCGCGATGTTGGCAGCACTGCCAACCCTGGATCAGGCGCGCGCAATACTGCTTGGCGTGATGATGGCACCGATGACCAAACTGGTACGCACATTAGCTGAACCTTCCGCGATGCTCGCGCGCACGATGAGTGCACGTGGCGCACAGGAAGCAGAGTAAATAAATATTTCCTGACTCAGGAATAAACGAACGAGGAATAGAAAAATGGCACTGTCAAATGAAGATCTGCTCAAAGAACTGAGCGCAAAGCCGATCATGGAAGTTGTTGAGCTCGTCAAAATGCTCGAAGAAGAGTGGGGCGTTTCTGCCGCAGCACCGGTTGCTGTTGCAGCGGGTCCGGCTGCTGGCGACGCAGGCGAAGCGGCTGTCGTGAAGGATGAGTTCGACGTTGTACTGACCAGCTTTGGGCAGACGAAAGTCGCTGTTATTAAAGCAGTTCGTGCGATCACCGGCCTGGGCTTGAAAGAAGCCAAGGACGCAGTCGAAGGCACGCCTTCCGTCATCAAGGAAGGCATTCCGAAAGGCGAAGCAGAAGAAGTTAAGAAGCAACTTGAGGAAGTCGGCGCAACCGTCGAGCTCAAGTAAGTCGCTCAGGCAATTGAGCACTTTGCTTTTGAATAAAGCCCCGACTGTTGTTGGTGTGGGGTTCGAAAAAGTCGGGCATGCAGCCGGCCGCAAAGCGGTTGGCTGCGTGCGCGCATCTGTATTTAATTGAGGTATTCTCGAATGGCTTATTCGTTCACTGAGAAAAAGCGCATCCGCAAGAACTTTGGCAAGCAGCCGACGATTCTGGATGTTCCTTATCTGTTGTCGATCCAGGTAAATTCTTACAAGAAATTCCTGCAGACGGACAAATCCGTTGAAGAGCGTGATAACAGAGGTCTTCACGCTGCATTTCAATCGGTGTTTCCGATCGTCAGCTACTCGGGCAACGCGGCACTCGAATACGTGAGCTATCGCCTTGGCGAGCCGGTATTCGACGTCAAGGAATGTCAGATGCGTGGTCTGACCTATGCGGCGCCGATTCGCGTCATGGTTCGCCTTATCATATATGACAGAGAAGCCAGCGGCACGCCGAAGCCAGTCAAGGATATCCGCGAGCAGGAAGTGTATCTCGGTGAAATGCCGCTCATGACCGATCACGGCACGTTCGTCATTAACGGTACCGAGCGCGTTATCGTGTCGCAGCTGCATCGTTCGCCGGGCGTGTTCTTTGATCACGACAAGGGTAAGACGCACAGCTCGGGCAAGTTGCTGTTCTCAGCACGAATTATTCCTTACCGCGGTTCATGGCTCGATTTCGAGTTGGATCCGAAAGACTCGGTATTTGCACGTATCGATCGTCGTCGCAAACTGCCGGTTACGATTATTCTGCGTGCGTTGGGCATGACGAACGAAGAAATGCTCGACATGTTTTTCGAGACCAATGACTTCTATCTCTCACAGAAGGAAATCAAGATGGGTCTCGTGCCGGAGCGTCTGCGTGGCGAGACAGCAACGTTCGATATCAAGCTTGGCCGCAAGTTGATCGTGGAAGAAGGTCGTCGTATTACGGCCAAGCACGTTCGCGACATGGAGAAGTCCACAGTCAAGAAACTCGCGGTACCGACTGAGTACCTTGAGGGCAAGATTCTCGCGCACGACATTGTTGATACAGAGACGGGTGAGTTGCTGGCCGCTGCCAACGCAGAGCTGACAGAAGAGCTCATCCCAGCTTTGATTGAAGCCGGCGTGGAGCACATCCGCACGATCTACGTCAACGATCTCGATCGTGGTCCGTTTATCTCGAATACATTGAAAATCGATCCGTCAACGACCCGCCTGGAAGCGCTGGTCGAGATTTATCGGATGATGCGTCCTGGCGAGCCGCCAACCAAGGATGCGGCCGAAAACCTGTTCCAGAACCTGTTCTTCAACCCGGATCGTTATGACCTGTCAGGCGTGGGACGCATGAAGTTCAATCGCCGTGTCGGTCGTGATACGTCGGTTGGCGATAGTGTCCTGAGCAAGGACGATATTCTCGATGTTCTGCAAACCCTGATCGACATTCGTAACGGTTTCGGAACGGTTGATGATATCGACAACCTCGGCAACCGTCGTGTGCGTTCAGTGGGCGAAATGGCTGAAAACGCATTCCGCGTTGGTCTGGTTCGCGTTGAGCGCGCTGTTAAAGAGCGCCTGACTCAGGCGGAAACCGAAGGCCTGATGCCGCAAGACATGATCAACGCGAAACCAGTGGCTGCCGCTGTGAAAGAGTTCTTCGGCTCAAGCCAGCTCTCGCAGTTCATGGATCAGAACAACCCGCTGTCGGAAGTCACCCATAAGCGTCGTGTTTCCGCGCTTGGGCCAGGTGGTCTGACGCGTGAGCGCGCCGGCTTCGAAGTGCGTGACGTTCATCCGACGCACTACGGTCGTGTTTGCCCGATTGAGACGCCTGAAGGACCCAATATTGGTCTGATCAACTCGCTGGCTGTCTACGCGCGTACGAATGAGTACGGCTTCCTCGAAACGCCTTATCGCAAGGTCACCAAGGGAAAAGCGACAAGAGACATTGAGTACCTGTCAGCAATCGAAGAGAGTCAGTACGTTATTGCGCAGGCAAATGCCGATCTGGACAAAAACAACAAGTTCACTGCGGACCTCGTGTCAGTTCGTTTCAAAAACGAATTTACGCTGGCGCCTCCGGCTGATATTAATTTCATGGATGTCAGTCCGAGGCAGATCGTGTCGGTCGCTGCTGCGTTGATTCCGTTTCTTGAGCACGATGATGCCAACCGCGCACTGATGGGCTCGAACATGCAACGTCAGGCAGTACCAACCCTGCGTGCCGAAGCGCCGCTGGTGGGCACGGGAATCGAACGCACGGTTGCGATTGACTCCGGTGTAACGGTCATCGCCAGGCGCGGTGGCAAGGTCGACTTTGTCGACGCGTCACGCATCGTTGTGCGTGTTAACGACAACGAGACCAGCGCCGCAGAGCCGGGCGTCGATATTTACAATCTGACGAAGTACACACGTTCGAACCAGAACACGTGTATTAACCAGCGTCCGCTTGTTAAGTCTGGCGACTTGATCGCGGCCGGCGACGTATTGGCCGACGGCCCCTCGACGGACATGGGTGAACTGGCGCTTGGCCAGAATCTGCTGGTCGCGTTCATGCCGTGGAACGGTTACAACTTTGAGGACTCGATTCTGATCTCGGAACGTGTGGTCAAGGAAGATCGCTTCACGACCATCCATATCGAGGAGCTGCAGTGTGTTGCTCGCGACACGAAGCTTGGGCCTGAAGACATCACCTCGGATATTCCGAACGTCGGTGATTCAGCTCTGGCAAAACTCGATGAGTCAGGCATTGCCTTCATCGGTGCCGAAGTGAAGTCCGGCGACATTCTGGTGGGTAAGGTCACGCCGAAGGGCGAGACGCAGTTGACGCCGGAAGAGAAGCTGCTGAGAGCCATCTTCGGCGAGAAAGCCTCTGACGTTAAAGACACGTCGTTACGCGTACCGCCGGGCATGGACGGAACCGTTATCGACGTTCGCGTGTTTACACGTGATGGCGTCGAGAAGGACCATCGTGCACTCGCGATCGAGAGAGCAGAGCTGGAGAGCGTCCGTAAGGACTTCGACGACACGCTGCGTATTCTCGAGGAAGATATTTACGAACGCGTAGAACGCATGCTGACCAATAAGATGGCTCAGGGCGGACCGAACAATCTGAAGTCCGGCTCGAAAATCACCAAGGCCTACCTCGACGAGGTGTCTCGTGAGCAGTGGTTCGACATTCGGTTGAAGAATGACGACGCCAACGAGCAACTTGAAAAGGCCTTCACACGCCTGAATGCACAGCGTGAAGAGTTTGATCGCCGCTTCGAAGTGAAGAAAGCCAAGATCACAGCAGGCGACGACCTCGCGCCGGGTGTACTCAAAATGGCCAAGGTTTATCTGGCTGTTAAGCGTCGCATTCAGCCGGGCGACAAAATGGCCGGCCGTCACGGCAACAAGGGCGTCATCTCGATTATCGTTCCGGTCGAAGACATGCCATATCTCGAGAACGGCGATCCGGTCGATATCGTTCTGAACCCGCTGGGCGTTCCGTCCCGGATGAACGTCGGTCAGGTGCTCGAAACGCATCTTGGCTGGGCCGCGAAAGGCGTTGGCAACAAGATCGATGAGATGTTGAAAGCGCAGGAGTCGGTCACCAAGCTCAGGCAGTTCCTCGACGCGGTCTACAACAAAACCGGCGGCCAGAAAGAAGACCTCAAGTCGTTCAGTGACGAGGAAATTCTCGAGCTGGCGAAGAACCTCAGGAACGGCGTACCAACCGCAACGCCGGTATTCGACGGTGCTTCTGAAGAAGAGATCAAGGGGCTGCTGAGGCTCGCGGGTCTTGATGAGTCAGGCCAGTCGACACTCTATGACGGGCGCACGGGCGACAAGTTCGACCGCAAAATCACGGTCGGTTACATGTACATGCTGAAACTCAATCACCTGGTTGATGACAAGATGCATGCGCGCTCGACCGGACCGTACAGCCTTGTCACGCAGCAGCCGCTGGGTGGTAAAGCACAGTTCGGTGGTCAACGCTTCGGTGAGATGGAGGTCTGGGCGCTGGAAGCCTATGGCGCTGCCTACACCTTGCAGGAAATGCTGACCGTGAAGTCGGATGACGTCCAGGGTCGCACGAAGATGTACAAGAACATCGTCGACGGCGAGCACGAGATGGATGCTGGCATGCCGGAATCGTTCAACGTGTTGGTGAAGGAGATTCGATCTCTGGGCATCAACATTGAGCTGGAGACAGACCAATGAGAGATCTGCTAAAGCTTTTCAAATATCAGAACCCGGTTGATGACTTCGATGCGATTCGCATTGGTCTGGCGTCGCCGGACATGATTCGGTCGTGGTCGTTCGGTGAAGTCAAGAAGCCTGAAACGATCAACTACCGTACCTTCAAACCAGAGCGTGATGGCCTGTTCTGCGCCAAAATCTTTGGTCCGATCAAAGATTACGAGTGCCTGTGCGGCAAGTACAAGCGACTGAAGCATCGCGGCGTCGTCTGCGAGAAGTGTGGCGTTGAAGTTACACAGACCAAGGTTCGTCGTGAGCGCATGGCGCACATCGAACTTGCGAGTCCGGTTGCACACATCTGGTTCCTGAAGTCATTGCCATCGCGCATCGGTTTGATGCTGGACATGACGCTCAGAGAAATCGAGCGCGTGTTGTACTTCGAAGCATTCGTCGTTGTTGAGCCCGGTTTGACCGAGTTGGAACGCGGTCAGCTATTGACCGACGAGATGTACCTCGACGCGCTTGAGCAATACGGTGACGAATTCGACGCGCGCATGGGTGCCGAAGCCGTTCGCGAAATGCTCATGACAATCGATCTGCAGCGAGAAATTCTGCAGATTCGTGAGGACATGGGCGCTACGCGCTCCGAAACAAAAATCAAGCGTCTTTCCAAGCGACTGAAACTCGTTGAGTCTTTCGTCGAGTCGGGCAATAAGCCCGAATGGATGGTTTTGACGGTACTGCCGGTTCTGCCGCCGGACTTGCGTCCGCTGGTGCCGCTGGACGGTGGCCGTTTCGCAACCTCTGATCTCAACGATCTGTACCGTCGCGTTATCAACCGTAACAATCGCCTGCGTCGTCTGCTGGAGCTCAATGCTCCGGACATCATTGTTCGCAATGAGAAGCGCATGTTGCAGGAATCCGTTGATGCGCTGCTCGATAACGGTCGTCGTGGTCGCGCAATCACGGGCACGAACAAGCGTCCGCTGAAATCGCTGGCCGATATGATCAAGGGCAAGCAAGGCCGCTTCCGTCAGAATCTGCTCGGTAAGCGCGTCGATTACTCCGGTCGTTCGGTTATCGTGGTTGGCCCGACGCTGAAGCTGCACCAATGTGGCCTGCCGAAGAAGATGGCACTGGAATTGTTCAAGCCGTTCATTTTCTCGAAGCTGCAACTGCGCGGTGAAGCGACCACGATCAAGGCGGCCAAGCGACTCGTTGAACGCGAAGGCGCGGAAGTCTGGGATATTCTTGAGGAGGTCATTCGTCAGCACCCGGTTCTCCTGAACCGTGCGCCAACGCTGCACCGTCTGGGTATCCAGGCGTTTGAGCCTGTACTGATCGAAGGCAAGGCAATTCAACTGCATCCGCTCGTCTGTACAGCATTTAACGCTGACTTCGACGGTGACCAGATGGCTGTACACGTACCGCTTTCGATTGAAGCTCAGATCGAATCGCGTGCATTGATGATGTCAACAAACAATATCCTGTCACCGGCGAACGGCGATCCGATCATCGTACCGTCGCAAGATGTGGTGCTTGGCCTGTATTACATGACTCGCGATCGCATTAACGCGAACGGGGAGGGCATGATGCTGGCCAATATCGATGAGGCACGACGTGCGTTCGAAAGCGGCGCGGCGGATCTGCAGGCACGGGTCAAGATTCGAGTGCCTTTGTCAGAGCTTAACGAAGACGGCGAGATGATTCGTATTGCTCGAACAGTTGACACAACCATTGGTCGTGCTTTGATGTCGGAAATATTGCCGCACGGCCTGTCTTTCGATCTCGTCAACCGCAAGATGACGAAGAAAGCAATTTCGAATGTCATTAACGCGTGCTACCGCCAGCTTGGTCTTAAGCAAACCGTTATTTTCGCGGATCGCCTGATGTACACAGGCTTCCGGTTTGCAACACGCGCCGGCATTTCGATCGGCATTGACGACATGGTCGTGCCCGAGAGCAAGGGAGAGATTCTGGCGGCCGCTGAGATTGAAGTAAAAGAGATTCAGGACCAATACGCGTCCGGTCTCGTCACCGATGGCGAGCGCTACAACAAGGTAGTCGACATCTGGTCACGTACCAACGATCAGGTTGCGAAAGCTATGATGGACAAGCTCGGCACGGAAACGGTCAAGGATGCGAATGGCAAGTGGGTTGTGCAGGAGTCGTTTAACTCCATTTACATGATGGCTGATTCCGGTGCTCGTGGTTCTGCGGCCCAGATTCGTCAGTTGGCCGGCATGCGAGGCCTCATGGCCAAGCCGGATGGCTCGATCATTGAGACTCCGATTACGGCTAACTTCCGCGAAGGGCTGGATGTTCTGCAGTACTTCATCTCGACTCACGGCGCCCGCAAGGGTCTGGCGGATACCGCACTCAAGACGGCAAACTCGGGTTATCTGACGCGTCGCCTGGTGGATATCGCGCAAGATCTGGTTGTCACCGAAGTTGATTGCGAGACGCGCCTCGGTGTTGCGATGTCACCAATTGTTGAGGGTGGCGATATCGTCGAGCCACTTCGTGAGCGTGTACTCGGGCGGGTATTGGCAGAAGCAGTGCTGATTCCGGGAACCGACAAGGTTGCTTTTGACGCAGGCACGATGCTTGACGAGGAAACCGTAGAGCAACTCGAAGAGTACTCGATAGATGACGTTCTCGTACGTTCGCCGATTACCTGTGAGGTTCGTTACGGTGTTTGTTCGCAATGTTACGGTCGAGATCTTGCACGCGGCAAGCGCATCGCAATTGGTGAGGCCGTCGGTGTAATTGCTGCGCAATCCATCGGCGAGCCAGGCACGCAGTTGACTATGCGTACCTTCCATATCGGTGGTGCAGCATCACGTTCTGCCGCAGTCAACAACATCGAGATCAAGTCGCATGGTATTGCGAAGCTGCTAAACATCAAGACCGTGTCGCATCACAAGGGCTACCTTGTTGCAGTTTCTCGTTCCGGTGAAATCTCGGTTGTTAACGAGCATGGCCGGGAACGTGAGCGCTACAAAGTGCCGTACGGCGCGACGATTACGATTTCAGACAACAGCGAAGTCAAACCAGGCCAGGTCGTGGCCAATTGGGATCCGCATACTCACCCGGTTGTTACCGAAGTGGCGGGCAAGATCAAGTTTGAAGATTTTGTTGATGGCATTACGGTTGCCGAACAGGCTGATGAATTTACAGGCCTGACGTCCATCGTCGTTCTGGATCCGAAGAGTCGCGGTGCTGCGGGCAAGGACTTGCGGCCTGTTGCACGCCTGGTCGGCAAGAACGGTGAGGATATGCTCTTCGCCAATACCAATATTCCCGCTGTCTACGCGTTGCCCGTCGGTGCCATTATCAGCTTGTCTGATGGTGCGAAAGTCGCCGTCGGAGACGTTATCGCGCGTATTCCGCAGGAGTCGTCGAAGACACGTGATATTACGGGTGGTCTGCCGCGTATTGCCGATCTATTTGAGGCTCGCAAGCCGAAAGATACTGCGATCATGGCCGAGCACACAGGAACGGTTAGCTTCGGTAAGGAAACCAAGGGCAAACGTCGCCTCGTTATTACCGACGACACCGGCGAAAGTCATGAGGAGCTGATACCGAAGTGGCGTCACTTGAACGTATACGAAGGTGAGCAGGTTGCCCAGGGCGAAATTATCGCCGACGGCGAACCAAACCCGCATGACATTCTGCGTCTGCGCGGTGTCGAGAACCTTGCTGAGTATCTGGTCAAGGAGATTCAGGACGTTTACCGCCTGCAGGGTGTCAAGATCAACGACAAGCACATCGAGGTCATCATTCGACAGATGCTTCGCAAGGTGATTGTTGCGACGCCGGGCGATTCGAAATTCCTGCGCGGTGAGCAGATCGACAAGGCTCGATTCTACGAGGTGTGCGAGCAACTCGAAGCTGTTGGCAAGGAACCGCTGACAGTCGATCCGGTGTTGTTGGGTATTACCAAGGCATCACTCGCAACCGAATCGTTTATTTCGGCGGCGTCATTCCAGGAGACCACGCGTGTTCTGACCGAGGCCTCTGTTCGCGGCCTCAGGGACGATCTTCGTGGCCTCAAGGAAAACGTTATCGTGGGTCGTCTGATTCCAGCCGGTACGGGCTTCGCACATCACGCCGAACGTCGGCGTACGCGCGAGCAGGAGTTGGCCAATCAGCTCCGGGAGCTGGAGGA
>SMVB01294246.1_pt1 | contig 10892 bp, 10 predicted proteins | sample 2456461 | NCBI WGS metagenome assembly SMVB01 (sample SAMN11095934, study PRJNA526329) | marine sediment metagenome | biome: Marine sediment; feature: Surficial sediment; material: Deep marine sediment; isolation source: Hadal surficial sediment | place: Pacific Ocean | collected 2014-05 | depth...
ATTGAAAACCTTGCTTTACGGCAACAGGTTGTTGCTGCGCTCAAGAAGGAGCGACCCCGGCCTCCCCTCGACGACGCGGACCGCGCGTTCTGGGTGGCGCTCCGCCAATCGTGGCCCGGGTGGGCTAGTCGCTTGGTCATCTGATGCCGACTCCGGTCACCGCGACCAACACTCGGCGTTTGCCGAGACGTCCGCGGAGGTAAGGGTAAGAAGCGTGGGCGCCGCGCTCAACGCCGGTCAGCTCGCTCTCGGTCGAGATGATTTCCGACGGCATCGCGCCGAGTATCAGCTTCAGCGGCATCGATGAGCCCCTCTTTTTCTTGCGGCGTCAAAAAAGCGACCTCGACCGTGTTTCGCTGAGCCCGCTGCACGTGCTCTTTCGAAAGACCCGCCCGAGGTGCTGCGACCTCGAGCTCGTAATCGAGAACCTGGTCCAGCTAGCGGATATGGTCTGCGGAAGCGTTTACCGTTCGATGTTGACAGGAAAGAAGGATCAACACGTCTACAGAGCAATCGTTGAGGAGAAGGCGCTCGAAAGGATTCGAATCTGGCCCTAATAGAAACTGGCCCGCCACCTAGCCCGGAGGGCAAGCTGCCAATGGCAACGGTTCGGTGATCGGGCCGCTTCCTAAGGCAGAATAATTCAACCGGCTTGGGTCCACAAACGTAGGAGCCCACACTCTTGATTCGATCGTGCGGCCCGCCTTTGGTGAAACGGGACGGCGCCCCCTTCTCGAGTCCCGGTCAACGAATTGTCTTGGGCGCCTCGCGGTCCGGCGGAAGAAGGCTCACGAACGGATAAGCCTGGCGCCGGCGATCGAAGTCCTCGCGCGCCGCTTCAGCAATGGAAGGGTCGAGAAAAACATCGACGGCGGATGCCGCCATGGCTTTCGCGGCCACGAGCAGGCCCTTTTCGCCGATCGACGTGCCTGTACACGCGACGATTTGCCAGGAATGCCCGGGCGAGCCATAGGCATAGGTCGCGACCGTCAGCCGTCCCACTGGAACCCGCCACGAAACGTCACCGACATCGGTCGAAGCGAGGCCTTGCCCAGGTTCATCGGTCAACGGCTCGAGTGTTTCGGAGAGCGCTACCTCGTGCTCCATTCCCCCGCTCTCCTGCACCGCGCGCGCAAAGGCTTTTTCCTCGTCGGTGAACTTGGGCGGGCCGATGTGCTCGAGGTTCTTGTAGATGAGCTCTGAGAGCGGCCGGTTGGGCAGCACTTCGTGATTATCGCTATCGACCTGAAGCTCCCAACTCGTTCCCGTCATGAGCGCGGCGCCTTCAGCGATCTTCTTCAGCCGCTCGAAATAATCCTCGACGTCGTAGTGTTTGTTGGCGCGCAAGTAGTACCAGACCTCCGCCTCGGGGGGCACGACGTTTGGCTGGTCGCCGCCATGGGTAATGACGTAGTGGATGCGCGTGTCCGGTTTCACGTGCTCGCGCAAATAGTTTGCGCCGATATTCATGAGCTCAACGGCGTCGAGAGCGCTCCGCCCTTGATGCGGCGAAGTGGAGGAGTGCGCGGGAAGGCCATGAAAGCGAAACTTCATGCTCGTGAGCGCCTTGGTATAGGCGAAGCTCACCTGAGTCTTGTCGTTGGCATGCCATGAGAAGATGACGTCGACATCGTCGAAGAGCCCGTCGCGAAGCATGAACGTTTTGCCGATACCCGTTTCTTCAGCCGGTGTGCCATAGAGGCGGATGGTCCCGCTCCCGCCTTCGGCGAGGAATTGCTTGGCCGCGATGGCGGCACCCGTAGAAGCGGTCGCGAAAACACTGTGCCCGCAACCGTGGCCGGCCTTCACTTCATCACGAGCGACCCGCTCGGTCGCGGCCTGCTGAGAGAGACCGGGAAGCGCGTCATACTCGGCCAGAATGCCGATGATGGGACGCCCGGAGCCGTAGCTTGCCACGAAGGCCGTTGGCATGTTGGCGACCCCGGATTCGATCGTGAACCCGTTCGCGCGCAAAACGTCTTGAAGCGCTGCCGCCGAACGGGTCTCTTCGAGGCCAATCTCCGCAAAGGACCAAATGTCGTGATTGAGCTCGCCGAGATCCGCGGCATGCTCTTCCACCCACTCGATTGCTGTCGCTTTGTCGGGTGTGGCAGGGGCCGTCCAGACCGGCCAGAACAGACTGACCAGAAGTAGAAACGAGAACCGAAGGCAGAGCTTTTTCATGGCGTTAGACTCCCGCCGCGCATCGTAGTAGATGTTGACCAAGGAGCCAACCCTCGAACGATTCCGACGATTCCGAACGTTCACCTAGCGAGCGAGCTCAGTGCCAGTTGGGAGCGGCATCGCTAGTTGTCCATGGGTAGCAAACGTCTGAGCTCTTCGGTCCAGTTGAGGACCAGGCGGATAGGCGTGGCGGAGACCTGCCCCACGGTAACCATCACGAAGGTCTGACCGTCCGGTGCGACGCCCCAATGTTGGTCTGTACCGCCACTGTCATATCGGCCCTCGAACAATACTACAGGGGTTCCAGCGGAGAAATCTGGAGCCAGTCTAGTCGGGACGGAGAGCACTTCGTCGCCGCGTCGGTAGAAGAGCTCGCTCCCGTCACCGGACCATAAAGGTTCACCTCCACCATCCCGTGACACAAGCCACTTACCCGGGCCATCGACCGCGCGAACATAGACTTCGGGTCGACCCGACTCCACGGAGACATAGGCCACGTAACGCCCGTCGGGAGAGAACTGCGGCCAGTAGCTTTCCCCAAATTCGTCGCGGAGCACAAAGAAATCGCTTCCGTCGGGCGAAGCAAGGACGAAATTTGCGCGGTCTTTGCCTCTCATCACCTGAAACGCGACGAGCTCACCGTCCGGCGAGATGGACCATGGAATGAAAGAAGGAAAGCTCAAGTCCTGGCCGAGCGGGGCAAGAGTGCCGCTACCGTCGGCCTCGACCCAAAATGGCCGATACGAGCCATCGCGAGCAACGCGGATTAACGCCAAACGTGAGCTATCCGGAGACCACGTCGGCGCTAGACCCTGGTCAAACGTCAAGCGAGTCGTTGTCCCCCGTGTGAGGTCGAAAGCCCAGATGTCGGTCTCCGCGCCTTTCCTGACTTCGGCTGCGATGCGTCGACCGTCGGGAGAGAATCTCGGGTGTTGGTACAGGCCCGGTTCCTTCGTTAGAGGAAATGCTTTGCCTTTCCTATCGACGAGCACGAGCTGGTTTTCAGCGATGTCACCGGGAACATAGGCGAGGGAGCCGTCCGCAGATGTCGTGAACACCGCGAGCCCGAGAGTCGACGTCAACAGGCCATCCAAGACCGGCAACGGGTTGCCCCGCATTTCACCCCGGTCCGGATCGAACGCTGCGGCCATGAGCGTTCCGGCCCGCCCGAACACAATGATGCCCGCGCCGAGGTACCGCGCTCCCGTGGCGTTGTCTAGACCGACCACGTCCCTTGATGACCCGGTATCCATCGAAAGAAGAGCCGTACGGTGACCACTGTCGCTGCCGATTGTGAATAACACGTCGCCGCTTGGGATAGATCGAACAGGCAGCACGCGGAAGCTACGACGAATCAGGCCGAGCTGGCTCTCGAAACGTACACGAAACCCCAAGGGTCATGAGGGTATACGGGGCTCTACGGAATCGAGGTTCTCCGGACGGAGTGAGACCTCACTCGGTTCGCAGCGCTTTTATCGGGTCGAGGCTTGCCGCACGCCGGGCCGGGAGAAGTGCTGCGATGAAGCCGGTGACGAGCAGCACGCCGGAAATCGTTCCGAACGTAGCGATGTCGGTCGGCGCGACTTCGTACAGCAGCGTCGTCATGAAGCGAGTGAGTGCTATGGCCGCTCCCCATCCAATGGCGAGTCCCAGGCCGACGAGCCCGGCTGCCTGGCGCAGCACGAGCTTTACGATGTTGCCCGAGCGAGCGCCGAGCGCCATCCGCAACCCAATCTCGCCCGTGCGCGTGCTGACGGAATAAGAGAGCACGCCGTAAACGCCGAGCGCGGCCAGCCCGAGTGCCAGCATGGCAAACCCACCGAGCACGGCAAGGTTGAACTCCGGGAGCGCGGTGGCGCCGCGGACGAGCTCGTCGAGGCTCCGAATCGCGAAGGGCGGCAGATTTGGGTCGAGCGCCGAAAGCTCACGCCGCGCGGGCTCGAGGAGGAGCCAAGGGTCCGAAGCTGTCTCGAGCGTGAAGCTCACGTTGCGCGTGCTGGACTGGTCGGAGGAGAGATAGAGCTGGGCGCGCCCGGTCTCGTCGAGCGACGTGTTCTTGACCCGGCCAACGATGCCGACAATTTCGCGAAAGTCAGGGTCCCGATCCGGGCGGCCGAGATTTATCCGGGAGCCGACCGCGTTGCCTTCAGGCCAGTAACGTTCGGCAGTGGCCTCGTCGATGAGCGCGACCTTCGGGGCTTCAGCATGGTCGCTCGAGGCGAAATCGCGGCCACGAACAAGCGGGATCTCGAGCGTGTCCAGATAGCTGGGACTTACGATATTGAACTCCGCGCCGGGACTGGCCTCGCCAGGGGCGAGCTCGTAATGTTCCGGGTAGAACGTCGCCGTCCACATCTCTCCATCGAGAGGCACGCGAAAAGAGGCCCCCGCCGCTCGGACACCGGGAAGCGCGCGCACGCGCTCCAAATAGGCACTCGTGAACCGTTGGCGCGCGGCCGCATCGCCGTAGGTTGCGATCGGCAACGTCACCCGAAAGCTCAGCCTTTGCTCGGCAGCGAAGCCCGGGTCGATTGCGGTCAAGGCTCGATAGCTCTTGAAGAGAAGCCCGGCGCCGATCAACAGGACGACCGCAATCGCGACTTCGTTGACGATGAGCATATGTGTGAGGCGGCGGCCGCTTCGCCGTGTCGTCGTGGCGCGCCACGCGGGAGCGAGACCAAAGATGAACGCGGTGGTGAGAGCGAGAAACAATGTGAACAGAACGACGCGAGGGTCGAGAGACACCTGCTCGAGTCTTGGAAGCTCGTGCGGCACCCAGTTGGGAAGAATCCTGAGAACGGCCGACGCGAGCGCGAGCCCGAGCGCGGCCCCCGCGAGTGCGAGGACGACGCTTTCTGTCAGGAGCTGTTGGATGAGGCGGCCCCGGCTCGCGCCGAGAGACATACGCACATTGAGCTCGCCCGCCCGCGCCTCGGCCCTCGCAAGGAGCAGGTTCGCTACGTTGGCGCAGGCGATGAGAAGCACGAGGCCAACCGCACCCCAGAGCACGAAGAGCGCCGGCTCGAAGGCTCCGACGAGCTCTTCCCGCAAGGGTACGACACTCGCACCCCATCCGTTGCGCTCGAGAAAAGGAGCTCGGTCGGGAACGCGCTCGAGGACCCGCGCGGCGATGAGCTCCATCTCGGCTCCAGCTTGCTCGAGCGTGACCCCATCGGCCATGCGGCCAACGATGGTGAGAAATTCGCCGCCGCGGAAACTATCGGAGAGTTGGCTCGGCGTGAACTGACGGGCGATCCAAAGGTCGGTCTCGCGCGGATAGTCGAAGCCCGCGGGCATGATTCCGGCGATGCGATAGCGTTCACCGTCGAGCCGGATCGATTGTCCGAGCACCGCAAGGTCGCCGCCGAAACGACGTTGCCACAGCCCGTGGCCGATGACGGCCGCATCGTCGCGCTCGGCCGCTTCCTCATGCGCAAAGCGAACGGGAGCTGGGAGCGCTTCGACGCCGAACACTTTTTCTTCTCTCCTTGCCATCGACATGATGGTGGCCACCAGCAACATTTTGCGAAATTGTTCGCATATAGTAACCGTTGAGGCATGAGCGAAGGCAGTCCCAGGAGGAGTGATTAAGAATGCGAAATTACATTTCCATCTCTGTAATTGTTGGTCTCCATCTCGCGCTATCAGGCGTTGGGACGGTGCAAGCCCAATCTAAGCCCAGAGCAAGAGAGCTCGGTGTGCCCTTTGCCGGAGAGACGGGTCCGCTAAACGCCATCACCGATGTAGCCGGCGTGGCGGTCGCGCATGTCACGCTCGTCGAAGGCGACGGTCCCTTGCGGGTAGGTCAGGGACCTATCCGCACCGGTGTTACTGCAATCTTGCCTCGCGGCAAGACCTTCTCACCCGTCTTTGCTGCTTGGTACTCGCTGAACGGTAACGGAGAGATGACGGGCACGACGTGGGTCGAAGAGTCCGGATTTCTCGAAGGGCCCGTGATGATAACAAACACACATAGCGTTGGTGTGGTGAGGGACGCGGTGATCGAGTGGATGCGCGACGAAGACTTGAATGGTCCGCTGGCTCCCGGAATCTGGTGGGGGCTTCCTGTCGTTGCCGAGACCTATGACGGTGGCCTCAACGACATCAACGGATTTCATGTTCGGAAGGAGCATGCCTTCCAAGCGTTGAACGGTGCCGCTTCAGGGCCAGTACAGGAGGGTGGCGTTGGCGGCGGCACCGGAATGGTCTGCAATCAGTTCAAAGGGGGAATTGGTACGTCCTCACGCCGCGTCGGTCCATATACGGTTGGGGTCCTGGTGCAGTGCAATTACGGTGGACGTGAGGGGCTCACGATCGCTGGTGTCCCGGTTGGCAGCGAGATCACGGATTTGATGCCCGAGTACCATTTCAATAATCAAGGTGAGAACGGCTCCATCATCGTCGTCGTCGCGACGGATGCCCCGCTATTGCCGCATCAATTAAAGCGATTGGCCCGCCGTGTTCCATTGGGCATTGGTCGTTTAGGAGGGCTAGGTACGAACGGCTCCGGAGATATTTTCATCGCGTTCTCAACCGCCAACCCAGACGCGTGGAGCCGGAAGGAAACGGTCCGTCTCGAAATGATGCCGAACGACGCGATGTCTTCGCTTTTCAAAGCAACAGTGGAAGCCACGGAGGAGTCGATCGTCAACGCGATGGTGGCGGCGGAGACAATGATTGGTATCAACGGAAACAAGGTCCATGCTCTCCCTCATGGTCGGCTTCAGGAGATTCTACGCAAGTACAACCGACTGGACGCGCAGCAGTGAGCCACGTCACCACCACTCTGTTCCCGGGGCACCTTTGAAGGGACCAAGAACGTCCGACGTGGCCCAGCCACCATAGAATCCACCAGGCTGCGCGTGCACTTGCTCGCTGCCCACGATGCAAGTGAGCCGCCCGGGATAAAACGAGAGAAAGCCTCGCATGGTCTCGAACCCAGCAAGAGGCTCGGGGTAGCTCCAGCCGACGTTCTCCAAGAACACATCCTCACCGATGCGGACGGACCAGTACTGCGTCTGGCCTTTCCACTCGCACACCGAGCCCCCGACGCCTTTCTCGACATAGGCCATCTGAATATCGCCTGGCGGGATGTAAAACGTGGGTGGGCTCGCGGTCTCCATCACGCGCACCGAATTAGTGCTCGACGCGATCACCGTGTCGCGGAAGAGAACCCGCACTTCACGCGGATCCGCCTCCACTCGCGGCGGCCGTGGGTAGTCCCACACCGACTCCTGTCCGTCCTCAGGTGTCTCGGCGAACTCGGGACGCACTTGCCCACGGTAATGCCACTTGTCGCGGGCGCGCCTTGTCGCGTCATCCATGAGCGCCCTCACGATACATCTTCACGGCGCCCGAGGAAACTGTGAGATTGTGCGCTGCATCCATATGGAGGTTCACAACGCGCGTCGTCGACCCATACCCAAGATCCTATTCGAATGATGTCGTTTCGGACAGTCCGGCGATGGTGCCATCCCGGAGTCGGATAGTATGGCAGAGTATTTTTGCCAGGGGGGATGAAACATGCGTCGACCCTTCTTCATCGCCAATTTTGCTCTTCTTGTGTGCGGTCTCGTAGCCGCCGAGCCACAGAAAGGCTTCTATCGCTACCCCGCCCTTCACGGTGACACCGTCGTGTTCGCGGCGGAAGGCGACCTCTGGAGTGTTGGGACCGCCGGCGGCGTCGCTCGGCGTTTGACGACGCATCCCGGAGAGGAGTCCCATCCGAGGATCTCTCCGGACGGATCAGTGCTCGCCTTCACGGCGCGCTACGAAGGCCCGGTCGAGCTCTACACGATGCCGGTCGACGGCGGGCTTCCCGTTCGACGCTCTTACGAAGCCGAATCATCGCTCGTGACGACGTGGACACCCGGCGGCAAGCTCGTCTATACGACCACCCATTATGCGACGCTTCCGAACCCCACCAAGCCCATCGACAATTTGAATGCGTCCAAAATCGATTTGAGTACGTGGAGCTTCACGATCGACCCACGCGAAGACTGGCGACAAATCTTTGTCGACGCTTGGCGCCTCGAGCGCGACTATTTCTACGACCCGGGCATGCACAGCGTCGATTGGGAGAATGTGCTGGAAGAAATATTCGGGTCTCGTGGACCGCGTGACGACCCGCGAGGAGCTGTCGGACCTCATTGGGCGGCTCGTCGGCGAGCTTTCCGCGCTCCACACGAGCGTCCGCTCCGCGGCGGCGATCAACGCGAAGGGCAGGACGACGTCGAGCTCGCCGGCCTCGGAGCCCGTCTCGTGCGAAGCCCGGCCGAGGGCGGCTACCGCATGACTACATCTATCAAGGCGACCCGGACTACCCGGACGAGCTTGCCCCGCTTGCCGACCCGGATATCGACGTCGCGGCGGGCGATGTGATCGTGGCGGTAAACGGCGTCGACGTTTTGTCGGTCCGCGACATCGGCGCGCTTCTTCGTAATCACGCCGGCAAGCAAGTGCTCGTCGGCGTAAAGTCACCCGGGGGCGCCGAGAGAAACATTATCGTCGTGCCGACCGATGGCGAGTCCGCGCTTCGCTATAGCGATTGGGAAGTAACGCGCCGCCTCGAGGTCGAGGAAAAAGGAGCGGGGGCGCTCGGCTACGTCCATTTGCGCGCGATGACGCCCCGCGATCTCAACGCGTGGTATCGGCAGTTCTATCCCGTGTTCAATCGCCAAGGTCTCATTCTCGACATGCGGCGCAACCGCGGCGGCAATATCGACAGTCTCATCCTGGAGAAGTTGATGCGGCCGGCATGGTTCTATTGGAAGAGCCGCGTCGGCGAGCCCACTTGGAACATGCAATACGCTTTCCGAGGCCACATGGTGATGCTCGTGGACGAGAACACCGCTTCGGATGGCGAAGCGATCGCGGAAGGCTTTCGCCGTCTCGGCTTGGGTAAGCTCATCGGAACGCGTACATGGGGAGGAGAAATCTGGCTGTCGTCGGTGAACCGATTGAGCGACGGCGGGATCGCGCGGGCGCCGATGTCCGGCGTCTATGGACCGGAAGGCGAGTGGCTCATCGAAGGCCACGGCGTCGAGCCCGACATCGTCGTCGACAACTTGCCCCATGCGACCTTTGAAGGCGAGGACGCGCAGCTCGACGCTGCGATCGCCTACTTGCTCGAGCAGATTGAAAAAGACCCGCGGCCGGTGCCCAACGCGCCGCCGTACCCGGACATGTCCTTCGAATATCCGACGGTGCCCACGAGTGAAGGCGCCAAGTGAGCAGTCTCAACGGCAAGTACATCAGTCTCTCGACCTATCGCCGTAGCGGGGTGAGTGTCGAGACTCCGGTGTGGTTCGTCGAGATGGAACAAAAGCTCTATGTCTTCACCGGGGGCGATTCCGGCAAGGTCAAGAGACTGCGAAACTCGTCCAAAGCCCGCATCGCTCCTTGCGATGCGCGCGGGGGTCTCAAAGGCGAGTGGCAGGACGTCGAAGCGCGCCTCGTCGAGGACCGCGCGACCATCGAGCGTGCTCATGCTCTGCTGCGCAAGAAATACGGCTTTCAGATGTGGCTCACCGATGTGATGTCGAAGCTGAGCGGGCGGCTGAACCGCCGCGCTTTCATCGAGATCGATCTTCCGGCAGGCGATTAGCCCTAACCAGTCAGAAACTTGGGCGCGCGACGTAGGGATGCCGGAAATCGAACGGCTGACCCAGGACGAGCAATTTTTCGAAGCCCATCGCCTCTTGCAAGACGTCATTGGAGTACTAGCCGACGACCCAGAGGTTGAGCGGCTCGTCGATCTGGCGTCGCTCCCCGGGACGGTGACGAGTAGCCCCCCGGGTGCTGCGGTGTTCATCAAAGGCTACCGCGTTGACTATCTGGAGACGCGCGAAGACATCGATCTGGACAAGCTCGCTTATTACGGTCTCAGCCGCGGCGCGAGCGTCGGTCCCACCATGGTTGCCTCGAGCCCCGATTCGCGCGGCGGTTTTCGTTGCGGGTGGGCTGGCCTCAGTGCATTACCTCCCGGAAGCAAACCCCGTCCACTTCTATCCTCGGGTGACGGTTCCCGTTCTCATGAACGCCAAGTCTTCTCGACGAATCTCTCGCACATCAGATGGGCGTTTTGAACGACGTCGAGCTCATGCTTTCGCAAAAAGGCGTCCTTGCAGATATTTGCTCGACTGTTGCAGCGGTGAGTGCCGTGAAGATCTTGAGGATCTCGTTCGTGCCCCCGAAGATGAGATTGATGCGGCGTCCCGGAGCGCCCTCTCATAAGGCAAGTCGCGCGTGAAGCCGTTGCCGCCATTAACCCGGAGGGCGTCGTTCACGATGCGCGAAATTTCTCCGAGCAATAGACTTTGCAGGCCGTAGCTTCGAGTGCGAAGTCGACGACCCACGTTGGAGCGTCGAGCTTGAGGAGGTCGTGAGAAGCCCGAATCAAAATTCGTTCCGGAACGCTGGGTGAGATCCGCGAAAGACGAGTGCCTGTCGAAGCTCATAGTCTTCGGAGAGAAGTCGCTTCCTCTCGCTCTGAAGGAGTACCTCGCCCACCGCCACCACGAAAGGAATAATCTAGTCTAGTCAGCGGACTAGGCCGGGTAATTTATAGTCGCTCCCGACCAGCGAGCACAAAAATAGCGCTGGAGGCGCGGTTCGCTCTCGCGAGCGACTCGGCGGACTGCTCCGTTTTTACCATCGGGAAGCTGGATGAGTTTCTTGACCACGCGGGCACCGACAAAGGCGGACTG
>SMVB01012236.1_pt1 | contig 10891 bp, 14 predicted proteins | sample 2456461 | NCBI WGS metagenome assembly SMVB01 (sample SAMN11095934, study PRJNA526329) | marine sediment metagenome | biome: Marine sediment; feature: Surficial sediment; material: Deep marine sediment; isolation source: Hadal surficial sediment | place: Pacific Ocean | collected 2014-05 | depth...
GCAATATTATCTAGGTATGATATTATAGATACTCTAATTATTTCAGGAGAAACAGAATCTCAATTTAGATATAATGAACAAAATATCCCTGTCTACAAAGAACTATTCAACGTAGTCTATGATAAAATAAAAGAGAAGCATCCAGATGTAAAAATAGGAAATGCATTTGCATTGCATAATGTTTTGAATAAAAATTTGCAACATATCGTATCTGATTTAGCTATTGGTGATTTTGTTGCCTTTTCTTATTCCCCAGTCGATATTCTTAATGAAATTGTTAAAACTCCACAACAAGCAAAAAAAGATCTACAACAAGTATTTGATCTTGCAGGTGATAAAAAAGTTGGAATCTTTGAGATTAGTTGGAGTACCTCAGACTTTGTTGAGGGAAGCGATTCTACACAAACAGAATTTTTAGAAAAATCCTTTGAATTTTACACTGAAAATGAATCTAAATTAGAATTTTTTACTTGGTATAGACAATATGATAGACCTGAAGGAACATGTGTTATTGTTGAACCAGGAATTGGTAAAGATAATGGACCACTAACTACAAGTGGTTCTGGTTTTGGAAGTAGTGAGTATGTAATTGAAAGACTAAGTAAGTACATTTGTAATGCTGGTTTGATCAATAATGATGGAACTGCAAAATCTAGTTGGAATGAATTTAAAAAACAAATTGAAATGATAAATTAAAATGGTTTCCTTAATTTTATCTGAGTCAGCATTAGAACTTGTTCCATCTGAATTAAAACATCACCCGTCAGTTATTTCTCATGCAAGGAGACTAGGAAAACATACATCAGAAATCTTACTAGATAATTCTTGGCATTTTGCAGCTATGAAAGGAATTAAAAATGAAATGAAAAGAGGACGACCAGATCTGGTACACTTTTCAATACTTGAAGCTACTACAATCCCATTATATCTTCAAAATAAAATGAAGTTTTTTGTTCATACAATTGATGATAAAGTATTGTACTTTGGTCAAAATGTCCATGTACCTAAATCATATCATAGATTTGAAGGTCTAATTGAAAAATTGTATCAAGAAAAAAAAATCACAACAGATAATGATGTATTACTTGAGATTAAGGAAAAAACATTTTTAGAGTTGTTAGATGAAATTAACCCATCCAAAGTAATTGGATTTTCAACTAAAGGTACACTAAGCTCATATGAAAAAATTGCAGCAGAGATATCGGATGATACATGTATTGTAATTGGAGGATTTCAAAAAGGAAATTTTTCTGATTTAATTAAAAACAGAATAGATACCCTAAATTCAATTGGAAATGAATCATTTGAAGGTCATGTTGTGGTTGCTAGAATTCTTTATGAGTATGAAAAAACCATTTTTATGTAGGAAGTAAAATTTGCATTTTGTTGCAGTCATAGTATAGCCTGGTTAGTATTCGGGGTTTCCAACCCTGTGACGCGGGTCCGAATCCCGCTGACTGCATTTTTTCATAATAATGAGAACTAATTTTTAGGTGTACTTTTAGAAATTACTGTGAAACGTGCAGTTAGGAAAATTGCAATGGAGAGAATGGAAATTCTTATTGAAAATGCAATTAGTAATGCAAAAACAAATCCTGAACTTTCTCAACGTCAAGCTTTACTTGCTCGTCGAATAAGCAGTAGACATAAAATTCGAATGCCTTATGATTTAAGGATGGTTTTTTGCAAAAAATGCAAGTCCTTTATTGTACCTGGAATTAATTCTAGAATTCGTCTAGGAAGAGCATCTGTCAAGTCGATCAGAATTTCTTGTTACTTCTGTGGGCATATTTATCGTAAAATAATATCTCAATGATTTATAAGACGATTCTCAATTTTTTCACTTAATGGCAAAAGTGCACGATGTACCACCAGATGTATTGATAAAAAGACTTGCAGCTATTCTAAAAAATGAAGATATTCCTGCACCTTCATGGATCCCATTTGTCAAAACTGGAGCTCATGCAGATAAACCACCACAAGATAGAGAATGGTGGCATACTAGATGTGCATCATTGATGAGAAAAATTTACCTTAATGGCCCTATTGGAATAAATGAATTAAGAAATGAATATGGTGGTGGAAGACCATCTGGATATGGAGCTGCTCACCATAAAGATGCTAGTGGTGCAATTATTCGTAATGCCATTCACGGATTAGAAAAACTCGGCTATGTAGAAAAAATTGAGAAGAAAGGCCGTGTTATTTCCAAACAAGGAATGCAAAAACTTGATAGACTAGCAACAGAAATTCTTAAAGAACTAATTATAGAAAATCCTAAATTGAAAATATACGCTTAGATCTAAAATGAGTTTTCCAAATTCGGATGAATCAGAAGATCATGGACATTTACATAATGATGGAACAGAACCTCATTCCCATGATGGTTCAGAACCTCATGAACATTCACATAATGAGGCAGAAATTACAGCACAAAAAGAACAGATTCTAAAACAGATTCTTACATCAGAAGCTAGATCACGATTAAATAATATTAAAATGGTAAAACCAGAATTGTCTAATCTTGTAGAACAATATCTCATTGGAATGGCAACTCAAAGAAAAATCTCTGGTCAGATAACTGATGATCAACTAAAGCAAATATTACTCTCTATTCAGCAACCAAAACACGATTTTAAGATAAATCGTATCTGATCCTGATAAAATATAATTATGGGAAAAAAATTGACATATTCATGAAAGCCGTTGTATACACTGAATATGCACCAGATGATAATTTTGCTAAAATCCTCAAAGTGCAGGAAATAGATGATCCAAAACCAAAAGCAGATGAGGTAGTTTTCACAGTAAAATCTGCTTCAATAAATTATAATGATATTTGGGGAATGAGGGGAAATCCAGTACCTGTTCCATTACCACATGTGTCAGGTTCTGATGCAGCAGGAGACGTAATCGCAGTAGGTGAAGATGTTAAAAATATTAAAGTTGGAGACAAAGTAGTTTCCCATTCTAACATGTCATGCAGAGTTTGTAAAGCGTGTACTGATGGTCGAGAATTTGATTGTCTTAAGAGAACTATTTGGGGATTCCAGACTGGTCCAAATTGGGGAGCCTTTTCTGAAATAACTCATCTACCAGAAGTTAATGTAGCAAAAATTCCAGAAGGATTATCATATGATGAAGCAGCCGCTGCATCAATGACTTTACTGACATCATGGCACATGTTAGTTGGAAGAGCCAAAATTACACCAGGACAAACTGTCTTGATAATGGGTGGTGGTTCTGGAGTTGGAAGCTTTGGTATTCAAATTGCAAAACTATACAATTGTGATGTTATTGCAACAGCAAGTCCAAATAAATTAGATAAATGTCTCGCACTTGGAGCAGATTATGCAGTAGACCATAGAAAAGAAGATTGGCATAAAGAAGTTAGGGCAATTACAAAAGGAATTGCAAAGAAGAAAGGTGAAGCACCAGGAATTGATGTCTCCTTTGATCATATTGGTGAAACACACTGGAATAAACAACTAACCTTACTCAAATATGGTGCAACTCTTGTTTCATGTGGTGCAACAACTGGATACAATGCCCAAACTGATCTAAGACACGTCTTCTTTAAAGGAACTAATATCTTAGGTTCAACACAAGGAACAAAAGCTGAACTTGAACAAGGTCTTTACTGGATGGGTCAAGGTAAAATCAAAGCAACAATTGATTCAACCTATACCTTTGAACAAGCAGCAGAGGCCCACACAAAGATGTTAACTGGAAGTCTCTTTGGCAAAGTTTTATTGAAGCCAGAGGGCGCTTAGTCATTTAATGACACAGCTATTTCGTAGCCTCATTTTTGTTCCGGGAAATAATTCAAGATTTCTTGAAAAAGCAAAAAAGCTACAAGTTGACATTGTTTGTTTTGACCTAGAAGATTCAGTTCCAGACAATGAAAAGATGAATGCAAGAAAACTAATCAAATCTGCATTAAAGTCTCGTAAATCATATGAATCTTCAATTTTTGTTCGTACTAATTCTCCAGCATCTGAAGAAATTACTTCTGATCTTAAAGAAATAGTTCAAAAAGGTATTGATGGAATTGTTATTCCTAAAGTAAATAATATTAAAGATATGAGAAAAATTGAAAAAATCTTATCTGGATTAGAAAAAACACGAAAACTAAAACCAATTCAAATAATTCCATCCATTGAATCTGCAGAGGGAGTAGTTAACATGTTCAGCATTGCATCTTTTGGAAAAAGAGTTTCTGCAGTAGTCTTTGGTGTTTTTGATCTGTTAAATGATCTAGGAGTTGAATATACAAAAGAATCGGAAGGAGCAAAGTATTCAAGAGCAAAAATCCCTATTGACGCACATGCCGCTGGAATTGTAGCAATAGATGCAATTTGGCAGGATCTTAAAGACTCTAAAGGATTAGAAAAAGATTGCAAAATTGGTAAAAGTCTTGGATATTCTGGAAAAAGTATCATACATCCAGATCAAATTTCTGTTGTACACAAATTGTTCCATCCAAACAAAAGTGAAATTTTGTGGGCCAACAAAGTCTGTAAAGTCTATCTTGAATCAACAAAGAAAGGAAAGGGTGCTACAACCGTTGATGGAAAAATGATAGATGAAGTACATTTTAAGCAAGCAAAAGCACTTCTTGAACTTGTAAAACAATCATGATTGATCTTCTTGATTCTACAAATGTAATAACTAGGATGTTTAATTCTGGAAAATATGATGATATGTACAATTATTGTAAAAATTTACTTGAAAAAATTCCCAATGATATGGTTGCACTCCAAAATATTTGCCTATCTCTAATATATTTGAAAAAATATGAAGAATCTATTGTTTATTGTGACAAAGTTCTAGAAATAAAAAATTCAGATATTTATGCACTCAAAAATAAGATTTATGCTCTCGAAAATTTGAAACAATATGAACAAGTTCTAAAACTGTGCAAACAAATTCTTTCTAAAAATTCTAGAGATATTTGGGCTCTAAACAGTATGGGATTATCTCTAAATGAACTAAATCGACATCAAGAAGCACTTGAATATTATGATAAATCTCTTGAAATAGATCTAGACGATGTTACTGCTTTGATGAATAAAGCTATTTCTCATAGTCACTTGGGTAACTACAAAGATGCAATAGACTATTATGATAAAGCCCAAACGATTGATTCTAGTCTAAAAGAGGCATCAATTGTCAAATCACAATTATTTGAAAAATTGGGTATGAAAGATGATGCATTTTTAGCAGCACAAGGAGTACTGAACAAAGAAATGATGAAAATCAAGACAGATGCCAAAGAAAACAATTGTTCTGTTTTTCATCAATTTTGTGAAGATGAATATAAAAAATATGATTCCAAATAATTAGAGAAAAAAAATAGAGTTAAGATTCTGTTATCTAATTTACATTGGAGATAGTATTTTATTTCACATAGATGTATTAGTTTTTGATGTTTACAGGAATTGTAGAAGGAATTGGTAAAGTAGAAAAGATTTCCAAAAATACAAAAAACAGAAGTGCTATTCAAATGACTGTAAATTTAGGAAAATATTCTAAAGGATTAAAAATTGGACAAAGTGTTGCTCTTAATGGTGTTTGTCTTACTGTGACAAAACTGTTAAAATCTAGTTGTATTTTTGAAATGATTGAAGAAACAACAAAAAAAACTGATCTTGGAAATCTAAAAGTTGGTGGAACTGTAAACATTGAACGAAGTTTAAAAGTTGGTGATAGATTGGAAGGACATTTTGTTTTAGGTCATGTTGATGGTGTAGGAATTATTAAAAAAATTCTAAAAAAACCTAAAGAAGTTCAAGTTTGGTTTGAGGTTCCAAAAAAACTATCAAAGTATGTAGTGAAAAAAGGTTCTATTGCTATTGATGGAATTAGTTTTACTGTTGTTGATATTAAAAATACTCTTGCATCAGTATCAATAATTCCTCACACCATTGAAGTTACAAACTTTCGCACCAAAAAAGTTGGCGATAAAGTTAATATTGAAACTGATATTCTTGGAAAATATATTTTAAAATAAAGCCAATTATCTACCATTTTAGTGGTAACTACCACTTTTTTAGTAAACTTTATAATTAGTTTATGACAATTTTTGTATATGTCACTTGAATCTGGATTAGAATCTCTAAAACGTGGAGAATTTATTTTATTGTTTGATTCAGCTGGACGAGAAAATGAAATTGACATGGTTGTAGCTGCAGAATTTGTTACACCAGAACATGTTGCAAGGATGCGTCAACATGCTGGTGGATTATTATGTATTGCAATAGATCATAATTTTGCAACATCACTTGAATTAAGATACATGCATGAAATTCTTGCTGATTCTCCAATTTCAAATAAGGAGATGATTATGGGTTTAGCACCTTACGGTGATTATCCGACTTTTTCATTGTCTGTAAATCATTATAAAACTTATACTGGAATTACTGATCAAGATAGAGCGTTAACAATTAATGAAATGGCGAATATTTTTAATGTTGAAAATAAACAGAAAAAATTTGCTTCATCTTTTAAAACTCCAGGTCATGTTCCTTTATTGATAGCATCCAAAGGAATGTTAGCTGCACGTCAGGGGCATACTGAAATGTCTGTTTATTTAGCTCAAATTGCAGGATTGACTCCAGTTACTGCAATTTGTGAAATGATGGATGCTGAAACATATGCTGCATTATCTGTAGATAAAGCAGAAAAATTTGCAAAACAAAATGGGTTCCCATTAATTGATGGGAAAGAACTTTTAGAATACGCCAAGGTGCATTAATTTTGAATATTGCTATAGTGGTTTCGGAATTCAATGAGGAAGTGACATCTAGGATGCTTTCTGTAGCTCAAGAAAAAGCAAATTCAATGAAATTAAAAATAGTCTATACCTGTAATGTTCCTGGCGTTTTTGATATGCCTATCATTGTAGATGCATTATTGAAGAAAAAAGATGTTGATGGCGTAATTACTCTAGGTGCGATAATTAAGGGCCAAACAAAACATGATGAGGTGATCTCTCATTCTATTGCAAAATCCTTTACTGATTTGTCCATAAAATACCAAAAACCTGTTTCTCTAGGAATATCTGGTCCTGGAATGCAAGAAAGACATGCTTATGCTAGAATAAGACCTGTTGCAGAGCATGCAGTTGAAGCCGTTGTCAAAATCTCTAAAGAATTGCAAAGGATCCAAAAATGATTCAACTTAGCATATTGAAAATTAGCGGATATGGTCCTTGGACATTGACATTAGGAAGTGACAGAGAGCATGAACTCCAAATGCTTCAAGCATCGCTTTACAAAGAAGTGCAGAAACTATTCTCTGAAAAAAATTGTCTAGTTTTTCTTAATAGAGCAGATGAATTTTTTATAGTTTCAAATGGACTTGAGTTAGATGATCACATTCAAATCCAAAAAGCACTGGAAAAATTATTTGATATACGTTTAACTATTTCTATCGGTTACGGAAAATCTCCATTTGAAGCAAACTTAAAGGCATATGAAGGAAAGAAAAATGAAACCATACTAGATAAAGAACATAATATTTTTGGTTTTGTTAATGGCAAATCTAACTCAAAAGTTTCAATTATGCATCTAGATATAGATGATCTTACTAGAAAAAGACAAACTAGATCCCCTTATGAAATTTCATTAATGATTTTTGAGCTATTTGCAAAGATGTCAAAATTTTTTCTGGAAAAAAATTCTCTTACATTTTTTATGGGTGGTGATAACTTTATGATAATTGCAAGTGATGATGCAAAAAATTCTGCACAGAATTTTATTGATATTATAAAAAATGATGATAAAATTTCTTTGAATTGTGGAATTGGAAACGGATACACTGCTCGAGAAGCAGTAAAACTGGCCACACAATCTCTTGACACTATACGAAAAATTCGAGATTCAGGAAAGGAAAAACCTGAAGTTTATGAATTATCATGTTAATCAAAAATCTAAGTATTTTATCAGGTCAAGAATTAAATTTTGTTTCAAATACTAATATCAAAATTCAGAATAACATATTTAAAAAAATTCAACCAAATATTAGGCCAAGTGTTAAAGAAGAAACTATAGATTGTGAAGGTCTTCTATTAATTCCAGGATTCATTAATGCTCATACACACATAGGAGATTCTATTGGAAAAGATGTTTTCTTAAATAATTCTGTTGATAAACGAATTCATCCCGTATTTGGAATCAAATCTAAAATTCTAAAAAACACTTCTCAAGAAAATCTAGCTAATTTTATGAAAAGCACATGTCATTCAATGATCAAAAAAGGAATCACTACATTTGTTGATTTTAGAGAAGGTGGACTTGACGGTGTCGCTTTACTCAAAAAAGTATTATCCAATGTTCCTTTGCGTTCAATTATTCTAGGTAGAGTGGAATTTTATCAAAAACCTAATGAAATCAGAAAAAACCTGCCTTTTCCTAGCGAAAAAATCAAAGATCTTAGTAAGCTCCTCAAAAAATGTGATGGAATTGGTATAAGTGGTGCAAATGAGAATAGTACATCCGTACTAAATTATTATTCAAAAACAACAAAACTTAGAGTCATACATTCTTCTGAAACGAAACAGAGTGTTTCTACATCAAAAAAAATTACTAAAAAATCTGAAACAGTTAGGGCCTTATTTCTTAAACCTCATTTTTTGGTTCATATGACTTTTGCCTCAAAAAGTGATCTCAGTGTTGTAGCAAAGAGAACTAGAGGAATTGTAATCTGCCCCAGGGCTAATTCGTCTTTAGCTGAGGGAATTCCAGACATAGAATTAATGCAAAAGGCAGGATGTACATTAGCTTTAGGTACGGATAATGTGATGATAAATTCCCCTGACATGTTTAGAGAAATGGATTTTCTTTGGAAAGTAACTATGGGGATTCATAAAAAAAGAATTGATCCAAAAGAAATTCTTAAAATGGCTACAGTTAACGGAGGAAAAATTTTAAAAAAAAATATTGGAGTAATTGAAATTGGAAAAATTGCTGATTGTATTTTTCTTGACAAACATGCGTTAGATTTAGAACCAATGCATAATCCACATGCATCAATTGTTCATCGTGCATCAGAATCTACAATTAAAGCAGTAATGATTGGAGGTAAAATCATACATGGAAAAATCTAAACCTTATGTAATTCTAAGTGCAGCAACATCAATTGATGGAAAAATTGCTACAAAAATTGGCGATTCAAATTTATCTTCAAAACAAGATAGAGTAAGACTTCATAAACTAAGATCTAAAGTGGATGCAATTCTTGTTGGAAAAAATACAGTTTCACGAGATAATCCTTTGTTAACTGTACGATATACTAAAGGAAAAAATCCAATTAGAATAATTTTAGATTCAAAGGGTACTATATCTAGAAAATCAAAAATACTACAAACAAGTAACAAAATTCCAACAATCATTGTTGTATCAAAAAAAATCAGTAAATCTAACTTTGGTAAACTACGTAAATTTCCTGTGGAAGTAATTGTTACTGGAAAAAATTCTGTAAATTTAAAATTATTACTAAAAAAACTTTTAGATAAAAAAATTAAAACAATTCTTGTTGAAGGTGGAGGAACTATAAACTGGGAATTTATTAAACATAATCTTTTTGATGAATTGATTATTACAATATCTCCATTTTTAATTGGAGGAAATGATGCTATCTCTTTTGTTCAGGGACCGGGATTTGAAAAAATTTCCAACTCACCTAACCTTCATCTTAAATCAATCAAGAGGCTCAAAAATCATCTTGTTTTGCATTATGTTAAGGTGTAAGTTATATACCTAATTTAAAATAAAATTACAAGAAATTGGCAGTAAAAAAGAAAGCTACAGCAAAGAAAAAAACTACAAAAAAGATTGCTACAGCAAAGAAAAAAACTACAAAAAAGAAGGTTACTAAATCAAAAACAAAAAAATTACCATTCGGTGGATATGCAATTAATTTTGCAGGTCGTACAGAAACTGTAGAACAAGTTTTTGGAAATAAACCCATTCCACCAAGTGAAATGACCAAAAGAATTTGGAAGTTTGTAAAATCAAATAACCTTGCTAATCGTTAAACCAACTTGTTAACGAAAAGCCGTTAACTAATTTTATCTTTTAATTATTTTTCTTAAAATAAATTAAACAATCCTTAAATTTTTACTTGTAAAAAATTTATTCTACGTAGTGATGATGTGTAAGATTGTCATAAAATCTAACTGATTTGATGTTTACAAATTCTAACATTCCATATCTTGATAATTCTCTTCCGTATCCACTATGTTTTATTCCTCCAAATGGAATTCTTGGATCTGAAATTACTACATTGTTAACACTAACAATTCCTGATTCAATTTGTCTAGACATTTTATCTGCTTTTGCAAGATCTTTTGTCCAAATACTTGCACCTAAACCAAATTCAACATCATTAGCTAATTTTATTACTTCACTTTCATTTTCTACGATTGTAATTGGTGCTACTGGTCCAAATGTTTCTTCCTTCACAATTCTCATATTTGGTTTAACATTTGTAAGAATTGTTGGTTTGTAGAAAAATCCTTTACCATCAATCTCAGAACCTCCCAAAAGGATTTCAGCACCTTTCTCTTTTGCATCTTCTACAATTCCTGAAATTGTTACTAGACCCTCTTTATTTGAAATTGGCCCGATATCTGTTTCCATAGATGTTGGATCTCCAATTTTGAGTTGAGACGCTTTTTTAATAAATAATTCAATGAATTCTTTTGCAATATTTTTTCCAATAAAAAATCTTTTTGAGGCTATACAACTTTGACCACAATTGATGAATCTACCTTTCACTGCCCCCTCCACTGCTTTTTCAATAATTGCATCATCTAATACTATGAAAGGATCACTTCCACCTAATTCTAATACGCATTTTTTTAAATGCCTTGCAGCTCTTTCAGCTA
>SMVB01375307.1_pt1 | contig 10891 bp, 9 predicted proteins | sample 2456461 | NCBI WGS metagenome assembly SMVB01 (sample SAMN11095934, study PRJNA526329) | marine sediment metagenome | biome: Marine sediment; feature: Surficial sediment; material: Deep marine sediment; isolation source: Hadal surficial sediment | place: Pacific Ocean | collected 2014-05 | depth 0-1...
AGGCATTGATCGTCTTGCGGCGCATGAAGGCCAGGAAGGTGCCCAGACCTGACAGGAACAACCAGGCAGCAGCCGGAATCGGCACTACCGTTGCAGTAAACAGCCAGTCACTGGCCTCTATGTGGGAGCTGTCGCTGTGGTTCAGCCAGCCCCAGCCAACGGAGACATCCGGGCCCGAGAGGCCTGTGCCATCCAGCCGGAGATTGTCGATGTTGTTGAAGAAAAATTCCATTTCCTGTTCGAGATTGATGACGTCACCGTTGGTGATCGAAATGCTGCCATCAGTGGCGCTGAACAGGGCAGTCAGCGTGCCATTGTTACTGGGAGCTTCGGGATCTACGACGACATTAATCAGCGGGGTACCGCTGCCGGTAATCGAAACATTTACAGAATAAGTGAAGTCGATGTCCCACAAACCCTGCAAATCGGTGTCGTAGTCACTGCCGACATCCAGACCACCGTAAGACTGACCAAAAATATGCACGACATCCGTGTCTGTATTTATAGTCATGAGCATGTTGCTGGAGGCATGATCAAAATCGAAGCCCCAGACATCGCTCGTATCCAGGGTGTACAGGCCGTCGAGGCGCAAACCGTAGGGCGGCGGCGACTTGCTGCCGTCAGGGTGACTGCTAAGGTTATAAGCAATGATGTCCGCGCTGACAGGCGCCGAACTGATAAATAATCCTGTGAGAATGATCCCTGCAAGAACTTTCTTATTCATTAAAAGCGTCCCCAAACTTATTGATGTTGGATAACGAGAATAGTCTTACCTTAGGACGATACTAGCCTTAAGTGGCAGGAGTAGCCCAACTTTGCTGCACTGGTCTAGGGATATTTTGATTAAATTTAATGAAGAATCAATAGTTTGGACGTACTGTGTAAAAGATTATGTGAAATAGAAATTCTTTTGATTACAGACAATTGCGCAGTTCTGTTAGCGCATCAGGCAGTCATGCTGGGGCGCTCGGCCACCGTTTCATACCAGCGCGCCAGGGCAGGGCGGGAGGCCTGAGGGTTGATTTCTACCCAGCTAGCAAAATCGGTGATCGTTAATAGACTGATATCCGCCAGACTGAACTGCTCGCCTGCCAGGAATGGTGAGTGTTGCAGACGCTGTTCCATGTGGTCGAAAAACTGTTCGGTGCGTTGGCGACCGCGGTCGATGAGTTCCGGCATTTGCGGGTAATCCACAGCCCCGGGGAAAACCCGGTTACGAAAGCCGGGAGACCAGTTGCGCAAAGTTTCTGCAACGGAGATAAAGCCGGTTTGTTCGACTATATTGTTCCAGTTCAGCACCAGTGCTTTTTCAATTGCACTGCTGCCCATCAGTACGGGTTCAGGGTGTAGCTCTTCCAGATAGCGGCAGATCGCGACATTCTCGGTGAGGTAGGTGCCGTCATCGGTTTCGAGCACCGGCACGGTGCCATGCGGGTTGATGGCCAGAAACTCGGCCGATAATTGTTCCATTCGATAAAGATCTACCTTCACCAGCGGAATATCGAGACCTTTCTCTGCGATGATGATGCGTGCCCGCCGCGGGTTGGGTGCGCGATGGAAGTCGAACAGTCTCATGGAGGATTTCTCAGGTGGTTGTTGATGCGTTGAGCATAGCGCACCTAACAAAAAAACACTGAAGTAGTGGTATTTATTGGCCGATGTGCAGCCGGTATTGTTGTTGTGTGAGCATCTGTATGCTTGCTCAGAACTCTGCGTTCATATCAACCAGTGCAGCTCCTTAACCAAAGCCTTTTGTGTCGTTACAGGTATCCGTAGGCAACGAGCAAAGTGTTAGGCTGTGGTATCTCACATCAATCAGGCAAAATAAAATAATGAAAAGATTTAATTCGGCTACCACGTATCTCTTGGATGGCCTGTTGGGCGTGATCGTTGTCACCTTATCAGTGCTCTGTGCACCACTGTTTGCGGATACGCTGGAGCTTGCAGATGGGGATATTCTGGAAGGGGATTTTGTCGGTTCCAGTAACAACATCATTATGTTTGATACAGGTGGTGAGATTCAGGCCTTTCCCGAAACCGAGGTGGTGGGCATATATCTGAGTGCCGGAGTCGATACGCGTGCCAGTCAGTCCCAGCAGTCCACAGTAGTTGTGCCAGCGGGGACACGGTTGGTGATTCGGATGACCGACGCCATCGATTCGCGGCAACATAAGGCCGGGCATCGCTTTCGGGGGCAATTGGAAGCCGCCCTGGTGATTGACGGTGTCACGGCTGTCCCGCGAGGCGCCTTTGTATACGGACAGATTATCGAATCAAAAAAATCCGGTCGGTTAGCCGGGTCCGCAACTCTCGCGATTACATTTACCGACATCATGCTGGATGACCAGCTTTATCCCATCGCGGTTTTAGGTTTGCAGGCCCAGGGTAGCAATGAGGCAGGTAAAACTGTGGGTCGAACGGCGCGCGCGGCGGTTATCGGCGGGCTTATTGGTGGCAGTTCTGGCGCTAAGACAGGCGCTAAAGTAGGCGTAGGCGCCTCCATTTTGACATCCGGATCCAGTTTGAGTGTGCCAGCGGGCACCCTGCTGGAAACGGAGTTGGCGGAAGCTTTGGAGTTGCCAAATTTACAGTAGCCGTGGGATGGGGATCGACTGCGCCAGAGACTTATAAACGCAGCTGAATTCGGGCGCCACCCAAATCAGACGTATCAACGGCAAGTTTGCCGCCATACAGCTCCACGACGATGTCGCGGACCACGGCCAAGCCAATACCCTGTCCGGGCGTGCCTGAGTCTGCTCTCATGCCACGTTGGGTAACGGCGAGTTGTAACTCCTCAGGTATACCTGCGCCATCATCCTCCACAGTCAGCACGAGACAATCCGCACTTGTGTCGGAGGCTGTATTCGTTGCCGTTATACGCACGTGTGAATCACACCATTTGCAGGCATTGTCCGCCAGATTGCCGAGTATTTCTGCCAGATCGCCCGGGTCACCAATGAACTGAACATCGTTACTAATATTTGATTCAAAACGGATATGTTTGTCGTGATAGACCTTTTCGAGCGATGTCACTATGCGTAGCGTGGCTGCAGCGACACAAACTGGAGCCGTAAGCGGAGAGCGTCCTGAGGCGGCGGCGCGTTGCAACTGATAGACGATTACGTCATCCATGCGATCAAGCTGGTCATGCATAGCGAATTGTTGCTCTTCGGGTATCGAATTAGCAGTGCTTGCGCGCAGTACGGCAAGAGGTGTTTTAAGGCCATGTGCAAGATCAGCAAGCGCATCGCGATAGCGACTCAGCCGCGCCTGATTGCTGAGTAATATTGCATTCAGGTTATCAGTCAGCGGTCGCAACTCGCGCGGGTAATCGCCAGCCAGTTGCTTGCGTTGGCCTGCTTCGATTTGGTGTACTTCACTGGCGACCTGCCGCAGCGGTTTCATAACCCAGACAAGCAAGATGGTTTGAAGTAGCAACAGGCACAGCGCTGCACTGCCTAGCCACAGCTGCAGCGTGTCTCTGAATGCAGCGACTGATGCCTCGACCTGAATAGCATCTTCCGCGGCATGAAAAATCAGGGTGTATTCGGTGCCGGACTCCAGTTCCCATATCAGCGGATAGGACAGGCTGTAAATAGTCAGACCATCATCCGTGGTGGTAGTGCCCAGCGTTGCTTGACCCGGTGTGTCAGGATGGGGGTAGATAGGTGTTGCTGCGAGGCTGGATTCGGAACGCCACAGCATGGTGCCATTCACGTTCGTAATTGCTGCCAGCACACCTGAATTGGGTACAGCAAGCCTCGGGTCTGGCAGCGACGATGGCATGATGACACTGCCATCTTCGTCAATCTCGGCAGCCGCGAACAGCATGTATATGCGTGCCTGCAGACGCTCATTGCTGGCTTCCATGGCGCTGCTGCGAAAGGCGCGTTCCAGCACCAGCCCGGTGAGCAACATGAACACCGTGACCAGTGTGGCGCCGGTGACAAGGACACGTAACCGCATGGACCAGCCAGCAGTCATGTCATTCGAGCCGCGCTGTAATTTGGAATCAGTCATGGTCTGAGCGAAACCGATACCCGCGGCCGCGCAAGGTTTCGATCGGGTGGGAAGATTGCTGTGGATCCAGCTTGCGGCGCAGGCGCCCGACCAAAACTTCCAGTACGTTGCTGTCGCGGTCGGTTTCTTCGTCGTAAAGATGTTCAGCAAGTTCAGATTTTGAGATTACTTCACCCGCATGCAGCATCAGGTGCTCAAGCAAGCGATACTCGAATGCAGTGAGTTCTATTTCGTCAGGCCCTAAACTTACCCGCTGGCTTGCAGTGTCCAGTCTTATTGAGTGTGCCTCGAGTACCGAATTCGCCAGACCTCTGGAGCGCCTGACTAGCGCCCTGAGACGGGCGGCAACTTCTTCCATATGAAACGGTTTTACCAGGTAATCGTCTGCGCCCGTTTCGAGGCCGTTCACTTTTTCATTCCAGCTGCTGCGTGCAGTCAGTATCAGTACCGGGAAAGTTCGACCCGCCTCACGCCACTGCCGCAATACTTCCAATCCATCTATATCGGGTAAACCAAGATCAAGAATTGCTACGTCGATGGGGTATTCGTTACCCATAAACAGGCCTTCCTGGCCATCGCTGGCAGAATCTACGGCATAGCCAGCCGTACGCAGAAATTTCACAAGTTGTACACGGAGTGCAGGTTCGTCCTCAATGATAAGTATGCGCATGGCTGCTTCCTGAGGTTAGCGCTGGTTCTTAAGCTGGCCCGTGCGGGCATCGATACGGACGGTGCGAATTCGCTCACCGTTCAGCAGTACCTTGACGTGGTATTTGTTGCCTTTGAGCTTCACCTCCAGTACACGCCCTCCAGTAGTCTGTTTGGCGATTGATGCGGCCTTTTCGCGCGAGATGAGCACTGACTGCGCAATAAAAAATCGTGGTTTATTGATGTGTATTAAGCCTGATTGGGCATGCGCGGCTGTCGAAGCCAGAGACACAACGAGGGTCAGTGCAAATAATCCAGTGCTGAATCTCTGTCTTCGCATTAGCTTTTGAGGTGATTTCGGCGTGATCGGGCCCGGCTCATACGCGCACCGGATGGTATGTAGCCATTATAGGCAAGTGGCTCAATGCGTACACGAACGCGGATGTATGCGCCTGGGTCGCTCTGCGTGTAGGTGACAAATTCGCGCCCGTCGTATTGGTAGGTCACGCGATACCCGTCTGTGCGCTCTTCTTCATGAGTGACTTGCTCTATTTCACAGACGCGTTCGTACGCCAGCACTTCTTGTTGGCCGGTCTGTTTTTGCTGCGCGATGTCCCGGCCAATAGAAGCACCCAGTATTGCACCAGCAACCGTCATAATGCTTTTGCCGCGTCCGCCCCCCATTTGATTGCCAACCACACCCCCGATGATGCCGCCAAGCAACAGCGGAGTGCGTGACTTATAAACAGCATTGCGGTGGACAACCTGCTCATTCCAGCAAACTTCCTGCGGCGTGGTGATCTCAACGATACGCACAAGCGGTTCGACATCAATCACTTTAGCGTTCACAGAAAATTGCTCTGTTGCCTGCGGGCTTGGCCGACTGTTTTGATGGTTTGCCAGTGCCGCTGCTGAGATAGACAGCAGACCCAGGATGGCTATACCCGTATTCACTCTGTTCAGATGCTTCATCTTTGGCTCCTTATCGACATCGGCCGATCCTTAAGTGTTGATCCCTGACACTTGCCGTCAGAGTTGAGTCACAGGATAGAAAGCTTAGCCTGAACGCCAGCTGAACGACTGCAGAGCCTGCCATCAGGCTATTTCAAGCCCTCAAATGTATTCTGCCCGGACATGAATGTCGTTCAGCCGTGGTTCAGCAAGCTTCAGCTAACTTGTCTGTCAGGAATTTCGATTGGACGAATTAATTTAGTAGGAGACAAGACATGCAAACAACACAAGCATTGTTGGTTCTGGCAACGGTCGTGCTTTTGAGTGTGTCGGTGTCTGTGGATGCCCGGGAAGGCGACCGGCAGAGAATCAAGGGCAGTCAGCATCATATGTCCGAGCATGATTCTTATAATCACAATAGGTCAGACCGCTATACCCGGCAGGGCAATAAAAACTACCGAGGACATCGTGTAGAGCGTCGCGTTAAGTCACGGCTAAAGCACCATCAGCACGCCGATAAACATCATGCGCGCCAGCGGATTTATCACCGTGCTAAAGGGCCGGTGCAGCACCGGGGTTACTACAATCACCGCCAAGGTTATAGGCTTGGGTCTGACCACAGACATAAGCATAGTTACGTACGTTACGGCTATCCTTATTATTCCTACGGTGGTAATAACTTGCGCCGGGTGCATCGCCATGGCGGGCATTGCTCACATAACTACAGGCGTTACTCATCAGCTGTGGGTATGAGCATATGGGTGGATGGCATCGGCTTTACGTACGTTGATGAGGGTTATCGTCACTAACGTGTTGTAGCAACGCAGCAAGATGGCCTGCCTATTGCAGGCCTTTTTTTATGGCCGGAAAGCCTGCTAAATCCTTATTAGTTTGCCATAAATACGAATTTATCATCAATTTGAATGATGCGCGGAATCGTCCATGCCACGTAGAATCGTGCAACAGATGTTCTTGTAAGGTTTACAGGGGGGGTACCGCGTTGTTTGTTCAGCTTAGCTGTAGGCCAGTGCCGAGGATAAGCGGGTCGGTTTCGAGCAGGCATTTTAACCGTGACTGAATCGCTCGTCGTTATTGTTGTGCTGCTGGCCTGTTGGATTTTGCATCGGTCCGTCGATTCAAGAACCTTGCTTGGCTGGCTGATTCGCTCGATTGGGCAAGTTTTCTTTGTTTCCGTGCTCTGCATGGGGCCGTTATTATTGACCGCATGGTCAATTGAACAGTTGACAGGCATGGCTTTCTTGTATGATTTATTTACCAGCTCCCTGATAGGTCTTTTGCTGGCTGTGGTATGCATTTATCTGGTTTTCTTGTTGCTAACAAAACGGTCAGCGGATCGAGGGGATCATCCGCCTCGATCCGCTGATTAGACGGCTGCGTATACCCTTGCTGTTAATAGCAGAGCCGCCAACCCCGCTGCAAGCGGAGTTTAATTAAGCAACAGGCGAGCCGCTCCTGGTCTTCGTGCTCCAAAAGTACTTCCTCGCCTGATTTTCAACCAGACTTACCGCGCGACACTTGTGCATGCCTGCACTTCGGCATCGATCATTTTCCAATGCTATTTATTTCAGATGCTCGCGGTGGCATGCGGCCTGAAGTGTATCAATGGAACGAGGTTTATGCAGATCCTCCGGGCAATCGGTCACGCTTATGGCCTTCTGTTACGATTGTCAGACACTTATTCAAGGAAAAACAGAAAAGAACTTCTGTTGACAGCGGTAAGCGAATCGTGTGGGTAAAGACGACTGCTATCGGCGGTACGTGGGGCAGCCAGATGAGTCGTAGACTATATGAGTAAGTTAACTACCGAGGCGGTTATGGCACGGACAATTTTTGCATTACTGGCACAAGCGGACGATCTGGCGCCCGCTCTGCTGGCGCCGGGGCGTCCGGCGTTGTCCTATGACGGCCTCCGGCAGCAGATAGCAACCACTGTAAGCCAGCTGAACGGATTCGGGATAGGTCGCACTGCGACCGTTGCGATCGTATTGCCGAACGGACCCGAGATGGCCAGTGCATTCGTCTGCATCGCAGCGGGCGCGACGACGGCACCGTTAAATCCAGGTTACAGCCGCGACGAGTTTGAGTTTTATCTTACTGACTTGGAAGCTGGGTTGCTGGTGGTACAGGAAGGTGTCGAAACGCCGGCGCTTGCCGCCGCCCAAAAACTCGGTATCGACGTTGCGGTGTTGAGTTTTTCGAAAAGTGACCCAGCGGGTGTATTCACACTTGCCGGCAAGCCGTCCGCAACCCCGGTCGCTGCAGAGCAGGGTGGTTTTGCACAGAGAGGTGACATCGCTCTGGTGTTGCATACATCAGGTACGACATCGCGACCGAAGATAGTTCCACTTAGCCAGGAAAATATTTGCTCCTCGGCGGCCCATATTGCCGCGAGCATTGAGTTAACGCCGGAAGATCGCTGCCTGAATATTATGCCGCTGTTTCATATACACGGATTAATTGCGGCTGTGCTGACGTCCTTCAGGGCGGGCGCAAGTATCGTGTGCACTCCCGGTTTCAACGCGCTTAAGTTTTTCGCTCAGCTCAAGGAGTTTGCGCCAACCTGGTACACGGCAGTACCGACGATGCATCAGGCAATTCTTGGCAGAGCGGCTCGCAACAAAGAGATCATTGAGTCGGCGAAATTGCGACTGATTCGTTCGTCTTCGGCGTCGCTGCCGCCACAAATCATGAACGAACTTGAGGCAGCCTTCTCTGTGCCGGTTATCGAAGCCTACGGCATGACCGAGGCCGCTCATCAGATGGCCTGCAATCCACTGCCGCCGCGTGAGCGCAAGTCCGGTACAGTTGGCGTGGCGGCCGGGCCTGAAATAGCGATCATGGATGCAGCCGGTGCACTGCTCACCGTCGGTGAAATAGGTGAAGTAGTCATTCGCGGCCCGAATGTCACTGCCGGATACCGCAATAATGACGCTGCCAATGCGACTGCATACACCGACGGCTGGTTTCGGACAGGTGACCAGGGCATGTTAGACGCCGAAGGTTATTTGCGATTGACTGGCCGCCTGAAAGAAATCATTAATCGAGGCGGCGAAAAAATTTCGCCGCGCGAGGTCGATGAGGTGTTGCTTGATCATCCGGCGATTGCGCAGGTTGTTACCTTCGCAGTACCGCACGACAAGCTTGGCGAGGACATTGCAGCGGCGGTTGTTTTGCATGATGCGGCTCAGGTCAGCGAAAAGGAAATTCGGGCGTTTGTGGCCGAGCGACTGGTTGACTTCAAGGTGCCCCGCAAGGTGCTTTTTCTGGATGAAATTCCGAAAGGCGCGACCGGCAAGCTGCAGCGTATAGGTCTGGCGGAAAAACTGGGGCTGGCATGATTAGGGCTTTTAGAAGACGGAAGATGTTGATAATCAGCAGGCTGGCCTGGGCATGAAAATCTGTATTTACGGTGCGGGTGCAATTGGTGCTTACCTTGGCGCACAGCTGGCTGAAACGGATTGCGAAGTCAGTTTTGTCGCGCGCGGCCCCCACCTGGCAGCGATGCGCAAGCATGGACTGACGTTAAGGATCGGTGATGAAGAAAAAAACGTAGTCGTTAAATGCACCGATAATCCGGCGGAATTAGGCCCTCAGGACTATGTGATCCTGACGCTTAAGGCACATTCTGTCATTTCAATCGTCGATCAGATCGTGCCACTGCTCGGACCGAAGACGGCAGTCGTCACTGCGCAAAACGGCATACTGTGGTGGTATTTTCATGCCTTGCCGGGCCGCTGGGAGAATCATCATCTGGGGTCGGCTGATTCCGATGGACGAATCTGGAACACGCTCGGTCCCGAACGTGCAATCGGTTGCGTCGTTTACCCATCGTGCGAGATCGTAGAACCGGGTGTCGTTAAACATCTGGACGGCAACCGCTTCATGCTGGGGGAGCCTGATGGCTCGAAGTCTGACCGCGTCGCCGCTCTCAGTCGTTTGATGATCGAAGCCGGACTGAAGGCACCCGTGCGCAAGAAAATTCGTGACGATATCTGGTTCAAGTTACTTGGCAACGCGACGTTCAATCCTATTAGTGTGCTAACGGGTGCAACGCTGGAACAAATGGGCAAGAATCCGGGCGTGCGTAGCGTTATACACGCGATGATGACTGAGGCTGAAGAGGTCGCTTGTAAGCTTGGCGTCAAGTTTGCGATGAGTATCGACAAACGTATAGCCGGCGGTGCGGATGTCGGCGCGCACAAAACATCCATGTTGCAGGATCTTGAGGCAGGACGGCCGTTGGAGCTCGATGCGCTGGTTGCCTCTGTCGCGGAAATGGGGCGGCTGGTTGATGTGCCTACACCGATGATTGATGCGGTGCTGGCGCTGGTCAGGCTTAAAGTTGCTGATACCTAATCGTAGGCAGCCAGCGCTGCTGCTACCGCTTTGCCAGACTCGATTGCGACGCCTTGTTGCGCCAGTACCGCATCCAGCGCACCGAGACATAGCAATACGTTTTTCTGATTCGATGCGTAGCCCATAAGTCCGATACGCCAGACTTTGCCGGCCAGCGGTCCAAGTCCGGCGCCAATTTCAAGTTGGTAATCACTGAGCAGTTGTTTGCGCACAGCCGCGTCATCGGCACCCTCGGGAATAGTCACGCAATTCAGTTGCGGCAGACGGTAGTCGGCATCGACAACGAAGTTAATGCCAAGGCACTCGAGTCCGGCCGCGAGTGCCGCATGGTTTTTTTGATGACGTGCCCACGCGCGCTCAAGTCCTTCCTCTTGCAGGATGACCAGCGCTTCGTGCAGGCCATACAAAGCATTGATCGGCGCAGTGTGATGGTAAGCGCGCTGCGCACCTTCACCCCAGTAACCCATAACCAGATCCATATCCAGGAACCAGCTCTGTACGCGCTGGGTGCGTGCCTGGATAGCCTGCTGCGCACGTTCGCTAAAGGTGACTGGAGAGAGACCAGGCGCGCAGGATAAACATTTTTGCGTGCCCGAATAAACGGCGTCCGCACCCCAGCCGTCGACGTCTACATCTATACCACCCAGTGATGTCACTGTATCAACAATCGTCAGGCAGTCGTGCGAATGTGCCAGCGAACACAGAGTTGCCGCATCCGTTCGTGCGCCGGTAGACGTTTCTGCGTGTACAAATGCCAGCAGCTTCGCATCCGGATTTGCCTGCAGGGCATCTTCGACCTTGTGTGGGTCGACGGGTTTTCCCCACTCATCCTCGGTCATGATCGCGATGCCCCCGGCACGTTCGACATTTTCTTTCATGCGCCAACCAAATACGC
>SMVB01117955.1_pt1 | contig 10890 bp, 6 predicted proteins | sample 2456461 | NCBI WGS metagenome assembly SMVB01 (sample SAMN11095934, study PRJNA526329) | marine sediment metagenome | biome: Marine sediment; feature: Surficial sediment; material: Deep marine sediment; isolation source: Hadal surficial sediment | place: Pacific Ocean | collected 2014-05 | depth 0-1...
ACCATTCCGACCAACCAGCGGATGATGCGAGGAAACAGATGGACTTAAATGACATTGGGGCATACTAAACAATCGGTGGACCACTACGGGGGCTGGTGCAAATCTCAGAATTTTAAGGGCGGATGAGGTTTCGAATAGCCACAACTAGAGGTGCAGTATACTGGGAGCGATGCAACGGCCAGAATCCAATGAGCGGGTGAGGTTCTTTCCAGGTACAGCTCTTCTGTTCTTGGTGCTACTTCTCGTCGCCGGCTGCATCGCCCAAGACATGCCTGCCGACAAGTCCGACTGGGACGCCAACCTGCAGGCCTTCCACTTGGAGCTCTCCGACCTGTGCGCCGATCTGGGCATACCGGGTATCGGGTACGCAGTGATCAGCGGGGGAGAGGTAGTCGAGTCGGGCGCGATAGGGACCCTCGCAGCGGACAGCAGCGAGCCGTTCTCAGTCGACACGCCGATGAACGTGCAGTCGATCACGAAGTCGATCGCGGGAGCCGTGGTCATGCAGCTGATCGAGGAGGGAAAGCTCGACCTTGATGCACCAATTCACAGCTATCTGCCGGACGTGGAACTGCCCAGCGACGTAATGGTACGCCATATCCTGACGCACACGTCGGAGGGCATCGTCGGTCAGGAGTACGTCTATAGTCCTGGCCGCTATGCGCTCCTCGGCCCGATCATCGAGCAAGTCACAGGGCAGACGTTCGAGAGGGCAATCCGGGAGAGAATACTCGAGCCGTCCGCCATGGAGTGGTACGAATCGCCCAGTCTGAGCGCGGCGGGTGGAATGGTCTCTACCACCACCGACCTGGCTCGCTACGTCCAGGCACTGGATCGCGGCGATCTACTCCAACCGTCATCAATGGACAGGCTCGCGATCCCATCCAAATCGATCGACGGCATGGACCTGCCCATCAGCCTCGGCTGGTTCGCGCAGCGCATTCAGGGCACGCCAGTGGTGTGGAGCTATGGTCAGGATGATACGAGTGCCCTCCTACTTCTTGTTCCGGATCGAGGGAGCGCCATCGTTCTGCTGGCCAGAGGCGGGACAATGAGCGATGCCTTCCGCTTGATGATGGGAGACGCTCGCAAGTCTCCCTTCGCCATGACGTTTTATCGACTATTCATCGCCTCGCCGGCCGGTGCCCCGCTGCCGAGGCCGGATTGGGAAGCTGCCGACCTGGCAGGGGAGCTACAGGGGCAAGAATTGAAAACCGAATACAGCTATGAGGACGAGTTGATCGGACAGGCGTTGATCCATCAGTGGAACGACCATCAAACCCGAAGTGAAGCGTTGTTCCAGGTTGCGATCGACCTCTACGGTGTCGGGGAGCAAGCGGATCCAGTCATTCACTTCGCCGGCATGCGACTCGCTCCGGGCCCGGTCAAGAAGTTGACCATTGACATGGGAGAACGTCTTCTGGCCGGGCATCCGAACAACCGCTGGCTCCTGTACGCTCAGGGTGGCCTCTTGGCCGAGAGCGGCGCCGGCGCGGAGGCCGCGTCTCTGTATCAGCGCATGCTCGACCTTCCCAATCAGAATCAGGACTTCCTCCACCGGCTATTCGACTCGTGGGGCTGGTTCGGGCTCGCGAGGATCTATCGAGACGACGATCCCGAGGAGGCAAGGCACGCTCTCCGAAGGATCATCAATTGCGGAGCGTACGTGTGCCCCAACCGGGATCAGGCCGAGTCGATGTTGCAGGAACTGAAGGGGAAGGGCTCTTGATGTGGGTGTCATGCGTCTCATCATGAGTCAATCTTGCGTTGCAGGTGTCATGGACCAGCGAAAGTGACGGCCTGATTGAAGGGGTATTTTCGCATTAAAAATCTAGAGGAATTTTCTGCTGAGTTGGGGTGTAATGCCCGGAAACGGTTGGACTTACCTGATATTGGGGAAACTAAAGAATCGCTGGACCAATACACCCATCCAGGGTGCCGACGTTGTTACTGGAGCGGAAGGTAAAACCGAAGGGCACGATCCAAGGCGAGTACCCACCGGACCCTACGCAGTCGAAGACTCTGTGTATGTGTGGAAATTCTTTGCACGGAAACTGGGAGATCACAAGAGTACCCGCTGGAGATTGCAAATCGGGATGGCCGGGGAAGGCCATGCGCCGTACGCTCGGCAACCAGCGTCCCTACCGCGACCAGCGGATGAGGTTTGTTGTAGGGACAGTCGGAGTCTTGGTCGGTCAGTCTCGGACCTCCACGCTGCCGAGCGTGGCGGTGGCTTCTATTTGCAGCGCCGGATGGTCGGCGGCCTGCGGGTCGCGGCGGGCCTTGTTCTCCACGCTTCCGAGCAGCGGTGTTCCGGTCACGGCCACGTTCCAAGTCTGGGGTACCCGGAGCGTGATCGAGCCTAGGACGGCACTCACCTCGAGGCGTGCGCCCTCCGCGGCGAGCTTGGCCCGCGTCAGGTCGATCTCCACGCTGGCGAGCAGGGCCGTGATGCGGCCGCCCTCGAAGCGTACCGACTCGTTGCGGTTCTCAATGCTCCCCAGCACGGCGAACTCGTCGAGCCGATCGTTCGACTGGACCCACGCGGCGTTTCGCCCCCGCGTCGAGGAGAGCAGCCAGAGTCCGATGGCGATGATCGCGGTCGGCCACAGGTAGTGCCAGACATCTCCGGGCAGAAGCTCGAGCCGCCACGCCTGGAGCACGCCGCCGAACAGGACCAGGATGGCGCCTTCCACCCAGGCGCGCCGGTACAACTGGGCCACCCCAGCCGCAACGAGGATCAGCGGCCACCAGGTGCCAAGGACATCGCCCAGGTTCAGGACATCCACCTGATCGAGCAGGAAGCCCAGGCCGAGGAGAATCAACAGCAGTCCGAGGACGTTCCGTCCCGTCATGAGCCTCATTCCATATCTCCAAGAACTGAACCTCCCCGGGTTTCCCGGAGGGTTCGTGACATGACTCCGGCCACCATGGCTGGAGCTTCCTGAATCCGATAGTACTCCTGTTCGTGTTCGACAGGTGGAAGTCCTGCCCCGGCAAAGGTCGTCCCGGCCGGGTAGCGGGCCGTGGTTCGTGCCAGTCGGGCCAGGGCGATGGCGCGGACGGCCGCCGAACGAACCATTTGGGGCCAGTTCTTGGGAAGTGGCATGGGAGGAAAGGTCTGTTTGGCCATGAAAGTCCTATTAAAGAAACTTGAGAAACTATCTGGCCAGCGGGAGATAATGATAGGGAACGGTTGGACTTACCTGATTCTGGGCCGCACTAAAGAATCGGTGGACCAGTGCACCTCTTCAAGAATCTTGAGAAACCATCCGGCCGGATGGGGAATAATGCCAGGTAACAGTTGGGGTTATATGAATTTGGGGAGGACTAGAGAATCGCTGGACGACTACACCGGGGGATACTTACTTGTTACCCAAGTAGCCGAGCCCTTGCAGGTGCTTACGCAGCGCTTCGTTCGGGCGTTCCGGAAGCCGCATTGCGCGGGGATACTTAGGGACGGATCGCTCGACTCTGTCCAGCGCGTGCAGCAATTCGGTGACGACATCAGGAAACGCGTCGGCGATGTCGTTGAGCTCAAGAGGATCTCGGACGATGTCGTAGAGTTCGACCTCCCCATCTCGGGTGCCGATGAGGCGGTGAGCTCCAACAACGATGGAGCGCAAGTCGTCCTCCAGAGGATGTTGGCCTGACTTCCCTTCGAGGATGCCGAGCACTGGGCGTCGCGGTGCATCGCCGAGTAGATCCTGACCTTGGTCCTGATTCGAAGGTGGGAGCCGTAGGAGACCTCGCAACGTGGGAAGGATGTCCAGCGTGCTCACATGCTCTTCCACGCGGCCACGGGGGGCGCCGTCCTGGGGTAGGTACAGGAGGAAGGGCACTCGCACGGTCTCTGCGTACAGGTTCTGCCCGTGGGTAAGGTCGCCGTGCTCATAAAACTCCTCGCCGTGATCGGAGTAAAAGACCACCACAGCGTCGTCGAGATCGAGCATCTCGAAGACTTCGCGAATCCGCGAGTCGACAAAGCCAATCTCACTGTCGTAGGCTGCCTTGATCCAAGCCAGCAGACGATGAATCTCGTCCGGTGACAGATCTTCAGCGTTCCTTCCTTCGAATTCCTCTGGCCCTGGCTCGAGCCGGGTCATGATCCATCCTAGGTCTTCCGAGATATCGGGTCCCACAGAGATCTCTTCGGGCCATCCCGCGGCCGAGGTTGAACTCTCCAGGTCAAACCACGGCTCACGCGCGTGGAACGGATCGTGGGGATCGAAGTAGTGCAGGTAAAGGAAGAAGGGCCCGTTGTTGAGCATCTCCTCCTGGAATGTCCGGACGAGGGCATTCACGCGGTCGGCGTCTTTGTCCTCCAGGCGGAAGAACCGGTCAAAGCCGCGCTCAAATCCAATCTCGGGACCGACGAGCACGTTCGAAACGATGCCGTAGGTTCGGTAGCCCGCTGCTCCCATGACTTCCGCCAGGGTCTCTAGCTCTTCGGGGATGTAGTTGACGGGCACGGCCTTGTCACCGGGCCCAAGCTCGAGTCCATCGAGGTTGTTGACTCCGTGCTGGAAAGGATGGACGGAAGTGACGGCGGACACAGTCGCTGGGAGTGTCCATGACGAGGGCGACCAGGCGCTCTCGAAGACCAGGCTGCGCCGCGCGAGGTCCGTGAGGAACGGCGCCGTGTTGTGCGGGCTGCCATAGAAAGGCAGACGGTCGGCGCGCAACGTGTCCACGACGATCACCACCACGTTGGGGCGAGGCGGTGGTTGGTGATCCGCACAGCCACAGACTGCGATCAACGCGAAGACTATACCGATTCTCTTGACGACGCGGTCGTGGGCGATTCTCTGGCCGGGCTGGAGGGGCACGGTATCCTCATATATAGGTAGGCCGTTGTCGACCTCGGCCGAGACTAACATTTTCTCTCTGCAGAGAGTAGTTTTGGCAACCGTCCCCTCTGGGGAGCCAACCTTCGAGAATCGGGAAGAGAACAGTGACCTGGTTGCGGCCAGAGATCTGCAGAGCCTGTCCTGGGAGCCGCGCAGCGGGGTGGTGGCCTAACATCTCTACAGGGGGGGCCTGTCATCTGCTCTCCGGAGGGCACTCCACACAGGACCTGCTGTCTGTACCCGAGGCGCGGCAGTGGTGCGACCTGCCCTGAACGACCGGTTTCTCCATTAGTTGGGAATCTTGCCATAGGGGGCGCGCCATCGCCCAGTCCGAAGGTCCGGTGCTATCGGGCGGTTCCGCCTCATTCATACCGGAACGATCGACCCGTTCTCTGTCCTCTGGAAGGACATTGCTCAAAATAATACTGAAATCCGTGAGGGTGATCTCCCCGACACTGGCGCTTCTACCAGTGAAGACAGGTCCGCGGAGCGGACCGGCGCTGTCACCAGGCTGAAGCCACGGAGGTTCCCATGGGCAGATCGAGCAAAATAGCGGGTTTTCTTGGTATCGCGTTGCTGGTGGGTGCGGCGGCGACCGCCTCGCCAGCAGAAGGGCTGGGCGCACCTGTGGCGGGTTCGTGGATGGATCCGCGCACAGAAGTGGGGCGTAGCGAGTACCGCTTTGCGATCCGGGACGGCGAACTGCAGGCGCCGAACCGGGCGCACGGCCTTCGGTCCTGGGTGACCATGAACGGGATCACGGTGGAGCCGAGAGAGCCGGGTGGTGCGGGATCCGACCAACGCCTCGTCCTCTCTCTCGTTGAAATGGCGCGCGGCGCGGACACCTTCGTGGTTGGCCCGGGTGTCGTCACGCACGACGGGGCTCGTGCCGAGATTCTCCGCGAGGGTGTCACCGAATGGTTTGTCAATGATACCGCCGGGCTGGAGCATGGCCTCGAGATTCCCTTTTCGCCTGTTGAGGGTGAACTGCCCCTGGTCTTGAAATTTCGCCTGGATGGAAACCTTCTCGGATATCCACTGGGCGAGGACGCAGTCGAATTTCGCACGGCCGATGGCAAGCCGTGGGTTGTCTACCGAGGTCTTGTCGTACGGGATGCCTTGGGGGATCTGGTGCCGTCCAGGATGAGACTGGTGACCGGAGCGTTGGAAATAGTCCTCGAGGATTCTCTGGCGGTCTATCCGCTCTCCGTCGACCCGCTGTTTGCCTCGGCCTCCTGGAGTCAGGAGGGAAACCAGACCAGCGCCTTTGTGGGTGCGTCCTCCTCGACGGCCGGCGACGTGAACGGCGACGGTTATTCCGACATCCTGATCTCGGCATACGGCTATGATGCAGGTCAGATCAACGAGGGCCGTGTCTGGGTCTACTACGGAAGCGCGTCGGGTCCCAAGGGTCCCCCGGCGATCTTTGAGTCGAATCAGGCCGGGGCACAGTTTGGCTTCAGCATCGGCGCCGCAGGGGACATCAACAATGACGGCTATGACGACTTCCTGGTGGGGGCAAATCTCTACGATTCCATTGGCCTTTCTAACGCAGGAGCCGTCTATGTCTACCATGGGGGGCCCGCAGGACCCACCCTGAAGACGGTCCGTTACGGTGTCCAGGCTGGAGCCCAGCTGGGTCGTTCGGTGGCGACTGCCGGTGATGTCAATAACGATGGCTACGCCGACATCATTGCTGGTGCGTATGCGTACGACGCCGGCCAGACCGACGAGGGACGTGCGTACGTCTACCATGGTTCTCCAAGTACCGTCAGTGCCAGCCCGAACTGGTTCGCCGAGGGCAACCAGACTTCCGCTTTCTTCGGGGTCTCTGTGATGACCGCCGGGGATACGAACGGCGATGGCTACGCCGATGTCATCGTGGGAGCCTACCTCTTTGACAACGGCCAGACCGATGAAGGTGCGGCCTGGGTCTTTCTGGGCGGGCCCACAGGGTTGAGCACCAGCGCTGCCTGGATGCAGGATGGCGACTGGCCGGGTGGGCGCTTCGGGTTCTCGGTCGCAACCGCGGGGGATGTGAACGCCGATGGGTACGCTGATATCGTCGTGGGGGCCTACCGGACTCAATTTTCTCTGGTCAATGAGGGGGCGGCGTATGTGTACCTCGGCGGCAGCGGAGGCCCCTCATTGAGTCGCCATGTGTCCTGGTACGGTCAGCAGACGGGTGCCGCACTGGGACGATCGGTATTCACGGCGGGAGATGTGAACGGCGATGGCTATGCTGATGTGGCCGTTGGCGCCAACGGCTACGACACCGTTTCAGGAGGGCAGGGCCGGGTTCTGGTTTATCACGGATCTGCCTCCGGCTTGCCTGCGACAGCAAGCTGGGTGTCGGATGGAAACGCGAGCGCCTCGGAGTACGGCAAGAGCGTGGCCACGGCCGGTGACGTGAACGGTGACGGTTATTCCGATCTTCTGGTGGGAGATCCGACCTACGACAACGGCCACACGAACGAGGGAATCGAGCATCTGTTTCTGGGATCAGCCGAAGGCTTGTCCACCGTCAGGTTGACTCGATCGGGCAGCCAGACCAATGAGCAGCTGGGACGAGCAGTTGCCTCGGCGGGAGATGTCAATGGTGACGGCTTCTCGGACGTCATCGTGACAGCAGAGGGGACGCAGCAGTTTCAGGCATATTACGGCACCCGCGGAGCTTTCCCGTCCACTCCTTCCTGGATTGCGACCAATCCACCGAACGTTGCCTCCCAGGAATTTGGCACCGCAGTGGCCTCCGCCGGTGACGTGAACGGTGACGGCTATGATGACGTCTTTGTCGGCGATCCCCTCTATACCGGGTCTCTCTTCCGAGAGGGCAGGGTGGCGCTCTACTACGGTTCGGCGACGGGTTTGCTGGCGAATGTTTCACACCTGTTCGTGGGGAATGACCAGTCGGTCAACTTCGGCAAGTCCCTCGCGAGCGCCGGTGACGTGAACGGTGACGGTTATGCCGATATCATCATCGGGGCCCCGGACTATTTCTTCACAGATGGAGCTGCCTTTATTTATCACGGTTCTTCGTCGGGTCCGGATAGCACAGCACCCACCACGACGATTCAGGGCAATAACAACCATCTGGGAGGCGCTGTGGCATCTGCCGGCGACTTCAATGGTGATGGTTTTTCCGATGTCATCGTCTGCGGCACTGGCGACAAGCGGGCGTACCTCTATCTTGGCTCCCCGCAGGGGGTTCAGTTGACGCCGTGGACGCTTCAGCCTGACAGTAACGCTATCGCTTGCAACAGCGTGGCCCATCTGGGCGATGTGAACGGTGACGGGTATAGCGACGTGGCATTTGGAGATCATGCGGCAAATAGAGTCTACGGTTTCTACGGATCGCCTGGGGGCCCTGCCTCGAGCCCCGACTGGATCGTCATCGGGATCTTCAGTTCAGATTTCGGTACCGTGGCAGCGGCCGGAGATGTCAACAATGACGGCTATTCGGACGTTCTGGTAGGAGCCGGTATGTGGGACGGCGTTGGCACCAACTCAGGGAAGGCGTTTGTCTACCTCGGGTCGGCCACTGGGTTGGCCCCTGTCGCTGCCTGGGAGGCAAATGGTGCCATGGGGTCAGCATTCCTAGGGAGGTCGCTTGCCTCAGCCGGCGATGTGAACGGGGATGGGTTTGCGGACGTGGTGGTGGGTGCATTCGGATGGGATGGTGTCGGCGCCAATAATGGCCGGTTTCATCTGTATCTGGGCGGAGGAGGGGACGGTATGGACCGTATCCCGAGGCAGCAGCGGTCGGCGGGCGTATCTCAGCCGCCCATCGCGCTTCTGGGCGTATCGACCACTACAAGTTCGTTTCGGCTGCGGTCCCGAGCACGGTCTGCGGCAGGGCGGATTCGGCTGCAGGTGGAGTATGACGTGCGTTCCTGGTCCGATGCGTTCGGGGCGCAGGGTATCCACTTCTCCAACGAGCTGATGAGCTCGCCTCCCGCCGGGGATGGGACGCGCACGAATTTCAGTTCATTGATCAGCGGCCTTGAAGCCGGGACCACCTACAAGTGGCGGCTGCGGTTTCGTAGCTCCAGCCCACACTTCCCTCGGTCGCCGTGGTTCCATCTTCAGGGGAATGGGGTCGGGGAGTGGACAATCCGGACGAAATGCGTGCCGGTGACGTGGTACGAGGACAACGACGGGGATGGATATGGGAATCCCAGCATGACCATCTCGACCTGCGAGAGTAGCCCATCGGGATATGTCGCCAACAACTTCGATTGTGACGACGGTAACTCGAGTATTCATCCTGGTGCCACTGAGTTGTTCTGCGATGGTGTGGACAATGACTGCTCGGTCGGTACACCGGATGCACCCGACCTTGATGGAGATGGCAGGGACATCTGCGATCCGGTCGACCCCGGGGATGTAGACGGCCAGGCAGCAGACTGTCAGGATCAGAATCCCGATGCCTGGGCGATTCCTGGTCCGACGCAAGATCTGGTCCTGACCAGCGATGGTCTGAGCACGACACTCACCTGGTCCAACCCGGAAGAATTGGGTGGTGTTCCAGGAGTGGGGGAGGAATACCATGATGTCGTGCGTTCATTCAGTTCGACCGAGTTCGCCAATCCGGCCCTGGCCAGTTGCATCGCCAGCGGTCTACCAGTGCGGACATATGTCGATTCCACTGTCCTACCCGGCGAGGGCGTTGCGTTCTATCTGACTCGAACGGGAAATGAATGCGGCGTGGGACCGGGTGGATTCGACTCGGATGGAGTGGAGCAGACATGGGTCGCCTGCCCGTAGATCATGTTCAGCTATTGGATGTGGACTTCCCTCGGTATATTGAACCTTTCTGGGGCTATCATTCGCGGTGAGAGGTTGAGGAATTCAAGGACTGGAGACGGCTGGAGTAGTCCACCGAAAGTGCATGTCGAGATTTGGGGCCTTTCAACCATCGACTGAGCAGCGAGCGAGGCCGCAACCTCCTCGAAACGGAAGCCAGTCGCTTGGATCAAGACGACACCCGCTTGAATTTTGCAGAGGGTCTGCCCTCGGGACGCACCTCCGCTCCGTGTGACACTGCAACCAAGGCCAGCAGCCTTGAGCTACGCGGCTTTCTTCAGATCAATAATGGGCAGATGGTGGCGCCCGGCCAGGTGCGTCACGTCCAACTCGATCCGCTGGCCACACCGCCCACGCACCCTTGCCGGAGGCCCAGCGCATGGCGAACCCCGTGGCCATCCCCGTCTTGGTTCGAACCGTGGTGCTGGCGATCTTGGCCTTCGCTCAGAGTAAATCTCATCGGGAGTAGCCGCCTGCAGGGTACTTCTGGACGGCCCCGAAACGCTGGCGAATGCCACGATGCCGGTACCACTTGCGGGATCCGACGTCGGTGAACTGCGTTCCCTGATCCGTGATGAGGTGGGAGGGCGCGCAGTCCGCCTCCCTGATAGCCCTGCCGAGCATCTGGCGAACGGCCACACTTGTCGGATTCTGTGTGAAGACGGCGACACCCATGATGCGCCGCGAGAAGTGATCGACGATGACGCCCACCCACCAGCAGAATGGCCACCGCTGAGGCAGTGCCCGCGGGACCCAGGGCACCCAGAAACCGGAGGCGGTTGGGACGGTCGTGAGATCGACATTCCAGATCTGGTTGGGCTTTGTCGAGCGGACTGAGCGATGGATCAGGTCATGTTTGGTGGGCCTAGGCCTGGCGGGAGCCGCCAGCATCCGGTCTACGGTGGTTGAGCCCAGGTGGAGTCCTGCCCTAGCCAGAAACTGTGCGATGCGGGCTTTGCCCATGGTAGGGCACAGGATCTTCAGTTTCTTCACGATGTACGCCACGAAGTCCGGAAACCGGTTGACCGGCACCGGCATCTGGACCAGGGCACCCGGCCCTTCCTCATCGAGCCGCCCTGTCCAGGCCGCCACGGTCGCCGGGGTGATCTGCATCCTCTCGGCAGTCTGAGCCTGGGACCATCCCCTGGCCGCACGCAGTTCCAGGATGGCCAGCCGCTCGGTAGGCAGGTAGTGGGGCCGGCGCTGGGCCGGGATGCATGCCATCCGGACATCC
>SMVB01267959.1_pt1 | contig 10889 bp, 6 predicted proteins | sample 2456461 | NCBI WGS metagenome assembly SMVB01 (sample SAMN11095934, study PRJNA526329) | marine sediment metagenome | biome: Marine sediment; feature: Surficial sediment; material: Deep marine sediment; isolation source: Hadal surficial sediment | place: Pacific Ocean | collected 2014-05 | depth 0-1...
GGACCGGTCTCAAGTCTTAGCGTCGACGATCGATCTGAATTTATCTGGAAGTGTTATGCCCATGTCGTAGTCGCGATCCTCGCGTTCGCGGGCATTGAGGCCTACTTTTTCCAGTCCGGCATTGCAGAAAGAATCGCGATGCCGATGCTGCAGAACTGGTGGATGGTTCTGGGCGCATTCGTTCTTGCCGGCTGGGGAGCTACCCATGTCGCTCACCGAATTGAATCGAAAAACGTGCAGTACGCTGCTTTCGCTGCATTCATTTTCATTGAAGCACTGATTTTCGCTCCCATGCTGTATATAGCCAGCCAGATGCAACCCGGCATCATCGATAGTGCTGCCGGCATCACCCTTCTGGGTACGGTTGGACTCGTCGCTACGGCAATGATTACGCGCAGGGACTTCTCTTTCATGCGCGGCATGCTTGTCTGGGGTGGCATGCTCGCTATGGTGGCAATCATCGGCAGCATGATTTTCGGCTTCGACCTGGGCACATGGTTTTCCGTCGCTATGATCGGATTTGCCGGTGCCGCAGTGCTCTACGACACCTCAAATATCATGCATCACTATCCGCAGGAAAAATACGTCGCCGCATCGATGCAATTGTTCGCCTCGATCGCAATGATGTTCTGGTACATCCTGCGACTCCTCATAAGCCGCCACTAGGTATTTTTTCTGCAAGGCGGAGGTCGGCTTGCCGGCCTCCGCCTTTTTTGTTGGCCGCCAGTCACTGTATACTGCGGCGGTGCTAATTCCTTCAGCGACAAGCCGAACATGAAATCCTGTACCCGCGCAGCCAATGCCAGTGCGTCGATCATCACCGGTTTCCTGCTGTTTTGCGCGTTCAGTCTCCATGCCCAGGAAACGGCGCCGTTCGACCCCATCGCGACCAGCACTGAACTCGATGAAATCAACAAGCAGCTCGGTCAGCAGGAGATCGAACCGGAATTTCTGGCCTTCGCAAGGACACGGACTACACAAATAGGTGTTGAAGCGCTCTCCTGCGTCACCGCGTCGACCGCAGAACGAACGAGGCTTGAGGCGCGCTTCGAGCCGCTTCGGGATGTCGACGCGGACGTCGCACCCATTGTATTTGACCAGCGGAATGAAATTCTCCGCCTGCTCGATGAAGCCACCGCGCTGCAAGCATCCTGTACCGGACTACAGGACACGTCGGCGACACTGGTTGCGCGCATCGTTGAAATTCAGACCAAGCTCGCACAGCAATTTCTGTCGAATCGTGCCAGCAGCGTCATAACCAGTATGCAAGCTTTCCCAGCTAAAGTTCGCCTGTGGCCTGAGCAAATTCGCAATGCCAACGAACTGGACCTCGTTGATGGCATCACGCCGATTTACCTGTTCTGGTTACTCATAGGTGGCGGTGCTCTGGCCGCCGGCGTCGGCTTGTTCCTGAGACTTAGGTTCAATCGCTGGTTCAACGCGGCTGGAGGGGACGACGCAGAACCACAAATGCGCTATCTGTTTCCAAGACCTCTGGCTGAGTATTCTCCATCTTTGCTGATCGGCCTGACGTTTACATTGGTGCTGTATCTGACCATTCGGCAACCCTCACTCGATCTCGCCGTTATCAGGATTGCAGTGGGCATTTCAGTTTACGGCATCGGCAGCGTCATCGTCGACTGGGCGACCGGTCCCTTATCACCCTCTGAGGGCGTCAAAGGTCTGATCCCTGATCACGTCAAACCACTGCGGTTTCGTTTGCGAATCCTCACGTTTGCGCTGGTAGCAAGCTTCGTCATCCTCGGGACCAACTGGTTGACCATTCGTCTCATGGGACCGGAAGTAACGGGCCGGGCAGCAATGATTTTCTTCGTTGCGATATCGCTTCTGTATGTATTTCTTTACCTGGGCCGTATTCCGGGGCTGCGTTACCGCTTTCGACTGGTTCGGCTCGCGGCAATTCTCGCCTTGCTGGTGGGAAGTATCGCCGTCCTGGTTGGTTACCAGAATTTTGCCGGGTATTTGATCCACGGAATTACTCGAACGGCGCTGGCGCTGTTCATTATCTGGTTATTGTTGTGGCTCATTAAGCGCGCGTTCGACTATGTGCTCGATCAGGACACGCCAACGGCGGAGCGCATTCGATCCAACCTGGGTGTCACCCAGAAAGGCTCACGTACCGGCTTGGGATTTATCCAGCTGATCGCTGATCTCGTCATCTGGCTGAGTGCGTTCGTCTACCTGATCTACGTATGGGATGAATCCGGCACCACACTGGAACGCCTCGTCGATCTCGTCGTCCTCGGCGGCACGGTCGGCAACATACGACTGGTGCCCGCACAGATTATCGGTGGGATGCTCGTATTCGCAACGCTTCTGGTTCTTATCGGCTGGATCAAAGGCTGGATCGATCGTCGCTGGTTGCAACACATCCTCATGGAACGCGGGGCACGCGAGGCATTGATCACGCTGTTTGGCTACGTTGCCTTCATCATCGCGCTCCTCATCGGATTGACACAGGCCGGTGTCGACCTGAGTGGTCTCGTTTTCGTATCCAGTGCCCTGGCGTTGGGCATCGGCTTCGGTATGCAGGAAATCGCAAGCAATTTCGTGTCTGGCCTTATTCTTCTGTTTGAGCGCCCGATCAGAACCGGCGATTTCATTACAGTCGGTGACGTTGAGGGCTTCGTTCGCAAAATCAGCATTCGAGCCACAGAAATTGAAACAATGGACAACCAGAATGTGCTGGTCCCCAATTCCGAACTCGTTTCAGGACGGGTCACCAACTGGGTCTTGCGTGACACCTACGGGCGCCTGCGAATTGGTGTAGGCGTGGCCTACGGGTCCGACGTCGACAAGGTGCGCGAAATCCTGGAACGAGAAGCGTGCGAACATCCGGACGTCATCACCGACGGCCGCGCACCGGCGCCACGGGCATTGTTCATGGGATTTGGTGACTCGTCACTCGATTTCGAATTACGTTGCCGAATCAATCGCATTGACCGGCGCTTTACGGTCACCAGTGACATTAACTTCGCTATCGATGCGGCTTTCCGCGAGGCGAATGTCAACATTCCGTTCCCACAACGAGATTTGCATATCGTCTCCTACCCGCAGAATGAGCTAACCGCGCCTGCCGCCACGCCAAAAACGACTGTGGCAAGCCAGGCCGCGGAGACCACCGCAAGCTCAGCAACCCTGCGCCAGGTGGAAAGCATCACACGCAGCCATAGCGAAGAAGTGACAATATCGGCGAAGATAGGAGATATTTGGCAAGGATTGACGGATATCGATACAATTAAGCAATGGATCAACGGAGATGGGCAATTTTCGCCGTACATCGGGGGCAAATACGACCTGACATTCAAAGACGGCGGCAGACATCACGGCCGAATCGACATCTTCATGCCGCCGCGCCGCATGCGACTGGTTGAAGCACCCCGGGAAGGCGACCAGCCTTTATCCACAGGTCCAATGACGGTTGAATTCCGCTTGTTCGAAGACGATGGCAAGACCGAATTGACAGTGATTGTCGCCGGGATTCCGGCAACGGAAGAATGGGAAGAAGACTACAACCGCTCAATAATCCTGTGGCAGGAGTGTTTAGCCGAGATCAAAGACTTGTTGTCCAAGAATTAACGCGCCCGAACTAACCGCAACTCTCCCCCTCTTTCTTCGCGGGACGACTTAAGATTGGCCGCAGGATCGGCTAGTAAATTTCGAGCGTCGGGCTGTCCCGTAATATTCATTTGCAGTTGCCAGTCAATTTCGAGGTTCACGCTGTCCCGTATTTTTCATTCAGGTTTTTTTTCAATGGTCTCCTGACCGTTCATATACGGGAGCAATACATTCGGTATACGGACGTTACCGTCCTGATCCTGGTAGTTCTCCATAACTGCCACCAGGGTTCGGCCTGCCGCCAAACCCGAGCCATTCAGTGTATGCAACAGCTCCGGCCGACCTGTCTCCGGGTTTCTCCAGCGCGCTTGCATGCGCCTCGCTTGAAAATCGGTAAAGCAGCTGCATGAGGATATTTCACGATAATTGTCCTGGCCGGGCAGCCACACCTCAATATCGTAGGTCCTGTTTGAGCCAAAACCCAGATCCCCGGCGCATAATGCGACGACTCGGTAAGGCAGTTCCAGGAGCTGCAATATTTTTTCCGCATGCCCTGTCAACGATTCCAGTGCAGCCGACGAATCGCCCGGAGCAACCATTTGCACCAGTTCCACTTTCTCGAATTGATGTTGGCGAATCATGCCACGCGTGTCTTTGCCGTGAGATCCGGCCTCGGAGCGGAAACACGGCGTGTGAGCGACATACCGTCGCGGCAAACTGTCTGCATCCAATATCTGCTCACGTACGAGATTGGTGACCGGCACCTCGGCAGTAGGAATCAGATAATACGGCGTCTCGTCATTTGTCTTGAACAGGTCATCTGCAAACTTGGGCAAATTGGACGTCCCGAACAAAGCCTGCTCTTGCACCAGGTAGGGCACATAAACTTCTTCGTAGCCGTGCTCGCCCGTGTGCGTGTCCAGCATGAACTGTATCAATGCTCTGTGCAGCCGAGCCAACGGACCTAGCATCACTGCAAATCGCGATCCTGAAATCCGGCTGGCAGCCTCGAAGTCCAGCAGACCCATGCCAGCGCCAAGATCCACATGATCCTGAGGTTCGAATTCGAATTTGGGCACATCACCCCAACGGCGCAATTCCGTGTTGTCGTCCTCATCGCGACCGTCAGGTACATCATCATGCATCAGGTTCGGCAGGCCGACTTCGATGTCTCTTAACTCGGACTGAACCGTGTGAAGCTGCGCCTCGGCGACATCCAGGCGATCGCCAAGATCCTTGACTGCCGCAAGCAAAGGCGCGACATCCTCTCCCTGGGCTTTTGCTTTGCCAATCTGCTTCGCACTGGCATTTCGTTCGTTCCTGAGCGCCTCGGTATCGACCTGGATCGATTTTCGTTGTGCCTCCAGGGCCAGGTAGGCATCCGCATCAAATACAAATCCTCTCCTGGCGAGGTTGGTTTTTACGACAGACGCCGATTGGCGCAGTAGTTTGGGGTCGATCATGAGTTGTGTTCTGCCCGGCTGATAGAATGTTACTCGGTCTCGCGCTGGCCCTTCTTCTTGATCTGGGCGAGCTTCTCCCGAATCTTCAGCTCGAGACCACGAGGAACCGGATCATAATACGTTCGTTCAGGCATGTCGTCGGGGAAATATCGTTCGCCGTAAGCCACACCGTCTTTTTCATCGTGGGCATAGCGATATCCAGAACCGTAGCCGAGCTCTTTCATCAGCTTCGTGGGTGCATTGCGCAGATGCATTGGTACCTCGAGGGATCCAAATTCCTGTACGTCCTTGATCGCCAGTTTTGTCGCTTTGTAGACCGCATTGCTCTTGGCAGCACAGGCAAGAAAAATAACCGCCTGCGCCAGGGCGAGCTCGCCTTCCGGACTCCCAACGCGCTCAAACACCTCCCATGCATCAAGACAAAGCCGCAGTGCCCGTGGGTCAGCATTGCCGATGTCTTCGGATGCGACTCGAAGCATGCGCCGCGCGACATACAGTGGATCGCAACCGCCATCCAGCATCCGCATCAGCCAGTAGAGAGAAGCGTCCGGATCCGAACCTCGTATCGCTTTGTGCAATGCCGATATCTGGTCATAGAAATACTCGCCCTGTTTGTCGAATCGACGCCGGCGACCCTGCGCCACCTCCTCAGCGTGCGCGATGCCGATGACGCCACTGGTATCTCCATCCATCGCAAGGTCGGCTGCAATTTCCAGTAGATTCAGCGCTCGTCGTGCATCGCCGTCCGCCGCAAGCACGATCAAATCAAGCGCATCATCATCTGCCGTTACAGATGCGATGCCGCGTTTCTCGTCATTGAGCGCCTGCTTTAAGATGCTCAGAAGCGATGCTTCGTCCAGCATTTTAAGGACGTAAACGCGAGCCCGGGATAACAGCGCGTTGTTGAGTTCAAAAGAAGGATTTTCAGTTGTCGCACCAATAAACGTGAGCGTGCCGTCCTCAACGAACGGCAGGAATGCATCCTGTTGGGCCTTGTTGAAACGATGCACCTCATCGAGAAATAACACGGTTGAACGACCGCTCATCTCTCTGTGCTGACGTGCCTCGGCAACCGACGCGCGAACGTCCTTAACGCCTGCCATGACAGCAGACAAACCGATGAAGTGGGATTCTGTCGTTCTGGCGATAAGCTTGGCCAGTGTCGTCTTGCCGGTGCCGGGCGGGCCCCAGAAAACCATCGAATGGACCTTACCCTGTTCGATTGCACGGCGAAGCGGTTTGCCCTCGCTCAGTAAGTGCTCCTGGCCACAAAACTCATCCAGCGTCCGCGGGCGCATTCGATCGGCAAGCGGTTGGCCGGGTGAGAATGACTCTCGCTCGTTTGCATCACGGGAGAACAGGTCACTCACGCTCCGATCACCCTCCCCTGACGCGCTGACGAAACCGATCCTCGAAACGCAGACTCCAGCCGCCGACACCAGCGAGCGCGATAAGCAGCCCGACGGCGATGCCAACAGTGTCCGCCGCCAGGTCCATCAACTCAGCAGTACGGTAGGAAACAAGGCGCTGACAAAGCTCGGTGACGATGCCGAACAGGAACAGTCCAATGCCAATCCTGAAATAGTTATTGCGAGAATACTGACCAGAGAACCAGACTGCCAGAAAGGTGAACGTGATGCCATGCAACCACTTATCGAAATCAATCAGTGTGACCCTCGAGATATCCGGCCAAAGCCAGAACGCGGGAATAAGTGTGCCCGCAAACACGCCGAGCAAAACAAGAGTGCCGGCAATCTGCCAGCGTCGCTGGTAACGAAGCGCTAGCAACTAGGTTCCTGCTCCGTTAGCCGTGTCAGACGCCGGGGGCGATACTGGTATGCCAACCAGATCGACATTATCTGGCAACACGAATTCGAAATAATCTTCAGCGAGCGGCTCATTCATGGTGACGTCAAGCAATGCAATCAGCGTCGTCTGCTCCAGTGCGTCACTAAACAGCATTCGGGTCAGATTGCCATTGGTGAAACCCAGCTCGATCTTGTTAAATCCGTTGCGCGAATTCCTCGGAACCAGCTGGACCCAGACGGTACCGCGATCCTCAAAACTGCCGACATACTCAAAATCATCAAGCACGTTTTCCGCACCACCAAGCAATAGCGCTGGTGTATTGCTCAATACGGTGGCCTGTGGTTTGACGATCACTTGCGCGAGATCGACATCGTAGCTCCATACATTCAGCCCATCGGCGACCAGTATCTGCTCGTACGGTTCGGAATAAGCCCAACGAAAACGTCCTGGCCGACGAATATCCACCGTACCGCTGGACGTTTCCACTACGACATCATCCGCATCGACCAGCGATTGCTCAAAGCGTGCCGACAATATTTCCACGTCATTTACGAATGCATACAGCAGGCGCTCCCCTTCGTCTTCTGGCTGAGCAAAAGCCGAGCATGCCAGGAAAATGCCGAGCGGAAAAACCAGGCCTGCATTTTCCAGACGCCTGTTAAAAACTGATTTTTTCGTCTCGAATCTCATGTTTGCCATTATTCCTCTGGCTTTGAGGGAACAAGAATTTCCCTTGCGCCGTTTGATTGCAACGGGCCGACAAGCCCGGCCTGTTCCATAAATTCGACCATACGTGCCGCGCGGTTGTAACCAATTTTCAAACGGCGCTGCACACCCGAAATCGAAGCCTTGCGTGTAGCCAGTACAAGGGTGACCGCCTGATCGTAAAGGGGGTCCTGTTCCGCATCGATTCCATCAAGGTCCTGCGGGTCAAAACCGCTGATTCCTGGTATTGGACTCGTCGGCGTCTGCAAAATTTCATCGATATACACGGGCGCACCGCTTTTCTTCAGATTGTTGACCACGCTATGAACTTCATGATCGGTGACAAAAGCGCCGTGGACTCGCGTTGGCAAGGACGTACCGGGCGGCAAATAGAGCATATCGCCGTGTCCGAGCAGATTTTCCGCGCCCATCTGATCGAGAATCGTCCTGGAATCCACTTTGGCCGATACCTGGAAAGCGATTCGAGTGGGAATATTTGCTTTGATGAGCCCGGTGATAACGTCAACGGACGGACGTTGTGTCGCGAGCAACATATGAATCCCGGATGCGCGTGCTTTTTGCGCAAGCCTCGCGATCAATTCTTCAACTTTCTTGCCAACGATCATCATCATGTCCGCAAGCTCGTCAATAATGACGACAATAAACGGCAGCGGCATCAGGGTCGGATGTTCAACCGGCCGATCCTCATCAATCAGGTCAGGCGGCTTGAAAGTCGGATCAGGAATCGGCTTTCCTGCGGCGATCGCTTCATTTATCTTGCGGTTGTAGCCGCCAATATTTCGGACACCCAATGCAGCCATCAGCCGATATCGCCGATCCATCTCACCAACACACCACCGCAGAGCATTTGCTGCGTCCTTCATGTCGGTAACCACCTTTGTCAGGAGATGGGGAATCCCCTCGTAAACAGACAGCTCCAGCATTTTGGGGTCAATCATGATCAAGCGGACGTGTTCGGGCTTCGCCTTGTACAGAAGACTCAGGACCATCGCGTTGATCGCCACCGATTTGCCGGAACCGGTCGTGCCGGCGATAAGCAAATGCGGCATTCGCGATAAGTCGGCAACCACAGGATTGCCACTGATATCCTTGCCCAAAGCGAGTGTCAGCGGCGACGCCATATCGTCATAAGCTTTCGATTTCAAGATTTCGCCGAGCGTGACCAATTCACGATTTTCGTTCGGAATTTCCAGGCCAATGAACGATTTTCCAGGTATAACCTCGACAATGCGGACGCTGACCACCGAAAGTGATCGAGCTATATCCTTGGTCAGACTGGCGATCTGACTGACCTTCACGCCAGGTGCGGGGTCCAGTTCGAAACGAGTGATAACCGGGCCCGGTAACACGGACACGACTTCGACTTCGATGCCAAAGTCCCTGAGCTTGAGTTCGACAAGCCGTGACATCGCAGCGAGAGATTCCTCCGAATACCCTCTTTTTTGTTCCGGTGGGTCGTCGAGCAAGGAAAGCGGTGGTAATTCACCGGCCGACGGTGGATCGAACAATGGCACCTGTCGCTCTTTTTCAGCCCGTTCACTTTTTTCAAGCACCGGAATCACCGGTTGTATCCGCGGTGGCTTTCTGCCCGCAGTGCGTTTTTTCTCCGCTTCAAAAACATCCTGGCGTGCTGCTTGGTGGCGCTTTCCCTCTGCGCGATCACGCAATTCATCGAAACGACTTCGAGCGTATTCGTACCCGGCCAGGAACCAGCGTCCCAAACGATCCATCACACCAAGCCACGAAATACCGAGGAAGACAGAAATGGATGCCAACCAGAGAAAAAACAGCAAGGTGCTGGCGCCAAGCAATTTCATTACAGATTCCAGAAATCCGCCGGTGACCTGGCCGATGATTCCGCCCGCTGTTTCTCGAAAACCAAGCGGAGAGAAATGCAGTGTCGCTAGCGCACAACTGGTAACAAGAGTCGCCAGAAAACCGCCAAATCGCAATGCGAAATCCGCGCGGGTCAATTGCTGTTGTGTCTTTTGCTCGTTGAAAATCATCCAGCCAAAATAGAAAACCATTACCGTGAAAAGGTAGGCTGGCCGACCGAACAAATTGAACAAGAGGTCCGCGGTCAACGCCCCGACACGGCCAATCGCATTGCTGATCTCGGTAGCGCTGTTCGCCTGGGTAAAACCAGGGTCCCCGGGATTGTAGGTAAAAAGCGCAAACCACAGCAGAACGGCAATGGCGCCGAAGACCCAGAGGGCTCCTTCGCGCAGCAAACGCACCAATTGCGTGGAAAGACCATTGACGGCTTTGGCTGACTGGCGTGATTTGGCCATATTTAATGTGGTTTAAGACGATTGTTGGCTAAGATTTTGATTCTAATACACCTTAACCAATTCGTCTCCTGTTGTGATCCTAGCTGCCCAGCGGCCTGGGAGAATGCCGTCCCAAAGCGGAGCCGGTCATGCGTGCTGCGGGACAGATTTTGCTCGCAGAATGTCTTTTCCCTACACTGGTCGTTCCAAACAAAAACCCAACAGGTTGATGGTCAGGCGCCCGTCTTGAAGACGCTGCTTCCGCCCACACTTCGAAGGACCAATGCTGAGTTGGTCTTTGACTGTCTGGCGAATTTCACGAAGGCGAAGTATACATGAGCGAAACAAAACATTGCCGCGTTCTCATCCTGGGATCCGGACCAGCAGGCTACTCTGCAGCGGTTTACGCGGCGCGCGCCAATCTTGATCCGGTCATCGTCACCGGCATCGAACAGGGCGGACAACTGATGACAACAACTGATGTTGATAACTGGCCGGGAGATGTCGAGGGTTTGCAAGGACCTGTTTTGATGGACCGGATGCTGCGCCATGCCGAGCGCTTCAACACCGAAATCGTCAATGACCACATTAGCAATGCAGATCTATCTGTCAGGCCATTTTTGCTCAAGGGTGATTACCGGGACTACACCTGTGACGCACTGATCATTTCAACAGGAGCGACCGCGATGTATCTCGGGCTTCCCTCCGAGGATGCGTTCAAAGGTCGCGGCGTTTCCGCTTGTGCGACTTGCGATGGCTTCTTCTACAGAGGCAAGGAAGTTGCAGTCGTCGGCGGCGGCAATACGGCGGTCGAAGAGGCCCTTTATCTGAGCAACATTGCGAGCAAAGTGACACTGGTTCATCGGCGTGACGCACTGAGGGCGGAAAAGATTCTGCAAGACCATTTGTTCCAGAAGGCGGCTGAAGGAAATGTCGAATTGCTCTGGGATCATGTTGTGGACGAAGTCCTTGGCGACGACTCCGGAGTTACGGGTTTGCGCGTCCGCAGTGCGAAAGATGAAACCTTAACAACGGATATCGA
>SMVB01360606.1_pt1 | contig 10888 bp, 11 predicted proteins | sample 2456461 | NCBI WGS metagenome assembly SMVB01 (sample SAMN11095934, study PRJNA526329) | marine sediment metagenome | biome: Marine sediment; feature: Surficial sediment; material: Deep marine sediment; isolation source: Hadal surficial sediment | place: Pacific Ocean | collected 2014-05 | depth...
AACGTATGGCTGCAGCATGTCTCGGCAATGGTGAAAGATTTCACTAAAGCGAATGCAAGCTAACCGGGGCCCGAGGCGAGTTCAAGCCGCGTATTTGCCTTGCTGACACACAGTTAGGGCAGGTTATATTGCGCCACACACGCCCCGGTAGGGACCGCGGACACCGCGGCGGTGAGAGCCGGTCCCCAGTCACCCGTCACCTCGAGGCTCCATGTCGATCAAGTCGGACCGATGGATACGCCGCATGTGTCTCGAGCACAACATGATCGACCCGTTCGTCGAGGGGCAGGTCCGGCCCGGAACGATCTCCTACGGGGTGTCGTCCTACGGCTACGACATGCGCGTGGCCCCGGAATTCAAGATCTTCACCAATGCGCTCTCTGCCGTGGTGGATCCCAAGGCCTTCGACGAGCGCAGCTTCGTGGAGCTCACCGGTGACGTCTGCATCGTGCCGCCTAACAGCTTCGCCCTGGCGCGTTCGGTCGAGTACTTCCGGATCCCCCGCAACGTGCTGACCATCTGCGTCGGCAAGTCGACCTACGCCCGCTGTGGTATCATCACCAACGTGACCCCGTTCGAACCCGAGTGGGAGGGACACGTCACCCTGGAGATCTCCAACACCACACCGCTTCCGGCCAAGATCTACGCCAACGAGGGTATCTGTCAGGTTCTATTCTTCGAGGCTGATGATGACGACATCTGCCAAATCAGCTACGCCGACAAGAAGGGGAAATATCAGGCGCAACGAGGGGTGACGCTGCCGAAGCCCTGACAAGAGAGGGCTAAAAGGACTAAGAGGGAAAGAAGGAAACGGATCACTTAGCCCTCTTAGCCCTCTTTTCCCTCTTAGCCCTCTTCCTTAGCCCTCCCCCAGCTCCCCCCTCGCCCCATCCACCGCCGCCGTTGCCTCCCGAATGCGGGCCGCCAGATCGGTGATTTCCCGCCGCATCAGAGCCTCGTCTTCACTGCGGATGGCCTCTGACACCGAGGGCAGCGGGATGGTGGCATAGCCGTTGTCGCGGTCGGAGGCGAAGACCAGGTTCCGCATCCACGGCCGGCCCACCAGCCCCGTCGGCCGGACCATGCGCCGTTCCACCATCCGGAGAGCGGCGTTTACCTCCGCCGAGAGCGCGGGCTCCAGGCTCCCTGCGGCCAACGCCGCATCGCGCGCCTCGTTGAAGCGGGTTCCCGATTGCGCCAGTTCCTCGGCGGCGCCCAGCAGATCATCGAACGGTTCCGTGTCCCAGCCCAACGCCTCGGCTTGGTCGCGTACCGGCTCCACAAGGCCGGCCAGATGGCTGCCGTAGCCGTGGTAGTCGAAGGGGATCACGTCCGCGTTGGCCAGCCGGGCGGTGGTGACGGACACCAGCGTGGCGGCGGCCGCATGACTCAGCCCACCGGGATCGCTGAAGCGCGTCATGTACTCGTAGGAGTCGTAGGCCGAGTGGTACACGCCGTACGGACCGCCGAAGCCAAAGCCAAACGACGGGATGCCCAGATGGTTGTAGAACCCGGCAAAGTCGCTCCCGCCGCCAAGGTTGCCAATCTTGGGCTCGTCGTCGGCGTCTTCCTCCATGCGGCGGCGCCACGCGGCGTAGACGCTCACCGTGTCGCCCGGCTGGAGCACGGTGCCGGCCATGTGGTGCACCAGCTCATGGAGTGAGGCACTCCCCGACGCGCGGAAGTTGCGTCCGGCAACCGCCACGTCCTGGTTGAGGTAGGCGACCGCCTGCCGTCGGAGGGTGTCGGCCATGACTTCGACCCACTCCACCGAACCCACCAATCCCCATTCTTCGGCATCCCAGGTCGCCAGCACGATGGTGCGCCGGGGCCGGTAGCCGGCGTCGAGTGCCGTGCCCCACGCCCTGGCCGCCTCCAGCAGGCTGACGATTCCGCTCACGTTGTCGACCGCGCCCGGTCCCCACGCGTCGCGGTGCCCTCCGGCGATCACCAGTTCCTCGGGCCACACGCTACCCCGGATGACCCCGAACGTGTTCATGATGGTCTTGTAGGCCCGTTCACCCCGCTCGGGCCACACGGCCACCCGCAACGTCACCGACCCGTCGCCCAGGTGATAGCGGAACGGGAGGCCGCCCTGCCACTCCTGCGGCACCGACTCGCCCTGCAGCCGGCCAAGGATCTGTTCGGCGTTGGCGTAGCCGATGGGCAGCACCGGAATTTTGGGGATGGCCATCGAGTCGGGGGGCAGCCGTCGGGCGCCCTCCGTCGAGGGCCAGCCCGGGGTGGAGGGATCCCCCCGGCCGTTGTACAGGCTGCCCCGTTGCACGGCCTGAGGCGGGCGCATCGGGCCGTCGGGGTAGACGTCGCCACGGAAGAAGCCGTCGTCCTGGGGATCGGAGTACAGCACCAACGCGCTGGCACCGCGAGCCTCCGCTTCGCGTGCCTTGATTCCGCGGAAACTCTTGCCGTAACGGGCGATGACCACCGCGCCCTCGACCGATCGGCCCAGGGTATCCAACGTGGCGTAATCGTCAGGTAACCCGTAGTTGGCGAACACCACCGGCCCGGTAACGTCCCCTACCCCGCTGTACCCGTTCATCGCCATCCACACGCCGCCTTGCGTCGCCCGGTCACCGGGGAGCGCCGGCTCGGTCATGTCCAGCACCAGCCGGTCGGGCGCTACCAACTCGAGGCGGGCGGAATCCTGGTACGGCAGGAACACGCGAAACAGCACCCTCGACGTGTCGAGCCCGAAGCCCGCCATCGCCCGCAACACATGATCGGCGGACAGCGTCTGGGCCGGTGTCCCGGCCACGTGGGGCGCCGAGGAGAGCGCCTCCATGTGGCGCAGCGCGGAACCGGGGTCGGCGGCAGCCCGGAGTTCAGCTTCCAGCCGGCGCTGGGTATCGCTCGCCGCAGCCGAGTATCCGGTGAGGGGTTCCTGCGCGGGCAGCGAGACCCACGGGATCAGTATGACCAACGAGAGCAATCGAGGCACGGGGCCTCCTTGTTGATACGCGGAGCGCGTTATACGTACGTTCCAAAGGCGGTAGCAGATGGTACTGGGCGGTAAGGGGCGGCAAGAGGGGCGGTACCATGTGCTACCGCCTGCTACCGCCCGCTACCGCCCGTTCTTTGCCGGTCAGGGACGCCGCCAGGTAGTCCCGATTCAGGCGGGCGATGGTCTCGAGCGGGATTTCCTTGGGGCAGGCCTCATAGCATTCGCCGTAGTTGGTGCACCCGCCGAAGCCCTCGAGGTCCATTTGGGCCACCAAGCTGAGGGCCCGACGGTGGCGCTCGAGCTGCCCCTGAGGCAGGACACCGAGGTGGGTTAGCTTGGCGGCGGTGAACAGCATGGCCGACGCGTTGGGACAGGCCGCCACGCAGGCACCGCAGCCGATGCAGGCGGCCGCGTCCATGGCCGCGTCGGCGGTGTCTTTGGCAATGAGGATCTCGTTGGCGTCAGGCACCCCGCCGGTCGAGACGCTGATGAAGCCGCCGGCCTCGATGACGCGGTCGAAGGCGCTCCGGTCCACCACCAGATCGCGCACGATGGGAAACGCCCTGGCACGCCACGGTTCGATGACGATGGTATCGCCGTCCTGGAAACTCCTCATGTGCAACTGGCACGTGGCGGTACCTTTCATGGGGCCGTGTGGCAGGCCATTTATCATCAGGCTGCACGTGCCGCAGATCCCTTCACGGCAATCCGAGTCGAACGCGATGGGTTCCGTCCCTGCGGCGTTCAACCCTTCGTTGACAACGTCGAGCATCTCCAGGAACGACATTTCTGGACTGATGTCGTTCGCCGAATAGGTCACCAGACGACCTGCGGCGTCCGCCGTGTCCTGCCGCCAGATTCGTAGCGTCAGGTTCACTTGTAGCTCCGGACGGCGAGGTCCACGTTCTCGAACGTGAGCGGTTCGATGTGCCGGATGGGGGGCGAGTCGGTCCCGGTGTATTCCCACGCCGCCACGTGGGCAAAGTGTTCGTCATCTCGGGTCGCTTCGCCATCGGCGGTCTGGAATTCCTCGCGGAAGTGCCCGCCACACGATTCGGCCCGCTCCAGCGCGTCGCGACACATCAACTCGGCGAACTCCATGAAATCGGCCACCCGACCCGCCTTCTCCAGCGACTGATTGAAGGTGGCGGTACTCCCCAACACCCGGACATCGCGCCAGAACTCGGCCCGGATCTCGGGGATCCGCTCCAGAGCATCACCCAGCCCGGCTGCGGTGCGGGCCATGCCGCATTTGTCCCACATGAGGCGTCCCAGTTCGCGGTGGAACGAATCCACACTGCGTGATCCGTCCACGTCCAACAACCGCTGGGTGCGGCGGCCAACCTCGGCCTCTGCGGCCCGGACGGACGGGTGGTCGGCGCCTATCGGGTCGAGTGGTGTCCGGGCCAGGTAGTCGCCGATGGTGGACGGGATGATGAAATAGCCGTCGGCCAGACCCTGCATCAGCGCGCTGGCTCCGAGACGGTTGGCGCCGTGGTCGGAGAAGTTGGCTTCGCCGATGACGTGCAGGCCCGGCAGGGTACTCATCAGGTTGTAGTCGACCCACAGCCCGCCCATGGTATAGTGGGGCGCCGGAAAGATCCGCATGGGGACCGAATAGGGATCCTCATCGGTAATGCGGTTGTACATCTCGAACAAGTTGCCGTAGCGCTGCTCGATGGCCGAGCGTCCAAGCCGTGCAATAGCATCGGCAAAATCGAGGTACACGCCGAGGCCTGTCTTGCCCACCCCCCGGCCATCGTCGGTAGCCTCCTTGGCGGCCCGGCTGGAGATGTCGCGCGGCGCCAGGTTGCCAAAGCTGGGATACTTCCGTTCGAGGTAGTAGTCCCGTTCGTCCTCTGGAATCTCACCGGGGGGTCTGGTGTCCCCCCGAGCCATGGGAACCCACACGCGGCCGTCGTTCCGGAGCGACTCGCTCATCAACGTCAACTTCGATTGGTACTCGCCTTCCATCGGAATGCAGGTCGGGTGGATCTGGGTGTAGCACGGATTGGCGAACGCCGCACCGCGCTTGTAGGCGCGCCACGTGGCGGTGACATTGCAGCCCAGCGCGTTGGTAGACAAATAGAAGATGTTGCTGTAGCCGCCCGTGGCCAGGACTACGGCGTCACCCAAGTGCGAGCGTACCGTCCCGGTCACCAGATCGCGCACCACCACCCCCCGGGCGCGTCCGTCCATGACGATGACGTCGAGCAGTTCGGTCCGCGGGAACATTTCGACCGCCCCGCGCCCCACTTGCCTGGCCAGCGCCTGGTAGGCGCCAAGCAGCAATTGCTGGCCCGTCTGCCCTCGGGCGTAGAACGTGCGGGACACCTGAGCACCGCCGAACGAGCGATTGTCGAGGAGGCCGCCGTATTCCCGGGCGAAGGGGACGCCCTGCGCCACGCACTGGTCGATGATGGCGTTACTGATTTCGGCCAGCCGGTAGGTGTTGGCCTCCCGCCCCCGGAAGTCGCCGCCCTTGATGGTGTCGTAGAACAGCCGGTAGACGCTGTCGCCATCGTTCTGGTAGTTCTTCGCCGCGTTGATGCCGCCTTGCGCCGCGATACTGTGTGCCCGACGCGAGGAATCCTGGATGCATAGACACTCCACCCGATAGCCCAGCTCGGCCATCGTGGCTGCCGCGGACGCGCCCGCCAGGCCCGAGCCGACCACGATCACCTGGTATTTCCGTTTGTTGGCGGGATTCACCAGCTTCATGTCGAACTGGTATCGCCGCCATTTTTCGGCGAGAGGACCGTCAGGGATCTTGGCGTCGAATTCCATCGCTGAGGAAACTCCGGGTTACCGCAACAAGCCGAAGAGGATGGCCAGCGGGATCGAGGCGAACCCGACCGGCACCACGATGGCGACCAGCGTCGCCACGGTTCGGCGCAGACGATCGTAGCGCGGATGAACGGCACCCACCGTCTGGAACATGCTCCACACCCCGTGGTAGAGATGGGCCGCCAGGGCCACCATGGCCACGAGGTAGAACAGGCCGATCCACCAGATGCCCAGATACGACACCAGGTTGCCGTACACGTTCGTGTGACTGAACACGGGATGAACCACGCCGAGGGTCAACTCGAGGATGTGGTACACCAGGAACACCAGGAGCAACACACCCCCCCAGCCCATCGTGCGTGACGCCAGCGTGGAGGCGGGGTGCTGTACCCGGGTGTAGCCTACCGGACGACTGAGTCGGTTGAGTCGTTTGAGGCTGTATGCCGCCTGGATGTGAACCACCAGGGCGACGACCAGGAGAATCCGGGTGCCCCACAGGAGCGGGATAGTGGATTTGAGAAAGGCCGCCCAGTCGTTGATCGCGGAGGGCCCGGCGTAGGCCAGAAGATTGCCCGACATGTGGACCACGATGTAGCCGATCCAAACCAGCCCGGATACCGCCATGACGATCTTCTTGCCGATCGTCGATCCAAGGAACCGCCCCAACCCGGTCATGGGACCACGCGTTCAGACGGTGGCCATGGTGCCCCGGACGGCTTCGGCCGACCGGTGCAGTGCCGTTTGTTCTTCCTCGCTCAACTCCACTTCGAGAATGGCTTCGAGACCGTTCCGACCCAGCTTGCACGGCACGCCGCAGTAGACATCCTGCAAGCCGTACTCGCCGGTGAGCCAGGCTGAGCACGGGAGCACTCGCTTCTTGTCCTTCACGATGGCTTCGACCATCTGGACCGCGGCGGCACTGGGAGCGTAATAAGCCGATCCCGTCTTGAGGTGCTTGACGATCTCCGCCCCACCCTGCCGGGTGCGCGACACTATGGCTTCGAGACGCTCGGCATCGAGCAGTTGGGTGACCGGGATACCAGACACCGTGGTGTACGACACCAGGGGCACCATGGTATCACCGTGACCGCCGAGCACCATCGCCTGGATATCCTCCACCGATATGTCGAGCGCCTCGGCCAGAAAGGTCCGGTATCGGGCGGTGTCGAGCACGCCGGCCATGCCGATCACTCGCTCCCGGGGGAACCCGGTGGTTTCCTTGGCGACGGCACACATGACGTCGAGTGGATTGGAAACAATGATGACGATGGTGTTGGGGGCCGCTTCCTTGATGGCCTCCGACACGGAACGAACGATGCCGGCGTTGGTCTTGACCAAGTCGTCGCGACTCATACCCGGTTTGCGGGCGATGCCCGCCGTCACCACGAACAATTCGGCGCCGGCCGCCTCGGCGTACCCCTGGCTGCCGATGACCCGGGCGTCGAAGCCCTCGATCGGGCCGGACTCCCACTGGTCTAGCGCCTTTCCTTCTGCCACGCCTTCGACGATATCGATCAGCACCACCGTGCGAGCCAGGTCTTTTTCAGCGATGCGTTGCGCCACCGTCGCTCCGACATGCCCGCCGCCAACCACCGCAATCTTGTTGAACATGATAGTGTCGTCTCTAGAACAGTCTGGAACACGCGCCACCAATCAGGTGATCAATCGTGCAATCATGATGCTGTGATCGGGAATGTAGTGGGATCAGGAATGGTCGGCAAACCACGATCACCCGTTGTTCAATCCGTCCTGAGCCCTCGTTTGGCGAATGGCCTCGTACAGCACGATGCCCACTGCCGTGGCCAGATTCAGGCTGCGGACCGGGCCTACCATGGGGATGGTGAAGGACTGTTCAGGATGCTTCTCGAGGATGCGTTCCGGCATCCCCTCGGTCTCGTTGCCGAACACCAGACAGGAGTTGGCCGCGAACGGTGCCTCCCAGTACGGGCGCTCGACGTTGGACGAAAAATACAGGCACCGGTCACGGCTCATGGCGTCGCGAAAATCTCGCCACAGCGGATGGACCCACAGATCGACATGCGGCCAGAAGTCCAGACCGGCACGCTTGAGTTCCCGGTCGTCGAGCGAGAATCCCAGGGGCTCGATGACGTGGAGCGACGAATCGGTGGCCGCTGCAAGCCGGGCGATGTTTCCGGTGTTGGGTGGAATCTGCGGTTCGATCAAGGCGATGTGTAACGTCACGACGTGATTCTCCGGCGGCTCACCCGCCCCGGGTATGCATCTCCCGCCGCGGATCGGCGCGGAGACTCTCGACCGGGTAGAGCGTGTCCCGGTTGGGGAGGGCCAGACGCTCTTCGGCCCCGCGGTCCGTGCGCCGGCGCCACACGCCGGTGATCTGCTCCACCAGGTCCGCGTCCGACGCCCCACCACGCACCAGCTCACGGAGGTCGACGCCGGCGGCGGCGTAGAGACAGGTATACCATGTCCCATCCGCGGTCAGCCGGCTTCGGTCACACGCCGCGCAAAACGGCTGGGTCGTCGAGGCGATGATGCCGAATGTGGTCCCGTCCGCCAGCTGATAACGGTCCGCCGGCGCGGTGGGGTCGCTCGGCGCCGGCTGGACCGAGCCATAGTGCTCCTCTAGCCGGCCGAGCAACTCGTCGCGTGATACCACCTGGTCGATGGTCCATTGGGTGGCGCCGCCGACGTCCATGTACTCGATGAACCGTATCTCGACTTGGTACCTCCGTCCGAATTCGATCAGATCGAACAGCTCGTCATCGTTGAACCCGCGGATCACCACGGCGTTGACCTTGGTACCGCGGAACCCCAACCGGCAGGCCTCACCAATGCCCTCGACGATCGAATCCCACCGATCGCTCTTGGCAAATGCCAGCAGCCGCTCGGGTCGAACCGTGTCGAGGCTGACGGTCAGGCGGTCGAGTCCGGCGGACCTCAGCGCCCCGGCGTGCCGGGCCAGCAGCACGGCGTTGGTCGTCATGGACAGATCCTCTAGGCCGTCGAGCGAGCGCAGCTGCCCCACCAGTGCCGCCACATCGTGACGCAGAAGCGGCTCCCCGCCCGTCAGGCGGATCCGGGTCACCCCCAGTGATATAAACACCCGTGCCAGCCGGGTGATCTCCTCGAAGGTGAGGATCGACGAGCGTGGCAGCCAGACGTACTCGTCCTCCGGCATGCAATAACGGCAGCGCATGTTGCACCGGTCGGTGACCGAGATGCGCAGACGACCCAGGGGCCGGCCCATGGTATCGAGACCACAGGTCATGGAGAGCCCGTCTCCGCCGGATCGAGGGCCGCCGTGGGGTCGACCCAGGCCTCGGTGCCGTCGGCATATCGTTCCCGTTTCCATACCGGGACGCGGTGCTTCACTTCTTCGATGACGAAGCGGCAGGCCGCGAACGCCTCCTCGCGGTGATCTCCGGTGACCACCACCACCACCGCCGCATCCCCGATGGTCAGGGTCCCTACCCGGTGCTGCAGCGTCACCGACACCGGCCACCGTGCCTCGGCCTCGGCCACGATCGCTCCGCACTGCGCCTCGGCCATCGGCCCGTAGGCCGTGTAATGAAGCTCGCTCACCTGGCGGCCGTCCTGATGGTTGCGCACCGTGCCCACGAACCAAACCTGGGCTCCCCGCCCCGGTCCGGCTACCCGGGCGGCAAGCCGGGCGGCATCGATCGCTGCCTCGGTCAGAAACGTCACCTAGCCACCCGCCAGCGGTGGCAGAAGCGCCAGTTCATCGCCGTCTCGGATCTCGTCTTCCAGGGCGACCTGGGAGTGGTTCCGGGCGCAAAGGGGCCGGGTGGGCAGCACATCGGCTGCAGGGTACTTCAGACGAAGTTCCGCCAGGGCGTCCGCCACCGTGGCCGAGGCGGACAGCGCCAAGTCACAGGCTTCGACCCCGACGACCTCGGCGTAGCGGGCAAACAGCAGCAGGCGGATATGGATGGGGCGGGCGTGGTCGATCGTCATTGGTGGCAATCTATCACCTTCGATCCCGGCGGGGGCACCGGGTAGTAACAACAGCAAGACCACCAAAAAGGGCCGCTCGGAAGCGGCCCATGGTGGATTCGGGGGTGGCCCGGCTGGTCAGAGGGTGCCGAACGCCGGCGGCTCCTGGGCCGGCCTCTGGGACGGCTGCGATGGCTGCGCCTCAGGATCAGCCTCGGCGACCAGACCGCGTAACTCCTTGCTGGGCTTGAAGACCGGTACCGGACGCGCGGCGACCTCGACCGGCTCGCCGGTTCTGGGGTTTCGCGCCATACGGGTCTTCCGCCGGCGAATTTTGAAGGTGCCGAATCCCCGGATCTCGATGTTCTTCTGGTCTCGGAGCGCATCCTTGACCGAATCGAGAAAGGCGTCGACCACCCGGGCGCAGTCCTTTTTCGAGATCATGGGCCCGGCAGTACGAGCGATTGAAGCGGTTACGTTTTCAACGAGATCGGCCTTGGTCATGCATCCCCCACCAGGGTCACAGACGGACGGTCGCCCGAACGGGCATCATGGGGCTGACGATACGAGCTTAGTGCTTGTGTGTCAAGACTTTGGGTCAACTCAGGCCTGAGCTGTCCCTGAGGAGATCCATGAATTCGCCGAAGTGAGGATAGGCGTCGTGAGGCCCCGGAGCCGCCTCCGGGTGGTATTGCACGGCGAAAACGGGCAGCCGGGTATGCCGCAGACCCTCTACCGTCCTGTCGTTCAGGTTGAGGTGGGTTAACTCCAAGTCCGGCGCGCCGTTAATGGTTCGGCCACCCCCCTGGACGGCGAACCCGTGGTTCTGGGTGGTGATCAACACCCGCCCGGTCGCCAAGTCCTGAACCGGGTGGTTACCCCCCCGATGACCGTAGGGGAGCTTGGCCGTCTGGCCCCCGAAGGCGATGGCCAGCAACTGGTGTCCCAAACATATCCCGAAGATAGGGACTCCCGTGCCCGCCAATTCTCGAATGACGGGAATGACGTAGGCCACGGCTGCCGGATCTCCCGGCCCATTAGAAAGGAATACACCGTCAGGCGCGAGCGCCAGGACGTCCGCCGCAGACGTCCCGGCCGGCACCACCGTCACCCGGCTGCCGGCGCTGACCAGTTGGCGGACGATGCTGCGCTTCATGCCGAAATCGAACGCCACCACGTGGGGGCCGTTCTCCCCCGCCGTCCACG
>SMVB01270613.1_pt1 | contig 10887 bp, 14 predicted proteins | sample 2456461 | NCBI WGS metagenome assembly SMVB01 (sample SAMN11095934, study PRJNA526329) | marine sediment metagenome | biome: Marine sediment; feature: Surficial sediment; material: Deep marine sediment; isolation source: Hadal surficial sediment | place: Pacific Ocean | collected 2014-05 | depth...
AGTTTGGAGGTTAAGTGGCTTTTGTTTTTTATTGGCTTTCGAAGTTAGCCTGGTTGGTGATTGTAATGGATAGTTTGCTGGTGCTTTTGATTATTATCTGTTGGTTGTTGCTAATGCTGGGCGCAATTCGAGCAGCCAAAAGAATGCTGGGATTGCTGGCACTGCTAACCACGGTGATTGCGCTCTTCCCGGTGGGTGAGTGGGTGCTGTACCCATTGGAGAGCCGGTTTGCTACTAACCCAGCCTTGCCGGCGAAAATTGACGGTGTCATCATGTTAAGTGGCGGGGGGAGTCAACGTTTATCGGCGCAATGGCAACAACCTGAATTGTCTGATGCTGCAGATAGATATCTCGCGTTTATGGCATTTGCGCGACGTTACCCTGAAGCAAAACTTGTCTTCACTGGAGGGTCAGCAAGTATGTTATGGCAGGAATTCAAAGGTGCCGATTTGGCCAGGACTGTGTTGGAAAACCAGGGTATTGATCCAAACCGGGTGTTATTTGAAGGCGAATCCAGAAACACCTATGAGAATGTGATCTTCAGTAAAAGACTGGTTGAACCACAGGCTGGTGAGCATTGGGTGTTAATTACCAGCGCCTGGCATATGCCGCGGTCAGTTGGCATATTTTGCAAGGCAGGATGGCCGGTCATCCCGTACCCGGTTGACCACTCTTCCAATCCGGATTATTTGTTCCGGGTAGATCTTGGGTTTGCTGCGCATCTGCGAAATCTGAATGCTGGTGTGAAGGAGTGGGTGGGGCTGGTTGCCTACTATTTGACTGGCAAAACGGCGGAATTTTTGCCCGGTGGTTGCGTGGGGTAGCTTTGCCCCAGGTTATGAGTGCTCGAATGGGTTTGGCGATGGTAACAACGGCATTGGCCCGTGCCACGGGCTAGTGGACTTCTCTTCAAGTTTGAACATTTCCATTAACTGGCGTCAACATTACTGTGTTACCAGATCAAACACGGTCAAAATAGTTCTTTTTACTTATTTACCATTATTTTTATATTGTCCGATGCAGATTAAACGGTTACACGAACCTGCTTCTATTCGGTGAATTGCGCACTTTCCAGCCACTCATAGCGGTGAATTTCCAGGCAGTTATTTTTCTAGTTTTTTTTGATGCTGTGGCCCCTGCCCTGGCAACTTCTCTCGCGGATAATCCTGCGCAGTTATAGAGACAATGCGTGACATTCGTTTCAACGCAGCCTTTTCTTGTTATTGCATTTGGGGCCTGGTCATCGCAAACTTGTTGCATCGTTTTGGCAAAATTACTTCTGGTGGCAGTGTAGCTTATGCTCTTCACCTTGCAATCCTTCTCTGTACAGACTATTGCATAACATGAAGTTCGAGCCATTCGTTCGCGAGCTCACTCATTCCGACTGCCATAATTATCACAGGAACGCCTGCCGCTCATCTTGCGAACGCGATTTCGTTTGTGCTCCAAAATTGGAGTACGTGGCTATCATCACTGCCTATATCCCTGACGTAGATCAGTGGACAAACGGTTTCTAAACCAGAAAATAGAAATGGAATGCTTTCATTGTAAAGGTCGAATGAAAAAGGGTTTTGCACCTTTTAGCGCCGATCGCAAAGGCTATCACATCTCATGGGACTCTATTCCTACCTGGGTATGCACTCAGTGTGGTGAACCTTACTTCGAAGCTGAAATATTTGTCATTGGCTTTACATCTTCTATGGCGGCTTGTGTAACATCAGCCTTTGAAGGGCTTGAGCCGTATGATGGGAAACTGTCACGTACGATTCTTTGGGGGCAAGGGGCTGGAAGATCTTAGGGTTCCTTCTGGCAACAGGCTCCACGACAGGAGGCAGGCACAGTGCATCAAATTCGCGCATGGTCATGTGTGCCAGAGCTTCCAAATTTACAGGAATGTCTCCGGTGACGCCTAACGTCTAAGTTCAGCGGCGCGTTTTTTGTGTCCGCTTGAACGCCTTGTTAGCCATGACATCGTGCAACCCGCCTGAAACATACTTATGAAGAACGCTTGAGACTAATGTTTGATATGGAATACCTTCTTCAAGTGCACGCCTTTTCAATAGTGATAAATCACGATTCGAAATCCTGATGTTGATGCGCTTATCTTTTTTAAAGGTTTCTTCTGCTACCGATTGGAGATATTTTTTACGCTTGGGAGTAAGCACAGACTTAAGCTCACCCGCCTCAAAAGCATCAAGGATTTCTTTTTCCTCTGCACTCAGTTTATATTCGTTCATTGCTCTTCTCCAAGATACTGCTTGGTAGCTTTCCTGCTGGGGATTACAGTTTTTAGAAATATCTCTTTTCGATCCTCGACATACGGCACGAGATGTACGTAACCATCAACATCAATAACAAATATGCACTGCTCTGGATATTTTTTCCTGTTCGGGTGTTCAATATCGTCTAGCAGCCACCCTTGCTGCATATAAAACACTATATCTTCAAATGAAACACCACGCTCCCATTGCTGGCAATCAAGTTAAGTCAAAACAACATGAGATTGGATAACGGGCATCTCAACGCACCCATTTATCTGGCTGGTCAAATTAGGCAGATCGTTGATGCTATTGCCGGAAAAGGCCACTGATTGTGTCCCCGCGAAGAAGTCAGCCCAGTGGGTCGATAGAGACTAATTCTTCGAGCTTTATCATGGTTTTCATCCCCATCATGAACCGATGCTGATCGATCTTCAGAGTCATTTCATATTTTGCGACACGAGGGCTGTGCGTTGCCTCGTTAGGGCATTGCTGTTATATTTGTACGGTAATACCGTACATTAGGTGAAATTATGGACTCCATCAGCGTAAATCGCTTTAGAGACAACTTAAAATCCTTTGTAGAACAAGTAATTAGCAACCATGCCCCTATTAAAGTGACTCGCCGTGCCGGTGAAGATTTTGTGGTTGTGAGCGCCGACGACTGGGAGCGAGAACAAGAAACGCTACACGTGCTACAGAACAATTCCCTTGTGCAGCAAATCGCTGACTCTCTTGGTACCCACAGCAAGGGTACAGGATATACACCCACAAATGGCCAATTAAATGAGATCACTGGTCTTTGAGGGTAATACCTGGATTGCATACGAGCAAATGCGTGAGCAGGACAAAAAACTGCATAAAGCGCTATGCAAACCACTAAAAGACATGCTTCGTTCCGACCCAGGTGCTGGACTCGGAAAACCGGAAAGGCTTAAGCATAACCTTTCTGGATTGTGGTCAAAGCGAATTTCTCTGAAAGACCGGCTTATTTATAAATTTGACAAAAATTACATTTACATTTTTGCCATTGGCGGACACTACGACCAGCCCTGACTGACCATGCGTTTGCCTGTTAACACACATATCCAAAGTTATTATTAGGATAGATCGAAGTTCAAGTTTGAATTGTCTTAATGTCTACTGATTCTCAAAGCATCACCCTGTTCCCTGCAGACAAACAAATGCGGACTGGTAAAAGGGGGACTGGTAAAGGGGGACCTTATACTTATCTCGTCCTACCTGGCCCCGGTTTGCGCCATACTTCCTTCAGCTAATTTCTATTTGCACAGTTTCTGGCCAATGGGTCTGCTTATCACCAAAGTGCGTTTTGGCGTAGGCATTGATTCGATTATTGGTATCGACCAGAAGCGGGACGAGCTGGTTTGCGCGGTCCAGTGCACCGGCGAAATACTGGCTGTCATCCATGTATTCATGGACTAAGCGATTCCTCAAATTTCTTGCTTCTACCCAGTCGATTATGGATTCAAGCAGGCCCAGCTTTTCCATGCGATTAAGATTATCCAACGCCGATCCGGGAGTTTCCAGCATCTGGCGGCGCAATTCCGGGACCAGTTTGTCGCCAATGTTGTCCTGGAGTCGACCAAACCGCGAGACAAAAGCGTCAACCCGCTCGGCAAGCTCTGGCTCGCCCTTTAACGATTCGACCCAGGCGCTATCAATTGATTTAATGAATAGTCGTTGCCTGGTACCGACCAGTAGAATGGCCTCTTTATGACAAACCTCAAGCAGAAACAAAAACCGCTCTGTATTCGCCGCGGTCATAACTGAACCCCCTCTGTTCGCGCAACCTTATGAACCGGTCGTAGCTGTGTTTTCGGGTCAATGATCAGAATATCAATACGCTGGTCGCCAAGAGCAATCTGCAACAATGCCGCCAACCGGCTGGCTAGTGCCGCCAGGTTACTTACCTCGTAATTTAGTTCTACGAGCAGATCAAGATCGCCGCCGCGTGCGTCGTCATCCAGGCGAGAGCCAAACAGGCGAACACTGACTCCTTGTCCGAGTTCAGAACGAACCGTTGATACGATTGTCTCACGTTGATGTTGCGTCAGGCGCATTTTTATCCTTTGGATAGCGGCAGGCGGTAAGCGTTGTCAGGCTAAGCTATGCATTTGATAAACCTTCTATGATTTTGGTCTCGACTGGTGACTTTGTCTTATTGTCGCAAACCCAATATATTTTTCAACGTCTGCATCAATGTCTCATTGCTGATGCACACGATATCAAAGCAGGCCAGGGAACGTCTGATTAAGGACTATTTACGCCATGATCGCGTCAGCATCCTACTCATAAATTTATTAACTTACCGCATGTTAACAAATTTCCTGCGCGCTTCTTCCTTCTCTTAAGGAACAGTCCTGACGAAAATATCCTCTTCATCAGACGTTCCGTGGAGCGCCATCAATGATATCATTGATTGCACTTTTTTAGTCGCGATGGTACCGTCAAGGATTACTCCAGCCTACTGGAGGAGGATGATTCATGGCAAACCTGGTGGTTCGAAATATTGATATTGAAGTCGTCAGAGCACTCAAGGCGCGCGCTGGCAAGCATGGCGTGAGCGCCGAAGCGGAACATCGCAGAATTCTGGAATCTGTGCTGATAAAGCCCGGCAAAAAAAGTTTCGCCGAAGTACTTGGCTCAATGCCTAATGCAGGTAAGGATTCAGATTTTCAACGCTTGCAGGGTGATAAAGCTTCAGATGTATTTGATTGACACTAATGTTATCAGCGAGATTAGAAAAAGGGGCAGAGCCAACTCTGGTGTTAAAGCGTTTTTCAAACGTGCGGCAGAACAAGATACGCCATTATTTATTAGCGTCATTACGCTAGGTGAACTCAGGCGTGGTGTGGAAATGATTCGATACCGTGGTGACAATCCACAAGCCCGTAAACTGGAGAAATGGCTGGCAAAGATCGTCGATCAATATGCGGAAAATATCCTGGATTTTACAGCGTCAGAAGCGCAGGTCTGGGGACGATTGAGGGTGCCGCACCACGAAAATGCGCTTGATAAGCAAATAGCAGCAACCGCGCTGACCTATGATTTAACGCTGGTGACCAGAAATGTAGACGATTTTGTCGGCACGGGTATCGAACTGCTGAATCCGTTTGCAGTTGGGATTAAGGGATTATAGGGTCGGAGTGGTTAAAAAATAATCACGCCAACCCTATTACCATGAACTTCGTGGTTAAAACTTCATTTCAGCGGATGTCGCCAATTTAATCCGTCAAATCTTGAGAAGTCATGATCGGTTGAAATCCATTCACAACCGTGTTCAATCGCAAGGGCAGCGAACCAGGCATCAGGAATAAGATTTCCGATCGCATTTACACTTTGAAGAAGGCTGGTAAATATGGCCCAGTGGCGGTTGCCAGGTGACAGCATCGTACAATTCGGTTGATTTTTTATCTGCTTCACAAAGGCAAGGCAATCGCCGATCGTGCTGGGTTCTTTAAAGAGTCGGGGATGAGTGACAATCCGCAGCATCCCACTCAAGGCAAGATCACTCAGAGCGTACTGGGAATTGGAATCAACGACATTTTGCAGCCAGGTGTTATAAGCCTGGTGATTTTCTGCGTCCTTGCGGAACGCATAAACCAGAACGTTGACGTCTGTAAGAATCATGTTGCCTTATCAAGCATGTCAAGCAACGCAGCGCTGTCATCAAGGTCGATGCCCGGTTGCAAACCGCCCGAACCCGATGTTGGTAATCTGGTATTGCCACGATGTGTTAAAGGTTGAGTATCTCTGCTCAATTTCTCGCGCAAGGATTCCTCAATGATTGCGGTGAGCGTTGTACCATCTCTGGCGGCTTGCTGCTTCGCTTGACGCAGCAATTCATCGTTAATTCGTATCGTGGTTCTCATACATCAAAACATACTACTTAGACATAAATATGTCAACCGGAGCTCTGACTGTTTCGGATTGATAGGGTCGGAGTGCATAAAAAATAATCACGCCAACCCTATTACCCCGAAATTACCAGATACCCTTGGTATCGATCACGTAAGCACAAGTCGGTTTGAATTGCTTGAAGGCTTTATGGTCCACCAGCAGCACAAGCACATCCGCTTGAGTCAGTGCGTTATCCAGGTTCACCAGGTCAAAATCTGCATCAACACTGTCAACATTGGGCTCCACAGCAATGACCTTGAAATCATTGTCTGCAGATAGTTCCCTGGTTATTTCCAGTGCAGGGCTTTGGCGAAGATCATCGACATCCGGTTTAAAGGCCAGCCCAAAACAAGCCACCGTAATATCACTTGCTTGTTTATCAGGATGGTCAGCTAAAAAGCTTTTTACCTTATGCTTAACCTGTTGAATTACCCATTGGGGTTTACCATCATTTACTTTTCTTGCGGTCTGCATCAATGGCGTTAACGCTGGCGTCTTACTCACAATAAACCAGGGATCTACCGCGATACAGTGGCCGCCCACACCGGGGCCGGGTTGCAAAATATTAACCCGTGGATGGCGATTGGCTAACGCGATCAAATTCCATACATTGATATCAAGCTCAGCACAGATCAGGGAGAGTTCATTGGCAAATGCGATTGAAACATCGCGGCTGGCATTTTCTGTTAGCTTGGCCATTTCTGCGGTGCGGGCATTCGTTAAAATACATTCACCGAGTACAAAGGTTTTGTACAGGTCCGCTGCTTTCTCGGAACTTATCAGATTGATGCCGCCTACCAGGCGATCATTCTCCACCAGCTCGCGCACAATACGGCCGGGCAGGACTCGTTCCGGGCAGTGGGCGATAAAAATATCGGCCTGGTCATCTTCTTCTCCAGGTATTTTCAGGTCCGGGCGTTCATCCTTTAACCATCGGGCTAATTGCTCGGTTGCACCCACGGGTGAGGTAGATTCCAGTATCACCAGGTTACCTTTCGCGAGTACGGGCGCAATTGATTTTACGGCAGCGTGAATATAGCTTAAGTCTGGTTCGTGATTTTCTTTAAAAGGTGTCGGCACTGCAATTAAAAAGGCATCAGCGGGTTCTGGTGTCGTCGCAGCCCTCAGGTAACCCTGGGTAACGGCAGCATGGACCAGCATATCCAAATCAGGTTCGACGATATGAATCTCGCCGCGGTTAATGGTGTCGACCGTGTCCTGGTTAACTTCAATACCGATAACCCTTTTCTTGCGCGAGGCAAACATGGCAGCCGTTGGCAAACCGATGTAACCCAAGCCGATGACTGAAATGGTTTCAAATGGCATGTTTTTTTCCTACCCGATCTGTTCTGTCAGAAATTCAATGATTCGCTGGCAAGCCTTACCATCACCATAGGGATTGTGAGCAAAACTCATCTTGTTGTAAGCATCAGTATCCGTTAGCAGGATATTGATTTCATTAATAATCAAATCCACATCGGTGCCCACCAGTTTCACTGTACCGGCATCAATGGCTTCTGGCCTTTCGGTGGTATCGCGCATCACCAACACCGGTTTACCCAGCGATGGGGCTTCTTCCTGAATGCCGCCGGAATCCGTGAGGATGATATGTGCGCGGTTCATCAGGTAAACGAAAGGGAGATAGGTCTGTGGCTCGATCAGGTGAACATTCTCGATGCCATGGAGTAATCGATTGACAGGCTCGCGAACATTGGGATTCAGATGCACCGGATAGAGTACTGCCACATCGTTGTGTTGTTTGGCGATTGCCACAAGGGCCTGGCAAATACGCTCAAAACCGCCACCGAAGCTTTCTCTTCTGTGGCCTGTTACCAGGATCAATTTCTTGCTGTTATCCAGCATGGGATATTCAGCAGCCAGTTGGGCACTAAGGTTGGCGTCGGCTTCTATCTTGTCGTTAATCATGAGTAGCGCATCAATCACGGTATTGCCGGTGACGGTTATACCCTCTTTTATGCCTTCATCTAACAGGTTTTGTCGTGCGAGTTTTGTGGGTGCAAAATGATAGTTCACTAAAGCACTGGTTAATTTGCGGTTGCCTTCTTCCGGCCAGGGGGAATAGATATTACCGGTACGCAAACCCGCCTCAATATGGCCCACTTTGATTTGTTCGTAATAGGCAGCCAGGGAAGCGGCAAGTGTGGTTGTTGTATCACCGTGTACCAGTACAACATCGGGTTTATATTCATTTAGCACGGGTTTGAGATTCAATAAAACACTGGCAGTAATGTCATTGAGGGTTTGCCCTGCTTTCATCAGGTTCAAATCGTAATCGGGTTTGATCTCGAACAGGGTGAGTACCTGGTCCAGCATTTCCCTGTGTTGCGCCGTCACGCAGACTTTTGAATCAATAGCAGTGTGGGCCGCCAGCGCATGTACCAGGGGCGCCATTTTGATCGCCTCAGGCCGGGTGCCAAATACTGTTAAGACCTTCATGGGTTTTGCTGATTCCTTAAAATCTGCTGTCAATTGATGCGTATCTAAAGGGTGATGTCAACTGGAGTATGCCCTGGCGAATTAAGCGTCGAATGGCAATCTAACAACCTTTGTCGATCTGTCTCGATTGGCACTGGTGGCGGCTTGGTCTCCGCGGAAGCGCATTGCGGATTGAACAGCTATCCATGCTCTGCCCTGTCTGATTGACGAGGCGCCTGAATCAATACTGGCGATTCACGTCGCCTGCCGTCGAAATACTGATTTGCCACTGTGTAGACGACCATCACAACCAGGAACACCCAGAAACCTGAAGTTGGAATAAGCATGCTCACCAGCAAACCAATCATGACGATGCTGATGGCCAGGAATAGTATTACAACCAATGCCTTTCTACTGCCCACGCCATGGCTGAGAAACAGATGGTGCAGGTGTCCACGGTCAGAAGTGAATGGCGACAATCTCCTGCGCATGCGTTTAAACATTACGGCCCACATATCGAGCAAGGGAATGGCGACACACCACAGGGCAAACACAGGCGCGATGGATGGTTGTTTTGACTGGGTAAGAATAATAAATGTCCAGGCAACGAGATAGCCAATTAACATGCTGCCGGCATCGCCCAGGAATATTTTTTTCATGCCTAAAAGGCCAAGGTTCGACATCATGTAGGGGATCATGACAACGGCTAAAAGCAATAATTTATCCGCGTGTACGTAAGAACCTGTTGCGCTCTGGAATGCGAATATGGCCAGAATGGCCGTCAGCACCAGGCCACCGGCAAGACCATCTATGCCATCGGTCATATTCAGTGCATTGATGAATCCAACGACCGCGAACAGGGTAAAGGGTACGCCCCAGATACCCAGTGTCACTTCGCCGAAACCCGCGATATTGCCAAGCGTTTTTACATAGATGCCGGTATTGAGCATCATGATCAGGCAGGCAATACATTGAATCACGATGCGCGGTATGGCGCCGAGATCCCTGTAATCATCTGCCAATCCCATGATCAGGATGATGGAGCTGGTGGCCAGCAGGTAGGCCAATTTTTCGTTTGTAATGGAAGCCGGGAGGAACAGGGAAATGGCCAGTGCACCGATGATTAAACCGGCAAAAATAGCCAGGCCACCCGTTAGCGGTATATGTCCTTGATGTTGCTTGCGCTCATCGGGCACATCAACAAGGTTGGTCTTTAAAGCAATTGGTCGCAGCAGGCGGATTGATAAGAAGGTTGTTATCAATGCGGCCAGGGCAACGGGCCAGGCTTCCAGGACAATGTTCATTGTTTTACAGTCAATTGTTCTTCAGTCAATGGTTTTACAGCTAATTGTTTTACGGTTAATTGTTTTACGGTTAATTGTTTTACAGTTAATACTATTTCTTACCGTTAATTGCATCTGATTTCTGGTTGTTGACGGCTGGAAATCCTGTCCCAGCGGTTTGTTCCCTGTTCGTTGCAGGTTCGTACCTTAGTTTGAATGGGCGACTCAGGCAAGGGGTGATAGCTGTAAAGCCGCTAACGCTTACAAACGGTTTACAATTTTGGCAGGTACCCGGGTTCCCGCTAACAAAAATACCAGGTTGAATCCGATCTCTATATTTTTTGTCGTTTGTATATTATTTTGTACTATCCTGAAAGCAGGTATTTTGCAGACTCAACATTTTGAATCAGGATATTTCAAGGTAGGGATTTAGCGTTGTGTTCCCTTTGGGTTAGATAATATCATCCTGGTATTCCCATTTTGAACATTATTAGCGCATAAAATGTATGGTTTAGAACATTATTCCCCTGTAAAATGTTCCACTATAGACTACAATACCCGTAATTCGCTATCTCACTGGTGGTCAGATGCACCGCAACCTACTCTCACAGCTGATCCGCTGGAAGAACAGTAAAGACAGAAAGCCACTGTTATTGCAAGGCGCACGCCAGGTCGGGAAAACCTGGCTGTTACGAAAATTAGGCGAGGAATTTAACCAGCTTCATTATCTGAATCTTGAGGACACGATCCTGCAATCAGTCTTCGATGGTAGCGTCACCGATGTAGCCAATATCATTTTCCGAATCGAGGCACTCAACAATACTGCAATCAATCGGGATCACGACCTCATCGTTTTCGATGAAATACAGGCCTGCCCCAAAGCCATCCATGTGCTGAAGTATTTTCATGAAAACATGCCTGAATTGGCAATCGCCTGTGCAGGCTCAAGGATCGGCATATCCGGTAGCGATCATCCCTTCCCGGTAGGC
>SMVB01064669.1_pt1 | contig 10885 bp, 8 predicted proteins | sample 2456461 | NCBI WGS metagenome assembly SMVB01 (sample SAMN11095934, study PRJNA526329) | marine sediment metagenome | biome: Marine sediment; feature: Surficial sediment; material: Deep marine sediment; isolation source: Hadal surficial sediment | place: Pacific Ocean | collected 2014-05 | depth 0-1...
AAAGAGGAAATTCCGCCCTCTACGCCCGAAATTGGATCGATTTCAAGGCGCCGGGCGGGGTCGTGGCCGGGCCGCCGGCGATCAGCCCTCGTAACGCTTGAACACCAGCGAGGCATTGGTGCCGCCGAAACCGAAGCTGTTCGACATCACCAGGTCGAGGCGAGCGCCGTCGCGGCGCTCGGTCACGATCGGCACGCCTTCCGCCTCGACATCGAGGGTCTCGATATTGGCCGAGGCGCTGATGAAACCGTGCTTCATCATCAACAGCGAATAGATCGCCTCATGCACGCCGGTGGCGCCCTGGCTATGGCCGGTCAGCGACTTGGTCGAGCTGATCGGCGGGATGTCGTCGCCGAAGACTTCCTTGATCGCCTCCAGCTCGCGGGTGTCGCCCACTGGCGTCGAGGTGCCGTGGGCGTTGATGTAGTCGATCTGTCCGTCGGTCGTAGCCATGGCCATGCGCATGCAGCGCACGGCGCCTTCGCCCGAAGGCTGCACCATGTCGAAGCCATCCGAGGTGGCGCCGTAGCCGGCCAGCTCGGCGTAGATATTCGCGCCCCGCGCAAGCGCGTGTTCGAGCGCCTCGAGCACCAGCACGCCGCCGCCGCCGGCGATGACGAAGCCGTCGCGGTTGGCGTCATAGGGCCGCGAGGCACGCTCCGGCGTGTCGTTGTAGTTCGACGACAGGGCCGGCATGGCGTCGAAAAGCAGGGTCAGGGTCCAGTGCAGCTCCTCGCCGCCGCCGGCGAACATGACGTCCTGCTTGCCCCATTGAATGAGTTCTCCGGCGTTGCCGATGCAATGGGCGCTGGTCGAACAGGCCGAGCTGATGGAATAGCTCGACCCCTTGATCTTGAACGGCGTCGCCAGGGTCGCCGAGTTGGTGCTCGACATCACCCTGGGCACCATGAACGGCCCGACCCGCTTGGCGTTCTTTTCGCGCAGGGTGTCGGTCGACAACAACAGGTTCTTGGTCGAGGTGCCGCCCGAGCCCATGACCATGCCGGTGCGCTCGTTGGAAACCTGATCGTCGGTCAGGCCGGCGTCCTCGATGGCCTGTTTCATGGCGAGGTAGTTATAGGCCGCGCCGTCGCCCATGAAACGCCGGAGCTTGCGGTCGATGGCGTCATCGAGATCGACCTTGAGCGAGCCGTGGACGTGGCTGCGGAAGCCGTGATCCTTGTATTCCTGGCAGAATTCGATGCCCGAGCGCCCCTCGCGCAGCGACGCGGCCACCTCGTCGAGGTCGTTTCCGATCGGGCTGATCACGCCCATGCCCGTTATGACGACCCGTCTCACGTCATGTCTCCCTTCGCATCGTCGTCGGCGGCAAACAGCCCGACCCTGAGGTTGTGGGCTTCGTAAACCGTCTGTCCGTCGACTTCCATCGTCGCGTCGGCGATACCGAGAACCAATTTGCGCTGTATGACTCGTTTCAGATCGACATGGTAGCGGATCGTGGTCGCCGTCGGCAGCACCTGTCCGGTCAGCTTGACCTCGCCGACGCCGAGCGCGCGACCGCGGCCCGGGCTGCCGCGCCAGCCGAGATAGAACCCGAGCAGCTGCCACAGTGCGTCGAGGCCCAGGCAACCCGGCATCACCGGGTCGCTCTCGAAGTGGCATTCGAAGAACCACAGGTCGGGCCGCACGTCGAGTTCGGCGACGATGTCGCCCTTGCCGTGGCTGCCGCCGTCCTCGGTGATCCTGGAGATACGGTCGAACATCAGCATCGGCGGCAGCGGCAGGCGCGCGTTGCCTGGGCCGAACAGCTCGCCATGCGCGCATTCGAGCAGCTCGTCGTAGCCGTAGCTGCCCTTCCTCTTGGCCACGTTGATGGTCGCCGGCGTGACCGGCTCGGCGACCACCTCGTCGATACGCTCGATCATCGCCTCGCCGCTGTCTCGCGCCTGGACGACGGCGCGCTCGAGCGCCTTCGCGATGCGCTCGATAGCGTGTTCGCCGCTGTCCCGCGCCTGCTGCATGGCGCCGTCGAGCGCCGTGGCGATGCGCGGCAGATCGGCCTCGATCACGGTGCGCAGCGCCGCCACGCCGGTCTCCCTGGCTGGCGTGGCGTCGGCCGGCGGGTCGGCGGCGGCCGGCGGGTCGGCGGCGGCCACTGGCGCGGCGTCGGCCGGCGTGTCGGCGGCGGCCACTGGCGTGGCTTGGGCCCCCGCTTCGTCTTCGAACCGCACCGGCTTGCCGTCGATCGCCTTCATGCCGACGATGTTGTAGCCACAGTCGACGTGGTGGATCTCGCCGGTTACCGCGCCCGAAAGATCGCTCAACAGATAGACCGCCGAATTGCCGATTTCGTCGAGTTTGACGCTGCGCCGGAGCGGCGCGTTGTCCTGGCTCCATTTGTAGATGTAGCGCGCGCTCGAGATACCCGAGCCGGCCAGCGTGCGCATCGGCCCGGCCGACAGCGCGTTGACCCGGATGCCGTCGCGCCCGAGGTCGGCGGCGAGATAGCGCACACTGGCCTCGAGCGCCGCCTTGGCGACGCCCATGACGTTGTAGTGCGGCATGACGCGCGCGGCGCCGGCGTAGGTCAGGGTAAGCAAGCTGCCGCCGCGGTTGACCATCGGCGCGGCGCGCTTGACGACGGCGGTGAACGAGAAGCAGGAGATGTCCATCGTCTGCTTGAAGTTCTCGGGCGTCGTGTCGAGGTACTGGCCCTTGAGCTCTTCCTTGTCGGAATAGGCGATGGCGTGGACGACGAAATCGAAGCTGCCCCAGGTCTCGCCCAACGCGGCGAAGACGTCGTCGAGGCTCTGCTCATCGGCGACGTCGCAGGGCAGCACGATGGTCGAGCCGACCTGTTCGGCGAGCGGCGCGACACGCTTCAGGAAGGTCTCGTTCTGATAGGTGAAGGCGAGCTCGGCGCCTTCGCGGCCGAGGCACCGGGCGATGCCCCAGGCGATCGAACGATCGTTCGCGACGCCCATGATCAGGCCTCGTTTGCCGGCCATCAACCCCGTCGTGCCGCTCATTGTCTGGTCGCCCATCGAATTACTGTCCGGAATTCCCACGCGGTCGTCGCGCCGTCGAGGCTATAACGTTCGGCCGGCGAAAGGAAGCGTCGGCAGCTCAATGACCCAGGCCCGCCGCCGGCTCTCATGGGCCGTCGGCGTCGCCGTGGCCATGAGCGCGCGCCGCGGCGAGCACGGCGCCGGGATCGTCGCTGACGACCGAGGCGACGCCCCAGTCCAACAGCTCGACCGCGCGCCACGGCTCGTTCACCGTGAACGCCATGACCGTGACGCCGGCCTCGTTGAATGCGGCGACGGTGCGGCGCGTCAGGTTGCGGTGCAGGCAGACCAAGACGCGGCAGTCGAGCGCCTCGAGCCGGGCGCGCCAGTCGCCCGGCAGGGCGCGGCAGAGCAGGCCGATCGGCAACGCCGGCGCGGCGGCGCGTACCGCCATCAGGCTCTCCGGCGAGAAGCTGGTGATCAAGGGCGCGGCGCGGTCGGTCGGCCAGCGCGCCGCGACCTCGACCGCCACCGCGCGCCCGGTCTCGGATTCGCGCCCCAGACAAGCCTTGATCTCGATGTCGGCGGCGAGGTCGAGCGCGAACAGCGCCTCCAGCGCCGCGTCGAGGCTGGGCACGCGCTCGCCGGTGAAGCGGGCATCGAACCACGCGCCGGCGTCGAGCCCGGCGATGGCGTCGTAGCGCGTCGCCGCGACCCGGCCGCGGCCGTCGGTGGTACGCTCCAGCGTCTCGTCGTGGAAGACGATGCAGCGACCGTCGGCGGTCAGCTTGGTGTCGAACTCGACGCAGCGGACGCCGAGCTCGGCGGCCAAGCGCAGGCCGGCGAGCGTGTTCTCGGGCGCCAGCGCCGCGGCGCCCCGGTGGCCGATGACCTTCGGTAACCGCATCGCGCGGCGCGCCGTCGTGGCGCGTCCCGACCGCCGGCCTGGCGTGATCGGCTAGCCGGCGGTCTGTTCGGCCCTCTCCTCGCGCGGCGCGGGCGCGATCTCCTCGCCGGTTTCCTGGTTGACCGACTTGATCGAGAGACGCACCTTGCCGCGGTCGTCGATGGCCAACACCTTGACCTTGACCACGTCGCCCTCGTTGACGACGTCGGTCACCGTGTTGACGCGGCGCGGCGCCAGCTCCGAGATGTGGACCAGGCCGTCGCGGTTGCCGATGAAGTTCACGAAGGCGCCGAAATCGACGACCTTGACCACCTTGCCCGAGTAGATGACGCCGATCTCGGGCTCGGCGACGATGTCGTGGATCTTGTCGACCGCCGCCTGCACCGCCGCCGCATCGGACGCCGCCACCTTGACGGTGCCGTCGTCTTCGATGTCGATCTTGGTGCCGGTCGTCTCGCACAGCTCGCGGATCACCTTGCCGCCGGTGCCGATGACTTCGCGAATCTTGTCCTTCGGGATGTGGATCGTGGTGATGCGCGGGGCGTGCTCGCTGACCACCTCGCGCGCCGTCGACAGGCCCTTCTGCATCTCGCCCAGGATGTGTATGCGGCCGTCACGCGCCTGATCGAGCGCAACACGCATGATCTCCTCGGTGATCGAGGTGATCTTGATGTCCATCTGCAGCGAGGTGATGCCCCGATCGGTACCGGCCACCTTGAAGTCCATGTCGCCGAGGTGGTCCTCGTCGCCCAGGATATCGGACAGCACGGCGTACTTGTCGCCTTCCTTGATCAGCCCCATGGCGATGCCGGCGACCGAGCGCGCCAGCGGCACGCCCGAGTCCATCAGCGCGAGCGACGAGCCGCACACCGTGGCCATCGACGACGAGCCGTTCGATTCGGTGATCTCGGAGATGATCCGGATGGTGTAGGGGAAGTCTTCCTTGCTGGGCAGCAGGGGGCGAATTGCGCGCCACGCCAGCTTGCCGTGACCGATCTCGCGGCGGCCCGGCGGCCGCATGAACGAGGCCTCGCCGACCGAATAGGGCGGGAAGTTGTAGTGCAGCATGAAGTGCTCGCGGTACTCGCCCTCGAGGACGTCCATGATCTGCTCGTCCTGACCGGTGCCCAGCGTCGCGCTGACCAGCGCCTGGGTCTCGCCGCGCGTGAACAGCGCGCTGCCGTGGGTGCGCGGCAGGACGCCGACCTCGGCCAAGATCGGCCGCACGGTCTTCAGATCGCGGCCGTCGATACGCCGGCCGGTCTCGAGGACGCTGCCGCGCACGATGTCCTTTTCGAGCGACTTGAACAGGCCGCCGAGGAGCGCCGCATCGAAGCCCTCGCTCTCCATCGTCCCGGCGACGTCCCGCTTGACGGCGGCGAGCTTCTCGACGCGCGTCTGCTTGACGACTTCGCCATAGGCATCGCGCAGGCCCGCCTCGGCGAGCTCGGCGAGACGCGCCGCCGCGGGCGCCTTGGCCTCGTCGTCGCCCGGCACGGCCCAAGGCTCCTTGGCGCATTTCTCGGCGAGCTGGATGATGCCGTCGATGACCACCTGCATCTCGCGGTGACCGAAGGTCACGGCGCCCAGCATGATGTCCTCGGACAGCTCGCTGGCCTCCGATTCGACCATCAGCACACCTTCCTGGGTGCCCGCGACGACGAGGTCGAGGACGCTGTCGATGCGCTGGTCGGCGGTCGGGTTGAGCACGTACTGGCCATCGATGTAGCCGACGCGCGCGCCGCCGATGGGGCCGAGGAACGGCAGGCCCGAGAGCGTCAGCGCGGCCGATGCGCCGACCAACGCGACCATGTCGGGGTCGTTCTCGAGGTCGTGCGACAGCACCGTGCAGACGACCTGGGTCTCGTTCTTGAAGTTCTTGGCGAAGAGCGGCCGGATCGGCCGGTCGATGAGGCGCGAGACGAGCGTTTCCTTCTCGCCGGGGCGCCCCTCGCGCTTGAAGAAGCCGCCCGGGATCTTGCCCGCGGCCGAGGCCTTCTCCTGGTAGTTGATGGTGAGCGGGAAAAAGTCGAGACCGACCCGCGGCTCGCGCTGCGCGACCGCGGTGCACAGCACCACCGTCTCGCCATAGCTCGCCAGGACGGCGCCGTCGGCCTGGCGCGCGATGCGCCCGGTCTCGAGCGTCAGCGTCCGCCCGCCCCATGAAATTTCCTGTGTATAGACGTCAAACATGTTCTATCCCTTCCTTCCGTCGGCGCGAACCACCTATGGCCCCGCCGCTATCTGCAAAAGTTGTGCGCCGACGCACGCGCCGAACGGCATGCCGGTCCCATGACCGGGCAATCTACCGTCTCGACGGCGCGTAGCTGTGGCGCGAAAAATGCGGCGGGGATGCGACAATGCGTCCCCGTCCGGTTGTCATCGGCGCAGACCCAGGCGTTGGATCAAAGTCGTGTATCGCTCGTGGTCCTTGCGATCGACGTAGTCCAAGAGCCGGCGGCGCCGACTCACCAGCATCAGCAACCCGCGGCGCGAGTGCCTGTCCTTGTGGTGAGACTTGAAGTGGCCAGTCAGATTGGCGATACGCTCGCTCAAGATCGCGACTTGTACCTCGGGTGAGCCGGTATCACCATCCTTGATGGCGTATTCCGAAATGAGCGCAGCCTTGCGCTCGGGCGTAATCGACATCGTTCCTATCCATCCTAAATGTTGAAAACACGAACCGGGTGCACGTTCTCGCCCCTGACCTCGGCCAACGCCACCAATCGATCTCCGACGGCGACGCGGACCAATCCGGGGGGACTGTGGAGCACGTGCACGGCCTGTCCGCTTTTCAAGCGTTCGGCCTGATTTTCGGTTACGGCCAGCGCCGGGATGTCGGCCAGCGCGGTCTCTACCGGATGCACATGTTCGAACGGCGCGGCACTATGCCCCAGCGCCGCCAGTTTATCTAGCGAAATCGCATCCGCCTCGTCGAATTTACCGACCGCCGTTCGGCGCAGTTTCACGACGTGGCCGACGGTGCCGAGACGGCGCGCAAGGTCGCGCGCAAGGGCGCGCACGTAGGTTCCCTTGCCGCAGTGCATTTCGAAGTCGGCGTGGTCGCGATCGACGACCGCGATCAGCTCGAGCCGGTCGACGAACACTGGCCGTGCCGCGAGTACCGCGGGCGTGCCCCGACGCGCCAGATCATAGGCCCGTTCGCCGTCGACCTTGATCGCCGCGTAGGACGGCGGCACCTGCATGATCTCGCCGGTGAAACCGGCCAGCGTGGCGCGGATCGCCGTCGCGTCGGGCCGCGTATCGCTGGTTTCGGTGATCGTGCCCTCGGCGTCGTCGGTATCGCGCGCCTCGCCCCAGCGCACGGTGAAGCGATAGGTTTTCAGGCTGTCCATGGCATAGGCGACGGTCTTGGTCGCCTCGCCCAGCGCCATCGGCAGGACGCCGGTCGCCATCGGGTCGAGCGTGCCGGCGTGGCCGACCTTGGCGGCGTCGGTGATGCGCCGGACCCGGGCGACGGCCGCCGCCGACGTCATGCCGGCCGGCTTGTCGATGATCAGCCAGCCGTTTATCGGCGTGCCGCGCCGCCTACGCGCCATCGTCGTCGCCCGTCGCGCCACGCGCGTCGCCGGTGTCGCGCAGCAGGGCTTCGATGCGGCTGGCGCGATCGAAACTGGTGTCGGCCTCGAAGTCGAATTGCGGTGCGAACTTGAGATGGACCATGCGGGCCAACTGGGAGCGGATATGGGGCGCCGCGCGGCGCAGGCCGCCGAGCACGGTCGACGGGTCGCCGCCGCCGAGTGGCACGATATACGCCGTCGCGTTGCGCAGATTGGGGCTGACGCGCACCTCGGTCACGGTCACCGGCGCGCCCTGCACGTCGGGATCGTGCAGCGCGCCGCTGGTGAGCAGCTCGGCGAGCGCGTGGCGCAGTGCCTCGCCAACCCGCAACTGGCGCTGGCTGGGTTCCCTGCCGGATGACCTGGGCATATCGACCCCTCGCTTCAAGGTCCGTCTGCTGTGCGGCGATTGAACGCTGGTCGGCTTCACGCGGACAAAGATGACCAGACAATGAACTACAGCGTGCGCGCGATCTCCTCGATCTCGACCGCCTCGATGATGTCGCCGACGCGGAGATCCTGGTAGTTCTCGAACGACATGCCGCATTCGAGCCCTTCCTTGACCTCGCGGGCGTCGTCCTTGAAGCGCTTGAGCGTCGACAGCTTGCCCTCGTGGATCACCATGTCGTCGCGCAACAGACGCACCTTGGCGGTGCGTCGGATGATGCCGTCGGTAACCCGGCAGCCGGCGATCTTGCCGACCTTGGTGATGTCGAACACCTCGAGCACCTGGGCGTTGCCGACGATGCTCTCGCGCAGCGTCGGCGCCAGCATGCCCGAGAGCGCCGTCTTGATGTCGTTGATGATGTCGTAGATGACCGAGTAGTAGCGGATCTCAATGCCATCGCGCCGCGCGTGCTCGCGTGCCTGGGCGTTGGCGCGCACGTTGAAGCCGATTATCAGTGCCTTCGACGCCATCGCCAGCGTGATGTCCGATTCGTTGATGCCGCCGACGCCGAGATGCAGCACGCGCACGGCGACTTCGTCGGTGCCGAGCTTCTCGAGACTGGCATTGATCGCCTCGGCCGTGCCCTGGACGTCGGCCTTGATCACGATCGGCAGTTCATTGGCCTCGCCGGCGGCGATGTCGGCGAACATCTGCTCGAGGCTGCCACGCACGCCGGCCGCGTTGCGCAGTTCGCGCAGCTGGTCCCGACGGTAGTCGACGACCTCGCGGGCGCGCTGTTCGTTTTCGACCGCGTTGACCTCGTCGCCCGCCATCGGCACGCCGCTCAACCCGAGAATTTCGACCGGCGCCGACGGTCCGGCCACCTCGACGCTGTGGCCCCGGTCGTCGATCATGGCGCGGACCCGCGCCCATTCGCTACCCGCGACGACGATGTCGCCAATTCTGAGCGTGCCGCGCTGTACCAGGACGGTCGCCACCGGGCCGCGACCGCGATCGAGCCTGGCCTCGACGACGACGCCCTCGGCCGGCCGGTCGGGATTGGCGCCCAAATCGAGGATCTCGGCCTGCAGCAGGATGGCCTCCTCGAGTTTGTCGAGGTTGAGTTTTTCGAGCGCCGAGACCTCGACCGACAGCACGTCGCCGCCCAATTCCTCGACGAACACCTCGTGCTGCAACAGATCCTTGCGCACCGCATCGGGCGCCGCATCGGGCCGGTCGATCTTGTTGATCGCGACGATGATCGGTGCCTTGGCCGCCTTGGCGTGGTTGATCGCCTCGATGGTCTGCGGCATGACGCCGTCGTCGGCCGCGACGACCAGGACGATGATATCGGTCACGCTGGCGCCGCGCGCGCGCATGGCGGTGAACGCCTCGTGACCGGGCGTGTCGATGAAGGTGATGCGCGCGCCCGAGTCGAGCTCGACCTGATAGGCGCCGATGTGCTGGGTGATGCCGCCGGCCTCGCCGCTTACCACATCGGTCGAGCGCAGCGCGTCCAAGAGCGATGTCTTGCCGTGATCGACATGGCCCATCACGGTGACCACCGGCGGGCGCGACACGATGGTATCCTCGCTGTCGGCCTCGCCCTTGAGGCCGAGTTCCACGTCGGCCGCGCTGACCCGCTTGATCTTGTGGCCGAACTCCTCGACCAGCAGCTGGGCGGTGTCGACGTCGATCGCCTGATTGATCGTCGACATGGTGCCCATCTTCATGAGCGCCTTGACGACCTCGGCGCCGCGCACCGCCATGCGGTTGGCCAGCTCCTGCACGGTGATGGTTTCCGGCACGACGACTTCGCGCACCACCTTGATCGGCTCGCCTTGCTGGCCCGATTGCGCGCCGCGCTTTTCCTTCTCGCGCTCGCGCGCCCGGCGCACGGATGCCAGGCTTCGGACGCGGTCCTCCTCGACGAGCGCCTGACTCATGGTCAGTTTGCCGGTGCGCCGGCGCGGCTGTCCGCGGCGCGTCGCGAGGGTCGATCGACGCGGCACATCGCCCTTGCCGCGACGACCGGAGCCCCTCTTGCTGTCCTCTTCGAGCTCGAGCTTGCCACGGGTGTGCGCCCCGGGCGACACGGCGGTCGACGGCTTGGCCGGCGCGGCGGCCGCGGCGGCCCCCTCGGCGGCCTTGCTGAGGACTGCTTCCTCTTCGGCCTTGCGCTTCGCCTCTTGTTCGGCTGTCTGCCGTTCCGCCTCTTCCGCGATCTTGCGCCGCGCCTCTTCCTCGGCCCGACGATCCGCTTCCTCGACGGCCCGTTCGCGCGCCACCTGGTCGACCTTGCGCGCCGTCTCGAGCGCGCGCACGCGGGTTTCCTTTTCCTCGTTGGTCAGCGTCTTCAGGACTGTGGGGCGCTGCTCGACGACCACCGCTTCCTCGACAACGGGCGCCTTGTCGGCGGCCCCGGCGGACAGCGCTGCCGCCGCCTCGACCTCGGCCGGTGTCGGCGTCTTGACCTCGGTCATGCGACCGCTCTTGCCAGGCGCGAAGGTCCGCTTGCGGCGCACCTCGACGGTGACCGTTTTCGAGCGGCCGTGCGAGAAGCTCTGGCGAACCTGCCCGGTCTCGACTGTCGTATGCAGCTCAAGCCGACCGGGACGCTGAATGCTCAGCTGGCCCTTTTCGCTCTTGCCGTCTTTTTCGTTGATTTCCGACATAACCCTCTAACCGCAATCCACGATTTACCCGTCGCCGCCCGCGCGGCGAAATCCGGCGAGCCGCGCCGTCTCGATGACGAACCGGTTCGCCATGCCGCTCTTCTTCAGAGCCGCGTACACAACCCTCTCGCGACCCAACGCGCCGGCCAACTCGTCCGCCGTAAACAGCGTCACGAGCGGAACGTCGCGACCGACCGCTATCAACTTCCGCCGTCCGTCCTCGGCGCCGTCCGCGGCTGCGACCAGAACCGCGGCCGCGCCCGACTGCAAGAGCGCGCGAACCTTCTCGAAGCCAGCGATCGCCGCGCCACCGCGGCGCGCGAGACCGAGAAAATCGAGACAGCGGCGCGTCAGCAACCGCTCCA
>SMVB01254588.1_pt1 | contig 10884 bp, 8 predicted proteins | sample 2456461 | NCBI WGS metagenome assembly SMVB01 (sample SAMN11095934, study PRJNA526329) | marine sediment metagenome | biome: Marine sediment; feature: Surficial sediment; material: Deep marine sediment; isolation source: Hadal surficial sediment | place: Pacific Ocean | collected 2014-05 | depth 0-1...
GCGCGTCGGGCTGCTCCGACCGGAGCGCCGAGGCGATGCCCGCGGACAACCCGCCCCCGCCGTAGGGGACGATCACCGTGTCGACGTCCGGCAGGTCCTCGAGGATCTCGAGCCCGATCGTCCCGTTGCCGGCGATCACGGCGGGGTCGCACACCGGGTGGATGAAGTAGCCCTCCATCCCGGGATACTCGTGCGTGACGATCACGCGCCACCAGTCGTCGAAGGGCACCTTCACCACTTCGCCGCCGAGGCGCTCGATCGCCGCCAGCTTCGTCTCCGGCGCGTGATCGGGCACGACGACGCGACACGGGATGCCGAGCCGGCGCGCGTTCCAGGCGACGCCCTGCGCCATGTTGCCCGCGCTCGCGGTGTAGACACCATTCGCGAGCTGCTCCGGCGAGGCGAGCGCCATCGCGTTGCCAGCCCCACGCAGCTTGAACGAGCCGATCGGCTGCAGGTTCTCGAGCTTGAGCCAGATCTCCCCGGGCCCATCTTCCACGTGCAGGCGTAGGAGCGGAGTGCGTACGGCCGTGCCCGCGATCCTCTCGCGCGCCGCGCGGATCTCCTCGATGGAGATGCTACCGAGCGCCGCCATGCTTCCTCCCGGTGAGGTCGACGGTCGTCCCGACGCCCTGCTCCAGCGCCCGGTCGACCACGAACCGCGCCGCCGCGAGGTCCTCGACGGCGAGGCCGAGCGACTTGAACAGGGTGACGTCATCGCTCGCTTCGCGGCCCACGACACGCTCGAGCAGCAGGTCGCCGAGCTCGCCGAGGATGTGGTCCGCCGTGATCGCTCCCTCCTTCAATGGAAACAAGTACTCGCCCCCTTCGTTGACGGTCGATTCGCGGCGGTCGACGAAGAGGCGCGCGCGCTGCACGGCGTCCGTGTCGAGCTCGCGCGTCGTGGGAATGCTCGAACCGACGGCGTTGACGTGCGCTCCAGGCGCGAGCCACGCCCCTTCGACGACCGGCTCGCGCGCGGACGTCGTCGTGCAGATGAGATCGGCCCCCAGGACCGCCTCGCGCGCGCTGTCCACGGCCTCGATCTCCAGCCCGAGCCCCACGGACTCCAGCTCCGCGAACGAACGGCGACTCTCCGGCCGCGGGCTGTAAACCCGCACGCGCCGCAGCGGCCGCGCGACCGCCATCGCCGCGAGGTGCGTCTGCGCCTGGACGCCCGCGCCGAGGATGGCGAGGTCGCCCGCGTCCTCACGCGCGAGCAGCCGCGTCGCCACGCCGCTCACCGCCGCCGTGCGGATCGCGGTGATCGAGCTCGCCTCGACGATCGCGAGCGGCACGCCGGTCTTCGCGTCGAAGAGCGCCACGACCCCCTGGTGCGAGTCGAGCTCCGTGCCATGGTTGGCATGGAAGACGCCGACGACCTTGAGGCCGAGCGCGGCCGGCGAAGTGACGAAGCCGGGCATCATGCCGAGGAGCCCCGATCGGTCGGGCAGCACGAGCGCCGTGCGCAGCGGGTTCTCGGCCTCGCCGCGCGCCAGTGTCATGAGGACCTCGGCCATGAGGTCCATGCACGTCTCCATGGGGAGCAGCGCTTCCACTTCCGATTGCGTGAGAATGAGGGTCATCGCGAGGGCAATCCTAGCCCGAAGTACGGAGCGGGTCACGCGGAGTGCCGTGGGGTTGGTTGCGACGCACGGTCCGTGCCGAGGGGCCAGGCACCGCCGCCCCTCCCCCTTGCTTCTCCGTTCCCTTCCTGCCCTTCCTGTCTTCCTGCTATGTCTGCTTCTGGTCAGGCATGGACGGCCGCCCATGCCTGACCAGAAGCAGACATAGCAGGAAGACAGGAAGGGCAGGAAGGGAACGGAGAGGGAGAGGTCGGGGGCTACCGCGCGTACACGCGCGGCAGCTCGATCGGCAGGCCCGTCTCGATGTCGATCGATAGCTGCGCATCGACGCGCTCGAACCACGCGGAGAGGCGCTCCGCGAGGTCGCGCACCCGCTCCGGCTCGTCGGCGGCGCGATTCGTGCTCTCGCCGATGTCATGCGCGAGGTCGTAGAGCTCGAACGAGCGATCCTCGTGCTTGTAGACGAGCTTCCAGTCGCCGCGCCGGATCGCGCTGAACGGCCAGATCCCCGGGCCGTGCACGCCCCAGAAGTGCGGCTGGTTCCAGAAGAGGCTGCGGTCCACGTCGAGGGGCTCGCCGCGCAGGAGCGGCGTGAGATCGATGCCTTCGACGGTCCGCGCGTGTTCCGCCGGGATCGCGACACCGGCGACGGCCAGCAGGGTCGGGAAGAGGTCGTGGGTCACGACCGGCACGTCACACGTCCCGGACTTCGTCACGCCCGGCCACGCGATGATCTGGGGCACGCGGATGCCGCCCTCGTACGCCGAGCCCTTGCCGCTGCGCAGCGGCGCGTTGTGCGTGTGTTTCTCGCCCCCGCGGGCGTGCGCCGACAGGCCGCCGTTGTCGGACGTGAAGACGATGAGCGTGTCGTCGAGCACCTCCAGCTCGTCGAGCTTCGCGACGATCGTGCCGAGCGCCGCGTCGTACGACTCGACCATCGTGGCGTAGGCGGCCTCGCGCGGGTCGAGGCCCTCGTAGTGTTCGAGGTAGCGCTCGTTCGCCGAGATCGGGGCGTGCACGGCGTAGGTCGCCATGTGCAGAAAGAACGGCTCCCCGGCGCGCACGGCCGCCGCGACGGCCACGCACGCCTCGGCCGTGAGCGCCTCGGTCAGGAACACGTCCTGCCCGTGCCACGCCTCGAGCCCCGGCACGTCCCACACGCTCGCGCCCTTGCGGTGCGCCGCGCTGAAGTTCTCCCTGCCGTAGTAGCTGCCCGGCCCACCCGCGGCGTGCCCCCCGATGTTGACGTCGAAGCCGAGGTTCCGCGGATCGGCGCCGCTCGTGTCCATCGCGCCGAGGTGCGCCTTGCCGACGTGGATCGTGCGGTAGCCCGCCGCCTGAAGCAGCCGCGGCAGGGTCACGTCGCCCGCCTGCAGCGCGTTCACGTTCCACGCGGGCGCGCGTACGCGCGGGTACTTCGCGGATTGGTCCCGGTCCTTGTGCAGGGTCCAATAGGTAATGTGGTTCCGGCCCGGACTGCGGCCGGTCATCAGGCTCGTGCGCGTCGGCGTGCACACCGGGGCGGAAGCGTACGCCTGCGTGAACTTCAGGCCGCGGGCCGCCAGGCGCTCGACGTTGGGGGTCCGATAGCGCTCGTTGAAGGGCGTGCGCTCGGTGTGGAACGCGACCGAGGTGTCCTGCCAGCCGAGGTCGTCCACGAGGAAGACGAGGATATTCGGCCGGTCCGCCTGCGCCACGCCGGGCGCTTGCGCGACGATGGCGAGCACGAGCGCCAGGAAGAGCCGGTGGGACATGGTCCTACCGTACCTTTAACCACTGGAGCCGCGGAGACGCGCGTGGCCACGCTAGGATCTCTCGCAGACACCCCGACTCGAAGGACAGTGAGATGACGCCCCGTCCCATCGCTCGCGCCCTTGTGCGCCTCTTCCCCGCCCTCGCTTCCGCCCTCGCGCTCGTCGCGCCGGCCGGTGCGCAGGACCCGCCGCCCGTGGACGACGCGGTCCGCACGGCGCTCGTCGAGCGCGTCGCTCAGCTCGTGCAGGAGCACTACGTCTTCCCCGACGTGGCCCAGCAGATCGCGGCGCGCCTCCGCGAGAAGCTGGTGTCCGGCGTCTACGATCGCTACTCGAGCGCGTACGACCTCGCGAGCGCGCTCACGCGCGAATTGCAGAGCATCAACGGCGATGAGCGCTTCAAGGTCCGGGTCGTCGCTCCCGGCTTCTCCGATCCGACGGAGGGCGACGCCGAGGCCGTGCGCCGGCGCAAGCTCGCCAGCCAGCGCCGCCGGAACTTCGGCTTCCGGCGCGTCGAGATCCTCGAGGCCAACGTCGGCTACCTGGATCTGCGCACGTTCGCGGACGCGCGGGTCGCGGGCACGACCGCCGTGGCTGCCATGGCCTATCTCGCCCACGTCGACGCGCTGATCATCGACCTCCGCCAGAACAGCGGCGGTAGCCCGTCGATGGTCCAGTTGATCACGAGCTACTTCTTCGAGGAGCCGACGCACTTGAGCTCGTTCGAGGTGCGCGGGCAGGAGCAGGTCGATCAGTTCTGGACGCAGGCCTGGGTCCCGGGGCCGCGCATGGCCGACACGCCGCTCTTCGTGCTGGTGAGCCCGTTCACCGGCTCGGCCGCGGAGGAGTTCGCCTACAACCTACAGAGCCTCGGGCGCGCGACCCTGATCGGTCAGACGACCGCCGGCGCCGCGCATCCCGGCGACCTGCATCCCGCGACCGAGGGCTTCGCGGTGTTCATCTCGGACGGCCGAGCGATCAATCCGCTCACGGCGACGAACTGGGAGGGCGTCGGTGTCGACCCCGACATCCACGTCCACGGCGCGGAAGACGCGCTCACCACGGCGCACCTCCAGGCGCTGCGGGCGGTCGACTCGCGACTGCCGAAGGAGGCCGACCGGAGCGCGATCGAGTGGGCGACCATGACCCTGGTCGCGGAGCGCCAACCCTTCAGCCTCACGGTCGACGACTCGGCGCACTACGCGGGCGGCTACCAGGGACACTACGTCTCGTTGCGCGGCAAGGAACTCCTCTACGTGCGCGAGGGCCGCCCCGAGCTCCGCATGTTTCCCCTGGCCTTGGACCTGTTCAGCCTCGAGACGCTCGACTCCGTTCGCCTGCGATTCGAGCGCGATGAGGACGGTCACTTGAATCGTCTCATCATCATGCACGCCGACGGGCGACGCGAGGGAGGCGGGCGCGAGTGACGTTCTGTATTCTCTCTGCTGCGCGCCCGCGACTCTCCGCGTGCCCGGCCTTCCCATGTACCCAACCCCGACTTCGACTCATGAACCGCCTAGTCCTTCCGCTCGCTGCCATCTGCGCCGCCGCCGCCTTCGCCACCTCGAGCCCGAGCGCGGGCACGCTCCCCCCCATCGAGCTCGCAGCTCCCGCCACACCGATCGTGCACTGCCAGATTCCCTGCGGGATCTACGGTGACCAGATGCGAATCGACATGCTCATGGAGGACGCCGCCACCATCGAGAAGGGCATGACCCAGCTCATCGCCATGGACGGTGAGAAGGCGCCGAGCAAGAACCAGATGGTGCGCTGGGTCATGAACAAGGATCAACACTCGCAGAGTATCCAGGAGATGGTCGCGGCCTACTGGCTCGCCCAGCGCATCAAGACCCCGAAGGACACGAGCGACGAGGCGGCCATGAAGAAGTATCACGGCCAGCTCGAGACCATGCACCGCATCACGGTGGCGGCCATGAAGTGCAAGCAGACGACCGACGTCGCCAACGTGAATGAGCTGCGCCGACTCGCCCTGGAGTTCAGCAGCACGTACTTCGGACCCGAGGATCTGAAGCACATCAACGAGCACCACGGCGGAGCGAAGTAGTCCTGCCCCTCGAGTACTCGGACGAGGACGGATCGTGCTCGCGGGCCCGCGCACGAAGTAGACGTCGAGCGGGTCGTCCTTCGATGACTCATCGTTGGGATCGGGCAGGGACTCGGCGGGCAACCCTACGTCGCTCGACGTCAGTCGGCTGCACGAGTTCGAAACCGTGTGGGACGTACGCCCAGACCCCTACGACGCCGACAGTGCGCGCTCCTCGATCCGAATCCGCCGCCACAGGGCGAGCACCTTCAGGGGCGTGGCGACGATCGCCGTCCAAGGCAACCCGAGGGCGAGCGGTAGGACGACGACCCCGACGACGACCCCGAAGTAATTGGGGTGGTCGAGGAAGCGGAACGGTCCGGACCGGACGCGCGGAGCACCGGGGAGGACGATCACGCGGACGCACCACCGATCGCCGAGCGTGCGCACGGACCAGAAGCGCAGGAGCTCCGCACCGACGAAAAGCGCGGCGAGCGAGCCTTGGAGCGCGGGCAGGTGGAAGGCCGGCCCGCGCGCGAGCTCCTCGATCGGCATCCCGACGAGCCAGGTGACGTGGGCGAAGACGAGGAATGCGAAGCCGTCGGGCTCGACGCGGACCGCGCCGCGCGCGCGGAGGCGCGCCGCGTTGCGGTTCGAGAGCGCGAGCTCTCCCACGCGCATGAGCAGGAGGTATCCGAGCACCGCGAAGACGACGCTCCTCACCCACCCGCTCCCCGCCCGAGCTCCACACGCAGGAGCTCCGCCGTGAACCCCGGTCCGAACGCCGTGAGCAGCCCCGGACCCGGCCGGAAGCCCGGCGCGCGCAGGATGCGGTCGAGGACGAATAGCACGGTCACGGCCGACATGTTGCCGTAGTCGGCAAGCGTCATGGCGGCCGGGGCGAGGTCTTCCTCGGAGAGGAGGAGCGCCTCACGGTACGCGTCCAGGATCTTCTGACCGCCCGGATGGAGGACGAAGTGGCGGATCGCGCGGCCGTCGGCTAGCTCCGCGACGAGCTCGCGCGCATTGCGCCGCACGACGCCGGGGATGCGCGGCGAGAACACGACGCGCCAACCCCGGTCGCGCACGTCCCAGCCCATGAGCGCCCGCGTCTCCGGGAAGAGGCGCGTGCGACCGGGTCCGAGCGTGCCGAGCGCGCGACCCTCCACGTCTCCGCCCGCGACGAGCGCCGCGGCGGCTCCGTCGCCGAACAGCGCGCACGCGACGAAGTTGCGCAGGCTCTTGTCCTCGGTGAGGAGCGTGAGACTCGTCAGCTCGACGCACAGGACGAGCACGAGCGCTTCCGGCGCCGAGCGCGCGAGGTCGCGCGCGATCGCGAGCCCCGCCACCCCGCCCGCGCATCCAAGCCCGAAGACGGGGATGCGCCGTGCGTCGGGAGCGAGCCCCAGGTCCTCGATCACTCCGCACTCCAGCGACGGCGTCGCGATCCCGGAGCTGCACACCGTGACGATATGCGTCACGCGGGAGCGCAGCGCGGGCGGCACCGCGCGCTCCGCCGCATCCGAGAGCATCCGCCCCGCGACCCCGAGGAAGTGCCGGTTGCGGAGCTCCGGACCGAGCCCCGCGAAGTACGCGTCGAGGGGCAGGGCCAGAGTCCGCCGGCGGATGCCCGCGTTCGCGAAGACGGCGAGGCTCTCTCCGACGTCGAAGTCCGCCCCCTCGAACAGTGCGCCGACGTGCTCCGCCACTTCCGCCTGGCTCACCGGATGGGGCGCCTCCGCGACGGCCAGGCTCAGGAGACGGGGCTCGCGCGTGCTCACGGGGTCCTTGCGCATCCGATTTCGTCGTGCCGGATCAGCGTGGCGGCCGCTCGTACACGACCCGACCGCCCACGATCGTGAAGAGCACGTCCGTCTCCAGGATATCGTCCGGAGGAATCTCCAGGAGGTTCCGCGAGAGCACGGCGAGGTCGGCGAGCTTGCCCGCGGTGATCGAGCCCTTCTCGCCCTCTTCGAAGTTCGCGTACGCGCTTCCGAGCGTGTAGGCCCGGATCGCCGCCTCGATCGAGATGCGCTCCTCCGGAAACCAGCCCCCCTCGGGCTCGCCGGTCACCGTCGTGCGCGCGACCGCGGCGTACAGGCCGAGCATCGGGTCGATCGGGTACTCCGACGCCGACGTACCGGGCCAGTCCGTACCGAAGCAGAGCACCGCGCCGCTCTCCGCGATGCTCTTGAAAGCGTAGGCGCCGCGGCAGCGCTCGCGGCCGATGCGCTCCTCCATCCAGCGCATGTCGTCAGCGAGATGAAAGGGTTGGACCTCCGCCACGACGCCCATGCTGCCGAGCCGCGCGAAGTCCGCGGCGGCGAGCACCTGCGCGTGCACGAGGCGAAAGCGCCGATCGCGCACGCCATTGCGCTCGTTCAGTTCCTCGAGGTAGTCGAGCAGCAGGTGATTCGCCTCGTCCCCGATCGCGTGGACGGTGAGCTGCAAGCCCGCGCGATCGGCGTCCAGCATGTACTGCAGGAACTGCCCTTCGACGAAGTTGCCCTCGTCGTCGACCATCAGTCGCCGCCACCGGCCACGGTTCCCGGGGTCGTTCGCGTAGGGCTCGAAGAAGCGCGCGCTCGAGCTGCCCATGATCCCGTCGATGTGGCCCTTCAGGCTGCCGAGCCGGATCCACTCGTCCCCCGCGCCGGCGCGTATGCCGCTGTCGGCGAGCTCGCGCCAGCGCTCGAGGGGGTAGCGGAAGTGGACACGCGCCGTGAGCTCCCCCGCCGCGCTGAGCTCGCGGTAGATCGAGAGCTGCTCGTCGTCCGACATGTCGCTGAAGGTAGTCACGCCCCGGCGCGCGACTTCGCGCAGCGCGTTCCTGGTCTGCGCGAGCCGGCGCGCGCGCGAAAAGGAGCGCGGAGCTTCGGCCTCGAACAGCGCGCGGGCGTTCGGGCCGCGCACGATGCCCGTCAAGCGTCCCGAAGCATCGCGCACGAACTCCACTCCGGTCGCCCGCGGCTCGGAGACGTCAAGGCCGGCCGCGGTGAGGGCGGCGCGATTGACCGCGAACTCGCGCCCGTCGAACTTCTGGATGAACATCGGATGGTCGCGGGTCAGGCCCTCGATTAGCGCGATATCGGGCGTGAAGGGCGCGCGCGCCGCACCGCCGACGCTCCCCTCCGCCCACTGGTCGTAGGCGCCCCAGTACCCGCCGAGGATCCACTCGCCGGCTGCGAGTGACCCCGTGACCTCGGTCACCCGGCGCTCGAACTCACCCTGGTCAGCGACGTTCATGACGTTGAACTCGAGGAACCGTGCCGCCTGGGCGAAGTGCACATGGTTGTCGACGAACCCGGGCAGCACGAACGCGCCCTCGAGGTCGATCACCTGCGTTCCGGGCCCGGTCCATTCGAGCGCCCCCGCGTCGCTCCCGACGAATTGGATCCTCCCGTCCCGGATCACGACGGCCTCGGCCCGCGGCAGGTCGTCGTCGACCGTCCACACGGTGCCGCCGTGCAGGACCAGGTCGGCTCCGGGGGCGGTGCAACCCGCGAGCGCTGACAGGACGAGCGCCGGGAGCATCCAATTATTGGAGCTGTTCATCATCGGGATCCTCCGTACGGAAGGAGGCGGCGCCGAATCCCGGCGTCGCCTCCTCTGATTCTCGGCTTCGACCCTACGTGCCTAGTTGCACTTGCTGCAGACCTCACCGATCTTGGCGGCCGCGATGCAGCACGGGTGCGTGCAGGTCTTGTCCGCCTTCGCGGCGCGGTCGCAGCAGGAGCCGGCCTTGAACGAGGCTTGGACCGTCTTCGCAGGCGCTCCTCCGGTTAGCTCGTAGCGCGCGGCCATGACCTCGGTCGGCGCGTTCGCTCCCAAGGTGACGTTGACGCCGACGCTCGCGATGGTGCCATCATCGGCGAGAGAGATGATGAGGCGCTCGGTCGCCAGCACGCCGTCCACGGAGTAGGTGCTGGAGTAGACGATCTTGCCGTCGCCTGTCGGTAGAGCCTGGAAGATCTTGTAACTCCCCTTGGAGTCCACCTTGAAGTAGCGGATGTTCTCGTTTTCAACATCCCAGTAGCTGTAGCCCCAGAACTCGGGTATCACGTCGGTCGCCGGCGCGTGGACGATCGTCGCCATGCCGCCGAACATCCAGTTGACGGAGACCTCGTAGTCGAGAGCGGTGCGATCCGCGCCGGGTGTGAGGACGATCTCTCCCTTGCCTTGGTACGTCCCCATCATCTTGTCGAAGATGCGGAGGTTCGGGTTCGGCTCGGCGAACGCGACGGAGTTCTCCAAGTCCGTGGCGTTGATCGACTTCTCGGACTTCTTCATGGAGCCCTTCACGTGCACGAAGAAAGGCCCGTCCCCGAGCGCACGCTCGGTCACGAAGTGATTGCCGTCGTCGCTCCAGTGGGTCGTCGAGCGCTCCGCGTAGGGCGTGCCCTCCTCGAGCCCGTGCGACACAGTGATCGTCGTGTTCTCATCCTGCCAGTACATGTTGCCGGCCATGCTGGTGCCGAGGTTCGAGACGCCGAGGATGAGCGGGCGGTTGTGCTCCGAGTCCCAGCCGAAGATCGTGCGCCAGATCATCGGCGGCATGCCTTCGCCCATGTCGACCCGCATGTCCTCCTGCAGGAAGTGTCCGCCAAGGATGCGCGTCGTCGTGCTGACCGAGGTCCAGGGCATGCCCTCCGCGCCCGGCCCCATGAAGACCTCGCCGCTGCCTTCCCAGTTGCCGATCATCCGGTCGAAGCGCCGGAGCTGCTCGGACGGCTGCTGCGCGAATGCCGAGGACGCGACCAGGCCGATCGCGCCCATGAAGAGTGCTGTTCGTTGCATTTTGATCCTCTGTTCTTGCTCCCCAGACGGGTCGGCGACTCGAGCGGCCCCCGCACCCGGAATGCTCCAGGGTAACGCGCGGGTCCAGGCCCGTCGAATCGGGCTGGATCGATTCGCGCACGCCCCGCATGGGGACCCCGACGACCTACAATGTCGCAGTGCCGCGGCTCGTCTCCAACCCTCCGAACCCCTGGGCGACGCGCCACGTGGAGTGGCTCGAAGCGCCTCCGCCCGTCCAGGTCGAAGTGTACGAAGAGTGTGCGAAGTCGATCCTCGCGCGGAACGACTCGCCCGACGTCCCGTTCAGATTCAGCCTCAACCCGTACCGCGGCTGCCAGCACGCGTGCGCCTACTGTTACGCGCGCCCGACGCACCAGTACCTCGGCTTCGGCGCGGGTACGGACTTCGACTCGAAGATCGTCGTCAAGACGAACGCGGCGGAGCTCCTGCGCCGCGCGCTCGCGAAACGGTCCTGGCGCCGGGAGTGGATCGCATTCTCCGGCGTCACCGATTGCTACCAGCCGCTCGAAGCCTCGTACGGGATCACGCGTGCGTGTCTCGAGGTGTGCCGCGAGTTCCGGAACCCGGTCGGGATCATCACGAAGAGCGCCCTCGTGCGGCGCGACGTGGACGTCCTCCTCGCGCTCGACCGGGTCGCCGACGTGCAGGTGATCCTGAGCATCCCGTTCGCCGACGACGCGAC
>SMVB01442951.1_pt1 | contig 10882 bp, 10 predicted proteins | sample 2456461 | NCBI WGS metagenome assembly SMVB01 (sample SAMN11095934, study PRJNA526329) | marine sediment metagenome | biome: Marine sediment; feature: Surficial sediment; material: Deep marine sediment; isolation source: Hadal surficial sediment | place: Pacific Ocean | collected 2014-05 | depth...
CCTGGAACGCGCCGCATAGCATCCGCCACATCACCGGCAGAAGCCGATGGTGGAGTCGATGCGGCGTCGTCCGCGGAACGCGGGCGTGTGAATCCAGAACAGGAGACGATTCCATGGCTATTACAAACTCAATCAACACGAATCTCGGCGCCCTGGTCGCGCTGCGCAGCCTCAACAGGACCAACGCCGCGTTGGCCAAGGTCCAGAACCGCGTATCGACCGGCCTAAAGGTCATCGGCGCCAAGGACGACGCGTCGTCCTTCGCCATCGCGCAGGGCATTCGGGCCGAAGTCAAGGCCGTCGGCGCGGTGCAGCAAGGCATCAACAACGCCAAGGGCGTGGCCAGCGTCGCGCTTGCCGGTGTCACCGAGATTTCCAACCTGCTGGGCGACATCAAGAAGAAGATCATCGAGGGCATGAACCCGGCCAATACCACGTCGCAGCAGGCCATTCTGGCGGCCGATTACACCGAGCTGGTCGCCAACGTGAAAAACTTCGTCCTCAACGCCACGTTCAACGGCAAGAACATCATCAGCAGCGCCAATGGCGTCAACGTGATCTCCGACACCAGTGGCGGCACGTTGGCCATCACCGCGCAGAACATGAGCGCCGTGTTCACCGCGCTGGCCGCCGAAGACCTGCTTACGACCGGCGGCGCCACGGCGGCCCTGGCGGTGAGCAACACCCAGATCGACACCGTCAACACCTCGTTGGCCGGTCTGGGCTCCGACTTCCGCGCGCTCGAGTTCCAGGACAACTTCCTGAACGCGATTTCGGACGCGCTGACGGAAGGTCTCGGCGCGATCGTCGATGCGGACTTGGCCAAGGAGTCGGCCGAGTTGCAGGCCCTCCAGGTCAAGCAGCAGCTTGGCATACAGGCGCTCAGCATCGCGAACTCCTCGCCGCAGAGCATCCTGGGTCTGTTCCGTTAGACCTGTCACGTTACACGAGGCGTTGATTTGGGTGTGGGGTCGTCTATATTCGACTCCACACTCTTTTCCTTGATTGCCGCGGTGTCACGCCGGGGCGTGGCGCCCAATGCCGTTAAAACTCACCCTCAAGCCGGCCGAGCAGTTCATCGTCAACGGGGCGGTGCTGACCAACGGCAACGCGAAGACCACCATTACGGTCGAAAACGCCGCCGTCATCCTTCGCAAGAGAGATATCCTGCAGGAAGACGAGGCCAATACACCGGCGAAACGAATTTATTTCTGTGTGCAGCTCGCGTACCTGGATTCTGAAAATTCCGACCAATATTTACATAAGGTAAACCGCTTGCTGGGAGAATTCGTGACGGCGGTCCCCAGCGCCGAGGTGACCAAGATCGTTGTCCCGCTCGGCGCGGAGCTGGCCGCGGGGCAGTATTTCAAGGCGCTCAAGCGGTGCAAGCGGTTGATTGCGTTTGAAGAAACGAGGCTGAAGAATGACTTCGAATCCGTATAGCAGCGTCATCGAAGCGACCGAGACCCCGCGCGAGAGGGAATACCGTCTGTTGGCGCGCGCCACTCAGATGCTGGCGGAGACCAAGCAAGCGGGCGACATCGCGGTGCTGTACAAGGCGGTGCTGTACAATCGTCAGATCTGGAACACGTTCCTGGTCGATCTGACCGACGAACGCAACCAGTTGCCCCTCGAACTCAAGGGCCCGTTGATTTCGCTGGGCATCTGGGTCGAGAAGTTCTCCGACAAGGTTTGCGACGGCGACGAATCGGTCGATGAACTGATCACCATCAACCGGTCGATCATGGAAGGATTGGCGGTCGCCTGATCCACCATTCGCGCCGGATCGTTTATCGGGCCGGCTTGCGCGCCCAGAAATTATACATCCCGATAAAGGTCGCCGGATTCGCCGTCTCGAACGCATCCCAATTTTCGAGCGAGCGCGCCTCCGGATCCTCGGGGAACCGGTCCAGATAGGCCTGCTTGACCTGCGGCCGGGGCAACGCGAAACTCAAAAATTCGAGTCCGAGCTCGGCCATCATGTCGCCGATTTGGGGCAGCGTGAAGGTGTGTTCCTGGACGTGGAAAAGCAGATCGCGGCACGCCGAGGTGCTGTAGAAGTCTTGCGCGGTCCATAGCGGCCGCAAGGCCGCCTCGCCATCGGCACCCATGGCCGCGGCGAAGCCCCGAAGGTCGCGGCGGAACGTCCTGATGCCGTCTTGTGACGCCCGATAGCGCAGACCCGCGTGCTTCGCGATCAACGACCGGGTGGCGGCGATGTGGCGCCGCGCGGTGGTGCTGTAAAGACCGATATTCATGAAGCCGCCGGGCACCAGCAAGTCGGTCAGCACGCGCCATCCCGCCAGGGGGTCGGCCAAGTGGTGCAGCACGCCGGAGCAGGCGACAAGATCAAAGGCGCGGTCCAGGCGGCCCAACTCCAACAGGTCGGCTTGCGCGAAATCGATCGCCGCGATACCTGCTTCAGGGGCCTTTCTGCTCGCGTATGCGAGACTGGTGAGACTCAAATCCACCGCCAGAATCCGCGCGCCCAGGAAGCGGTTGGCGCACAGGATCGCGTGTTGTCCGGAGCCGCAGCCGGCGACCAGCACCTCGGGCGCCGCGGGCTGCCTTACGTCCTCGCCGGTCAAAAACGGAAACATGTTTTTGAGAATGACGTCCAACGGCTCGGCCTCCATGGACTGGGCCGTCCGCCACCGCGGATAGGGGTTTTCCTCGTATTGCGCGCGGACCTTCGCCGAAACCGCGTCTTCGATCGGCGTCAGGACCGGGATCGTGTCGCGCAGGCGCAGTTCCTCGGCCGGCTCGTCGATCTGGCGCCGCGCCAGGGCCGCCAGCAGGCGATCATCGACCGTGCCGGCGAAGGCCGTCAAGGACGGCGCGAGGGCGGCGCGGTGCAACGGCGCGTAGCACGCCATCAGCGCCGCCAAGGGGCCCGCGCCGGGGTCTCGCGCGCGCAACGCGCCTTCGACGAGCCGCTCCAGCGCGGCCAGTTTGGCGGCCTCCGGTTCGCTCTGGAAGTAAACATATTCGGTCAGAAAGCACTGGTTCGCGAGTGAAAACACGACGCCGCGCCGCTCGCCCGCGAAATCCGCCGGCAGGCGGCCCGCCACGGCAAGATCGAGCAGCGCGGCCCGCACTTCGGTAAACAGAGCCTCGAGATCCGGATCGCACAGGATCACCCGGTCCAGCGACAGTGTGATCAGGCGGTCGGACAACGGCACAAGCGCCGCGCCGCTGGCGATCCGCCCGGCCAAGCCGTCGCGGTCCCGGCGCCGCGCGAGGCCGATCAGATCGGCCAGTTCCGGCGTGGCGCGCATGGCGTCGACCACGGGCGCGACAAGCGAGAAATGATGCACCGCGTCGTTGGCCAGGCACGCGATCAGGTCGCGCCGCGGCACCGCGTCGGGATCATCCGTATGCGCGCGCTGCAACGCCTTGACCAGGTCGAGCCACAGGACCTCGCGATCCGGCGCCAGGCGAACCGCCTTGCGATAGAACGCCAACGCATCCACCGCGCGGCCCTGTTCGGCCAGTTCGTTGGTCAACAGCGTCAGGGCCTGACGGTGGGTCGGCTCGACCGCCAGCGCGCGGCGCAGGCAGTCCATGGCTTGATCGGTCTCGCCCAGGGTCCGAAGCGCGCCACCGAGATTGGTCAGCGCATCGACGTGATTCGGCGCCAAGGCGAGCGCGCGCCGGCAGCATTCGGCGGCGACGTCCGGCTGCCCCAGCGCGCTCCGCACCGCGCCCAGGTTGCTGAGAAAATCCGCCTGCTCCGGGCAACGCATCACCGCGTCGCCGATCAATTCGGCCGCGCGCGCATGATTTCCGGCCTGATGTTCGACCACCCCCAACAGGTGCAAGGCGTGCGGATTGTCCGGCTCCCGCCCGAGCACGTGGCGGTAAATCTCGGCCGCTTCCGACAGACGGCCCGCGCGATGGGCGGCCACGCCGGTGTCTATGTCGCCGCCGCCATCGGCCATCGATCGGTTCCCGTCCGCTTTTTTTGCTACGTGGGGAGAGCTGGGCCGGAGCCGGCCCGATACATCCCAATATTGTGGCGGGCGCCGGCAAAGTCACGGACGCGCGTCAACCAATTATCAATGCTTTGGGACCAGTCTGGGCGTCAGGAATGGCACGATGTCGACGCAACACGCAGTCCGGGAACCGAGACCCGGCGACGGCCGCATGACCGCCGCCGGCAACGATTTCGACCGGGCCTTGACGCTGCACCGCGCCAACCGTCTCGACGAGGCGGCGCGCGCCTACCGCCACGTCCTGGTCGATACGCCGGACCAGCCGGATGTCCTCCATCTTTTGGGGTTGCTTCATCTGCAGCGCGGTGAACATGACGACGCCCGCGGCCTGATCGAAAAGGCGGCGGCGCTGAGGCCAGAATTGGCGGATTATCAATTCCATCTTGGCGAGGTCCACCGTGGCGCCGGCGACATGGACGCCGCCATCGACCACTATCGCCGCGCGCTCGAAATTGCGCCCGGTTCGGCGGCGGCCCATGTCGCCATGGCCAATGCCCAGCGCCGCGGGGGACGGGCGCTGACCGCCGTCACACACGCCCGCGCGGCGATCGAGGCCGACCCCGGTGGGGCCGAGGCCTACAACGAATTGGCCCTGGCCTTGCGCGAACTCGACGATCTCACCGGGGCCATCGAAGCGTTTCGCCAGGGTCTGAAGGCCGACAATGGCAACCCGGCGCTGATGGTCAATCTGGCCAAGGCGCTGGCGCAATCCGGCGACGACCGGGCCGCGGCGACGGCCTACCGCGCCGTGGTCGCGCGCGAACCCGGCAATATCGACGCGCGGCTGGGCCTTGGCAACGCGCTGCGGGCTTCCGGCGATGTCGCCGCCGCGGTCAGCGCCTATCGCGATGCCTTGGCGCTGAATCCGCGCGACGGACGTATCCTCAGCAATCTTGGCGTCGCCCTTCAGCAACGCGGCCAACTCGGCGAGGCGGCGCGCCATCTCGAGGCGGCCGTCGCGGCCGCGCCGGATTTGCCCGAGGCGCACAAAAATCTGGCCATGCTGCAACTGCTTCGCGGCGACCTGACCGCCGGCTTCGAGGGTTTCGAATGGCGCTGGCGCGAGGCCGGCCGCATCAACCGCGCGCGGCCGTTCACGCAACCCGCCTGGGACGGCGCGGCGCTGGCCGGCAAGACCCTGCTGGCCTGGGGCGAGCAGGCCGTGGGCGAAGAAATCATGTTCGCCTCCGTGCTGCCCGACGTCATCGCGGCCGCCGCGCACTGCGTCGTCGAATGCGAACCCCGCCTGGTTCCGCTTTTCGCGCGCTCCTTCCCCGACGCCGAGGTCATTGCCAGCCGCGCGCCGCCCGACCCGCGCGCCGAAGCCGGCGACATAGACGCGCAATGCGCCACCGGCGGCCTGTGCCGGTGGTTGCGCCGCGACTTCGCCGCCTTCCCGGAGCGGCGCGGCTATCTGTCCGCCGATCCCGAACGGACGGCCGTCTGTCGAGAGCGATACGCGGCGCTCGGCTCCGGGCTCAAGGTGGGGATCGCGTGGCGCGGCGGGGACAAGCGCTTCCGCGTGGACCGCTCGACCGACCTCGAGTTGTGGCGCGATCTGTTGACCGCGCCCGGAATACAGTTCGTCAATCTGCAATACGGCGATTGCGGCGCCGAGGTGGAACACATGCGCGCGGCGTTCGGCGTCGACGTATTCGACGATCCCGACATCGACCAGATGCAAAGCCTCGACGATTTCGCGGCGCAGATCGCCGCGCTGGACCTGGTGGTGTCGATCGACAACACCACGGTGCACATGGCCGGCGCCTTGGGCGTGCCGGTGTGGACCGTTCTCGCCTTCGCCGCCGACTGGCGCTGGTTCACGGACCGCGACGACAGCCCTTGGTACCCATCCATGCGCCTGTTCCGCCAACGTCACCCCGACGATTGGCGCCCCGTTTTCGCGGCCGCGCGCGACGCCTTGGCGGCGTTGGTGGCGCGCCGCGTGGAAACCGACCAAGACGGATACTCGAAATGAACGCCTACAGCCGGACCCATCCCAGCGCCCGTTACGGCGAACTGCTCGGCCAGTACCGGGACATGCATGAGAACGGCGCGCGGTCCCTGGGGCTACCCGCCGCCAAGACTTTCGACGGCCAGAGCCTGGCCAAGCAGGCCGGGCGCATCAAGGGCCTTATCGACGGTCTCGGCGCGGCCACGATTCTCGATTACGGATCGGGCAAGGGCCGCCAATACGATCCGGTCCCGCTGTCGCTGCCCGACGGACGCCAATGTAGCGGCATCGCCGATTTCTGGGGCGTCGAGGTGACCTGTTACGACCCCGGCTACGCGCCTTTCGCGACCTTGCCCGAGGCGCGCTTCGACGGCGTCATCGGCACCGACATGCTGGAACATTGCCCGGCGGAAGACATTCCCTGGATCGTCGACGAGATGATGTCATTCGCGCGCAAGTTCCTGTTCGTCAACGCCGCCTGCTTTCCGGCGGTCAAATCGCTGCCCAACGGCGAGAACGCCCATTGCACCATCAAGCCGCCGGACTGGTGGAAGGCCGTGCTCGACGACGCCGTGGCGCGCCATCCCGGGTTGCGTTACTTCGCCGCCGTCGAAAACAAGGTCGGCGGCGAGATCCAGGAGACCATGTTCCAGGGCGAGGCGGACCTGCCAGCCGATGGCCCGACATGAACGACGCCGCCGAAAACCTGACCATCGCCCGATCGCGGTCCGAAGCCACGGACGCCGGGCAACTGGCAAGCGCCGAGGCGGACCTGCGCCGCGTCCTCGCCGCCGCCCCGGACAATCCGAAGGCCCTGGAACTGCTGGCCTCGGTGTTGCTGGCCCGCGGCAGAATGCCCGAGGCGCTGGAATGCTACCGCCGCTCCGGCTTGGACTCGGTCAAGCCGCCGGCGAGCATCGTCGAGCTCACGCTCAAAATCGCCCACGCGATGCTGGCGGCGCCAGGCGGCGACTTCACCTGCGACATCGGCCCGATCGTGTTCGGACGTGAATTCGTCCTGCGCTGCCCAAGCCAAGTGATCGACTACGTTCAAATCTACAAGAACAACCTCATCGAGCAGGCCAATAGCTTCAACCGGCACAGCCTCGACGGCGGGTTCGGACCCGAGCGCAAGGTGCTGCCGCTCTACCTCGCCGACTGGATCTACAAGGATTATGTCCTGTTGAAGGACCACTTGCCGGCGACGGTCAACAACGTGCTCAACATCGGCTGCGGTTTCGGCGGCCTGGACGTGCTGCTGCATGGCCATTACGGGCGCGCCGGTGACATTGTTTATCACCTGCTTGAGCGCGACACGCTGCGTTGGGACGAATTCACCGAACATGATCCGGACGACGACAGGATCATACGCCCGCTGGAAACGGCGGTGGCTTATCTGGCGTGCAACGGCATCGGCGCGGACCAGGTCGTCGCCGTCGCGAGCGACCACCCCGACACGTTGGCCGGAAAGCGTTTCGATCTGATCCTGTCGCTGCGCTGCTGGCCCTATCTGGTCCCTTTCGAGACCTACCTGGACCTGGTCAGGACGATACTCGCGCCCGGCGGCGTGATGATCGTCGACGTTTCCAGGGCCCATGGCGGCGCCAGCGCGCTGCGCGAACACTTCGCGGACGTCCGGGTGATCGCCGATCTGGGCCACCGCGAACAATGCCTGGCCACCAACCCGCGTTGACCCGACACCCCCCGGCCCACTGGAGAGACCGCCATGACCGAACCTGATCCGACCTCGCCACTGCGCATCTTTATCGGTTTCGACCCGCGCCAGATCGTCGCCTACACGGCGTTGACCACCAGTCTCGTCATCACCAGCTCGCGGCCCATCGCCATGATCCCGCTGGTGCTCGACACCGTGCCGATCACGCGCGCCGGGCTGACCCCGTTTACCTTCAGCCGCTTCCTGGTGCCGTGGCTGTGCGGATATGAGGGCTGGGCGTTGTTCCTCGACGCCGACGAGCTCGTGCTGGGCGATATCGTGGATCTGTTCGCCATGGCCGACGAGACGCGCGCGGTCATGGTCGCCGACGATCCGGAGTATTCGTTCGAGTGGGCCTCGGTGATGCTGTTCAACTGCGCCCATCCCGACAACCGCGTGCTGACCCCCGACTACATCGACGACGCGACGCGCTGCCGCGACCCGCACCGCATCGACTGGACCGACCACAGGGGTTCGTTGCCGCCGGAATGGAACGTGCTGGTGGGTTATCAGGATATCCCGGAGAACCCGAAGCTGCTGCATTACACCTGCGGCGTGCCGGCGTTCCCGGAAACCCAGCAGACGCCGACCCGCGAATTCTGGGAGCGCATGGTCCACGTGGCGACCTCGGCGCATCCCTGGGCCGAGCTCATGGGCCAGTCGATCCACGCCAAGACCCTGGCCGACGGCCGCGTGGTGCCGGTGTTCTTCGACGAAAATCACGCGGTCGCCGCCGAATAGGCGCGGCCCCGCCCCAACGTTTCGACCGATTCGCGTGTGGACGCCCGGTTATTGGAACTCGACGATATATTGATCGAGGCCGTATTTCTCTAGGGTCGGCCCGAACGCTTCCATGGCCCGCGTTACCTGCGACGGCAACAATGTACGTTTGCCATCGCCGCGCTCTCCCCTGTTCATAAACCGCAATCCGGCCTGGTAGGCGCGTTCGCGCGAAGGGTCGTAAAAGATGCCCGGTTTCTTTTCGCGCTTTTCGATGTCCTCGAGCCGATGCATGGACTCGAAACTTGAGTCGCGGATCGCCGCGTCGATACGCGCCGAATCGTGACCGAGGTCGAGAAAGGCGCAGATCCGGTCCATCTCGGCTCGGGTGTCGGCGAGAAGGTCCTCGTATCGCACCATGAGCACATCGTGCCCGTGCGCTTCTCCCCGCCAGCTTTCGACGTTTTCCACCCAGCTTCCGTAACCGGTCTCCCGCCATGCCGGATCGCCCCGTGCCGCGATGAACGCGTCGGCGTATTCACGCGCCGGCTCCGCGTCCGCGCCGGCGGTCTCGTCATATCTCAACAAGCGGGAGTAATTGAGGTTCGACACCAGCACGTCGAGCGGATTGCGAACAATGTAAATGACCTTCCGGGTCCGCTCATTCAGGGCAAGCTCGGGACCGAACAGGGAATGCGTCTTGACCAGAATCCAGTCGCGTCCCAGGAAGTCGCCCAGGTCGAAGCCCCAGTGAAGATCGGGGATCATTTTCCGCAAGTCGCTGGTCGCGGCCACCCGCCCAAACAGCAAATTGGCCAGCAGGAACCTGAGCCAGGTATTGCCAGACTTGGGGTACGACGCCAGCCAGATGACGTCCGGCACTCTCGCCATTGCGCGCCTCGTGGTGATGGGAAGAAAGCCGACGCGGGGAACCGCCCTCACCCTATGTCCGACAGTTAAACAAACCGTATACGCGAATTCGACGACATCGAGGCCTAGTGGACAGAATCTGACATATGGTATCCCTACGATCCCCAATCCCGGTTTCTCGGCCACGAGGCCGCCCGCCGGCGATGCCTTGGCATGGTCAAGGGCTCATCGCACGCACCGAGAAGCCGGGATTGGGGACCCGGAGGGCGGCTTCCCGAGATCACCGGCGGCGTTGCGCGACGCTAGTGATGGACCCGCGTCACGGCGCGTCGCGCGCCTGGCCGGTGAACTCGGGAAGCCGTCGTAGGGGTGCCATACGTTAGATTCTATCCACTAGCTCCGGCACCCGGCAGAATTTACCGGTCACGCGGAAATTTACGACCGTCGCGTCGGCCAAATCCCGACCTCGCCCGCGACGGGGCAAAGTTTTTTATTAAATATCAATACCTTGCCGGGCATCTTCATTGGCACGACGATTGCTACAGGGTGCCTGGAACAGACTTCTGTGAAGGAAACGCGTTATGGCCGTACAGAATTCGATCAACACCAACCTTGGTGCGCTGGTTGCCTTGCGCAACATGAACAAAACCAATTCGGAACTGGCCAAGACTATGGACCGTATCTCGACCGGTCTCAAGGTCATCGGCGCCAAGGACGATGCGTCGTCCTTCGCCATCGCGCAAGGTATCCGGGCCGAAATCAAGGCGATCCAGGCGGTGCAGCAGGGACTGGCCAACGGCCGCGGCGTCGCCGGCGTTGCCCTGGCCGGCGTCACCGAGATTTCCAACATGTTGATCGACATCAAGAAAAAGGTCGTCGAGGGCATGAACGCCGGCAACACGACGGCGCAGCAGGCGATCCTCGATTCCGATTTCACCGAGCTGATAAATCAGATCAAGAACTTCGTCCTAAACGCCGAGTTCAACGGCAAGAACATCATCAGCGGCGGCGGCAGCGTGAACGTCATCGCCGACAGCAAGGGCGGCACGCTGCAACTCACCGCGCAGAACATGAGCGCCGTGTTCAACGCCCTGAACGCCGAAAGCCTGGCCACGACGACGACGGCCACGGCGGCCCTGGCGGTGGTCAACACGCAGCTCGACACGGTCTCCCAGTCGCTGGCCGGTCTCGGCGCCGACGCCCGCGCCCTCGATTTCCAGGACGAGTTCCTCAACGCCATTTCCGATTCGCTCACGGAAGGTCTCGGGGCCATCGTCGACGCGGACCTCGCCAAGGAGTCGGCCAGGCTGCAAGCGCTGCAGGTCAAGCAGCAGTTATCCGTTCAGGCGCTCAGCATCGCCAATTCGGCGCCGCAAATTCTCCTGGGTCTGTTCCGCGGCTAAACAAACGCCGCCAGGACGGCGCCGACGGAGCGGGGATTACGGTCATCCCCGCTTCGGTCGTGTCGGGTCGGAAACAGTTTTTACGTCGGCTTGCCGGCGTTTTTTCATAGCGTCGCCGCGCACCAGTCGCGCCAAAGCTGTCGGTATGCGTCCTCGACATCGCGGGCGAAGGCGGGGGCGTCGCACAGGGGCGAGGCCGCCAGGGTGGGCCGCAGGGAGGTTCGTA
>SMVB01015245.1_pt1 | contig 10881 bp, 9 predicted proteins | sample 2456461 | NCBI WGS metagenome assembly SMVB01 (sample SAMN11095934, study PRJNA526329) | marine sediment metagenome | biome: Marine sediment; feature: Surficial sediment; material: Deep marine sediment; isolation source: Hadal surficial sediment | place: Pacific Ocean | collected 2014-05 | depth 0-1...
TCTACTTGCGCCAAGAGGGCCGCGGCATCGGCCTAGCGCACAAGCTGCGTGCCTACGAGTTGCAGGACAAGGGCGCCGACACCGTCGAGGCCAACGAAGCCTTGGGCTTCAAGGCCGACCAACGGGACTACGGCATTGGTGCGCAGATTCTCACCGACCTGGGCATTTCGAAGCTCCGCATCATGACCAACAACCCGCGCAAGTTCGTCGGATTGTCGGGATACGGGCTGGAGATCGTCGAGCGCGTGCCCATCGAAGTCGAAGTCACCGAGTCCACGCGCCGTTACCTCGAGACCAAGAAGAACAAGCTTGGCCACGACCTGAGCTCGGTCTGACGAGCCCGTAGATCACCACGACAACGACATGTTCGACCAGATAAACCAACGGTTGCAGAGGACGCTGAGCATGCTGCGCGGTGTCGTGCGCGTCGACGAGGCGAGTCTCGGTGAAGCGCTCAAGGACCTGCGCATGGCCTTGCTGGAGGCGGACGTCAACTTTGGCGTGGTCAAGGATTTCCTTGCCGTGATTCGCCAGCGCGCCCAGGGGCAGCAGGTGCTCGAATCGCTGAATCCGGGCCAGCAGGTCATCAAGGTGGTCTACGAGGAGATGACGGCGCTGCTCGGCGGGGCGCGCGTACCCCTGAGACTCGAGGGCTCGACGCCGCACATCGTCATGCTGGTGGGCTTGCAAGGTGCCGGCAAGACGACGACTGCGGCCAAGCTCGGGCACCAACTGCGGCGCCAGGGACACGCGCCTTTGCTGGCCTCGGTGGATGTGCATCGTCCCGCGGCCCGCCTGCAGTTGGCGCAGGTCGCCGAGGCGGCGTCGCTACCGTCCTTCGACGGAGAGGGCGCTGACGCCGTTGATCTGGCGCGCCAGGCGCGCCAGGCGGCGCGTACCGGCGGGCACGACGTCCTCGTGCTGGACACGGCGGGCCGGCTGCATCTCGATGACACCATGATGGGCGAGGCTGCTGCGTTGGTCGAGGTGCTCGACCCCGGCGACGTGATCTACGTCGTCGATGCGCTTGCCGGCCAGGATGCGGTCAACACCGTGACCGTGTTTCATGAACGCTTGCCGCTCACCGGCACCATCCTCACCAAGCTCGACGGCGACGCTCGTGGCGGCGTGGCGATGTCGATCGTCGCGGTTACCGGCTTGCCGATTCTCTATGTCGGTGTCGGCGAGCGCTTCGAAGACCTCGATGCGTTCCACCCGGACCGCATCGCTTCCCGCATCCTCGGCATGGGCGATGTGCTGACCCTGATCGAAAAGGTCCAAGACATCGTCGATGTCGAGAGCGCTGCCGAAATGGAGAGGCGGCTGCGTGAGGCGAGTTTCACCCTCGAAGATTTTCGCGAACAGATGCGGCAGATGAACAAACTCGGGTCGTTTTCCAAACTGCTTGAGATGCTGCCCATGGGCAAGGGCATCGACGCTGCAGCCTTGGCGCCGGCGGAGGACGACATGAAGCGTTTCGGGGCTATTATCGATTCCATGACTCCCGACGAGCGCCGCCATCCGCGAACCATCGACGGATCAAGACGACGCCGTATCGCCACGGGCAGCGGAACCCGCGTGCAGGAGGTCAACCAGTTGCTCAAGCAGTTCGGCACCGCGCGTAAGCTGATGAAGAAGCTCGGCCGCCAGCGGGGCAACCCGCTCGACATGATAGGTACCGCTGGTTTCGGGCCTTAGCGAGCCGTTCCAACAACAGGAGAAAGAGCGTGATTTCGATTCATCTACGCAGGACCGGAGCGAAGAAAGACCCGCACTATCGGGTCGTCGTGACGGATAGCAGGGCGGCGCGCGACGGCGCCTTTATCGAGATTTTGGGCCACTACCATCCGCGTTTCGAGCCCGCCAAGGTAGTGCTCGACATGGACAAGACGAAGGCCTGGATCGCCAAGGGTGCACAGCCCTCCGACACGGTCAAGAGCCTGATGAGAAAGGTCGAGTCCGGTTCGGTCGACCTGCAGCAGCCGGTGGCGCCCTCGCGTCGTCGCGATGCTACCAAGCGAGCGGAGGTCGGCGCCGCGGCACCGAAGCCCGACCCCGAGCCGGAAGCCGAAACCGGCGCCGCGGCCGAAACGGCCGCCGCGGGGCCGGAAGAAGCCGAAGCCGCCGCCGACCAGGCGCCGGAAGAGACCGAAACGTCAGCCGAAGAAGCGGAAGAAGACAAGGAATAGGTGACGGTATCCGATGCGGGCACCAACGCTCCAGGGTCGGCTGAGATCCTGGATTTCCCCCACTCACGCACACTGATTCGCATACCAGGGGATGAATTACATGCTCATGGAAGAGTTGGTTCTGAACATTGCCAAGGCGCTGGTCGACCACCCGGAAGAGGTAGAGGTCAATGCCGTCGAGGGTGAGCAGACGACGGTGGTGGAGCTACGTGTTGACCCGGAAGATCTGGGCAAGGTGATCGGGAAGCAGGGTCGTACGGCGCGCGCCATGCGCACGTTGCTCGGCGCCGCTGGCACCAAGGACAACAAGCGCGTTTTGCTGGAGATCCTGGAGTAAGCCGTGTCCGACGCGGCGGATCGTGGAGCGCCGTCTGATCCCGCCGTCGTCGGCCGTATCGTGCGGCCGCACGGCTTGGCGGGCGAGGTGGTGGTGGTGCCCGTGGCTGCGTCGCCGGTCTCCTTCGAGCAGGGAAGCATCTTCTGGTTGGATGGCCGTTGGCTGGCGGTAACGCGTGCGCGGGTCGATCCCAAGGGCCGTTGGGTCATCGCGCTCGAGGGCATCGCCCACCGCGACGCAGCGGAGGAAATGCGGGGGACCGAGTTGGTCCTCGAGGCCGATGAGCTGCCCGAACTGGAGAAGGACCACTACTATATCCACGATTTGGTGGGTTGCCGGGTCGAGGACACCGCGGGTGACGACCTCGGTGAGGTTGTCGCCGTCGTGCCCGGGCCGCAGGACAGGCTCGAGATCGAGCGCCACGGGCACCGCAGCCTGGTGCCTATGGCGAGGGCGTTGTTGAAGGAAGTAGACCTGCAGGCGAAGCTTATCGTCATCGATCCGCCGACGGGGCTCGCCGAGGCTACGGGGTTGAGGAAGAGGATATGAGAGTCGACGTCATCACGATATTTCCCGGGCTGTTTCCCGGGCCGCTGAGCGACGGCATCATGGGCCGGGCCCTTGACCGGGGTCTGCTCGAACTGCGCATCCACGATCTGCGTGACTTCGCCGCCGGTCCGCACCGGCAAGTGGACGATGAGCCTTTCGGCGGCGGTGGCGGCATGGTGTTCAAGCCGGAGCCGTTGTTCGCCGCGGTCGAGGCCGTGCTCGGCGAGCTCGACGATCATGGGGTCGAAGCCGGGCCGGTGGTGTTGCTGTCGCCTCAGGGGGAGCCGCTGCGGCAGGCAAGAGCCGAGAACATGGCGGCGTCGGAACAGGTCACCCTGTTGTGCGGCCGCTACGAAGGGGTCGATGAGCGGGTGCGCCAGCATCTGGTGGACTTCGAGCTGTCGATCGGAGATTATGTGCTCACCGGCGGCGAGCTGCCCGCCATGGTGGTGATCGAAGCGATCACACGCCTGCAGCCCGGTGCCCTCGGCGATGCCGAAGCCGCCGGCCGCGACTCGTTTTCGCAGGGGCTTTTGGATTATCCTCAGTACACCCGACCGGCCGAGTTCCGCGGCTACGCCGCACCGGACGTGTTGCGGTCGGGCAATCATCAAGCAATCGAAGCGTGGCGGCATCAGCAATCGCTGCTGGCGACGGCACGCAAGCGGCCCGATCTGCTGGCCAATCTGACGCTGTCAGAAAAAGATAAGATTTTCTTGGAAAACGAAACCAGGGAGTAAGTATCGTGGACGTCATGAAAATGATCGAGAGCAGGGGGGAGAAGCAGGACCTCCCCGCCTTCAACCCGGGGGACACCATCAAGGTGCACCAGCGGGTGGTCGAGGGAGACAAGCAACGTATTCAGGTGTTCGAGGGCGTCGTGATCTCACGTCGCGGCAGCAGCATGAACGCCAGCTTCACGGTGCGCAAGGTTTCCTACGGCATCGGCGTCGAGCGTATCTTTCCGCTGCACTCACCCAACATCGAGAAGATCGAGGTGACGCGGCTCGGCAAGGTGCGTCGCGCCAAGCTCTACTATCTGCGCAGTCGTCGCGGCAAGGCCGCACGCATCAAGGAGAAGCGACTCCAATAGAGCCCTTCGAGGAGGAACTCAGGTGTTCCGGTTGCCGCCGGATCGCCGGGCTCGACGAGGCGGGTCGCGGTTCGCTCTTCGGTCCCGTGGTTGCCGCCGCCGCTGTTGTCGACCCCTCCCGTGCCACCATGGGGGTCGACGACTCCAAGAAGCTCACGGCGCGCCAACGACGAGCGTGTTACCTGGCACTGGTCGACGATCTGGACGATTGGGCGATCGGCATTGCATCGGCCGCCGAGATCGACCGCATCAACATCCTGCAAGCAACCCGGTTGGCGATGCTGCGGGCGGTGCGAGGGCTGCGCGCTGAGCCCGATCACCTGCTCGTCGATGGGCGCATGGAGTTGGACGTGCCGATCTCGCAAACATCTCTGGTTCACGGCGACGCTCGTTGCCAGTCGATCGCCGCGGCTTCGATACTCGCCAAGGTGGTGAGGGATACGATGGTGGCGGGCTACGCTCGCGCGGTGCGCGGCTACGGGCTGCGTCGCAACATGGGTTACGGGACACTGGAACACCGTCGGGCCCTGGCGGCGCGGGGCCCCAGCGAGTTCCATCGACGTAGCTTTCGCGTGCAGCGAAAGCTGCCGTTCACCGACACGGATATCTAGATGATTACGGACCTGAGACGCGTCGTCGCCGCCGCCGTGCAAGAGGCAGTGGCCGAGGTGACCGGCGAGCACATCGACCTGCCGGCCGTCGAGGACCCACCGCGCCCGGAGTTTGGTGACTTGGCGATTCCCGCGGCCCTGGAGCTCGGCCGCCGGTTGGGCCGCCCACCACGCCAGCTCGCCGAGGAGTTGCTCGCCTGGCTCGAGGCCCACCCCACGCCCAGCGTGAGGGGCTGGCAAATTGCCGGCCCCGGGTACCTGAATGCCTTCTTCGACCGCGGCTGGGTGCTGGATCAAATCCTCGCCGGCCTGGCGGGCGAGGGCCCCGAGGCCGACCCGCCGTCCGCTACCGGAATCACCGTGATCGTCGAGCACACCAGCATCAACCCCAACAAGGCGGCGCACATCGGCCACCTGCGCAACGCTTGTCTGGGCGACACGCTGGCGCGTCTGCTGCGGGACCGGGGCAACCTCGTCGAGGTGCAGAACTACATCGACGATACCGGTGTGCAGGTCGCCGACGTAGTGATGGGCTTTACCGACGTCCGCGGCCTGGACGCGGCCGCGGTGGCGGCGCTGCCCGAGCCTTTCGACTACACCTGCTGGGACCTCTACACCGAGGTGACCAAGCGACTGGAGTCAGACGAAGCTCTGCAGGAGCGGCGCCGCGAGGTCCTGGTGGCGCTGGAGCACCAGGGTGGTGTCGAGGCCGAGGTCGCGGCGGTGGTCTCGGATCGCATCAGTCGCTGCCATATCGCCACTATGGAACGCCTCGGCATTCGCTACGACCTGCTGGTTCGCGAGGGCGACGTGGTGTCGCTCGATCTGTGGGCCGCCGCCCTCGAGCGGCTGAAGGGTAGCGGTCGGGTGTATTTCGCCGAGCACGGCAAGCACGAGGGGTGCTGGATGATGCGCCTGGAGGGCGTCGCCGGCTTCGAGGACCTCGAGGAGCCCGACAAGGTGCTGGTGCGTTCCAACGGCACCGCTACCTATGTTGCCAAGGATATCGCCTACCACATGTGGAAGTATGGCTTGCTCGACGACGTGTTCGCCTACGAGCGCTTCGTCGAGGGGCCGGCAGATCACACCACCTACCGCAGTGCGCGTCCGGGAACGATCGGGGCGGGGCCGGCTCCGGCCGGTTTGGGCGGCGGCCACTCCGGGTTCAACGTCATCGACGTGCGCCAGTCGTACCTGCAGCAGATTGTCGGCGTTGCCCTGGCGGCGTTGAGCGAGAGCTCGCCGTTCGAGGTCAGCCATACGCATTTCGCCTACGAGATGGTGGCGCTGACGCCGAGCACCGCCGCGTCACTCGGCATCCCGGTGCCCGATGATGACAAGGGCAAGGCGTACGTCGAGATGTCGGGACGGCGCGGCTACGGCGTCAAGGCTGATGACCTGCTCAACGTCCTCGAGGAGCGTGCCGCGGCGGAGGTTGCCGAGCGCAACCCGGAGCTCACGGACAAGGAGACCGGCGAGCTGGGGCGCCAGATCGCCGTTGGCGCGCTGCGCTACTTCCTGGTGAAATTCGCCCGCAACACGGTGATCGCCTTCGATCTCGACGACGCCCTGAGCTTCGAGGGCGAAACGGGGCCGTACCTGCAGTACGCGGCGGTGCGGGCGCGCAGCATTTTTCACAAGATCGAACAGCAGTGGGGTCAAGACCGCCGCGCCGTGGTCACCGCAGCGCGCGCGGCACTGGATCCCGCGCAGATGGCTGCCCTGCTCGACGACGAAGCGGCAGCCGAGCTATGGGGCCTGGTACTGCAGCTCATTCGCCTCGAGCGGGTCGCCGAGCGGGCCATCGACAAGCTCGAAGTATCGACGCTCGCCAAGTACGCCTTCGGCCTCGCCCAGGCCTTCAACCACGTCTACCACCGCTATCCTGTTCTGCAGGAAAAAGACGAGGCGCAGCGGTCGCTGCGCATCCTGCTGATCCACGCTTTCGGCGCGCAGTTCGCCGAGGTGCTCGATCTTCTCGGGATTCCGGTGCCGGAGCGCATGTAGCTCGGATGCCCTCGCCAGCCTCCCCTCCGGCGAACGACTCAAGGTGCTCCCGGGGTTCAACGAGCGCGGGTCGATCCGGTGCTGGCACTGCGCTCGGATTAGCCCTGATCGCTTCCACGGTCAAGCAATTGTCCGCTGCAGAAACCGCGTGATAGGCTCGTTTTCCCGCGTTGTTTTGTTGGCGGCGCCGCTTGTGCGGCTGTCCCCGTATCGGGAGCGTTCATGCACCACAGAAATCGCTTCGAGGCGGTAGTTTGGCGTGGCGCCAGTGCGCCACGGATCGTCGCCGTGTTGCTCGCGCTGGGAGCACTCGCCGCCTCGACGCCGGCAAGGGGTCAGGAGGGGCAGTCTCTTCCCTCTGCCACCTCGACCGAGATCATGCCGCTGGCGGATGTGCGGGTCGGCATGCGCGGCGTGGGCTACACGGTGGTGCGGGGAACCGAGCCGGAGGCGTTCGAGTTCGAGATCCTCGGCATCCTGGAGAACACCTTTCCGAAGCAATCGCTGATCATCGCCAGGTTGTCAGGGCTGGGCCTCGAAGAGGTCGGCATCGCCGGGGGCATGAGCGGTAGCCCGGTGTATGTCGACGGCAAGCTGGTCGGGGCGGTTTCGTATCGTTTGGGGTCGTTTTCCACCGAACCGGTGGCCGGCATCACCCCCATCGAGAACATGTTGCAGATCCGCGACGCCGAAGCGACGCGTGCCTCGGTGGCGGCGGCGGCGCCGTTGGCGTCCGATCTGCTGGCCGCGGCTGCGAACCTGCTGGGCGGCCGTCCTGCCGACCTGGCGCCGCTGCATCCGGCGTCGGCTGCCGCGGGTATTGCTCCCATCGCCACTCCGGTGACCATCGGCGGCGTTGACCCGGAGCTGGTGCGACGCATCAGCCCATTGTTCGCGGCCATGGGCTGGCAGCCCTCGCTCGGCGGCACCTCGCAGAACCAGGCCCTCGGCGGGCCGCTGGTGCCCGGCAGCGCGGTGGCGGTGCAGCTCATGCGCGGCGACGTCACCTTCACCGCGTTCGGCACGGTGACCTGGGTCGATGGCGATAAAGTATTGGCCTTCGGACATCCGTTCCTGCAGGGGGGGAACGTTGATTTCCCCATGGCGGCTGCCGAAGTGCTGATGGTGTTGCCCAGTTTGGCTGACTCGCAGAAGCTCACCGCCGGCGGCTCCGAGGTGCTCGGTACGATTCGTCAGGATCGGCAGGCGGGGATCCTCGGCGTGGTCGGGGCCGCACCGCCCATGGTGCCGGTGAGCCTCTCGGTGGCCGGAAACGGGGTCGACGAAGAGTTCAACTTCGAGATGGTGGCCGACAAGTCGTTGTCGCCGACGTTCCTCTTCATCGGCCTGGCCAACGCCTTGCAGAGCGTGGGGAGGACATCCGGCGACAGCGCCCTCGAGGTCAGCGGGGAGTTCAACCTGGCGGGAGACTACGAGCCGGTGATCATCGATAACCGCTTTTCTTCACCGGCGCAGGCGTTCTTCGCCGTAGCGCAGACGATTTCGTCGATCTACCGGCTGCTCTACGACAATCCTTTCCATCCGGTGGAGGTGCGATCGGTTCACCTCGATATCACCTTGCGCGGCGATCTTCGCGTCGCGGAGATCACCCGAGTTTGGGCCGATCGCGTCGAGCTGCGGCCGGGCGAGAGCCTGGAGTTGTCGGTATGGTTGAAGCCCTACCGGCAGCCGGAGGTGCAAATCGACATCGAGCTGCAGGTCCCCGACGACTTGGCGCCGGGGCCGATCTCGCTTCTTGTCGGCGGCGCCGGCGTCGTGGCAGGGGAGGAATCGAGCTTCGCACGGGGCGATCTGGAGCCCCAGAGCGTCGAGCACATCATCCGCCTGCTCAATCGCACCCGCCCCAGCGATCGTATCTACTACCAGCTTTCGCGCACCGACGAGGGAGCGTTCTACGGCGGGCAGCGGATGCCGTCGCTGCCGCCATCCGTGCTCGACATACTGAACAACAGCCAGACCAGCGGGGAGGCCATACAGCTCAGCAAGACGGTACTGTACGAGTCCTCCGAGGCGGTCGAGTACGTGGTTTCGGGAGAGCACCGGATCGAGTTGAACGTGCGGCGTCGCTAGCCGCCGCACTCTGCTAGAGGTCTCGCTTGATGAAGATGATGTCGTTGCAACGCCTGATGATCATCACTGTGCTTGCCATGGTGCTGCTCGGCGGTCCGTCGGCCCCTGGTTGGGGGCTGCGTCCGGCCGCCGAGGCGGCGAGCGGCCCGACGAGCCCGACGAGCCCGACGACCGGCCCGACGACCGGCCCGACGACTTGGGTGCAGTCGAGTTATGAGGACTTCGGCGCCGGCGATCTGGTGTCGGTGTCGCTCGACCACGAGGGGCAGATCCGCCTGGCGCCTGAACTAGTGCTGCTGGGCAGCGCCCAGGAAGCCTACGTGTGGGCGGTGGACGAGGCTCCCGACGGTAGCGTGTTCGCTGCGGCCGGCACGGACGGGCGAATCTATAGATTCGCGGCCGCAGACACGAGCCAGGAGCCCAGCGTCTTTTTCGACGTAGAGGGCGCCGTGCACGCCATGGTATTGGGTCCCGACGGGTATCTCTACGCCGCCGCTTCCCCGGGCGGCAACATCTGGCGACTTCCGCTGTCGGGCGGTGCTGAGGTCGCCGCCCCCTGGTTCTCGACCGAGTCGCCCTACGTCTGGTCGCTGGTCTTCGGCACCGACGGAAGCCTTTACGTGGGGACCGGCGATGGCGGCGTGATCCATCGCGTCACGCCCGATGGAACCGGCGAGGTTCTCTACGATAGCAACGAGACCCACATCACCGCCTTGTCCATCGATAAGGACGGCAACCTGTTGGCGGGGAGCTCGGACAACGGGCACCTGTACCGCATTTCGCCCGACGGTGACGTGTTCGTGCTCTTCGATGCGCCCATGAAGCAGATTACCGGCATTGTGCCGACGACGACCGGGATCTTCTTTGCGGCGCTCGAGCAGGGTGCCGGCAGCGAAGACTCCGAATCAGGGGGCGAGGCAGGGGCGCCGGGTGCTGCGAGTGCCGCGGGTGCCGCGGGTGCCGCGATCCCGGGCAGCAGCTCGGATGCCTCACGGGGGGCGGTCTACCTGCTCCACGACGACGGCCTCGTCGAGCAACTTTGGGGTAGCGGAGCGCACTCGCCCCACGCTTTGGCAGCCGCCGGCTCAGGCGCGGGCGTCGTTGTGGGCACCGGGGGTGACGGTCGCCTCTTCCACGTCGACATCGGTCCGGCGACCAGGGTGCTCGGTGACGTGGACGCCGCGCAGATTACCGCCCTACGGAGGCGCGGCGACGACGTTATTGTCGGTACCAGCAATCTCGGCCGCGTGTATCGCCTGCGCGACACCTACAGGAATGTGGGCGAGTACGTTTCCCAGGTAAAAGACACCGCGACCACCTCGCGGTGGGGCCGGTTGCGCTGGCGTGGCGAGTTTCCAGCGGGGACGTCGGTGCGGATGTTCACACGCTCGGGTAACACCGCCGACGCCGATGAGACCTGGAGCGATTGGAGTGAGCCCTACAGCGATCCCACCGGCAGTTCCATCGCCAGCCCGGCGGCGCGATTCATCCAGTGGAAGGCGGAGCTCGCTGCCGACGACGTGGCGGACACTCCGGTGCTCCAGTGGGTAGAGTTGGTCTACGTGCAACGCAACTTGCGCCCCGAGATCGACGAGTTCACGGTGCACCCCGCGGGGGTGATTTATCGGCGCAACACCAGCCTCGAGGACGCCCTGCCCATCGGACGGCTGCCGTCGTCCGTGCGCCAGGCGTTGGCTCGGCAGCAGGGCCGCAATGGCGGGTCGGCGGCCGGTGGCTCGACGTTCCTCGGCCAAGCGTACTATCTTCCCGGCTCGCAGACCTTTACCTGGGATGTGTCGGACGCCAACGGCGACCAGATGTCCTATACGCTCCTGTACCGGGGCGAGTCTGAAACCGAATGGAAGCCGGTGGCCAGCGGGCTATCGGAGACCCGCTTCCTGTGGGACACGACCACGGTGCCCGACGGTTTGTACCGAGTGCGCCTGGTGGCCAGCGACTTGCCGTCCAATCCGAGCGGCGAGGAGCTCGAAGGGGCCCGCAGCA
>SMVB01235839.1_pt1 | contig 10879 bp, 11 predicted proteins | sample 2456461 | NCBI WGS metagenome assembly SMVB01 (sample SAMN11095934, study PRJNA526329) | marine sediment metagenome | biome: Marine sediment; feature: Surficial sediment; material: Deep marine sediment; isolation source: Hadal surficial sediment | place: Pacific Ocean | collected 2014-05 | depth...
GATTAAATTAGCGGGTCGTGACAAGGTAATAAATGGAGGGAAGAACCCATGTCGATGAACATCAAGCCGGTTCCGACGCTGGACGACGAGGTTAATGAAATCCGCCTGGCGACCGCCGAGATCGTCAATCAGGACATTCTGCCGGTGGAGAAGAAGCTCTGGGGATGGGTCTCCGACAGTGCCGACGCGTCGAAAGAGGTGCTCGAGGAAGCCAAGGAACTGCGTCATCAGGTCCAGGACAAGGTAAAGCGAGAGAAGCTCTGGGCTCCGCATCTGCCTCAAGAATTCGGTGGCATGGGTTTGTCCTTCCTACAGCATGCCTACATGAACGAGGTGTTGGCCTACAGTCCCGGGGCGGCATCGTTGTTTGGCGTGGTCGCGCCGAATTCGGGCAACCAGAAGATTCTGGTCAAGTATGGGACTCCGGAACAGCACGAAAAGTGGTTGAAGCCGCTGACCGAAGCGAAGATGCAGTCCGCTTTCTCGATGACCGAACCCGATAATGCCGGTTCGGATCCGCGTTCGCTGATGACTCGTGCGGTGCTCGATGGTGACGAGTGGGTCATCAACGGTCACAAATGGTTCACTTCCAACGGACATGCCGCCGATTTTTACATCGTAATGTGTCGCACCGCCGATCCGGATGCTCCCGGAGACGCCAACGACAAAATGACTCAGATCATCGTGCCGCGGAAAACACCGGGTGTGAATATCGTGCGCGGTGTACCTGTGTGGGGCAAGGCGTCGAGCCACTGTGAAATCAAATACGAAAATGTCCGGGTGCCGAAGGAAAACCAACTCGGGCGCACGGGTACGGGTCACCAGGCGGCGCAAGATCGGCTGGGTGCCGGGCGGGTCTTCCACTGCATGAACTCGGTCGGGTCCATGTGGCGAGCCTTCGATCTCATGATCGAACGGCTGATGAGCCGTGTGGTGCACGGTGGCGAGAAGCTCGAAGAAAAACAGTTCATGCAGGGGTTCATCGCCGACAGTTACATGGACATCCAGAGCGCCCGGCTGATGACCATCAACTGTGCTGAAAAGATGGAAAGCGGTGCGGATCCCCGCATCGATATCTCTTCGATCAAGGTCTTCGTGCCTCAGGCGTACCACCGGGTCGTGGATCGTGCCATTCAGGTGTGGGGTGCAGCGGGAGTGTCCGGTGACCTGCCGCTGGCAGGAATGTATCAGGGCGCGCGAACCTTGAGAATCGCCGATGGACCGGATGAGGTGCATAAAATTCTCATCGCCAAGATGGTCCTGCGGCGTTATCACGGTGGCGAGTCCTGGGATTTCGGCAACTGACAAGTCGAAGCCGCCTGAGCGATCGGAGCGTTTTCAAACCGCGATCGCGGAAAAATGCGTCTGTTCGTACGCCATGAATAGTCCGGGCTTACCGCTTGGTGGACTATGCGTGGTTGAGCTGGGTGACAGCGCCTTAACCGGATTATGCGCAATGATGCTCGCCGACTTCGGCGCGGAGGTCATCTGGCTGGATCCAGGCGAGGGGGATGGCGCCTACCAGGTGTGGCAACGGGGGAAACAGCGTCTCAAGGTCGATCTTGAAGCCGAAAGCACGCAGATTCGTGAGCTGATCGTTGCCAGCGCGGATGTGTTCATCGCAGCAGGGACCCGTGCCGAGTTGCAGGAGTTGGGGTTGGACTACGCAACGCTCGAGACGTTGCGACCGAACCTGATCATGGCTCAACTCAGTGGTTTCGGAAACGACAATCCTTATTCAACCCTACCGGCGATGGAAGGTTTGGCTGCCGCAAAGTTCGGACGCATGATGAGCTTCGAAGGCGTCGCGTCGCGTGCGGGACCTGTTTTTCCGGCCCTGCAAGTCGCCACACATGCAACCGCGCAAGCTGCCTGTGCGGGTGTACTTGCCGCGATCGCAGCCGGTGGTGCCTCGAATCAGGGACGTTATCTTGAGACGAACCTGTTGCGCGGCCTGTTGCCGTTCGAGATGCATTTCCTGTTGGCTAGTCAACGCCGGGAGAGCGACGTAGGGCGACCGCGGCCGGACCCTCATAAGTTCATGCCGAGCATCAACTATCAACCCGTACAGACCCGTGATGGGCAATGGCTGCAACTCGGCAACCTGCTGCCTCATTTGTTGCAGAATTTTCTCGATGTCGCCGGGCTGCAGGAAATTTCCGATGACCCTGACTTCGGCCAACTACCCTGGTCAGAAGCCGTTGTTGAACGTTTCCGACGATTGTTGTTCGAGCGGATGCAGAGCGAAGATCTTGATACCTGGATGGATCGTTTTATCGACCACGGCGGAGTCGTGGCACATCCTTACCAGTCGGCCCAGGTGGCGATGACAGATGCCGACATCGTCGCCAACGGCCACGTTGTGACGGTGGACGATGTGGACCAACTGGGGCTGGTTGCCCGGCTCACCCGGACACCGGGTCAGGTTGGTGGCAAACCGAAAAACGTCCGGTGGGCAGAGCTTCGAGAAAACCAGCTCCCAGCCGGGAGGCAAGGCGGAACGGTGGCGGCAACGTTGCCGTTAATCGGTGTCACCGTGCTCGAATGCGCCACCATTATCGCAGCCCCAATGGCTGCAGGGATGCTCGCCGATATGGGTGCTCGAGTGATCAAGGTCGAACCGTTGACTGGGGATCCGTTTCGTCACATGGGGGCCGGCTTCGGTGCCGCTCGAGTCAATACCGGTAAGGAGAGCATCTGCCTGGATCTGAAACAAGCGCAGGCGCGGGATATTCTCGCGCGGCTGGCCGCCAGCGCAGACATTCTCATTCACAACTACCGTCCCGGCGTGCCGGAACGGCTCGGTCTCGATTACCCGACCCTGTCAGCTCGTAATCCCCAATTGGTTTACCTGTCGGCAAACGGCTACGGTCCGTCAGGTCCGGGAGCAAAACGTCCTTCGACTCATCCGATTCCCGGCGCCGCTCTCGGGGGCGTGCTCCATCAATTTGGTGGCAGCTTGAGCCCCGCGCGCTTGAAGATGGATGAATTACGCGACTACACTCGCCGACTGTTTCGGGCCAACGAAGTCAATCCCGATCCGAATACTTCCATGGTGGTCGCAACCGGTGCGATGTTGGGATTGGTGGCGGCCAGACGTTGCGGGGTAGGGCAGGAAATTTTCGTCGACATGTTCGGGGCGAACGCCTACGCAAACTTTGATGATTTTTTGCGTTATGACGGTAAACGGCCGCGTCGGGAGCTTGATTCGGAACTGTTCGGGGTATGTTGCTGGCAGCGGCTCTATCGGTGTCGCGAGGGATGGATTTTTCTGGGGATCAGCTCGGATAGGGATTGGCAGCGATTTGTCGCGGCGGTGGCACCAGAACTCGTAGCCGCGTTTCCGGATCTTGCTGCCTGTGGGGATGCGGAAACTTCGCTTGCCAGCCAGCTTGAAACCCTCTTTCTTACTCACACAGCTATTGCGTGGGAGTCGAAATTGCTGGCGGTAGACGTCGGATGTTTGCGCGCGGATGCCGGAACGCCTGGCGAGCTGTTGTTGGATGAGCCTTTCTTTCGCGAGCAGGGTCTGGTGATTGAGGCCGATCATCCACTGTGGGGTCGTTATCTACGACACGGTTCGTTGCTCGCATGGAACGATGTGCCGGATCATCTTCCAGGCGCGGGAACGGCCGGTGACAGTACCGATGCGCTGCTGGGGTCGATCGGTTACTCCGCCCGGGAAGTAGCAGACATGAAAGAACGCGGCGTCGCGGCTTGATGTAGATGCCTCGTCTGACCACCAGAGAGAGCCGTAAATTCCTGCAGGAGCGTGGTGTACTCATGAGGGTGTCCGTGGTTCGCGAGGATGGCAGTCCGCTGGTAACGCCCATCTGGTTTCTGTTCGAAGACGAGGCTGTCTACTTTACCCCGCGTGCACGATCGGAGTGGTTTCGGTGCCTGAAAAGAGATCCGCGAGTGGCGTTGTGTATCGATGAACAGCCGCTGCCTTATCGCAAGGTGATTGTGGAAGGGGTTGCAGAACTCGTCTTCGATGTAGGTTTCGATGACGAGTGGCGCGACCTGTATCGGCGCATCGCTCGCCGTTACATTTCGCAATCAGAGGTAGAAGCTTATATTCAGAACACCATCGATCAACCACGGGGCCTGTATCGGGTCCCCCTGGCTGCGGCTCACCTCAAAACGTGGCGGATGCCGATAGAAGGTGAGGCGGCGGAAGGAATCTGGCACCATCGGTATTATGTACCGGGCAAACAACTATAAAGAATAGGAATCGCAATCATGCAATGTCCCAAATGTTCGGGAACGCTCGAATCGAAAACCTACGGACGTAAAATCACCATACATCGCTGCTCGGAATGTGCGGGTCTGTGGTGTAAGCCGGAAATTCTGTTGTTGATGAAAAAGGAGTGGATGAGCGAAGCGGTGCTCGATTCCGGAGATCCTCGCGTCGGCCAGGAATACAACAAGGTTGATGAGATCAATTGCCCTGAATGTGGGGTGCGCATGGACAAGGAGTCTGATGAGAGGCAGACCCACATCTGGTATGAGACCTGCCCGGAAGGCCACGGCATGTTCTTCGACGCGGGTGAGTTCACCGACCTCAAGTACGATACCTTCATGGATCGCCTGCGCGATATCGTTCGTGGCAGACGCCCGGACGAATAGCAGCAGGGTCACAGGCCACCATGCGCTCGACTCCGTGGGTTGTCGCCCTTGTGGGTGTTATCTGGTGTTCGGCCTACGCTGATGCGGCACGCGCCGAAGTGACTGCCGTTTCCGAGCACGGGTTCGTCTCCGAGCACGAACTCGACATCGCTGCCGATCCTGAACGGGTTTATCAGGCACTCACCGGCGGCATTCATCTATGGTGGGATGCGGCACATTCATACTCCGGGAAGGCTGAGAATTTTTATCTGGAAGCGCGTGCCCAGGGCTGCTTCTGTGAAAAGCTCTCGAGCGGCGGCAGCGTTCGACATATGCAGGTCGTGTTTGCCGATCTAGCCCGGATATTGCACGAGGACTGCGGAGGCGCCTCGCTCACATTTCGAACATATTCGAAATATGGAAAATTTCTAATAATTTCCAAATATTAAACATCATATGCGCCGTACTCGTGCAATATCCGGGCTAGGCAAACAGCTGCGATTATCCGGCGGATTAGGTCCTCTCCAGACGATGGGTGTGGCCGGGGGCATGAGTTTTGTGTTGGTGGCCCAGCCACCGGGAACGCGGCTCGAGTACCGCTACGAAGTAGGTGGATTCACCGCAGGCGGGTTGGCCGCGCTCGCCGGTCCGGTTGATCGGGTGCAGTTGGGTCAACTGAACCGACTCAAGGCTTATGTCGAAGGATTGCCTTGAGCCGAAGTTTTCCTCATTAAAACAACGTCGAGAAATTCCGTCTTTCGTTGCTGGTGCGTGTCTCTCTGATGCAGCGGGCTAACGCCGGAATACCTTCTCCGATCTGAATCTCATTCAGATGTCCAAATGCCAGACGCAGATAAGGTACGTTTTTTGCCTCGAAGTGAAAGCTGATTCCCGGCAAGTACCTGACGCCACGTGATTCTGCAAGTTCGTAAAGTTTCTTCCGGTCAACGTCATCGGGAATGCGCACCCAGATAAAAAGACCACCGACAGGCTTCGACCATACGCAGATATCGTCCAGTTCTTCGCCCAGTTTCTCGAGGGTCAGATCGCGTTTTATCTTGAGTGCGGCGTTGGTGTGCTGGGCGTGATGCCAGATCCCGTCTTCATAAAACTCAGCAACGATAGCAGCTGCCAAGGTATTGCTGCCGGCATCGTGTCGGCTTGCGAGTATCCGTTCCAACATGGGTGGACGCGCGAGCAGGTAGCCAAGGCGCACTCCCGGGCCCAGTATTTTTGATAGAGAACACAGATAAATCTGGTTGGGATCGTCGCTCAATGCGTACAGGGCAGGTTCCACCGGTCCTTCGTAGTGTACGTCGGCATAACAGTTGTCCTCGATGACCGGTATTTCGTAACGGGCTGCAAGCTCGATCAAAGCCAGTCGATTCGCTTTCGGCATCACAAATCCGGACGGGTTCTGATAGGTGCTGATCGCATAAATGAACTTGGGTCTTCGTTTCTCTCGTTCGAGGGTAACCAACTTCTCTTCGAGTGCATCTAGGCGCATGCCATTTTCGTCGAGGGGGATGCCGTGGATATCGAGTTTCAAGCTTCGATAGGCTGACAATGTGCCAGGGTAGGAATACTCCTCCAGAATCACGGTGTCTCCGGGCGCTTCCTGCAGGGCTTGCGCCGTCAGCGTTACCGCCTGCATGGAACCGTTGGTCAGCACGATGTGTTCGGGATCGACGGGTATTCCTTCCCGGTCGGATTCCCGGCGGGCCATGGACTGACGCATTCCGAGGTGGCCTAGACCTCCCGGGTAGTCCGCTAATTGGTCGGCCAGTTTGTCTATTGCCTTTTCCGCCGCTTTTTTCAGCGCTTGTGTCGGAAAGGTATAGGGATCGGCGCGACCACTACCAAAGTCATAAAGTATTTCAGCCATCCAGGGAACCTCTGATCAATTCTCGATTGCTCAGCACGCGCTCTCTTAGTTATGAGGAGGGGCTTTTTGGCACGGGGGCCAATCTGTGATTGGCCAAAGCACAATCGCACATTGCGCCTCGCGCCTTCGCAGGTAATATCGAGCATATTGTCAAGGAGTGCAACGAGGTCCAAAAAGCCCGTACGACGCGCCCTGCTCAGAGCTTCTCGCGTCTGTCATTGCAGCGTGGCAGCCCTTGGTAATATGCTCGATATTACCTGCGGATCTACGCGCCAATCGAAGATTGACCCCCTTGCACTGACAAACGCGAGAACCTCTGAGCAAACGATAATTGATCAGAGGTTCCCTAGTGCAGCCATTGAGCAATGAGTTATCGTATCACGGACAATGGGAGGTCAAGGATGTCGGGACTACCGAGAAGTCTCAAATGACGAAGTTACGCATGGGTATGGTGGGGGGCGGCGAAGGAGCATTCATCGGCCCGGTGCACCGCATAGCCGCAGAGCTTGACGGCGAAATAGAGTTGGTCTGTGGAGCATTCGCCAGCGAACCTAAGCGGTCGGTGCGCAGTGGTAGAGAGCTGTACGGGTTGCCCGAAGAACGATGTTATCCGGATTTTCGGGAGATGTTTGCTGTGGAGGCGGACCGTTCGCCCGACAAGCAGATGCAGTTTGTGGTGATTACCACACCCAATCACGTTCACTACCCGGTGGCTAAGGCGGCTTTGGAAGCAGGTTTTCATGTAGTTTGTGATAAGCCGGTAACGCATAGTCTTGAGGAAGCCGAACACCTTGCTGAACTCGTGAGTGCGAGTGGGTTGCTGTTTGGGCTGACCCATAACTACACCGGTTATCCGATGGTCAAGGAAGCTCGCAACCTCGTGCGTAGCGGTGTGTTCGGTCCGGTGCGGCGAGTAGTTTGTGAGTATCTGCAGGGTTGGCTTGCCGAAGACATAGACAGCAAGCAAGCGGATTGGCGCACCGATCCAGCGAGAGCCGGTGTTGCGGGATGTTTTGGCGACATCGGCAGCCACGGAGAAAACTTGTTGGAGTACGTGACGAACTTGAGAATCACGGAACTTTGCGCGGATCTAACGACATTTGTTCCCGGTCGGCAGCTCGACGATGACGGCAATGTGTTATTGCGATTCGCCACCGGTGCCAAGGGGGTGCTGTTCGCAAGCCAGATCGCCGTGGGTGAAGAGAACGGGTTGAAACTGCGAGTTTACGGCGAACGTGGCGGGCTCGAATGGTCCCAGACCGAGCCGAATTCGCTCATCGTTCGATGGCCCGACCGTCCGTTTGAGGTCCGTCGTACCGGCGGACCTGGATTGAGCGCGGCTGCGTTGAATGCGACCCGACTTCCGGCGGGCCATCCCGAGGGTTACCTCGAGGCATTCGCTGTGTTGTACCGGAATTTTGCCAGCGCCCTGCGCGCAACGTTGAGCGGCGCGGATCCCAACCCTGAGATGTTGGACTTCCCCACGATCGACGACGGCGTACGCGGTATGCGTTTCATTTCGGCGGTGGTTGCGAGTTCACAGCGAGGTGGACAGTGGCTGACCGTATGACCGAACACCTGGAAAGGCCAGACCTATGAAAACTTTACAAGGCCCCGCCATTTTTCTCGCCCAGTTCATGGCCGATGAGAAACCGTTCAACTCGATCGTTGCGATGGCTCAATGGGTCGCCGACCTCGGCTTCGTCGGCATGCAGGTGCCCATCGGCAATACTGCTTTTATCGATGTCGCGCAAGCGGCTGAGAGTAAAACCTATTGTGATGAGCTGAAGGGACGGGTTGCCGAGTGCGGGGTGGTCATCACCGAGTTGTCTACCCATCTCGAAGGACAGCTGGTGGCAGTGCATCCGACGTACGATGAGTTGTTTGACGGCTTCGCGCCCATCGAAGTCAGAGGCAAACCCGCCGCGCGAACCGAGTGGGCGGTGCAACAGGTCAAGCTTGCCGCTAAAGCCAGCGCTAATCTGGGTTTGCGTGCGCAGGCCATGTTTTCCGGGGCGCTGCTCTGGCCGATGATGTACCCATGGCCGCAACGGCCGGCGGGGTTGGTGGAGATGGGTTTCACGGAGCTGGCCAAACGCTGGCGGCCGATCCTCGATATTTTTGAGGACGTTGGCGTGGATTGCTGTTTTGAGCTGCACCCGGGAGAGGATCTTCATGATGGCATCACCTTCGAACGTTTTCTGGATGCGGTAGATGGCCATTCCCGGGCGAACATACTCTACGATCCAAGTCACTATGTGCTTCAGCAGCTGGACTACCTGGCTTTTCTCGATATCTATCACGAACGTGTCAAAATGTTCCATGTCAAGGACGCGGAATTCAATCCGAATGGTAAATCCGGCGTCTATGGCGGCTACCAGGACTGGTTGGATCGACCCGGCAGATTTCGCTCGTTAGGCGATGGACAGATCGACTTCCGGGCAATTTTTTCGAAGCTTGCTGGATATGGCTACGATGGCTGGGCGGTGCTGGAGTGGGAGTGCTGCTTGAAACACCAGGAGGATGGTGCGCGAGAAGGGGCGCAGTTCATCAAGGAGCACATTATTCGGGTGACTGACAAAGCATTCGATGATTTTGCAGCGAGCGGATCCGATGAGGCCGCAAACAAGCGAACGCTGGGCCTGGCTTAAGCTTGTTAGGGAGAAAGTCATGAACCACGAAGAGATACTTGCGCGCGAACCGAAGCTCCTGAAGCAGGAAGATCGCAACTGTTACTTCGAACGGGGTTACCTGGGGGTACCTGGCCTGGTTAGCCGCGATTGGTTAGATCGATTGAATCAGGTGACAGACGAATTTGTCCTGGGGAGCCGGAAGGCGAACGGTAAGGATGCTCGGTTTGATCTGGAACCCAACCACTCATCGTCCATACCGCGAATTCGCCGTCTCAACGCGCCGGTGGAATTTCACGATCTGTATTGGGAATTTGCGAGCCTTGGACCGTTTGCGGATATCGCCGAGGATCTGCTAGGTCCTGATTTCAAGTTTCATCATTCGAAGCTCAATTTCAAATGGGCGGACGGCGGCGAGGAAGTAAAGTGGCATCAAGACATCCAGTTCTGGCCACACACAAACTACGATGTACTCACTTTGGGGGTATATCTCTCAGACGTAACGGACGCCATGGCGCCCATGGGAGTATTGTCAGCAAGTCATGAGGGGCCGCTTTTTGATCTCTACAGCGAAGCGGGCCAGTGGACGGGTAATATCCGTGAGGTAGATATTCCGCGGCTGGACCTCGGAAGCGTTCGCTATATCTCTGGTCCTGCCGGTACTGTGACGGCTCACAACTGTCGCTCTGTGCACGGCTCAGCACCTAACACGAGTGGTCATTCAAGGCCGTTGCTACTGTGCGCGTACTCTGCAGCAGATGCTTTTCCGATAACGAACCTGACGGCTGGCGCGAATCACAGCGAAGAAACGATTCGAGGTAAACCTGCGCGCTGGGCTCGGTTCGATCCGCGGCCTTGTTTAATGCCGCCAGACTGGTCCAAGCAAGGTGGCGTGAAATCGATCTTCGCTCACCAGCAACGAGAGAACTGATATACCTGCACAGTGATATTCCGTTGGTATCGAACCAGAGAGCGAAGAGCAGGCTGTGGAGCCATTTCAAATCTTCGACAATCTCTACTACGTCGGCATCGATTGGGTATCTGCCTGCGTACTCGAAACCACAGACGGATTGATCCTCATCGACTCGCTCTACGGCAAATGGATCAACCCGATGCTCGCCAACATCGCCAAGCTGGGACTGGACCCCGCCGACATCAAATACGTGCTGGTGACACACGGCCACTTCGACCATCACGGGGGAGCTAAACGCGATCCAGCAACGCTACGGCACAAAGGTGGTGATGACCCAGGAGGATTGGGAACTGGCTGAAGCCCCCTGTTCGCAGCCGCGGTGCCCAAACGCGACATTGTGGCCCGGGACGGCGACACCATCACGCTGGGCGACACCACAGTCACGCTTTACAAAACCCCCGGGCATTCTCCCGGCGTGCTGACCATGGCCTACCCGGTCAAAGATGGCGCAGACGTTCACAACGCCATCACGTTGGGTGGCGTGGGTCTGAACTTCTCCGGCGTGGAGAGAACTCGGCAAGCTATGCGCGTCTACAGAGTATCGCCGACGGCGTCAGCGTCAGTCTGCCCAACCATGCGGAGATGGGCCGGGTGTTCGAGTTGCGCGATGAGTTGGCAGATCGGCAACCGGGTGAGCCGCATCCATTCGTCAATGCGGATGCGTATCGCGCCGCCCTCGCCCGCTTCGCCGAAAACGCCCAGGCGAAGCTCGTAGCCGAGAAGGCCGGCACTGCTGTCGATTGGCTGACCGAGCTGACTAAAGCGGTCGGCGCTGCGCTGGAC
>SMVB01328278.1_pt1 | contig 10878 bp, 8 predicted proteins | sample 2456461 | NCBI WGS metagenome assembly SMVB01 (sample SAMN11095934, study PRJNA526329) | marine sediment metagenome | biome: Marine sediment; feature: Surficial sediment; material: Deep marine sediment; isolation source: Hadal surficial sediment | place: Pacific Ocean | collected 2014-05 | depth 0-1...
GATCCACTTTTAGCGATTCGATCGTCAGAAGGGAACTTCACTGCTCGAGGGAGGCGGGGAACTCGAGTCTGTGTCGTTTCCCGAACCGGCTTGGTCGCCGCCCACCGCTCCACCCGGCTCGCCGCTCGTTTCGACTGGGCCCGCACCGCCGCCTTCGCCGCGTGGGCCTCCGAGGAACTGAACCGTCGCCGCATTGATTTCAGTGGTCTGACGCTTCACGCCTTCTTTGTCCTCCCATTCGCGCGTCTGCAACTTGCCCTCGATGTAGACCGAGCGTCCCTTGGACAGGTACTGGGCGCATAGTTCGGCCGTTTTGGCCCAGGCCACAATGCGATGCCATTCGGTCTTTTCTACGCGCTCGCCGTTTTTGTCGGTCCAATTTTCGTTCGTGGCCAGCGTGAAGTTGACGAACGCCTGACCGCTTTGGGTGTAGCGAAGCTCTGGGTCTTTTCCGAGATTGCCAATTAGAATGACCTTGTTGACACCTGCCATGATGCTCTCCGTCGGGACGTGCTGGGGAATATGATGAGAGCATGATTCCGCCCGAAACCAGCCAAGTCAAGAGTTTCGGATCGACCCGGCGCGAACCTTCCTCGGGCCGCGCGCAAGAGAATCCGGCGTGAACCGCGGTCCGCTGTTTTGCCTCAAACGGCGAGACCAACCGACATGGAGCCGCTGCTTCAAATTCACTCCGCGCGAGTTGGCAGGTGGAGGGCGATCCTCCGGGGACGAAGGATCGGTGCCAGGTGCGAATCCAACGAATCCGGGTGCCACCCAACCGGATCCGGTTGGGTGGCACCCGGATTCGCACCTGGGGCACCCGGATTCGCGGACTCTGATTCTCGCCCTCAATTTCGCAAGGCGATGGCGTTCTCATCCCTGCCCGATTACCCTCTTGTTTGAGTTTTCCTTTCCGGGGGGTGAGGGAGCGATGGGCCTTCGAACCACAGGCCGATACCCGAGCACGACGACAGCATCAGCCGACCCTAAGCGCAATGCAGATTGCGCGGGTCCGCCTGTGGTCGGGTTCGCTCTGCGCTCCCGGAGAGCGACAAAACCGACAAAACTCGTTGGTTCGAAGACAAAACCCAAGCTCGATCTCGCTGCGCACGAGGCGGGCGACGACTCGCGCTGGATCCGGGTGAAGCGCCATGGCTAGGGCGCGCAGAAAATCGCGGCGCGGGACCGGAGCGAGCACCTTTGCCGCGCGGGTTACCAGCGAGGCGACGGGGCTTTTACTGGTCGGCTTCAGTCTGATCGCCGCCATTTCACTCGCAACCTATTCGTCCGCCGATCCCATGTTCGAACTCGGCAGCGTGCACAATCGCATTGGACCCGTCGGGGCCACGCTGGCCGGGTCGTTGATCGGTCTGCTGGGCTTCGGCGCGGGGATTGTCGTGGCGACCACTGCCTGGCTGGGCGGCCGGCTCCTGTTGGGGCACGGGATCCCAGAACCGCGATCGCGGTTCTGGCCGAGCGGGATCCTGCTGTTGCTCGGCGTGACGACGCTTCCGTTGGTCCTCCACCACTTGGCACCCGGGAAACTCGGAGCCCCGCTGGGCGGCCGGCTCGGCGGCTTTCTGGTGTCCGGCGAAGAACTCTTGCTGGGGCAATGGGGTGCGCTGCTGATCAGCTCATTGATCCTGGTGCTCGGCGCAATCGGCTTGTTCGGCATCTCCGCAGGCCGGGCCCTGGCGGCCACCGCCGCTGGATCCGCGTTCGCGGGGCGCTATGCCGCCGACGCGTTGGTGACCACGGCTGCGGGGGCTAGACGCGTGCTCGCACAGGTCGCCGCGGGCCTGGCCGGGTTTGCGGGTTCGCTCGGAAGTCGAATCAGCGGTCTGAGTTTGCGCACAGCGTCGCGCAATCGGCGCCGGGTTGAGGCGAAGGCGAGCGACCAGCAGTGGACCGCGGGCGAGGGGTCCGACGACGAGAGCGATCACGAGCTTGCGGAGGGAGAGGAAGGCGAGTGGGAGTACGAGGACGAAGAGGGTGAGGAGGGCGAAGAGGGTGAAGAAGGCGAATGGGAGGAGGGCGAAGACGAAGACAGTCCGTCCGGCAGGCGCAAGACGCTCGACCCCCCCCTCATCGTCGATCACGACCGCGAACGGAAGGTAAACAAGAAGCCGAGCCAGGAAGCCTTCGAATTCAACGAAGACGGCCCCCAGGGCCCGTATCGCCATCCGGATATCGCGATCTTTCATCGACCGACCAAGATCGAATTGCAGTTCGACCGCGACAGCCTGCTCATGAACTCGCGGATCCTCGAGAAGAAGCTGAAGGATTTTGGCGTCGAGGGCAGGGTGGTCCGCGTGCATCCAGGCCCCGTCATCACGATGTACGAGTACGAACCCGGGCCCGGGGTCAAGGTCAACCGGATCGTCAATTTGACCGACGATCTCGCGATGGCGTTGCGGGCCATTTCGATTCGCATCATTGCACCGCTGCCGGGCAAGTCCGTGGTGGGAATCGAAATCCCCAACGTCGAACGCGAAACCGTTTATCTCCACTTGCTGCTCGAGTCGGAAGCCTTTCGCAACAGCAAGTCTCCCCTCGAAGTCGCGATGGGGCACGACATCTTTGGCAACCCCGTGACCTCGGACTTGACGCGCATGCCCCATCTGCTGGTTGCGGGCGCGACCGGCACCGGCAAGAGCGTCTTTCTGAACGCCTTCCTGTGTTCGCTTTTGTGTCGGGCGCGACCCGACGAACTCAAGCTTCTGCTGATCGATCCCAAGCTGCTCGAGCTCTCGGTGTACGAAGGGATTCCGCATTTGATCGCCGACGTGGTGACGAACCCGAAGCGGGCGGCCGCGGCGCTCGGGGCGATCGTGCGCAAGATGGAAGAGCGCTACCAGCGCATGAGCGCCCTGCGGGTTCGCAACATTGCCCAATTCAACGCCAAGGTCGAGACTGAACTCGCCGCCGGCAATGAAACCTATCGCCTGCGGGCCAAGCCGGGCGAAGAAGAGGGAGAAGAAGTCAACTACGAAAAGCTCCCGTACATCGTGGTGGTGATCGACGAGCTCGCCGACCTCATGGTGATGGCGGCCAAAGACGTCGAAGAATCTCTGCAACGCCTGGCCCAGATGGCTCGGGCTGCGGGCATTCACCTGGTCCTCGCGACCCAGCGCCCCAGCGTCGACGTCTTGACGGGAGTCATCAAAGCCAACTTTCCATCGCGAGTTTCGTTCCAGGTCTCCTCGGGGATCGATTCGAGAACCGTGCTCGATCAAAAGGGCGCCGAAAATCTTCTCGGCAATGGCGACATGCTCTTCATCCCCCCCGGCACATCGGTGGTGCGGCGACTCCACGGTGCCTACGTCACCGAAAAAGAAGTCAACGAGTTGGTCGCCCACCTGCGCGACCAGGGAAAGCCGGTGTTCGATCAGGATCTCGCCAACATCGAATTTGAAACCGATTCCCCGGATGGTGCGTCTAATGAGGATGTCGACGAAATGTTCGATCAAGCGGTCGCAATCGTGGTCGAGACCCGCAATGCCTCCATTTCGTACATCCAGCGGCGTCTCAAGGTTGGGTACAACCGCGCCGCCCGCATCATCGAAGAAATGGAAAACCAGGGGATGGTGGGACCCCAGGTCGGAACGCGTTCACGTGACGTGTTTCTCCCCAGCGCCAATGCCGATCAATACGAATAGAACGCCCGGCCATGGCGTGCTGGGCTCGCCGGTGCTCGCGGTGGTGTTCGCCGCGGGAGGCCTCGTCCTCAGCCTCAGCCTCGTTGCCACGTTCGCAGTCACTTCACCTGCCAATGCGAGCGAACCCTGCGCAGAGCGACTCGCGGCGACCATCCAGTCGCACTACGAATCCGTCGATGACTTTTCGGCAAATTTCGAGCAGACGACCCAGTCCGTCATGCTGGGCAAGACGAGTCTCGGGGCGGATGCGCCAAGTAGTGGTTTCGTCCAATTCGCAAAACCCGGCAAGATGCGTTGGCGCTACGAAACGCCGACGCAAAGCCTGGTGATCAGCGACGGCAAGATCCTCTGGATTTATGATGTCACTGCAAAAGAGGCCCAACGCCTACCGGTCACCGAGGGCTATCTGACCGGCGCCGCGCTCGAGTTCCTGTTGGGCGAGGGCAAGATTTTGGACGAGTTCAATGTCGTTGCGTCGTCTTGCGTCCCGGACGCACAGGACGCCGTGGAACTCCGGTTGACCCCCAAGCAGCCCGCGAGCTTCGAGTCGCTCGGCCTGCGGGCCAAGCTTGCGACCGGCGAAATTCTGGCCACCAGCCTGGTCGATCTATTCGGCAACCGGACCTTCATCTCGTTCTCCAACATCCGCATCAACCTTCACCCGAAGGCTTCGACCTTCCGCTTCGAAGTCCCCAGTGACGTCAGGGTCATCGACCTTACCCCTGCGCATTGAATGCGGTAAAGCCGTCCAACCGCGCAACTTTCGGCGCGCTCGTTCTGTCTTGCTCGACGGGGAGCAGCGAGTTGCCTCGAGTGGGTGGAACGGGTTCGCCCACTCGCGAGTTGCGACGAGAATTGCAGTGCAGTTTCAACGCATCCAGCTGAGTGTTGATGATTCGACGCTGCCAGACAGAATCTCGCCGGTTCCAGAGCGGTACTGCAATAATTTGCGGCGGGAGTTGCACTTTTCTCGCGGGTTTTGTGGGGTGACAATCGTAGGGCCGGTCGCGCAACCGATCGCGCGGACGGCGAACTTTGCCGGCTGCCGCATTCCGTACCGAATCGCACAGGGAGCGAACCCTTTGGAACAGGAGCCCCTTTTACAACAGTGGTTTAGCGTGGTTGTTGCCGCTGCACTTTGGTTGGCACCCAGGGAGTCGTCTTGATAAGATCGAATCTTGCAAAACCTTCGGAAAATCGTGGCGTTTGGTGACAACCGCGCGGTCGATCATGGGTTGGGTATGTTCCGAATGAACCCGTTTCGTGACGGTGACATCCATCTGAGAGGCGTTGGGATGTCCACAGTCGGGGTCGGGTGTCAGTTCGGCAAGACTTTTGCAGAGAAGACCACAAATGCTTGCAGCTACAAGCGAAAATGTTTACGTAGTGGTTCATCAGCACCCCCCTCAACGTCCGATGCGGGAGGCGACCATGGGCAATGGCGAAGCAACAATCGTCAAGCGGCACGCCCTTTGCATTGGATCTCACCCAGCACGTTGCCAATTGGGCAGTGACGGCCATATGGATGTCGCCACTTTCGGTTTGGGAACGTTGGACGAGGAGAGTGCAGAGTGAGCGATTATGATTCGGGATCGGGTTCTGGCTCAGGTTCAAGTCGAAAGGGTTTCGTTCGCGACGTAATGCGAAGAATTTCGCCAACGGGTTCGCGCGCAGGAGGCGGCGAACCGGACTCACCGATCGGTACCGAAGAACGCTCCTTCCAGAGTGAAGTCGAGCAACTTCAGGATGCGATCCGCTTCTTCGGCAGCGACTCTCATGAGTTCCGACAGCGACTCGATCGCGTGGTGTCCGACTATGAGTCGTTGCGACGGCGCTTCGATTCGTCGCGAGAACAGATTCGAGACGGTGAAGTCCAGAACGAGAAACTCGTCAACATGTTGCAGGAGGCCAAGCAGCAGATCGAAGTGCTCAAGGAGGAGGTCGACAAGCTCTGCGCACCTCCCAATACGTACGGTGTGTTTACTCGACCCAACAAGGACGGAACCGCCGAAATCATCGTGGACGGCCGCTCCATGCGGGTCAACGTGCACCCGAACCTCGATCCCTTCCAGCTCGAAGAGGGACAGCTGGTCGTTCTGAACGAGGCCTTCAACGTGATCGAACCCGCGGGTTACACCCAGCGCGGCGAGATTGCGTCGGTCGTGGAAGTGATCTCCGAGCATCGCTGTCTGGTGATGGGACACACCGATGACGAGCGCGTGATTACCCTGGCCGAACCACTCCGCAGCGAAAAGATCAGCGTCGGCGATCATCTGATGATCGACACTCGGACCCAGTACGCTTTTGAAAAGATGCCGAAGTCTTCGGTGGAAGAAGTCATGCTGGAAGAGATTCCGGACGTCTCCTACGAAGAAATCGGTGGACTCGGGGATCAGATCGAGGTTCTGCGCGACTCGGTGGAACTGCCCTATCTGTACCCGGAGATCTTTGCCGAGTTCGAACTCAAGCCGCCGAAGGGCATCTTGCTCTACGGCCCGCCCGGCTGTGGCAAGACCATGATCGCAAAGGCGGTTGCCAACAGCCTCGCCCGCAAGATGGCGGAGCGCACCGGAGAAACCACCACGGCGTACTTCCTCAATGTGAAGGGGCCGGAGCTGTTGAACAAGTATGTCGGCGAAACCGAAAGCAAGTTGCGCGAGGTCTTCAAGAAGGCTCGCGAAAAGGCGGTCGGAGCCAAGGTACCCGTTGTGATCTTCTTCGACGAAATGGACTCGCTCTTCCGCATGCGGGGGTCGGGCATTTCCTCGGACATGGAGGCGACCGTTGTCGCGCAGTTCCTGTCGGAGATCGACGGCGTCGAGTCTCTTGAAAACGTAATCGTGATCGGGGCCAGCAACCGCCAGGACCTGATCGATCCCGCCGTGCTGAGGCCCGGTCGCTTGGATCTCAAGGTCAAGGTGAGTCGCCCGGACGAAGCCGCTGCAAAGGAGATCTTCGGCAAGTACTTGACCGAGAGCCTGCCCATCGACCCGGAAGCGGTCGAGAAAGCGGGAAGCGCCAAAGAAGCGTGCCGCGTGATGATCGGCGACTTGATCAAGAAGATGTACTCGACCGGCGACGATAATAAATTCCTCGAGGTCACCTATGCCAAGGGCGAGCGCGAGATCTTCTACTTCAAGGACTTCAGTTCTGGAGCCATGATCCAAAACATCGTCGCCCGCGCCAAGCGCAAGGCCGTCAAGCGAGCGATCGCGGGCAAGACTCACGGCATTACCGCAGACGACCTGATGCGCTCGGTTACCGAAGAATTCAAGGAGAACGAGGATCTCCCCAATACCACGAACCCGGACGATTGGGCGAGAATCTCCGGTCGCAAGGGTGAGCGGATCATCAATGTCCGCACCTTGATCACCAATTTGGAGCGCAAAGAGGCTTCGATCGAGACCGTCCCGGGCTCGGGACAGTATCTCTGAGGTTGTGTCGCTCGTAGTGGGGATGTGCTGGTGAGAGCGCTTCATCTGCAAACCTTCGATCGGTGGATGAAGCATGGCAACGCAAACCGTCATGGGCACAGAAATCGAGTACGGGATCACGGTCAAGAATGATCCCGACTTCGACCCGATCTCTAGCTGCGTCCTGCTCGTCAACGCCTACCGGGAAGACCCCGGCGGCGAAATCCTTTGGGACTACGACCAGGAAAACCCGCTCGCCGATGCGCGAGGGTTTCAGGTCGATGGCGAAAAGTACACACCCAATCAGCAAGAGAACATCGCCCGCAACAAGACCCTGATCAACGGCGCGCGCTACTACGTCGATCACGCGCATCCCGAATATTCGTGCCCGGAGGTCACCAACGCCCGGGATCTCGTGATCCACGAAAAGGCGGGTGAGCGCGTGATCGAGGCGAGTCGCCGCGAGGCCGACGCCCTGCTGCCCGACGGCGCGAGCATGCTCATCTACAAGAACAACAGCGATCGCAAGGGCAACAGCTACGGCTCCCACGAAAACTACTTGATGGACCGACAGACGCCTTTCAAGCGGATCGTCGAGCATTTGATGCCGTTCTTCGTGAGCCGACAGGTTTACTGCGGGGCAGGCAAAGTAGGCAGTGAGAACCGGTCTCAACCGTGTCAGTACCAGATCTCTCAACGCGCCGACTTCTTCGAGGTCGAGGTGGCGCTCGATACCATGGTCAAGCGGCCGATCATCAACACGCGAGACGAGCCCCATGCCGACCGCGAAAAATACCGCCGGTTGCACATGATCATGGGCGACTCGAACATGAACGAGTACACGATCTATCTGCGCAACGGTGTAACGGCTCTCGTCATCTCGATGATCGAAGATGGCGCGGTGCCCGACGGCCTGGTGTTGCGCGATCCGGTCCGGGCCATCAAACAGGTCTCCCAGGATCCGAGCTGCAAGGTCGAACTCGCCATGGAAAGCGGCAAGAAGCTGACGGCGGTGCAGTTGCAGTCCGAGTATCTCGAAAGTGCGTTGCGATATACCACCGGTCGCGAGATCGATCCGATTGTAAAAGACGTGATCGAGAAATGGCAGTATGTGCTCGAACGCCTCGCGGTCGAGCCGATGGATCTCACCCGCGAAATCGACTGGATCAGCAAGAAGGCGATCATCGAGAGCTTCATGGAGCGCAAGAAGCTTGATTGGCGCGATTCCCAGGTTCAGATGCTCGACCTGCAATACCACGATTCGCGGCCGGAAAAAGGGCTGTACCATATGCTCGAACGACAGGATCGGGTCGAGCGCATTGTCACAGATGAGGAGATTGCCGCCGCGGTCAGTCACCCACCCGAAGACACCCGGGCGTATTTTCGCGGAGAGTGCCTGAGACGCTACCCTGCTGAAGTCTTTGGAGTGAACTGGGATTCAATCTCATTTGGCGTAGAGGATCAGCCCGTCAAGCGGATCATGATGTCCGAGCCGCTGAAGGGGACGCGCGCTCACGTGGAAGAACTCCTGGACAGTTCGGATACCGCATCGGATCTGGTACGAAAGTTAAGGGCGTAGAAAGTAGCGAAGCGCTGGCAATTCGATGAACGAACTACAAGCAAGGAACGGAAACATGGCTGTATTGATCACGAAGATCGGCGGAAACACGGAGGGCAGGCCCTCCATCATCATGGCTGCGGACGGCGCCCAGAAGCAGAAGAAGGGGGGCGGCGGCGGCGACGGCGACGCACCCGACGCCAAGGGCGATGGCGGCAAGAAGATGACCAAGAAGGGCAAGGACCTGACAGACGAAATGGACGCACTCGTCGAAGACATTGATGCCGTACTCGAAGAGAACGCCGAAGAATTCGTCAAGAATTACGTCCAGCGCGGGGGCCAGTAGCTCCGAGCGTTGGCGCACTCTGAATCCAAATTGGGGGGATCGGTGCTCATCAGAGGGAAGTACCAAGGGTCGAGTTTCTGGCAGTATCTGCAGGCTGATGAGCCGGCACTTCTGCCTGACTTTTCTCCGTGGGTGAGTTCTGCGGAAGCCGTCATCCCTCACGGGACGACCGTTCTGGCTTTCAGGTTTGCGGACGGCGTGTTGGTTGCCGGTGATCGTTTGGCGACCGAGGGACATCGCGTTGCTTCGCGCGACGTCGACAAGGTCTTTGCGACGGACTCGCATTCATTGATGGCCATCTCAGGCGCTGCGGGTCCGTGCATCGAAATGGGCAAGATCCTCTCGGTCGAACTCGAGCACTACGAAAAGATCGAGGGAGAGTCACTCGAACTCGAGGGCAAGGCGAACAAGCTCGGCCAGATGATTCGCCAGAACCTTCCCGCCGCGATGCAGGGTCTGGTCGTGGTTCCGCTGTTCGCCGGGTACGATCTGCGGCGCAAGGCGGGCCGCCTCTGGAAGTACGACATCACCGGTGGGCGCTACGAAGAGACCGAGTACGAGGCCACGGGGAGCGGCGGGGTTTACGCCAAAGAATCGCTGAAGAAATCTTGGCGTGCGGATCTGACCGCCGAGGAAGCGGTCGCCGCCACGGTGACCGCACTCACGGATGCTGCGGATCAAGACCGTGCGACGGGCGGCGTCGATCTCCAGCGAAGGATCTTTCCCATCATATGCCTGGCGACCGAATCGAGTATCCGTCGCGTGGAAGACGCCGAGATCGAGACGATCTATCGCGCTTTGGTTGAAGAGCGCACGGTTGCCGGCGGAGGAGCCAGCTGATGTCGATGCCTTTCTACGTATCCCCTGAACAGGTGATGGCCGACAAGGCCGAGTTCGCCCGCAAGGGGATCGCCCGGGGCAAGTCCATCGTGGCCCTGGAGTACGACACGGGTGTGTTGTTGATCGCGGAGAATGCAACCAGCCTTTCGAAGGTCGGTGAAATCTACGATCGCATCGCCTTCGCGGGGGTCGGCAAGTTCAGCGAGTTCGACATGCTGCGGAAGATCGGCGTGCGCTTCGCCGATTCACGCGGGTACCAGTACAGCCGGGAGGATGTTCGCGGCAAGGCCTTGGCCAATGCCTATTCCCAGGCGGTCGGCGAGGCCTTTACCCGGGAGATGAAACCGCTCGAGGTCGAGCTCATCGTGGCCGAGGTCGGAGACGACAGCCTCGTGGGCCACGAACAAAACAGCCTGTACCGCGTGAAGTTCGACGGCTTTATCAGCGATCACAAGGGATTCTGTGTGATCGGCGGCAATGTTGAAGACGTTCAAAGCGTCCTCGACGACGACTATCGCGACGGCATGATCCAAGGGGATGCCGTGAATTTGGGGCTGAAGGCCCTCACCCGTGGGGCCACGGACAACGGCTCCCTCGATGCAACCAAGCTAGAAGTCTGCATTCTGGATCGATTGCGCGACGGACGCAAGTTCGTTCGCCTGTCAGCCGAAGTAGTACAGGGTATGTTGAGCGAGTAGGCGAGTGATCGGCCCGCCAAGCTCAAAACATGGCGAGAGTTTTCGTCGTTAGCGAGAGCCAGTGCAGAAGCGAATCTACGGAATCGAAACCGAGTACGGAATCATCTTCACGCCGGAGGGTCGCAAGACGCTTCCGGTAGAAAAGGCGATCCGGTTTCTCTTTGAGAAGCTGATCACCACCGAACATTTTCTCAATGTGTTCCTGGAAAATGGCGCGCGCTTCTACCAGGACACCGGCTGCCATCCCGAATACGCTACCCCCGAGTGTTCTTCCCCGCGCCAAGTCGCGATCTACGACCAGGCCGGTGAACGAATCCTCGAAGACCTTCAGAACTACGCCGAAGAAAAGATTCGCGAAGAGCGA
>SMVB01200390.1_pt1 | contig 10877 bp, 6 predicted proteins | sample 2456461 | NCBI WGS metagenome assembly SMVB01 (sample SAMN11095934, study PRJNA526329) | marine sediment metagenome | biome: Marine sediment; feature: Surficial sediment; material: Deep marine sediment; isolation source: Hadal surficial sediment | place: Pacific Ocean | collected 2014-05 | depth 0-1...
GCCCTGACGCATACCGATTCCTGGATCGGCTGCTGACTCGAGATTTGTCGAAGCTCAAACCGGGTCGCGTCACCTATGTTGTGTGGTGCAACGACGAGGGCAAGCTGATCGATGACGGCACCCTGTTCCAGTTCGGCGACGGTGATTACAGGCTTTGCTCGCAGCATCATCAGCTTGACTGGTTAAGGACTTCGGCGATTGGTTTCGACGTCGGCATTAAAGTGGAAACGCATGACGTAGCCGCGTTGGCTGTGCAAGGCCCGACATCGTATTCCGTCCTGACGGACGCGGGCATCGATGGCCTCGAAGAATTGCGCCCCTTTGGGATTGCGAATCTGTCTTGCCAGAATTTTCCGCTGCTTGTTTCACGTACCGGCTACACGGGCGACCTTGGCTATGAATTATGGGTTAGCCCTGACAACGCGCTGCAGCTGTGGGATGCGATTTTCGCTGTCAAAAGCCGCTACGACGTACATGCCATGGGGCTGTCCACACTCGAGATGGTGCGAATCGAAGCGGGCTTCATCATGCCAGGATTCGATTTCAATACAGCAGAATCAACCGTGCGCGCGAATTTTGACCGCTCACCTTACGAAGTCGGGCTGGGTTGGGTTGTCAATCTCGACAAAGGGCAGTTTACGGGGCGCCAGGCGCTTGTAGCCGAGAGTAAACGCCCGGCAACCCGACGTTTGACCAAAATTACCATCGATGGCAACAAGCCCGTCGGGGAGGCCTTTATTTTCAGCAGGAAGGGCGGCAAGTCGGTCGGCGAAATCAAGTGCGCAATATGGTCACCGATTCTCAAGGCCAATATCGCCTTAGCAGATATTGAGTACGTCGGCGGCGCTTTGCCACAGGAACTTTGGGCGCGGATCGATTATCAGCGTGAATTAAAGTGGATGTCGGCGTGGGCCGAATGTCGGGCCACAGACAAGCCGTTCTACAGTCCGGACCATCGGTCGGCCACACCGCCCCACCAGTTTTAGTCATTGGCCGAGGCCGAATCGTTCGACACGGGTCGTATGATGTACGACTAACAAGAATCAAGCCGGAACGACGCAAGTGAAATCAAAAGACCGCCAGCTGGGCATGAATGCAGATATCTCGCGCCGCGATTTTCTCAGCGGCGTGAGTATCGCCATTGGCGCATCGCTGTTGCCGCCTTCCTCCGTTGCCGCAGATATCGGTAAGCAGGATCTCGCCGGCTACTATCCGCCACGACTTTCAGGAATGCGCGGCTCACATCCCGGCTCATTTGAGGTCGCGCATACGGCGCGCGACGGCGCTACGTGGGAGGGCGAGGACACTGGCGAAGAGTATGACCTGGTCGTCGTCGGCGGTGGGATCAGTGGCCTGTCGGCTGCATATTTTTACCGGCAAGCCATGGGCAATTCGGCCCGAATCCTGGTCCTCGACAATCACGATGATTTCGGCGGCCATGCAAAGCGCAATGAATTTGAAATCGATGGCCGCTTGATCATTGGCTATGGCGGAACGATGAGCCTCGAGTCACCGGGTGGCTATCCGGAGATTGCGAAGAAGCTCTTACGAGAACTGGGTATCGATACCGAACGTTTTTACACGGCCTTCGATCAGGATCTTTATGCGTCGTTGGGGCTAACATCCGGCACATTCTTCGACAAGGAAACATTCGGTAGCGATCACCTGGCAATCGGTGACATCGTGGCTGCGGATGTCCTGAAGCACCTCCCATTGTCGGAGCAAGGCAAAGCCGACCTCGTCCGACTGCTTGCCGATGAACGTCACTTCCTTGACGACATGCCGCCTGCGGAGCGTTTCGATTACCTCGTCCGTACCGATTATCGAACCTACCTCAAGGAGCGCGGCGGTTTCGGCGAAGAGCTACTGAAGGTCATGGAATCGCACTCGCGAAGTGTCTGGGCCGTCGGTATCGATGCCGTGCCGGCCCACACTGCCTGGAGAGATGCTTACCCGGGCTTTGCGGACCTCGATCTGCCGGTCTCGTCGTACGAGGAGAAAGTGGACGAACCGTGGATTTTTCACTTTCCGGATGGCAATGCGTCCGTTGCTCGATTGCTCGTCCGCACTATGATTCCGTCTGTTGCGCCAGGCGAGGACATGGAAGATATCGTCACGGCACGTTTCAACTACCAGCGACTGGACGATCCGAAATCGGCTGTGCGCATTCGCCTCAACAGCACTGCAGTGCGTGTTCAGCATCTCGACGACGATCTGAAGAAGCCGCTGCGCGTCACCTACGTAAGAGACGGCGAGGCCCGGAGCCTTACGGCCGGTAAGGTTGTCATGGCGTGCTACCACGCGATCATTCCTCACCTTTGCCCGGAGATGCCAGCAACGCAACGCGCGATGCTGTCACGCTCAGTGCGAGCCCCGCTTGTCTACACGAATGTGCTCATTCGCAACTGGACAAGTTTTGTGAAGCTCGGTCTGCATTCCGTGACCTGTCCCGGTAGTTACCACCACGGTGTAGTGCTCGATTATCCCGTGAGCCTCGGCGACTACGAATGTACGAAATCCCCTGATGAGCCGATTGTTCTGCACCTGACCCGGGTCCCCGGCCAGCCCGGCCGCAGTGCTCGCGAACAATTTGCCGCCGGCAAGAGAGAGTTGCTTGCCACGTCGTTCGAGACCTTTGAGCGAAATATTCGCGATCAGCTTGGCAGGATACTTGGCGACGGCGGTTTTGATCCGGCGCGGGATATAGCCGCTATCACTGTGAACCGCTGGCCGCATGGCTACGCCTATGGATACGATCCGGACACGGATCGGGTGGCGTTTAACCCGTCGCTGTGGCCCGAGGAACAACGAAGTTGGGTAAAGGGCAGTCGGCGATTTGGCAATATCAGCATTGCCGCAACCGACGCCGCATCGAACGCGATGGCCGAGTCTGCAATCGAGGAGGCGCACCGCGCTGTCAGTGAACTGACGACGAGGCCATAACAGAAATTAAAGGAATGACAATGAAAAGACACGACCGATATGTATTTCTGATCCTGACAACCGTCATGGCAGCATCGATTTCCGTATACGCCGACGACGATACGGGCGCGGCGACCACAGTTGCCATTATCGGCACCGGTGACATGGGTGACTCGCTCGGCCCGCGCTTTGCCGAACTGGGCTACCGGGTGATTTACGGCTCCAGAAATCCGGACTCCGAGAAATCGCAGAATCTCGTTGCGATGACCGGCAAAAATGCCAGCATTACCACACAAATCCTGGCGGCGCAGGCCAGCGACATTGTCGTCCTGGCAGTGGGCTGGCCCGCAATGGAGACCGTGGCCCAAAATCTGGGTTCGCTGGACGGCAAAATTGTTATTGATATGTCGATGCCTGTAGAGCAGGCCGAAGATGGTTATTACGTCTCAATAGTTGCAACCTCCAGCGCCGAGATGATCCAGTCATGGAACCCGGGCGCAAGAGTTGTAAAGGCATTTGCGACCCAGGCCAGCTATGTGATCGACGATCCCGACGTGGTCGGCGGGCCTGTCACAGTGCCCATTGCAGCGGATGATCGGGCGGCGAAAGAGCAAGTCGCACGGATTGTCGCGGCGATGGGCCTTGACCCGGTCGACGCGGGGCCGTTGCGATTATCGCGTGAGATCGAGGCTCTGCAACGCCTTTACATGGTACCGTTGCTGCAACGTCGCGCCGCAGCCTGGGAGCCTTATTTCCGCCGCAGCAGTTTTTGGGAGTGCATCTGGCTTGATGACTGGAGCGAGCCGGTCGCTGATGCGGATAAGCTGGCGGACATACCCGAGACACAAGACCCTCCCAAGCCCTGCCCGGGTACATAGCGATGGTCTTTTAGGAATGAAATGGCAGACCCAAAGATTAGCAGCCTGACGACGCTCGACGTTACACGCAAAGGCGCTAAGCGAATTTCCGAAATTCTCGATGCCGGCGCCGATCTGCTGTTGACGGAAGGCTTCTCGTCATTGACCAAGAGGCGCATTGCCAAACGATTAGGCATCAGCCACGGCAACGTCAGTTATTACTTTCCAACCCGCGAATCTCTCTGGAATGCCGTCATTGATTTCGAACTGCAGAAATATTATCAGCGACAACAGGGAAAACTTCACGCCGATCCGGCCGACCCACAGGCGCGCTTTGACGAATTTGTTGTTCGCTGGATGGATGAATACAACGATCGCGTTATTCGGGTGTTTTTCTCGCACATCATTGCGTTTGCAGAGATCAACGAATCCATGGCAAGAATTCGTGACGAAGTCTACGAATCGTTTTTTGACTCAACAATGACGCTGGCAAGCGCTCTCAAGCAGGATGTCGAAGAGGAGGAACTTGAGCGGCGAGTCCTCGAGGTAATGGTGGTACTGGAAGGACTGCAAGCGATCTCTGCTTTTCGACCAGCGTTGCTTGAACGAAACCATGAATTCAAGCAGCGGCTGCTGCGCCGCGTAAACAAAATCATTCACGGCGAATAGCGCAGACTGGATGGCGATGAGTTCAAACATCAAGACAGCGGCGTGGATGCAGGACGTGCTGAGAGATGGATTTCGTCTGTTGACGGCGGGCAGACTCGATGAAGCATCGGAGTGTTGCAAACGCCTGTTGGGCGCCAAGCCCGATCTTGTCGAGGCACATTTTCTTGTTGGCCTGATTGCCACTGAGCTGAAGCAGACCTGGACTGCCGTCAGTGCGTTCGGTTCAGTTACGAAATTGAAGGCGGACCACGGTGCCGCATGGGCGAATCTGGCGAAGCTCTTCATGCATGCCGGGCAGCCGGCCCGGGCCGACAAAGCATTGGAAAAAGCCGTCAAACACAACGATGGCAATCCGGTTATCCTGGATCTTATTGGCACCGTATACGGCTTGCTGGGCGATCAGCGAGAAGCATCGCTGTGGATTGACAAGGCCGTACGAAAAGAACCGGATAGCGTTCCGTTTCTCGTGAATCAGGCGAACAGCCACATGTTTCTCGGCAAACTGGATGAAGCCGAGGCGGCATTACACAAGGCTCTGGGGCGGCAACCCGCCAATCCGAACGCGCACTGGATCCTGTCAAATGTCCGTAAAGCGACGAATCGGGACCACGTCGAACAACTGCAAGGCATGGTAAAACAGGAGAACCAGAATCCACGGGGGCTGGCGTTCCTCTATTACGGTCTCGGCAAGGAACTCGAAGACCTGGAAGAATGGGACGAAGCATTCGATGCGTTTGCGCACGGCGCCAAGGCCCGCCACAGCACGATCGAATTCGATGAGCAGGTGGAAATCGAGATGTACCAGGCGTTCGGCGACGTATTCACGTCCGAGTGGCTGGAGGAAAACGCGACAGGACACGACGACCCATCGCCGATTTTCGTTATCGGTCAACCCAGGTCCGGCACGACACTGGTCGAGCGAATCATCACCAGTCATTCGCAGGTGCATTCGGCCGGGGAGCTAAAACAATTCGGCAACTGCATTCGCCGCTTGTCGGACTACCGCGAACCCAAGCGGTATTCGGCGAAACTGGCCGGTCTTGCCGCAGAGATTGATAGTGAAAAACTTGGCAAAGCCTATATGAGTACCACTGCAAAAATGCGTGGTTCGCTGCCGCGCTTCGTTGACAAACTACCGCCAAATTACTTGTACCTGCCGCTCATCCTCAAAGCACTGCCTAAGGCCAAAATCATTCATTTGACGCGCCATCCGATGGATGCCTGCTTCGCGAGTTTCAAGCAGCTGTTTGCAGATGCCTATCAGCACTCCTACGAGCAGGCCGAAATGGCTCGCCACCATGCCCGCTACTATCACCTGATGGCGCTTTGGCGCGAGCGATTTGCAGGTCGCTTCTTCGATATCGCTTATGAAGATACGGCTCGCGACCTGGAACCGAACGCCCGCGCACTCATCGAATTTCTGGAATTGCCATGGCAAGACGCCTGTCTTGAGTTTCATAAGCAGGATGCAGCTGTGACGACCGCCAGTGCCGTGCAGGTCCGGGAGCCTGCCCATACCCGGTCCATCGGCAGATGGCGACGCTACGAGAAGCAGCTGGAAGTCATGCGAGATAGCCTGCAACAGCAGGGCGTGCCGACTGATGACATCTAGGCGCCACGCGGTGTGCCGGATACTTTTAGTCGGCCTATAGGCGCGGATTGCAAATAAATTCGGTGCAGCGTAGTCTCGGAGCATATCTTTGAATAGCCCAGTCGGGCTATTCAGCGACTATTGCACAAACTCGGGGAACAATATGGCAGCCAAAAAAGCACAGCTCGGGATGAATTCTAAACTCAATAGCTCACCCGACGAAGCTGATTTCTGTAAACCGACACGAACAGTACTTGGCCAGGCGATATCCATCGCACTTATCGTGGGCGTAACGTCCAGTCCAGTCGTCGCGCAGGATTTGGCGCTGGAAGAAATCATCGTGACGGCGACGAAACGCTCGGAATCCGTCATGGAAGTGCCATTGGCCATCACAGCCATGTCCGGCGAATTCATTCTTGAAGCCAAACTGGACGATATCAAGGATTTGATCGCATATACGCCGGGCATCACCGGTAATTCCAAAGACAGCTTCATGGACTTTGTCAGTGTTCGCGGCATTCGGACGATTGACTTCGGCAACGGCGGCGACCCGTCCATCAGTATTTTCAAGAATGGGCTTTACCAGGGTCGGACCGGATCCGCGGTTACCAGTCTTTACGACGTAGAACGAGCAGAGGTTCTGCGCGGCCCACAGGGCTTCATGTTCGGCAGGAATTCAGTGAGTGGCGCGATGAACATCATAACCGCCAAGCCGAACCTGGAGAGAACGGAAGGCTATGTCGATCTGGATGTCGGTGAGCGCGGTCACGCCGTTGTCGAAGGTGCCATAAGCTTCGCCACCAGCGACACCTTCGCGTTGCGCCTGTCCGGTTATCACTCCGAAGAGGATGGCTATCTTAAGAACCTGCAGGGCGGTCCCGACCTGATTTCACATGACAAGACCGCTTTCAGGCTGTCCGCCCTACATCAGACGGGCAATGTGACTACGAACTTCTTTGTTGAGTATGAAGACCGCGAGCAGACCGGTACCGTTTACCGCGCAACCGGCGAGGGCGACTCGTTCAATGTCGTGGCGACTCGTATGAATGGCGGTGTGCCGATTGCGATTTCGGACGATCCACTTGTTGTAAATGTAGATAACAGTCTTGGCAGCACTGACGGTGGCGGCATATTTTCCCTGGGCTTGCAGATCGATGTCGACACAGGTTTCGGTACCTTCACCTCATTAACCGGTTTCAAGGACCACGACTACCACTACATTGAAGACTACGATGCCCTGCCGATCACCCTTTTCAATTACGGCCAGAACCAGGAAGGTGATTACTTCGAGCAGGAATTTCGCTTAACGTCAGATTCAGATGGCCCGCTCAGCTGGTATGCCGGCGTATCCTATTACCAGGAAAACATCGACACGACCTTCCTTGGCCAGCAATCCGAAGATGCCTACTGCGCGGCGTACTGGTACTACGCCAATGAATACTACGGTGCGGCCCTAACCTGCGAGAACATGTTCGCGTACTACAACTACTATGACTACTACTACGGCAACACATATTACGCTGACACCTACCTGATTCCCTATTTCGGCAGTACTACCTGGACGGGGTCCCCTGATGGCTTGATCAACGACAGAAACCGAATCATTGGCAAATACAGCGGCTATTCCGCCTACGTCGATTTAAGCTATGCATTCAATGATTCCTTCGATATGAGCTTCGGCCTGCGTTACAACTATGATGAGAAGGAGTTTTCTCAGGAATCCCTGGCGGATCCCGCCGGTGACATATCGCTTGCCTATCATGTGCAGACCGGCTTTCGCTCTGTGAACGGCCCCGTGACGGACAAGCGAGACTGGAGCGATACGACCTACCGAATTGTTGCTAACTGGCATCCGAGCGATTCAACCCTGCTGTTCGCCAGCGTCACGACCGGCTACAAGCCGGGAGGGTTCGGCAGCTTCACGATCACTCAAACCGGCATCCCTGCTGAATATGGACTGTATATTGCCGTTCCAGGTGACAAGCCCACGTCATTCGAACCGGAATTCGTAACCTCATTCGATCTCGGTTACAAGGGCACATTGATGGATGGCCGAATGCAGCTTTCGGTGAATGCTTTCTTCTACGATTATAAGGACCTGCAGGCAATTTATTACGATGGTCCGCGAGTCATCGTCGATAACATCGGGCAGATGGACGGTACGGGTCTCGAGGTAGACCTGAATGTGGCGTTGTCCGATAACTTCACACTCCGCGTCGGCGGGTCATGGTTCGACAGTGAGGCCGTTGATATTCAGCCGTTCTGCTCAGAGGGCGAGCGGGTGACGGGCGATGTGAATGTTTGCGAGGGCAACTCCATTCCCTGGGCGCCTGAGTACGCGGCATTCGCCGTCTTGAAAGCAACTTTCCCGGCAGGCAACGGCGAAATCTTTGGCAACCTGGGCTGGACCTGGGAAGACGACCGCCGCGGTGACTGGCCTGACCCGAGTGTTGTTTTCCAGAACATTCCTGGTATCAATCAGACCGACATAATGGTCGGATACCGTAAGGACAACTGGCGTGTCAGTGCGTATGTCCAGAATGTATTCGAAAATACCTGGTCTGACGCTAATTACGAAGACTCGGATCCGGCAGACCCCTACGTCCAGCATTTGTTCGGCCCATCAAGGCCGCGGACAATGGGAGTACGATTCGGCTACCGTTTCTAGATGGTAGCGTAGCCACAACAGATCTACGGCAGGTTCGCTGCGACCGCGTCAAGCGTCGCAGCGGCCTTTTCAATCAGCTCGTCGACTTCCGCTTTCGTCATTACAAGCGGCGGCGAAATGATTAGCTTGCTGCCGACCGAGCGCATGACCAAACCGTTCTCGATCGCCATGTCACGAGCTAGTGCGCCGACGGCATCCCCATCCTCAAACATTTGCAGCGGGTCCTTTGCCGCCACCATTTCCAGCGCAGCCATCATGCCTGCCCCCCGGGTTTCACCGACCAGCGGGTGATCTCCAAGGCTTCGCCACGCGTTTTGCAAGTAAGGACCGATCTCGTCGCGCACGTATTCTATGATTTTCTCGTCCCGCAAGATCTTCAGATTCGCTACGGCAACCGCCGCACAAACCGGGTGGCCCGAATAGGTATAGCCGTGATTAAACTCGCCGCCCTTGGTCTTGAGCACGTCGGCAACACGATCGGAAACAATGACACCGCCAATCGGCAGATAGCCGGATGACAGGCCTTTCGCTATCGGCATGAAATCCGGCTTGGTGCCAAAGTAATCTGCTCCAAACCAGTGCCCCAGACGACCGAAGCCACAAATCACCTCATCGGATATCAACAAGATGCCGTGAGCGTCGCAGATTTGCTGAATCTCGGGCCAATAGCTGTCGGGCGGCACAATAACGCCACCGGCGCCCTGCACGGGCTCGGCAATAAAGGCCGCTACACGGTCAACGCCGAGTTCCCTGATTTTCGCATCGAGTTTACGCGCGATACGCAATCCGAACTCCTCCGGATCTTCGTCGCGTCCTTCGCCAAACCAGTACGGCTGCTCAATGTGTTCGATGTTCGGAATGGGAAGACCGCCCTGCGCGTGCATCGGCTTCATGCCGCTAAGACTCGCGCCCGCCATCGTCGAGCCGTGATAGGCGTTGTGCCGACTGATTATGACGTTCTTGTTTTTATGGCCTAGCGTGGCCCAGTAGTGGCGCAGCATGCGGATAACCGTATCGTTGGCATCCGAGCCTGAGCCCGTAAAAAACACATGATTCATGTGCGCCGGTGTGATTTCGCCAAGAATTTCGGCGAGCTCAATGGCCGCTGGAGTCGTACATTGGAAGAAGCTGTTGTAATACGGCAGCTCGCGCATTTGCGCAGTAGCCGCGTCGATCAACTCCTGGCGCCCGTAACCAATATTGACGCACCACAGTCCCGCCATGCCGTCCAGCAGGCGCCTGCCCTCAGCGTCAGTTAGATAGACGCCTTCCGCCTTGCTGATGATGCGCGTGCCACGCTTGGCCAATTCACCGTTGTCGGAAAACGGGTGCAGATGATGCGCGGCATCGGAACGCTGCATTTCGGTAAAACTAGCGGCCATGTTGACTGCCTCCTGTGACACAAACTTCCACGTTTAAAGAACGTCCTTGATGCGGTAATAAAGCATGCCGATCGCCAGCGCCGGATTCGCAAACCATTTGCCACCCGGAAGCCGGAAATGCTTGATCCGGGCGAATACGTCGAATCGCTCCAGCTCGCCGCCTATCGCATCTGCGAGCACCTGTCCGGCCACATGGGCGGGCGCAAGACCATGGCCCGAATAGCCTTGAGAATAATAGGTGTTTTTCTGGATGCGGCCCATCTGCGGGATTCGATTCATGCTAATTGCGATGTTGCCGCCCCATTCGTAGTCAATTCCTGCGGCTGCGAGTTGCGGGAACACCTTCAGCATTTTGGGACGCAGCGTCGCGGTGATGCTCTTCGGGTCTCTCCCCAGGTAATTGCACAGACCGCCGAATAACATCCGTCGGTCCGCCGACAGTCGAAAATAATCAAGCCCGATTCGCTGGTTGCAACAAGCCATATCCTGCGGCAGGAGTTCCGTCGCCAGCGCATCGTCGAGCGGCTCGGTTGCGATAATGTAACTGCCGGATGAAATGACCGAGCCAATCAGGCTGGGTTCGAGGCTACCGAGATAGGCATTACCCGCCAGCACAATTTTCGCCGCATTCAAGACGCCGAAGGCAGTCTCTATTCGCGGTTTGTCGCCATGGATAATTCGTGTAACGGGAGATTGTTCGAAAATCCTGGCGCCATTCTGTTCTGCCGCACGCGCCTCTCCGATACAGAGATTGAGTGGATGCAAGTGTCCGTTCCCGGAATTGACCA
>SMVB01364839.1_pt1 | contig 10877 bp, 10 predicted proteins | sample 2456461 | NCBI WGS metagenome assembly SMVB01 (sample SAMN11095934, study PRJNA526329) | marine sediment metagenome | biome: Marine sediment; feature: Surficial sediment; material: Deep marine sediment; isolation source: Hadal surficial sediment | place: Pacific Ocean | collected 2014-05 | depth...
CGGCTGCGCCAGGGGGAGCGGGGCGGCAACCACACCGAGAACGTCTCGGCAAAATCCTCGTCAGGATGACATTGGGCGTACCAGTCCTGCAGGTGGTGCACGTAGTCCCTGCTGGTTGGGTCGGGCCGGTAGCGGTCAGGGTACCGAAGTGACGAGCGACCGAATATCCGCTGCCAGTCCTGGCGCCGTTCAAAACGATAGGCGTGCTGAAGCGCGTGGGCGGTCTCGTGCCGGACCAACCTGAGGCACTCGCGCCGGGTCCCACCCTCCACGGTAAACATCATTCGCCGTTCAAGGCGCTGGAGTCGGGGATGCGTCAGGTAGAACGGTACCGCAAAGCCGCCGATACCGTCGGGCGAAAACCACTCGTCCGAGACCCACACGCGGGGGCGGAACTGTACGCCGCGTAGCGCCATCTCCCTGGAGATCCGCTCCAGGCAGCCTGCGAGAAAAACGCCGGGCGTGGTGACCGCCAGGTCGGCAAACCGCAGATCGAGGAGTTCCTCGTCAGGATATTTGGCCCACGAGGGCTCAGCGCGGTGGCTTCGTGCAGTGCCCGTCACGTCGGGCCGGCACCCGGGGATGGGCGCAGCGGCACCATGACAGCCGGTAGGTTGGTGATGATCCCCGTTACTCCGTCGCGCCAGAGACGCGTGGCGGTATCTGGCTCGTCGACGGTCCACACGTGCACGGGGATTCCGCTCTCGGCGGCCAGGGCCAGGCGCCGAGGGGCCACCAGCTCGAGGTTCCCCTTGCGCTGTGGCATGGAGAGCATGGCGAAGCCACGACCACCCGGGGACAAGCCCGCTAGTGAGAGCAAGTACCACCAGGCGATTTCCCTCCGCGATGCCGCCCGGCGGTAGACGCCGTCCCGAAAGACCCGCAACGCACCGTGGAGGGTGGAGGCCACGACCACGTGCCGCTGGGCTGCGTGCCGGTCCAGTACCCGGCGAACCTCTTCTTGGCCTCTCGGCGACTTGAGCTCGAGGAGGATGGGGACTTCGGCAAAGCGCTCGAGCACCCGGGACAGGACCGGCAGCGTAATACCCTGGCCGCGCCACGGGTAGGTCTGTCCTCCGTCCTCGGTAAAGCCGTAGCCGGCATCGATTTCCCGGAGCACGCCGGCGGTGCTGGCCTCGACCGGAACGTCCACGTCTCCCATACGGCCGGTAGAAGGGTCATGGACGATGAACGGAACACCGTCAGCCGAGACCTGGACGTCCATCTCCAGGGCATCTGCTCCCTGGTCGAGGGCCAACTCGAACGCCTCCATGGTGTTCTCCGGCCGGCCGGCCGAGGCCCCCCGGTGGGCCACTACCACTGGGCGGCCACGGTTCACCAGGGTGGCAATTGGGAGGTGGTTAGCAGGCGGTCGGCTGCCGGACGAGGCCATGGGGCTCCTGAGTCTCTCGTTGTAAGTACCTTATTGACAAGAAGATACCTCATAGGTTCTAGGTGGTACAGCCACCGGCTCACGCGTTGATAATTATGAAGAAAACTTCATGCTCGCTTCACGCTGAGCCATTGGATCGTGCTCTAAATTGACCACACCTTAATCCCGCGAAACGGCCCGGAATGGTGTGATAGGGGGATGAATCAGATAACCCCATGAGCATCATGGGGTTCGTTTCACAGTGCCTCGACTTGAGGAAGGACCATTGCCAATGACGATTATCTCGAGCCCGAACCCCGTTCGGTTGGTTGCTGCCCTGCTGGTGGTAGGCGCCGTTGCCTGCGGCGGCGGCTCAGGCGATTCCGCTGACGCGGCGTCGAACCAGGCGCAAGCCGGTGGCGGGAGCGATGAACTCACGGCCTTCCAGCTGGAACACGGTATCGGCCCGGTGACCGAGGTTGTCGAGGTGGGTCAGTTGGATCCGGCAATGGCCCAAACCGGCGAAGAGATTTTTGCCGTCAAATGTTCCTCGTGCCACAAGATCGACGAGCGGTACGTGGGGCCGGCGTTGGGGGAGATCGCCCAGCAGCGATCGGCCACGTTCATCATGAACATGATCCTCAACCCGAAGGAAATGTACGAGCGGCATCCGGAGACCAAGACGCTCCTGGCCGAGTATCTGTCCTTCATGCCGGATCAGAACGTAACGTCCGACGAGGCGCGGGCCATCGTGGAGTATCTGCGCTCGGCCGGCCCAGGCGATGCCGAGTAAGCCGTCATAGTCCGTTGGTTTTTCCCAATTCCATGCGTGACCGGATAGCCGGTCGCCGGAGGATTACCATGATTCGAACAACCAAGTTTGCGATGGGCCTAGCGGCCGGGGTCGTCACGCTGCTGGTGGCTGGGTGCGGCGGTGGCACTCCCATTGGAGGGAATGGTGACGCGGCGTCGGCCGTTTACGTCGCTCCGGGTGACTATGACGAGTTCTACTTCTTCACCTCCGGCGGTTTCAGCGGCCACCTCGGCGTCTATGGACTACCGTCCGGGCGGCTATTGAAGCAGGTCCCGATCTTCTCACAGTGGGCCGAGAATGGCTGGGGCTACTCCGAAGAGACGAAGGCCATGCTCGAGACGAGCTACGGCTTCGTGCCGTGGGGTGATTCCCATCATCCGCAACTCTCGCAGACGGACGGCGTCATCGATGGGCGCTGGCTCTTTATTAACGAAAACAACACGCCGCGAATTGCCCGCATCGACCTGACGACGTTCGAGACGGTCGAAATCATCGAGATCCCCCATTCGGCCGGCAATCACGCGTCGCCGTTCGTGACGCAGAACACCGAGTACACGGTTGCCGCGACGCGGTTCAGCGTTCCCACTCCGCAGGCGGACGTACCGATTGACTCGTACAAGGAAAACTTCTCTGGGATGCTTTCGTTCGTGAAGGTGGCGGACAACGGCCGGATGAGCATCGCCTTTCAGATCCTGGTGCCGGGATACAACTATGACCTGTCGCATTCGGGCAAGGGCCCGTCACACGGCTGGTCGTTCTTCACTTCCTACAACACCGAGCAGGCCAACACGCTGCTCGAGGTGAACGCGTCGCAGAACGACAAGGACTACATCGCGGCGGTCAACTGGATGAGGGCCGAGGAGTGTGTCGCCAATGGGCAGGGAGAGCAGTGGACGTCAAACTACGTCCACAACTATTTCAACGATCAGCATATTGCCGTGTCGGACATGGAGAACGGCACCACGGTCATCACGCCGGCCACCTGCAGCGACATGGTGTATTACCTCCCGACGCCGAAGTCACCTCACGGAGTCAACGTCGACCCGAGCGGCCTGTTGATTGTGGCCGGCGGCAAGCTGGCCGCGGTCGTCACCGTGCACTCGTTCACCAAGATGATAGAGGCCATCGAGAACGAGGACTTCATCGGCGAGGTGGAAGGGATTCCCATCCTGCGATACGAGTCCATCCTCGCGGGCGAAGTGGAGAATCCGGGCCTCGGCCCCCTCCACACCGAATTCGACGGCAGGGGCTATGCCTACACCAGCGCTTTCATCTCCTCGGAAATCGTCAAGTGGAGCCTGGAGACGTTCGAGGTGGTGGACCGCATCCCGGCATACTACTCGATCGGCCACCTGTCCATTCCCGGTGGCGATACCAGGGAACCATGGGGCAAGTGGGTGATCGCCCTGAACAAGACCACCAAGGACCGCTACCTGCCGACCGGCCCGGAGCTGACCCACTCGGCCCAGTTGATCGATATCAGTGGCGACAAGATGCGTCTGTTGCTGGAGTTCCCGACCGTGGGCGAACCGCACTACGCGCAAGCCCTGCCGGCATCGCTGATCAAGGACAAGCAGGTGCGGATCTACCCACTCGATGAGAATCACCACCCGCGGGCCACCAAGACCGAGGCGGACGCACGGGTCGAGCGCGAGGGCCGCAACGTCCGCGTGTACATGACGGCCATCCGGACTCACTTCATGCCTGACAACATCGAAGGCGTCCAGGTGGGCGACTCGGTGTTCTTCCACGTGACCAACCTGGAGCAGGACTGGGACGTGCCGCACGGCTTTGCCATTACCGGCGCCAACACCTCGGAATTGCTCCTCATGCCGGGCGAGACCCGGACGATGGTGTGGCTACCGACGCGGATCGGTGTCTATCCGTTCTACTGCACCGATTTCTGCTCGGCGTTGCACCAGGAGATGCAGGGCTACGTCCGCGTGTCGCCGCGTGGGTCGAGCGTACCGATCTCGTTCAACACGCCGTAGCTGCAGGAACGAAAGCAAGGATCGGGGGGCGCTCATCGCTCCCCCGTCCTTTGTCTATATACATAAGGATTGTTCATGTTACGCTCATCGCGCGTCCTGATTGCGACGGCCTCCATCCTGCTGGGCCTGGTGTTCGTGTTCCCGCTGTGGCGCATCGACCTCAAGGCACCGCAGTATCCGGAAGGACTGGGGCTGTTGATCAAGATCAGCGACATTACCGGAGTGAAGCCCTATGACCTGCAGAACATCAACGGGCTCAACCACTACATAGGGATGAAGGCCATCGAACCGGATTCGATCCCGGAGCTGCGGTTCATGCCGATGTTCGTCGCCGTGATGATCGCCGCCGGACTGCTGGTGGCAGGAACCGGGAACCGTGCTCTGCTGTACATCTGGGTCGGCGTGTTCCTCATCGGGTCCGTCGCCGAGCTGGTCGACTTCTGGTTGTGGTCATACGATTACGGCCACAATCTCGATCCTACCGCAGCCATCAAGGTGCCCGGCATGACCTACCAGCCACCTCTCATCGGGAGCAAGAAATTGCTGAACTTTGTGGCCACCTCCTGGCCCGGGTTGGGGGGGCTGGCGGCCATGGTGTCGGTCGGCATCGGGAGCGTGGTGGCTATCGGAGAATGGCGGGGAGCCCGCAGGGGCGCGGAGGCCACTGGGTGACCCGTGGCCGCCGTGTCTGGGGTGCGCTCCTCTGCCTGGTCCTGGTCCTCGGGTGTAGTCCGCCGGGCCCCAAGGACATCCGCTACGGTGAAGAGCTGTGCGACTACTGTCACATGATCATCACCGACCCCGCCTTCGCCGCCCAGCTGGTCACCCGCACCGGGAAGGTGCACGTGTTCGACGACGTTGGTGACTTGGCGGTCTTTACCACGGAAGGGCGTGTCCCGGCGGACGAGGTCCATGGCATGTGGGTGAATCTGTTCCTGCACCCCTCGGAGCGCGTTCCGGTAGCTGACGCGGTGTTCCTCCTGAGTGATCGATTCCGCAGCCCCATGAGCAGCGGCCTGGCGGCATTCCGGTCGGGCGAGATGGCGGACAGCCTGCGGAGTGAAATCGGCGGCGAGGTGCTGAGGTGGAGTGGGGTACTGAGCCGAGCCCGTGGGTCCCGCCGGGGCGTAGACGCTCAATGAACCGGGCCGTCATCTGGTCGGTGTGGCTGGGGCTCGTCACCCCGTTCACCGGGGGGACCGCTCAGGAGATCGTCGTTCAGAAGGGGACGTCGGTGGCGACACTCAGTGCGGCGCTCCGCCGTGCCCACCCGGGCGATCACATCGTGGTCCGACCGGGTATTTACTACGAACCTACCATCGTCATCGACGTCCCGGTCACCATCGAAGGCGATTCGGGCGCTGTGTTCGACGGCCGGGACGCCGAAGACGTCCTCCTCGTCACGGCCGACAGCGTAACGATCCGGGGCCTGACGATTCGTCACGTCGCCACCAGTTACATCGACGACCGTGCGGCCATCAAGTTCCAGGAAGTCACCGGGTGTGTGGCCGAGTACAACCGTATCGAGGACGCCTTCTTCGGCATCTATCTGGCCAAATCCACCGATTGCATCATCCGCCACAACGTGGCTATCGGACGGAAGACGACCAAGACCAAGTCGGGCAACGCGATTCACCTGTGGAATTCGCGAGACGTACTGGTGGAGGACAACACGGTGAGCGGCCACCGCGACGGCATCTACTTTGAATTCGTGACCGGCGCGATGGTCCGCCGGAACGTGAGCACGGACAACCTGCGGTACGGTCTGCACTTCATGTTCTCCCACCAGTGTGAGTATTGGGATAATGTGTTCGCTCGCAACGGTTCCGGGGTGGCCGTGATGTACACCAAGGGGGTGACCATGGTCGGCAACCGGTTTGAGGACAACTGGGGCTCGGCGGCGTTTGGTCTTCTCCTCAAGGAAATCAACGACAGCCGAGTGGAGGACAACATATTCCGCGGCAATAGCGTCGCCATCCACGCGGAGGGTTCCAACCGGCTCACGGTCAAGGGGAACGAGTTCATCGCCAACGGGTGGGCCGTCAAGATCATGGCCAACTCTATCGATAACGAATTCACCCGGAATCGGTTCGTGGGAAACGCCTTCGACGTGGCGACCAACAGCCGGTCGAGTTCCAGCCGGTTCTCGGAGAACTACTGGAGCGCCTACCGAGGCTACGACCTCGACCGTGACGGTTACGGTGACGTGCCGTTTCGGCCGGTGCGACTGTTTGCCCTCCTGGTAGAGCAGTACCCGCCCGCCATCATTCTCATGCGAAGCGCCTTCGTCGACATGATCGACCTGGCCGAACGGGTCATGCCGATCCTGACGCCGGAAACGCTGGTCGACGAGCACCCGCTCATGGAGTGGCCGCAGTGACGTCTCCTGAGCGGCTTCCCGTGGTGCCGCCGGTGGCTCCCACCACTCCGCGACTGGTGACGTCGACCGCTGCCATCGTCGAGGTGACCGACCTCGGCAAATCGTTCGGCGGCCTAATGGCCCTCGACGGGGTGAGCACCAGCTTCGGTGTGGCACGGATCACTGCGGTGGTCGGCCCCAACGCCGCCGGGAAGTCTACGCTCATCAAGACTATCCTCGGCTTGGTCCGGCCGGATCGCGGTCGCATCATCGTCAACGGCCACGTGGTGACCCAGGACTGGGATTATCGCCGGGGGATCGGCTACATGCCCCAAGCCGGTCACTTTCCCGAGAACCTCACCGGTCGGGAAGTGCTGTCCATGCTGAAGCACTTACGCGGGTCGAGCGCCGAACTCGATGAAGAACTCCTCGACGCTTTCGCGTTGAGGCCGGAATTGGGCAAGCAGGTCCGCACGCTGTCCGGAGGCACCCGGCAAAAGCTCAACGCCGTGATCGCCTTTCTGTTTCGGCCAGCGCTGCTGATTCTCGACGAGCCCACAGCGGGCCTAGACCCGGTCGCCAGCGGAATCATCAAGGACAAGATTCTCCGGTGCCGGGAGTCGGGCACCTCCGTCGTCCTGACCAGCCACATCATGAGCGAAATCGAGGAACTGGCCGATTCCGTGGTCTTCCTGTTGGAGGGGCGCGTCCGGTTCGACGGCCCTCGCCTGGAACTGCAGCGTCTGACGGGGCACCAGAGCCTGGAACGAGCCATCGCCGCGCTGATGCAGGGAGGGGCGTCGTGAAGAGCACGGGGAAGATCCTGCGCTACCAGCTGCGCGATGTCATTCGCGGGCGTTGGATTCTGGTATACACGCTGGTCTTTCTTCTCATGACCGACGTGTTGTTCCGGTTCGGCGGTAGCGGCGAGCGTGTCGTCCTGAGCCTGATGAACGTGGTGCTCCTGCTGGTGCCGCTGGTGAGCATCATCTTCGGCACGATGTACCTCTACCACGCCAGAGAATTCATCGTGTTGCTTCTGGCGCAACCGGTCGACCGGACTTCGCTGTTCCTCGGACTGTATGGCGGCATGGCCATCCCGTTGGCCGGGAGCTACGCCGTGGGCGTGGGGCTTCCGTTCCTGTGGCACGCCGGAGGCGGAGGCGGAGGCGGGTCGGCGCTGGGCGTGTTGCTCCTCACCGGGGTGCTGCTGACCTGCGCCTTCACCGCCCTGGCGTTCTTGGTGGCCGTTCTCTTCGAAGACCGGGCCAAGGGATTCGGTGCCGCCGTCTTGGTGTGGCTTCTGGCTGCCGTGGTGTACGACGGAGTGATCCTCATCGTGGTGACCTCGCTGTGGCGCTATCCCCTCGAGCGGCCCCTCCTGGTCCTCACCATGCTCAACCCCATTGATCTCGGCCGCGTCTTCCTCCTGCTGCAGTTCGACATCGCCGCGTTAATGGGATACACCGGCGCCGTCTTCAACCGCTTCTTCGGCAGCGCCGTCGGCAAGGGACTTGCCCTGACCGTGCTGGTGGCGTGGAGCGTCGTACCACTCCTCGTCGGGCTCCGCCGGTTCCGGATGAAGGACTTCTAGTCGCGGCCAAACCGCTTGATGCGCGGCACCGCGTTGACGGCAAAGAGGACCACCGCGGCGAGCTCCGCCACCCGGCCACCGGCGGCCAGCCCCGCATGACCCACTACCGAGCCCAGTGCGGCACCTGCCACGCCGAGGTTGAGGAATACCGCCGCCAGCACCACCGGCCACACCGGTCCCCGCACCGGGGCAGCGGCGTGTTTGGGGAGGATCCAGTAGGCCACGCCCAGCGCCAGCTGGACCATCCAGCCGAACAGCAGCATCTCGGCGTGGATCGGCCAGGCACGTGCCACTAGAGCGGGGAGTTGGTAACCTGCCTTGACCCCCATGAGGAGTGTCCCCACCGCGGCACCCGCGACCAGGTATACCAGGGACGCGCGAACCAGGACCGCCGTGACCGGCGGCATCACCGGCCGGTCCCCGTTCGAGGCCAGATGTTGACCGTGAACCCAACGGCGGCGCCAAGGTGGCACAGGGCCGCTGTCATGAGCAGCGGTCCGCCGGCCCGGCCGAGGTCGAACGGCTCGGCCAGTATCCGGAGGACCAGGCCGACGTTCAGCAGGACCAGCGTGGCCCAGATGAACCCCTCCCGCCCCCGCTTGCGGTCCCGGCTCGCGCGGGGAAACAACCAGAAGGCCACGCCAAAAATGAGCTGGGTCAGCCAACCGACCACGATGACGTGCAGGTAGGTGGGCCACAAGAAGCGCCATGCGGGGTCGACTGCCATGGCAACGCCCGCACCCAGGCCGAGGAGGAGGTAGCCGAGGGCGAATCGAACGAAGAGTCTGGTTTGTAGGGGCATGGTGAGTGGACGGATGGACACGGCGAGTGTCGTTGAAGGGAAGGTTCCCCGGCCGATGATCCTATCCTAATGCGTGTCCCGCCGCCTCGCTCCCCCACACCCCTTCCCGTCCACCCCGACAAGCGTCTGCGGTTGACCAGCCACCGTCCATCCCCTAGCATTCACGGTAGCCGCCAGGGGGATCCCGTCAACGGGATTGAGAGTGCACCCTTGGAACCTGATCCGGTTGAAACCGGCGGAGGGAGCGCGGCATGTTGGATGCCGATCACCGTTCCCGACCGCCGCCGGATTCCGGCCGGCGGTCGGTTTTTCCATCCAGGACCTTTCGACCCTTGGAGTCGTTCCATGGCCACCACATTGAGAGATACAGTCAACGCCCCGGCACCGCCGCCCGCCATTCTGGAGGAGGCATTTCCCAACTCGCACAAGGTGTACCTCGAGGGCACTCGTGGGATCGCAGTTCCCGTGCGGGAGATCGGATTGTCGGGCGGCGAGCCGCCGCTCAGGGTGTACGACACGAGCGGCCCTGCTGGGCACGATGTCCAGCGAGGTCTACCGGCCGTCCGCGCTCGGTGGATCGGGGAGCGTGCCGTGGAACAGCGCGAGGTAGATCAAACGCTGGGCGCGGCGATGCCGGGCGACCTCAGGCGCACCGTGCTGCGCGGTACCGGACCGGTGACCCAGTTGTACTACGCCCGCAAGGGGGAGATCACTCCGGAGATGGAGTTCGTGGCCATCCGCGAGAGCCTGGAACCGGAATTCGTACGTGCCGAAGTGGCCCGCGGCCGGGCCATCATTCCGGCCAACATCAACCACCCCGAACTCGAGCCGATGGCGATCGGCCGGAATTTCCTGGTGAAGATCAACGCCAACATCGGCAACTCCATCGTGTCCTCCTCCATCGATGAAGAGGTGGAGAAACTGCGCTGGGCCACCCTGTGGGGCGCGGACACGGTGATGGATCTGTCCACCGGCACGCAGATCCACGAGACCCGCCAGTGGATCATCCGCAACTCGGCCGTGCCCATCGGCACCGTGCCGATCTACCAGGCGCTGGAGAAGGTAGATGGCGTGCCCGAAGAACTGACGTGGGAGATCTACCGCGAGACCCTCATCGAGCAGGCGGAGCAGGGCGTCGACTACTTCACGGTTCACGCCGGCGTATTGCTGCGTTACATCCCCATGACCGCCAACCGGGTGACGGGGATCGTGTCGCGCGGTGGGGCCATCATGGCCAAGTGGTGTCTGGCGCACCACCAAGAGAATTTTCTGTATACCCGGTTCGAGGATATCTGTGAGATCATGGCCGCCTACGACGTGTCATTTTCCCTGGGCGACGGTCTCCGGCCGGGGAGCATCGCCGACGCCAACGACGAAGCCCAATTTGCCGAACTCCAGACCCAGGGGGAACTGAACCGGATCGCCTGGCGCCACGATGTGCAAGTGATGAACGAGGGCCCGGGTCACGTTCCCATGCACCTCATCAAGGAGAACATGGACAAGCAGCTCGAGTGGTGTAACGAAGCGCCATTCTACACGCTGGGCCCACTGACGACCGACATCGCCCCGGGGTACGACCACATCACCAGCGCCATCGGCGCGGCCCAGATCGGCTGGTACGGAACAGCCATGCTGTGCTACGTCACGCCCAAGGAACACCTGGGGCTGCCCAATCGCGACGACGTGAAACAGGGGGTCATCACCTACAAGATCGCCGCCCACGCGGCCGACCTGGCCAAAGGGCACCCCCACGCCCAGGAGTGGGACGACGCAATCTCCCGGGCTCGGTTCGACTTCCGCTGGGAGGATCAGTTCAACCTGGCACTCGATCCGGTGACCGCCCGGGCCTATCACGACGAGACCCTCCCCGCCGAGGGCGCCAAGGTGGCGCACTTCTGCTCGATGTGCGGTCCCAAGTTCTGCTCGATGAAGATTACCCAGGACG
>SMVB01411230.1_pt1 | contig 10877 bp, 8 predicted proteins | sample 2456461 | NCBI WGS metagenome assembly SMVB01 (sample SAMN11095934, study PRJNA526329) | marine sediment metagenome | biome: Marine sediment; feature: Surficial sediment; material: Deep marine sediment; isolation source: Hadal surficial sediment | place: Pacific Ocean | collected 2014-05 | depth 0-1...
ACCGCGACAAATTCGTCACAACTCGCGTTCGGCGCCGCCCTCCGCCGCTGCAGCGGCGGAGGGCGGCGCCGAACGCGAGTTGTGACGAATTTGTCGCGGTACCGATTTCGGACGCTGCCGCCGCCTGCGGCCCTACTCGGCGTCGGAATTCCGGACGCTCAGCACGCGTACGGTGAACGTGATGGTCTTGCCGGCGAGGGCGGGGTTCATGTCGAGGATCACGGCATCGGGCGTCACCTCCACGACGCGCATCTCGATCTCCTCGCACTCGCCCCCCTCATCATCGAGTTCGATGGTCACGGGCACGAGGTCACCGGGCTCGACCTCCGTGTCCTCCGGGAACTCGGCGGGGGGGATGCTGACGATGCCGTCGGGATCGTACTCGCCGAACGCATCGGCGGGCGCGAGCACGAGCTCGACCTCCTCGCCCACCGCTCGCCCTTCGAGCGCGGCCTGGAGGAGGGGCGGGATCTCGTCTTCACCCTGGACGTAGGTCAGGGGGCCGTTCTCCGCGCTGGACTCGTAGATTTCGCCGTCGGTGCCGGCAATCGTGTAATCGAGCTCAACCCTGGAGTTCTGCCGGATCTTCAACACGTGTCTCCATCAGGGGCCTGTTCTGAATCTCGCGCTGCCGCGTGAGGTACGTGTATCCGTTGAGCGCGGCCTCGTAGCGCCGCAAGAACGCGGCGGACTCCTCGTAGGTCATAGTGCCCTTGTCGAGCGCGGCCTCGACGTGACGCCGCAGGTCGCGGAGCACGTCACCCTCGAAGTACCTCACGTAGGAGAGCACTTCCTTCACGCGATCGCCGCGCAGTACGTGCGTGAGCTTCGGGCGCCCGGACTCGTCGACGTCGACGTGGACGATGTTCGTGTCTCCGAAGAGGTTGTGCATGTCGCCGAGGATCTCCTGGTACGCGCCGATCAGGAAGAACCCGAGGTAGTACGGAGCATCCTCTTGGAATGGGTGCAGCTCGAGCGTGGACTTGGAGTTGCGCAGATCGATGAACTGTTCGATCTTGCCGTCCGAGTCACAAGTGAGGTCGGCCAGCACGCCGCGCCGCACCGGCTCCTCGCCGTGCCGGTGCAGGGGCATGACTGGGAACATCTGGCGGATCGCCCAGGAATCGGGCATCGACTGGAAGATCGAGAAGTTGACGAAGTACGTGTCGGAGAGATCGCGCTCGAGGTGCTCGAGCTCCTCCGGCACGTAGTCCATCTCACGGGTGATCCGCAGGATCTTCTCGCAGGTCCGGAAGTAGAGGTCTTCGATGCGCGCGCGGTCGGGGAGTCCGAGCCGGCTCGTGTTGAAGAGCAGCATCGCCTCCTCGCGCAGCTCGTTGGCGTCGTGGTAGCACTCCTGATGGTTCTCCGCCGTCACCTGGCCGAGCAGCTCGGCCAGCTTCAAGACGACCTCGGGCTCGTCGTCGCGGGGCGGAGCCGGGCTCCCCCTGGAGTCGAAATGCGACACGCCGACGACCTCGCCGACCAGCACGGCGTGGTGCGAGACGAGCGCTCGCCCCGACTCGGTCACGATCGTGGGCTCGGCGATGTCCGCCTCGCGGCAGGCCTCGCCCAGGTGCCACACGACGTCACGGGCGTACTCCTCCATCGTGTAGTTCATCGAGGAGTCGATGTTCGTACTCGACCCGTCGTAGTCCACGCCGAGGCCTCCGCCGACGTCGAACCACTCGATCCTCACGCCCATGCGCGAGAGCCCGATCAGCGTGTTCGTGCCTTCACGCATCGCCTGCTTAAGAGCACGGATGTCGGTGATCTGGCTGCCGATGTGGAAGTGCAGGAGCTTCAAGCAATCCAACCGGCCGCTGTCGCGCAGCCGCTCCACCACCATGACGATCTCGCGCGTCGTCAGCCCGAACTTGGACCGATCGCCGACGGAGTTCTGCCACCGCCCTGAGCCCTTCACGGCAAGCTTGCTGCGCACGCCGATCGTGGGCCGTACGCCCAGTCTCGCCGCGGCTCTCATCACGGTCTCGAGCTCCGTGAACTTCTCGACGACGATGATGGGCGTGATGCCGAGCTGGCTCGAGAGCAGCGCCATCTCGACGTACTCCTCGTCCTTGTACCCATTGCAGATCAGCAGCGCGCCCTCGCCCGCCTGCAGCGCGATCCCCGCGAGCAGCTCGGGCTTGCTGCCGACCTCGAGCCCCATGCCGTGCGGCCGGCCCTCCGCGAGGAGCGCCTCCACGACCGTGCGCTCCTGGTTGACCTTGATCGGGTAGACGCCGCGGAACGGTGCCTCGTACCCGAATTCCGCGCGCGCCTTGTCGAAGGCGCTGCGCATCTGCCGCACACGCGCGCGGAGAATGCCGTCGAAACGGAGGAGGATCGGCGCGGCGACACCGCGCTGCAAGATCGTGTCGATCAGTTCGTACAGATCGATCCGCGCACCTCCGCGAGTGCCGCCCGGCGTGACGCAGACGTTGCCCGAATCGTTGATCGAGAAGAAACCCTGGCCCCAGTTGGGCACGTTATAAAGGCTTTCGCTGTCTTTGGGGCTCCACTGCGGCATCGCGACCTCACCGGGGAATGCGGGCGGGGATTATAGGGAGGAAGCGGTGGGGCCAGGCCCGGCAGTCCGTCCGAAAAACGCTCTACTCCGGGCGCGCCCGCTCGGCCGGTGGCGGCGGACTCGTCGATCCGTGCCCGCCGGCCCTACAGGGCCACCTCGGTCTCGCCCTCCCTGCCCCGCGAAGATGGTCTCGTCTCGCTACGGTCCTCGTTCAGAGGACTGCTAGAATCCCGCTCCGATGACCCGCCTCGCATTTCCGAAATCCGTGTCGGCGCTGGTCGCGGGCGCCGACTCCCTGCTCGTGATCGCCCCGAAGCGTCTGTTCGACGACGGGAGCTTCCTCGAGGTCCTGCCCGAGGAGCTCATGCGGCTCGCGCTCGACCTCGCGTCGGACACGAAGCCCGGGGCCCTCGGGGCAACGGCGTCGACGCTGACGGGCGCAAAGCCGCGCAAGCTCGGGATCGGCGTCCTCGCCGACGAGGGTTCGCGCTACAACACGCCCTCCCGCGCGGGGGGGATCGCGAAGGTCGTGGGGGCCGCAAGGCTGAACCGGGGCGGGCGCCCTGCCATCTTGATCGCGCTAGACGACGAGCGCCACGCCCTGCCCGCGCTCAATGCCATCGCCCGGACCTGCCCGCTCTACTCCGCGCGGAAGCAGAGTCCTTCCCCGAGCACCCTCCGCGTGCTCGCGATCGGCCCGGACGAGCTGCCCATCGCCTTCGGTCCGGAGGCTCGAGCCACGGCCCAGGTGGCGCGCGAGATGGCGCGCCTGGTCGACATGCCTCCGACCGACATGAATCCGAAGGCGTTCCAGGCCGAGGCCTGGCGCCTCCTCGCCGGAGTGACGGGCGTCAAGAAGCGCCAGATCACCGGCGATGCGCTCCTGCGCGCCGGTCTCGGTGGCATCCACGCCGTCGGTCGAACCGCGCTCGAGGCGCCGCGCATGCTCGTCGCCACGTACGTACCGAGACAGCGTTCCAAGCGGCGGGTCGCGCTCGTGGGCAAGGGCGTCACGTACGACACGGGCGGGCTCTCCATCAAGTCCAAGACGGGGATGCCGGGCATGAAATGCGACATGGGCGGCGCGGCGGCGGTGCTCGGCGCCTTCCTCGTGCTCGCGAAGCACGGCTGCCCGCACGAGCTCTCGCTCGTCATCTGCCTGGCGGAGAACGCGATCGGGCCGAGCGCGTACAAGCCCGACGACATCCTGAGAATGCACTCGGGGCTCACGGTCGAGATCAACAACACGGACGCGGAGGGGCGCTTGCTGCTCGCGGACGGCGTGAGCTACGCCGTCCGGCAACTGGGCGCGGACATCGTGATCGACGCGGCGACCCTGACCGGAGCGCAGCTCATCGCGACGGGCCTCGCGCACGCGGCGGTCGTCACGAGCGACGAGGAGCTCGAGCGCGCGCTCGTGGAGGCCGGCCGCGCGAGCGGCGACCTCGTGCACCCGCTTCCGTTCGCGCCCGAGCTGTACCAACGCGAGTTCAAGAGCCCGGTGGCCGACATGCGCAACTCGGTCGCCAACCGCATGAACGCCCAGGCGAGCTGCGCCGCCCAGTTCATCTACGCCCACGTGGCGGACACGGACGCGCGCTGGGGCCACGTGGACATGGCCGGACCCGCGTTCCCCAAGGACCGCGCGACGGGGTTTGGCGTGGCGCTGCTCGCAGAGACGGTGCGGCGGTTGTAGTCCGGAGGTACGGAGCCTGAGCAATTGCCGCCGGCCCGGCCGGTGTGGTGCAACATCGGTACCGACGTTGCACCACACCGGCCGGGCCGGCGGCAATTGCTCAGGCTCCGTACCTTCCGGAATACACATGACGCAGGCGCGCCACGATCTCCTCCGCGTGCAGCCAGGTCCACCGGTCCTCCTCGTCCGCGACGAGGCCGCCGGCCGTCCAGACGCGCAAGAGCTGTTTCACGCGCGAGCTCGCGCCGCGCGGCGTGGCCTGCTTGCGCGTCCGCAAGCCCTCCTCGTAGTCGAGCAGGAACCGGGCCGCCTCGGCGGCGGAGACGGCGCGGCCGGCGAAGATCCACGGGTCGGCGAGCGCGCCGTGACCCACCATCACGTAGGCGCAGCCCGTCGCGCGCCGCATCCCCTCGAGGTCGGCGTGCGTGCGGACCCCGCCGTTGCCGCAGACGGGGATCGCGACCGCAGCCACGGCGCGCGCGATGCGCTCCCAATCGGGTTCGTCCCGGTAGCCCTCCTTGCGCGTCCGGCAGTGCACGGTGAGCAGCGCGGCGCCGTTCGCCTCCGCGCTCGCCGCGAGGTCCTCGAGCAGGCTGTCGTCGTCGAACCCGGCGCGAATCTTGGCCGTGACCGGCACCGCTTCCCCGACGGCTTCGAAGGTCGCGCGCACGACCGCGCCCAGCGCGGCCGGATCGCGCAGGAGCGCGGAGCCCGCGCAGCCCTTGAGCGCGCCCTTCGCGGGACAGCCGAAGTTCAGATCGACGAGCGGCGCGCCCGCCCGCACCGCGGCGCGCGCGGTGGCCGCGAGCGCGCCGAGGTCGCTGCCCATGAGCTGGACGCCGACCGGGATCGCGAACCGCCGCGGGCCGAGGTGGCGCCGCAGGACCTTCTCCGGCAGCGCGCGGTCGATGACGCGCACGAACTCCGTGAAGGCCCCGCCCAGATCCTCGGGCCGGTGGCGCTCGAGCACGAGGTCGCGGAACACCGGGTCGGTGATGCCCTCCATCGGCGCGAGGAGCCACGGCCCCGTGAAGGGCAGTGGCCTGAGGGCAGTGGCCGGCGCGCTCGGGATGGCCTGCGCTCGCATGCCTGCATTCTAGAGCCGCGCATCTGCCAACGGGCTGGGAACGTAGAATGTCGCCGCCCCAGTCCGGAGGCGGCACGCCGAGTACCATGACCGCATCGGAGAACAATCGCGACTGGAGCCGGTTCGCGCACGTGGACATCGCGGGCGCGGCCGACATCATCGCGGACACCGTCCTGCACACGCCGCTCGCCCCGCTCGCGTCGGGCGATGCGCGGATCGAGCTGCGCGGGAAGCTGGAGAACCGTCAGGTGACCGGCGCCTTCAAGGCGCGCGCGGCGTGCCACAACATCCGGCAGCTGTCGGAGGCCCAGCGCTCCATCGGGGTCGTCGCGTGCAGCTCGGGCAACCACGGCAAGGCGCTCGCCTGGGCGGCGCAGGCGGCGGGCATCCGGGCGACGATCGTCATGCCCGCGGACGCCTATCCGAACAAGATCCAGGCTTGCCGCGACCACGGGGCGAGCGTCGTGCTCTCCGCCACGCGCGCGCAGGCCGAGGCGGACTGCGCGGAGCTCGTGACGGCGGGCTGGACGCTCGTGCACCCGTACGACGCGGAGGGCACGATCGCCGGGGCGGGCACGGTGGGGCTCGAGATCGCCGCGGACTGGCCGGAGGTCGAGGTCGTCATCGTCCCGATCGGTGGCGGGGGGCTCGCGGCCGGGACTTCGCTCGCGCTCAGGCGCGCACTCGGCGACGCCCCCACGATCCTCGGCGCGGAGCCCGCCGGGGCCCCGACGATGACGCGCGGCCTCGCGGCGGGCGCGCCGGTCACCTTGGACGAGATCACCACGCAGGTGCAGGGGCTCTGTCCGCTGGACGCCGGCGCGCTCAACATCGATGTGTGCCTGGCGACCCTCGATGGGGTCGTGCTGCTCGACGACGGAGCGATCTTCGCGGCGCAGGCGCGGCTGGTCGCGGGCGGCGAGGTCGTCGAGCCCGCGGGGGCGGCCGCGGCCGCGGTCGTCTACTCGGAGCTCCTGCCCGCGGGGCTCCTCGCGGACCGGGACGCGAGCGCACCCCTGCGCGTGGCCGTGGTCGTCTCCGGCGGCAACCCCGATCCGGCCCAGCTCGAGGCGCTGCGCCAAGCATGACGCGTCCGCGACTCGGCTCCCGCTTGTTCCTGGGTCTCCTGTTCACCGGGTGCGGCGGCGGATCGGCCCCGCAAGAACCGGCGCAGCCCGAGCCCGTCGGCACGATCGCGCGCGGTGCGCGGACCGTCGTGCTCGTGCTCTTCGACTCCGCGCGCACGGACCACCTCGCGCCGTACGGGTACGCGCTCGACACGACGCCCAACCTCACGCGCTTCGCGGCGGAGAGCGTCGTCTTCGAGGACGCGCTCGCGGCGGTCACCGGTACGAACGCGGGCCTCGCTTCGCTCTTCACGGGACTCCACGCGCAGACGCACGGCGTCGGCTCCCTGCGCGACCTGGGCCAGCACGCGCTCGCCGCTCGGCACGTGACGCTTGCCGAGCGGTTCCGGGAGGGCGGCTTCCGCACCATCGGGCTCGTCTCGCTGCCGCAGCTCTCCTCGCGCCTCTTCGGTCTCATGCAGGGCTTCGACACGATCGTCCAACCGGGTCTCAACGAGGACGAAGCGCGGACCGCCTTCCAGAGCTTCTTCTCCGTGAAGCAGGATCTCGCACTCGCGCTCGCCTCGGACGAGCCCGTGTTCGCGTTCCTCCACTTCGCCGACGCCCGTTCGCACGACGCCGCGCCCGGCGCGGTGGGCGGACAGTTCCTCGCGCCGAACCTCGCGCCGTTCGCGGAGCAGAGCGACCTCTTGCGGGGTGCCGTGGCGCGCGCGACCGAGGATCCCGAAGCCGGCGTCGTCGAGCTGGGCCGGCTGCTCGGGCGTGGGCGTGGATCGCCCGAGTGGGAGGCCTACCGCGCGGCGCTCTACGACGGGCAGCTCGCGTTCGTCGACGAGTACCTGGGACTGCTCTTCGAGCTCCTTCGCGAGCACGGCCGGTACGACGATGCCATCATCGCCGTCCTCGCTACGCAGGGGGGCATGATCACTCCTCCGAAGGCGACGACGGGGCCGGCGTTCCCACCGTGGCTCGTGCGCCTCCCGTTCATCGTGCGCTTGCCCGGCGGCGTGCCCGCCGCGCGCGTTCCCGCCCTCGTGCAGCCGATCGACCTCGCGCCCACGTTCGCCGAGTTGTTCGGTTGGGATGCCGCGGACGAGTTCGAGGGGCAGAGCCTCCTCCCGCTGCTGGAGAGCGGGACGCCAGTGCGTTCGATCGCGCTGTGCGAGGACGCCGGCATGGAGCGGCGCGTCGCGTTCGACGAGCGCTTCCACGTCGAGCAGAACTCGATCTCGGAGACTTCCGTGTACGCGCGCGAGACGGGTTGGCTTCAGCGCGAGTCCGATCTCTCGCCCGAGGACGTAGCGCGCGTGACCCGCCTCCGCGAGGCGCTCACCCGTTTCGCGCGTCCCGAGGAGTGGACGGTGTCGTACGGCAAGGCGGGCGGGACCGCGAACGATGCCATCGCGCCGCTCGAAGTGAAGTGGCGCTTCGCGCGTGGGCTCTCGTTGGGCAGCCGAGTCGACGGCGGCGATAGCGTGGACTCCAGCACCAGCGGGGCGAGCACACCGGCGGGACACGCGTCGCTCATGGGGTTGGGCTCGACCGTGACGATCCGCGGCAGCCGGCGCGACCTGCCCGTGAAGGTGACCCTCGCGAATGAGCGAAGGGGCGTCGAGGCGCACATTTTTGTGGGTGGGACGGCGCTGGTGGACTCGCTCATGCCCTACCTGCCATCCGATACGCATGCTCCCTGGCCCGATGACGGGGAGGGTGGCGATGCGCCCTGGGGGGCGGACATCGAGCACCACGGGAGCTCATGGTGGAACGTGCGCGTTGGCGGCGGTGACGGAGGCGGTGTCGGGCCGGGGCGCGAGGTGACAGTGCTCCTCACGCTCTTCCCACCGGGCAAGATCGACGAGCGGCTCGAGATCATGGCGGGCGCCGAGATCGAAGTGCAGGCGATCCCCGGTCGCGTCGATGCCGTCATCGCGCGCGGCGTGTCGCCGTTCCTCATCCAGATCAAGAAGACGCCGCGGCGCGAGATCGGCATCGCGGTCCATCTCGATGGCAAGCGCGTGGATGCGCGCGCCATCCGCTATCGCGGTCGTCCGTACTCGCCCATCGGCGAGTGCACGCTCTACCTGCCCGATTGGATGGCGGGCGTGACGGATGCGCTCGATCTGCCCGCGCCCGAGATGCGCGCGCTCCCGCCTGGTGCCATCCAGCTCCTGCGCCGTGGTACCGGCGTTCCGCCCGCGGATCGCGCACCGCTCGACGAGGAGTGGCTTCGGTTCGTCCGGTTCTTGCAGGGCAGCGAGTGAAGCGCGTCGTGCTGCTTCGGCCGGAGGGGCCGCGCAACGTCGGCATGGTGCTGCGCATCACGCAGAACTTCGGCCCGTGCGAGCTGGCGCTCGTCGCGCCCGAGCGACCCTCGATGCTCGTGCACCCGGAATTCATGCAGATGTCCCACGGCGCGGAGGACGCGCGCGCGGGAATCCTCATCTTCGACACGCTCGCGGAAGCGCTCGCGGACTGCACGGCATCGGTCGGCTTCACCGCGCGCGTGCGCGACAAGCGCAAGCGGCGCGACTGGCGGACGGTCCAGGAGCAGTGGACAGAGGTCTCGGGCGACCCCGAGCACCGCCTCGCGCTCGCCTTCGGCAACGAGGTGACGGGCCTCACGACCGAGGAAGCGAACCAGCTCCAGGAGCTCGTGCACATCCGAACCGCGAAGGAGCACACGTCGCTCAACCTCGCCGTGACCGTGGGCGTCGCCCTGGCGGGCCTCTTCACGGGCCGCCGCGTACACCAGCACGAACCCGGCGGGAAGATGCTGAACGGAGCGGGGCGCGAGTTCCTGAAGTCGCGCCTCAAGGAGGTCTTCGCCGCACGCGTCGCGCGCACGCCCTCCGCCGCCAAGGACATCACCGAAGCGATCGAGCGCGTCTTCTCCCGCGCCCCGCTCGAGAACCGCGACGCGCGCGCCTGGCACCTCATGCTCAAGGCCCTCGGCTCGGAGCTGTCGCCCACGGAGCTCGGCCTGACGCCGAACCCGACGAAGGACGGGCGGCGGCTGGACGCACTGGAGCGGGCGCGCAAGAAGGATTGCGGGGAAGGCTCCTAGCACCGGCGAGCACGCGTTCGCGGCTATCGAAGGCAGGCCCCTGGTCGCCTACTTCAGGTACGCGATCAGCATCTTCTGATCGAGCCGATAGAGCTCTCTGCCATCCTTGCCGGAGTAGACCCGCACACTGCCGGGCTTGTCCGGCATGCCCGAGTAGGTGACTCCGATCGCCACGTCCGGGATCGCGTCGCCGTCGACGTCACCGATACCCGACAACGCCCAGTCGGAGTACCAATCAGCCTCCGCGGCCGCCCACTGACGCAGGAGCGCACCGTCATCGCCGGAGTAGAGGCGCACGAAGCCCCTGTCCAAGCCGCCCCTGGCACCCACGAGGACGTCGCCCACACCGTCCCCGTTGACGTCGCCGGCGTTCGCCAGCGCAGAGCCGAAGCCTTGGACTGGGCTGGTGAGCTCGAAGAGCACGTCGCCGCTCCTTCCGGAGTACGCGCTGACGGTGACCGGTCTCCACTCCGGTGGCTTGCTAGGGGAAGCGGCCAGGACTTCCGCATGTCCATCTCCATCGAGGTCGGCCGCAAGGCCAGCGACCTCGCCGACGCGCAGCGTATGGAGCACGGCTCCGTCTCGGCCCGAGAAGACGCGCGCGTAGTCCCGTCCCTCCGCGTCGCGCCCTCCGCCCACGATCACGTCCGTGGTGCCGTCTCCATTCACGTCGCCGGCGTTGGCTACCGCACGAGCGAACCACGCGGATCCATCCAGCCCTTCCAATACGAAGAGGACGGAGCGCTTCCCGCCCGAGACCAGTAGGGCGTAATGCGGTCCGCCCCGCTCGACCATGCCGCGGACCGTCATCACGAAATCACCGACGCCATCGCCGTCCACGTCGTCCAGATGGGCGAACCGCGGGCCGAGCACATGGCCGTCGATCGTGTCGCCGAGCGCGAACAACTGCGATGCGTCCCGTCCGGAGTACACGCGCAGGCTGTTGTGGACCACCGCCGCGAAGTCCGGGATCCCGTCCCCGTTCCAGTCCCCCGCGGCGCCGGCGCTACCGCGTTTGTTTCCAGGATCTCCAGTCAGGTGATGAATCACGCTCCCGTCCACGCCCGAGATGACCCAGAGCCAGTGCGAGGCTAGCGGCGCGGTAACCAGGAAGTCCCCCGCTCCATCTTGATCGACGTCTCCGAGGGCAACGATCTCATCTCCGAGCATGTCGAGCGCAGGCGTCGCCGAATCCTGGACCACGGTGGTCGCCAGGGTGACTAGCGAGCACACGAGCATGGGCATCGAGGCGGACATGGCCCTCCCATGAACCCCAGGCCTCCGCAGGGGTTCCGCATGCTTGGCGCTACCGAGCTGATCCTGCAACAGATTCGTGCTGTCGAACGCGAGGGAGACCCATCAGCGGGACGTCCGGCTGATCCTCACGGCACTCCCACCAAGAGTTGCGTTGC
>SMVB01202908.1_pt1 | contig 10875 bp, 8 predicted proteins | sample 2456461 | NCBI WGS metagenome assembly SMVB01 (sample SAMN11095934, study PRJNA526329) | marine sediment metagenome | biome: Marine sediment; feature: Surficial sediment; material: Deep marine sediment; isolation source: Hadal surficial sediment | place: Pacific Ocean | collected 2014-05 | depth 0-1...
GAGCTCCGGCTGAAGGGCACGCCGTACTCCCACTTGTTGCCGTCCGAAGCGAGGATGGTGATCGCGATCTGATCGTCGCCGTCGACGGGCTCGACCGTGTACGAGACGACTTCGAAGTTGGCCATGCGGAGGAGTCCTTGGAACGGCGGAGAGGAAGCCAGGCCAGGGTACCTCCCCTTCGGGTGTACTTGTCCACTGACTTTCCTATCCGCAGGTCTGGTCCACGCGTTCCAGCGCTGCCGCCGGCACGGTCGATGAACGTCTCATGGCCGCCCAGCACTCGCCCGTGACGCGCCAGAACCAGCGTACCGTGGGCCTCCTGCTCCTGGCCGCGGCGCTCGGGGGGCTCGGGATCGGGCTCGCCTTCGCGCGTCGCCCCTTCGCCGACGCGCTGGTGTTGGCGGGCGCCGTGCTGGGTCTGGCCGCGGCGGTCTCGGGTCTCGTCGCCGGTCGCCATGCCGTGCGCGAGGTCGTCGCGACGCGGTGCGTCGAGTGTCGCCATCTGCTCACGTTCGGGGTCCTGGGCGCGGAGGTGTGGTACGCCTCGTTCCTCCTTCGCCTGTAGAAGATCGGGCCCAACGAGAGGGAGTTGCCGAGGCACGAGCGTCCGTTCCGGGCCGAACGTCTCGCTCAGCCCGGTCGGCCGTGGTCCATCGTGCGGCTCGGACCGGACGCTCCGCCGTGCCTCTCAGCCCCCCGGACAGCGCTCGCTCGGGCCTGACAGTCGCACCGGCTCGACCTCCGGGACGGGCTCGAGACTGGGACGGTGCACGACGGCCTGCCCCGGCCGTAGCTCGCCCCCGGCGCGGACGCTGCAGACGAAGCCGCTCCGCCCCACCATCAGGTTCGGGAAGCGCCGATCGACCTGCTTCAGGGTGCCGCACGGTTCGCGCACGTCGAAGATCTCGAGCACGACGGCTTCCCCGACCTCGAGCAGGTCGCCCGGACGCAGCGCCCGGAAATCGAGCCCTTCCACGAGCAGGTTTTCGCCGAACGAGCCGGGGCCTCCGATCGGGACCCCGTCGCGTTCGAGCGCGCGGCAATCCTCGATCGAGAACAGGCACACGGCGCGATGGACGCCGCCGTGCAGGTGGAAGCGGTGGGCATCGCCCGCGAGCCCGCGCTCGTCGACGAGCGCCGTCGGCACGGGGTGCTTCGGGACTCCGCCTTCGCCGATGCAGACGGCGAGGACCTGCCCGGTGTTCTCCGCGCCCCCGGCCACGGCCGGCTAGCGCTTCAGGAACATGTAGATCATCTGACCCTCGGCGCGCGTGGCGCCGGCGCGCGCTTCGGCATCGGGGCCGATGCCGAAGTAGATGTCGGCGCGTCCCGCCGTGCGGATGGCGCCGCCGGTGTCCTGATCGAACAGCAGCTTCTGGAACTCGACGAACCCACCGGTAGGCAGGGGAATCCGCGTGTCCACGAACACGAGCGCGCCTCTCGGGAACAAGCGCTTGTCCGTGGCGAGCGTCCGCTCCGGTGTCACTTCGACGTTCAGGCTGCCGCGGGGATTCCCCTCGATCGGCGTGAAGAAGACGTAGGAGTCGTTGCGGGCCAGGTATTCCCGCACGAGCTCAGGGTGTTCGCGACCCCAACGACGGATCGCCACGAGGCTGATATCCGAGTCGTCGATCCAATCGTCCCGCACGAGCTCGCCGCCGAGCGACGTGTACGGCTGGCCGTTCTTCCCGGAGTATCCGAGGCGGTAGAGCGACCCATCGCCGATTCGGATGAACGCCGATCCGTTGACGTGCGCGATGAACGCGTCGAGCGGATCGCGCAGGTACGCCAGCTCGAGCCCGCGTCCCGCGAGCAGCCCGCCCGCCTCGATCGCCCTGCGCGTCGGGTACGGCTCGAGGCCGTTCGAGCCCTGCCTGCCGAGCGTGGCGCCCAGCTCGTCCTTCACGAGGTCGGGTGGGAGCGCGTACAGCGGGTAGCGGTACATCTCGTCGCGCACGGGCCGCCCGTCGAGGATCGGCGTGTAGTACCCGGTGAAGAGCACCCCGCCGCCGGCGCCGTCCCAGCCCGCGCTCTTGTAGAAATCGAACTCCTGTTTCACCCGGCGGTCGAACTCCTCCGGGGTCTGGCTCGTGGCGAGCAGCTCCTCGAACCGCTCGAGGCTCGCGAGCGCCCGCCCGTGTGAGATGCCCGCGGTCGGGAAGAACTGTTCCGAGTACCGGGTGCGGGTCCAGAGGATCGAGCGCTCGAGCGCCGCGGCGAACATGTACCGTTCGAGCCACGTCTGACGGAGATCCGGCGGCGGCTCGTTGCCCCGCAGGGGGAGGAGCGCCGGCGTGCCGAACGGCAGGGGGCGGCCGTAATCGGGCTGCGGCGGCTGTGCTCGACAGGCCGCGAGGCAGGTGAGGAGGAGAGCGGTCCGGAGAGTCTTCATGTCGCGGCCCGTTCCATCGGGACTGGGCGGCCGGGGACCGGGCGGTATCGGGATCAGCAGGGTAGCGGTCGGGGTCCGCGCGCAATCCAACAAACTGCCCGGGTTCCGCGGCCCGCGCTCCAACTTGCGAGCCCGCAGATTGCAAGCTCGCAGAGTCGAGGGCACCTGGGGTAGTGGATCGCCGCGGGGGTGCCCAACCCCAGGCTGAAGCCGCCCCGGATGGCGCGCTGAGCATCGGTGCGAGTGCCCGCCCAGCGACCGGCCGGGCCCAAGCCCTTGTGCCACAGAAGGATCCGAGCGACCGAGGCTCCCCGGAGCTCACGCGACCCGGGCCGTCCGCGCTGCATTTCGGGTGCACGCGGGGGCGGCGTCGAGTTCACTCTGCCCCCGTGACCGCCCTCCTCAAGGTCCTCGTCCTCCCCCCGCTCAGCCTCTTCCTCCTGGCGGCTCTGGGTCTCCTCGTCGCCCGGCGGCGCCGGAAGCTCGGGCTCTTTATCACCGGCGGCGCCGCTTGCCTCCTCGTCCTCCTCACCATTCCCTTCGTGTCCGCGGGCCTGCTCATCTCGCTCCAGACGGCGCCGGCGCTGCCGCCGGAGGGCCCCTACCCCAACGCCCAGGCGATCGTCGTGCTCGGGGCCGACGTGAACCCCCGCGCCCCGGAGTACGGCGGCGCGACGGTCGGGTCGCTCTCCATGGAGCGGCTGCGATACGCCGCGCGGCTCGCGCGCGCCACGGGCTTGCCCCTGCTCACGACCGGTGGTTCGCTGATGGAGGGGACGCCCGCTGTCGCCGAGTTGATGGCGCGCGTGCTCGAGGACGAGCTCGCGACGCCCGTTCGTTGGACCGAGATAGGCTCGCGTACGACGCGGCAGAACGCCGACTTCACGGCGGGGATGCTCGCGGGAGAGGGCGTCCGGCGCGTCTTCCTGGTCACCCACGCATGGCACATGCCGCGGGCCCGCGCGGCGTTCGAGTCCGCCGGCCTCGAAGTCGTGCCCGCGCCCACGGGCTTCCGCATCTGGCCGGACCTCGTACCGCGCTCGTTCCTGCCGTCGGCGCGGTCGATGCGCCAGAGCTACTTCGCGTTCCACGAGTGGATCGGGCGTCTCTGGTACGCACTCTCCTGAGCCGCCCCCTAACCGACAGTACTGTCGGTTACGGGTGCGCGAGCGCCGAGAGCCGCGTCGCGCGGTCCGCGGCGAAGCGTCGCATGCCCTCCATGAGGTGCTCGGCGTCGAGGTGCGCCTCGACGATCACCTCGTCGAGGCTGCCGCCCGTGCGCCAGCGGTTGTCCCAGTCGGTGCTCAGCGCGTACTGCTCGGCCACCTTGTGCGCGAGCCAATCGTGCATGCCGCGGCGCGCGCCGTTCGTGATGACGGTCGAGTCGAGCCAGTCGAGCTTGTTCAGGACTCTGTCGCGGTACTCCTTCGGCTTGCGGGCGAAGAGCTCGTAGGAGACGGCGCACACGAGCTTGAGGTTCGGCGCCTCGCCCGCGAGGAAGCTCGGCAGGAGCTCCATGATCGAATTCATCGTCGCGGTGCCCTGGATGATGACCGTCCCCTCCCTGGGGCGCGCGGGGTCGTAGTCGTGGATGACGTACGCGCCGTTCGCCGCCTCCATGTAACTGGGCATGCCGAGCGCGGCGCGGTCGGGGATGACGAGCGCGGGCCGCGTGAGGTGCAGCGCGACGATCGGCACGTCGGTCAGGAGCGCCGCCGCGAGCGCGGGCGCGACCTCGTTGTGCTCCCAGGGGTGCAGGTTGATGACCTGGCCCTCCGGGAAGAGCTGCGTCACGATCGGCGAGAAGACGCCGAAGTGCGTGCGGCTGTCCTCGGCGGTCTCGGGTCCGGAGTGTCCCGCCACCCAGATGACCTTGCCGACCTTCAGCTCGCAGTCCTGCGCGAGCTGCGAGAACAGCCGCATGAGGCCGTACTTCAGGTACGAGAAGGACCCGTAGGTCGAGCAGGCGCCCCAGTATCCGAGGAACGTGTCCTCGGGCGTGGGCGACATGTTGACGGACGCCGCGCCGCAGACGAGGCCGGAGTTCGTGAACTCCGTGATCTGCTGGGGGAGCAGCGAGCCGCCGGGGTTCTCGGTGCGGGCGTACCAGCCGAAGCCCTCCTTGAACCCGGAGATCGCCGTCGAATCAGCGAGGTCCGCGGAGCACGCGAGGACGAGCGGGCGGCCCATCGTCTCCGCGGCTGTCGTATTCACCCAGGCGCCGAACTTCTTGAAGCCGTCCTTGTTCGCGCCCTTTTTCCCCGGCGCCAGGAACAGGCTCTCCGGCAGCTTGTCCAGCGCGAGCCACGACCGGTCCTCGTGCATGTTCACGGGGCGCTCGAAGCGGAAGCCACTCGGCCGATCCGGAATCGAGTCACCGAGGTCGACCAACGTGGTCGCGAGGTACTCGGCGAGCCCGTCCCCGTCCCGCAACACGCTGAAGACGGTCTCGAACCACCCCGCGGTCTGCTCGCGGCAGGCGTCCTCGCCCGGATCCGTCGCGTCACCGAAGCCCGCGAACGACACGCCGTACTTCGCCTGGAACTCCCCGCGACACTTCCAGAAGAGCTCGGAATTGCGCTTGTGCGCGGCGCCGTGCGAGGCGGCGTCGAACTTGTGGTAACCGCGGCCCTTGCGCGTCTTGAACCACACCATCCCGGGTCGCCCGCCGGTGTCGTCCGCGTGCACGATCGCGAGCATTGCGCGCGTGATCTCCGCGTAGTCGTCGCCCTTCTCGGTCCCCGCCGTGCGCCAACCGTACGCGTCGAACCATTCACCGGGTGTCCCGTGCGACACCTCGGAGTTCGCGAAAGTGTCGATGCCGTGATCGTTCCAGTCGAAGAGATAGATGAGGTTGTCGAGCCCGAGTCCGAAGGCGGAGTTCTTCACCTCGTGGTGCGAGCCGGCCGTGTGCCCGCCCTCGCCCTCCATCGCGAACACGCGCGTGTCGGTGCCCGCGTGCTTCAGGGCGAGCGCCTCGCCCAGCGCGGCCGGCGCACCGTGGCCCGAGGGGCCCGTGTTGAACTTGAAGAAGAGCGTCTTGCCCTCCATCTCCGCGTGCCCGGGCAGGTGGCCGTTGTGACGCAGCCACAGGAGGTCCTCCCAGGTGAGCTGGCGCTCGTCGGCTTTCGGCACGAGATACCGTGCGTCCCCGGAGCGCTCGTGCACGATGCGGAGCGCTTCGTTGTACACCGCGAGCATGGCGTAGGTGCCCGGGTTGCAGTGGCCGGCGATGAGCACGTACCGGTCGCCGAAGGGATGCTCGGGGCGGCGGATGTCCCAGCGCATGCCCGCCCCGAGGGTCGTCGCCACCATGATCGGGACCTTGGAGCGCGAGCCGCCGGGGTGTCCGCTCTGGCGCAGGTTGAGCATCAGATCGATGCACTGGTCGATCATGTCGCCGATCTTCTCCCAGTGGTGGAAGTTCTGGCTGAGCGCTTCGAACGTGGGCTTCTCTTCGAGGATCTGCATCGGGAACGGTTCGGCGGCGGGGAAAAACGGGCGGGCACTATAACGGACCGGGGTCCGCACCCGGACCCGGGATCCCCGCCCGAACGAGCGCAGGCCCCCCCGGCCTGAACCGGGGGGGCCTGCGAACCGAAGCCGTCTGTACGATTTGGATCCCGAGTGGCTCAGCGCCCGCCCGCGCCGGGCAGTCCGCGCTCGACCCCGGGGGCCCCATGGCGATAGGCGCCGACTTCCTCGCGCAGGCCGCGGACGTCCCCGCGGAGCTCCTCGAGGTGGATGCTCATGTCCTCCATGAGCGCGAGGATCTCGGCCAGGACTGCGCCGTGGCCGTCGAGTTCGTCCCCGCCGCCCCTGGCCGTGAAGTTCACGAAACCCGCGCTCGTGCCGGGGACCCATCTCGTGCCGGGGACCCATAAGGAGTACGCCTGCGGGGAATCGCCCGCGGGTTGCGTGGTGCTGTAGAGCTTCCAGGCCTCGCCGAATGGATCGCTGCCGAAGAGTTGCGGCGCGTACTCGGCGTCGGTCCCTTCCAGCGCCTCGCAGGGGTCGTCCGCGCCATCGGGGGAGGCCAGCGGCGCGACCCACCTGGGCGAGAAAGCGGGGAACGTGAACTCGCCCAACGCGAAATCAGTGATCACGGGTGCCATGAACGTCGGGAACCGGAAATCGGTCGGCGTGGGGAAATGGAGCCCGGAGACGCCGCCGGCGCTCGGCTTCGCGTCGGCTTTCGGCGCGTCGCTCGCTCCGCAGCGCGGACACGTGCTGCAGCAGCAGCAACCGTCCGCGCCTGACGCGGCGTCGTGTGGCGGTACGGCGGGTGCCGGCGGGGGGCAGGGCGTTCTCGCGGAGAAGTCGTGCTGCACTCCGGGTGAGTAGAGCAGGTACCGGGGCTCGCGGGGTGTGCGGGGCTCGCGCGGCTCACGGGGCGCGCGTGGTGCCCGCGGCTCACGCGGTCTCACGGCCCGCCCGCGCACACGCTGGCGCGTCGGCTCGGGGGCCGCGTGCACGCCGCGCTTCGCATGGAGCGCTCGGCACGCTTCGCAGTGATCGCAAGTGCCCGGGTGCTCGGGCGTCGAGCCCTCCAGCCCGAGCTCGGCGAGCCGGCGGTCGAGGGACCGCAATCGCTCCACGACCGCCGATCGGCTGCCCTGGCGCGCGCTGCGCCAGGCCGAGATTGCGTTCTCGCGTTGCTCCGCGGACCCGGGGGCACTCCGCAGCCGTTCGAGGGCTTGGACCCAGCGGTCGCTCCGGCTGAACTCGCCCTTGGACTCCGCGAGTTGTCGTTGGGCGAGCTCGAGGGCCGCGCGCAGTTCGACCGCGGGATCGAGCAGCAGTTCGAAGCCTTTCCGATCCTGCCGGAGTCGGCTGTGCACCCGGTCGAGGTTCCGGCCCTCGAGCTCCTGCTGTGCCTGCTTGAAGGCACGCATGGCGGCCTCGTACTCCCTGCGCACGTCGCGCTCCCGGGCCTCCGCGTCTCGTCGTTCGAGTGCTGGCTCGAACTCTCGCGCCAGAAGCGCCTCTTCAGCGATCAGCGCGCGGGCGTCCTCGGCCTGCTCGAGCTGGATGAGCGCTTCCTCGAGCTGGCGTTCGGCCAGGCCGCGCTCGCGCTCGGCGTGCTCCAGGCTGCGCCGGATGTCCTCGTCTGCGAGGCGCGTATTCTCGGCCTCGCTCAGCTCGAGCTGGCGCAGGACCGCTTCGATCTGGCGCCCGGCCTTCTCGGCGTCGCGCTCGGCGAGCTCGGCGTCGCGCTCGGCGAGCTCGCGGTCGCGCTCGGCGAGCTCGCGGTCGCGCTCGGCCTCCTCCTGCACAGCCTCGGCGAGCTCGCGCAACACTTGCGCTTCGTCGTCCTGCTCCTGGGCGACGGGCGAGCGGAAGACGCGATTCAGCGCGGCGATCACGCCCTCACTCCGGGCCGCCTCTAAGGTGGGCGTGGTCGCGGCGCTCTCGGCCTGCGACCAACGCGTGTACGCGGTGCCCGCTAGCATCAAAACGGCGGCCGCGCTACAGACATGACTCTTCATCATCTTTGATTCCTCTGAGGTGCGACCCGTCCGGGGGTCGCCGAGTTCACGTGGGGCTGGGGTGAGGCCGCCGTGGCGCGCCCCGGGTCTTGTGCTTCGGAGCGCATCAAAATGGCGAGCAGCTCTCGGATCCGTGCGTTGCGAGCGCGCGCCTCGCGCACCTCGCGCTCGAGGCCTTCGACCTGCGTGAGCAAGCGGTGCGGCGCGCCGAGCTCGAGGGCCTCGCCGCGGATGTGCGCGAGCTCGCCGTCGAGCGCCCCGAGACCCTCGTCGAACGACGCGAGCAGCTCTTCCGCGGCGGCGTAGGGGCCCGCGGGCGTCGGTGCGTCGTCGTACAACTCGCGGATGTCGAGCACGGGGCGCGGCGCGGAAACCAGCGGCGGATCGTCGAACGCGGACTCTTCGCCGGCCCGATCGGGCACGGGCGCCGCGAACGAGAAGCTGGGCGCGACGAACACGGTCGCGGAGAGCAGCGCGACCCCGGCCGGTGCGAGCCAGTGCGCGCGGCGCTCCTGGCCGGAGTCCGCATCGAGGATGCGCTCGACCCGCTCGCCGAGCGGCGAGTGCCGGTCCGCCATCCCGCAGACCGTGATCACCCGGCGCTCGCCGAGGATCCAACCCGCAACCTCCGCGAGGCAGCGCGCGAGGTCGATGCGGTTCCCGGTGTAGTCGACGGCGAGGTCGTCGCAGAGGAACTCGGAGCACTCCTGTAGGCGTTTGCGCGCCAGCCGGTTCAGGGGCTGGAAGAAGAACACCGTCTCGAGCAGCCGGCAGAGCCCGAGCCACAGCGGATCGAAGCGCGCGATGTGCGCCACTTCGTGCGCGAGCATCGACTCCTGCATCGCGCTCGAGAGCCCGGTGAGCGCGCGCGGGGGGAGGCACACCTGCGGCAAGAACGTGCCCATCGCGATGGGCGCCTCGAGCCGTGGCGAGACTGTGAGGCGCACGGGCCGGATCAGGCCGGCGCGGCGGCGGACGAGCGCGAGCAGGCCGGGCAGGGGCCCGTCCTCGATGCGCCGCCGGTCGGCGAGCCGATCGTGCAGGCGCCGCCGCGCGCCGACGAGTACGAGCAGGAGCAGCGCGCCCACAGCCAGCCAGGCTCCGAGCACCCATTGCGTCCAGGCGACGGAGCCAGGCGCGCGCCCGTCGTCCCCGGTGGCGGTCGCGCGCAGCGGCGCCGGGCCGGCCGCCGAGAACGGAACGTCGCCGACCTCCGGGCCGAGCGTGCCGAGGGACGCGGAGGTCGAGAAGTCGGCGGTCGGGATCGTGGACGCGGCGCTCGGGAGCGAGCGTGTCCACTCCGGCACGACGAGCACCGTCTCGGCCGCGGCCGCGGGCGACGCGAGCCGGAAGCGGCCGCCGAAAGGCTCGATGCCGAGCCCGACCTGCACGAGGGCGGTGAGCACACCGCCGACGATCGCCGTCTTCCAGATCATCTCGCGCACGCGCTCCGAGCGCACGCCGCGGCGCGTGGTCAGGAACCACGCGCCACCGAGCAGGACCGTGCTGTGCACGCTGTACGTCATGAGCCACTCGAGGGCGCGCAGGCCGAGAGCTTGGGAGAGCATCACGCGCCCCCCCGCTGCGCGCGCTGTTCGATCAGCGCCGCGATCCGCGCGAGCTCGTCCGCGTCGATCTCCTGCGCCGTGAGGAGGTGGTTCACGAGCGCCGCCGCGTCGCCCGCGAACAGGCGCTCGGTCAGCTCGCTCACCATCGACCGGTGCACCTGCTCCTCGCTCACCGTCGGGCGGTAGACGTAGTGACGCCCTTCCGAGCGATGCTCGACGACGCCTTTCTTTTCCATCTTCGAGAGCATCGTCGCGATCGTGGTGAGCGCGAGCCCGCGCTCCGTGCGCAACGCTTCGTGGACGTCCGCGACCGTGGCTTCGCCCGCTTTCCAGAGGACGCGCATGATCGCGAGTTGCAGGTCGCCAAGTTGGTGCGAGCGGGTCATTTCGGGGGTGTCTCCTACGGGTCGGCTATCGACTACCCCGGTAATACTACCTGAGTAGTTTCTCCGCTAGTGGGGACCGTGCGTCGATCGTGTAAATGCGCGCAAGAAGAGATCATGAAACGAGTTACGGCCGGCGTCGAACTCGCTCCTGGGCTTGCGCCAGGCGCGGGAGCGGTCGGGCCGTGAGACGCCCGCCGATCGATGCACTTGGCCTGCAACCGGAGCGCGCTGGGGGCGGTCCCTTCCCCCTGGGGTGGTTGGGGGTGGTGGTGGGATGCAAAACGGAGCGAGCGGTCCAGACCCCTCGCCCCGTGCATCGCGCCCCCGGTCCCCGGGCCTACTGCTCCTCTTCCGGCGCGATCCCGTTCAGGCGATCGAGCGTCTCGCGCAGCGCCTTCGCCGTCACCTCGTCCGCGTCCGGCAGCATCCGGATGAGGCGCGGGATCGACTCGACGGACTCGAACGTCGCGAGCGCGCGGATCGCCTGGATGCGGACCTCCGCATTCTCGTCCTCGAGCATGCCGACCAGGTCCGTGATCGCGCCGTCGCGCGTCTGACGCGACGCGCGGCGCGTGGCAAAGTGGCTGCGCGCATCCTGGAAGTCGCGGATCGCGGCGAGGCCCGCGAGGCAGGCGCTGCGGGCCTCGAGGCTGCCCGCCCCCGTGGCGACCGCGAGCAGCACTTCCGCCGCCTCGTCGCTCATGTAGTTGGTCACCGCCTCCACGGCATCCAGCCATTCCGAGTCGCCCGGGTTCGCAAGCAGCTGCTCCAGCGCGGGCAGGAGCGTGGGGTCGTGGAGCTTGCCGATCGACTCGAGCGCCGTGCCGCGGAGCTCCTCTCGACCTAGTGCTTCGACCAGGACTTCGAGATTCGCCGAGGCCGGGTACGATCCCATCCTTCGGATCGCGGACCGCAGGGTGTACTTGGCGTAGGCCGGTGAGGCGCTGAACCACCGGTCGAGAATCTTCTCCGTGATCGCGTCGGCCAGGGGCGCCTCCCAGGCGAACTGGCGGGCCACCATGGCTGCGAGCTCGCTGTCC
>SMVB01270328.1_pt1 | contig 10875 bp, 3 predicted proteins | sample 2456461 | NCBI WGS metagenome assembly SMVB01 (sample SAMN11095934, study PRJNA526329) | marine sediment metagenome | biome: Marine sediment; feature: Surficial sediment; material: Deep marine sediment; isolation source: Hadal surficial sediment | place: Pacific Ocean | collected 2014-05 | depth 0-1...
GTACAAAGGCCATGCCGGAGCTGTCACAGACGACGGACAGGGGCAGGCGCAGGGCCGTACTCCCGCACGTTTCCAGGGCATCGACTTGCAGGAACACCACCACCTGGCTCCCACAGGGGAGATCGTCGGCCAGACGAAGTTGAAATGGAGCCGGTCCGCCAACGGTCAAACCTGCGCCCACATCACCCCAGGCCAGGGGACCGGCCTGGCTCACCGCCACGGACGGGTCGAGGGAAGAGAGCGAGACACTCACGCCGGTGGCACCTGCCTCACCCCCCACCTCCACGATCTCCAGGTCCAGGTCCGCAATCTCACCGGGCTCCACCAGCAGGTCGCCGTCCCCGACACTCTCGCGAAAATCCACCAACCGTATCTCCAGGGCCGGCAGATCCACGTTCACAATCTCCACGTTCAGACCCGGCGACACCATGGGGCAAGCGCCGCCCCCATTGGCCTGCACCAGGTATTCCCAGGTCTCGCCGGCAGACACACCCTCATCAAGGACCGGCCCAGCCGCCACGCCCCGGGCCACCGGGAGAAAAGCATCCCCACCGAATCGCCGGCGCAGCACATCAAAGGTGCCGGGGCCGCCACCGATCCAGTCGACGCGCACGCGCGGCCGGCCGTTGTCCCCCGGCTCCACCACCGCCGACACCAGGGGGTCGGCCGGCACCATGCAGTTGGCGCTGTCCTGGACCTGCGGCGATTCGTCAATCTCGTGGTGGCTGAAGGCGGCGTTGATATACGCGGCATGGGGTGTGCCGTTGGCCAGGTTCAGGTCATCGTCATCAGCGACCATGATGGCGTCATAGATGGACACTCCGGGGGCGGTCGGGTCCCAGGTCTCCATGGGGACACCACCACCCAGAAGCCAGAGCTCCAGCAGCCGGCGCATCTGAAGAGAACTGAGAGCAGGATTGCCGGCGGGCAACGGCTGGCCATCGGCGTAGTCGTTGCCGGTGAGGAGATTGTTGCGCAGATGCCAGATGGCCTGCCCGGGGATCTGGCCGATACAGTGCACGCTGCTTCCACAAGCGGCAAGTTGAACTCCGCGGGTCAGGGTCGGGCAGGTGGGACAACCCGCGGTGGGCGTCGCCGGCAGGTCCTGCCGGCCGGCTGCCTGCTCGTCCAGGTCCCGCACGCCGCTGCAGGCAGCGCTCGGCCAGGATGCCGGATTCATGTAGAACGATTCGCCCACGCAGGAATCACCGCCCATGATGACCGCAATCATGTCGCCCTTCCATTCGGACATGCCGCCATTGAGGATGCCGTTGCCGTCAAAGCGATCCCACGAATGGCCAAGTTCATGCAGCACGACGTCGCGGATCTCGCCGGTGTTGCGGCAGCCGGACCCTTCCTGGAAAAATTCCAGTCCATAGGCTCCTGAACCGGCATTGCAGACACTGCCGACATTGACCTTCACCCGCAGGTCGGGCAGCACATCCACAGCCCATTTTTCCAGGAGAAGGCGACCTTGCTCGAGTTGAAAAAAGGCGGTGCGATCAGCAGGAGTGGACGTACCATTGCTGGCGACCGCAGGGCCGATGCTCCCGCCCCCGCTGCCGAAATCGATGCGACCCGACCCATCATCAAACGCCAGGGGAATCGCCTGCTGGCAGTTCGCACACGCAATCTTGAAACGCGAACCCTGCAGATCACTGCTTGCCGAGCTACCTGAAAAAGAGAATCGTCCCCCTGCATCGGCCTCCAGCAGCAGCGGCCCGGCACTCACAGGCGCCCCCGGCAGGGCCATATCTATCTCGGCGTCATCGGCCCGCTCGGGACGGACTCCCCCGCGCACGCTCCCCCTGGCCTGCCGCGGGTCAGCCACACAGGCGGCCGACACCTTGTCCGGGAAGAAGGCCACCATGCGCCCGTCGCGGGCATGAACCCAGGCGTGGTGCATCTCCATGAGATCATCCCCGGCGGCCAGCACCTCCAGGCGCCAGATCAGATCATGGGTCAGCCGTTCCACCACGCCGACTTCCATGATGCGCGGGACAAGGGCCAGTTCCGGTTCCCCTGCCAGATTCAGATCCGACACGCCGCTGTAGCGACGGACAATCTCCAGGGCACCGGCTGAGGACAGCAACGGATTCATGGACCCCGTCACCGCGCCCAGACCCCGGCTGGCCAGGAAGACGACCTTGCCGCCACCCACGGCCATGCTGAGGGAAGCCCCCAGCACTCTCAACGGTCCATGCCGCTGCTGAAAACGCAGCCAGCGGACGGCTCCCGGGGCGGACGGCCCCGGCAGAACCTGGCCGGCGGTCAGTTCGCCCAGAGACACGGCCAGGAGTTCAGGGCGCCGCCCCAGCCACGCCCGGGCCCGGACCGCCAGTCCGTCACCGGGGTCACCCTCCAGGGCCAGCCCGGGGCCGAAGGCCCGGGCCACACTGCCGCTCCAGGGACTGGCCGCCACCCACCATGCCGGCTCTGTCCTGGCAAAGAGTCCTACCCCGGGGTCACCGGGGCGGGCCTGGCGAGCCACACTTCGGCCCTGTAACTCAGGGCGTGGAATCACGGCGGCCCCCGGGAAGTGGCGCCCGGCCGGTGGAACCGCCGCCAGGGCGGTGGTTACGGCCAAAAGAAGCACCGGAACATAGCTGCCAGGATGCATTGCATCATTATACGACGGCGACAAAGTCTTGCCACGCGGCTCGCCACAGGGCATAGTGTCAAAACATGCGTCCCAAACTCCACCAGGGTCCCTGGTACTACCGCCTGCACTGGCAGATTGCCATCGCCCTGGGCGCCGGATTGGTCCTCGGTTTCGGCGTCGGCGAGCCGGCCGTGCCGTGGGTTGGCTGGATGGGCACGGCCTTCATCCGCCTGCTGCGCATGGTCATCGTGCCGCTGATCCTCACCAGCATCACCAGTGGTATCGCCTCGGTGGGCAGCGGCCGCAATCTGGGCCGCCTCGGCGCCAAGACCCTGGCCTACTACATCACCACCAGCCTGATGGCCATCCTGGTCGGCCTGGTGCTGGTGAATGTCATCCAGCCAGGTAGCCATTCGGACCTCACGGCGGCGGAAAGTATCGAGGTCGAACAACTGGATACACCGGGCAGCCTGACCGATATTTTCATGCGCCTCATCCCCCTGAACCCGGTCAAAGCCGCCGCCGACGGGGACATGCTGGGCCTCATCTTCTTCGCCATCCTCATGGGCATCGCCCTCACCCGCCTGCCTCCCCGATCCTCCGACATGCTGCGAGGCATGTTTGACAGCGGCTTCGCACTGATGATGGTCATTGCCGGCGGCGTCATCCGCCTGGCTCCTCTGGGTGTCCTGGGCCTCATCACCGCGGCGGTGGCCGACAAGGGACTGGAGACCTTCAAACCCCTGGCCTGGTACATGGTCACCGTAGCCAGTGGCCTGGCCATCCATCTCTTTGTCACCCTGCCGCTCCTCTTGTTCCTGGTGGGCCGCATCAACCCCAGAGTCCACTTCCGCAACATGACCGACGCCCTGCTGACCGCCTTCTCCACCAGCAGTTCGGCCGCCACCCTGCCGGTGACTCTCCATGACGTGGAGAACAAGGTGGGCGTCAGCAACCGGGTCACCAGCTTTGTCCTGCCCATGGGGGCCACCATCAACATGGACGGCACGGCCCTGTATGAATGTGTCGCCGTGATCTTCATGGCCCAGGTCATGGGCTTCGGCCTGGACGTGCAGGCCCAGTTCATCGTGGTGGTGACAGCCTTGCTGGCCTCCATCGGCGCCGCGGCAATCCCCTCGGCCGGACTGGTGGTGATCTTCATCATCACAGAGGCCATCAACATGCGCGGGCCTGAAGTGGCGATCCTGGTGGGAACCCTGCTGGCCATCGACCGGCCGCTGGACATGTTCCGCACCATGGTGAACGTCTTCAGCGACTCGTGCGGTGCCGCCATCATTGCCCGCAGCGAGGGCGAAACCGAGGTGGACAGAGCCTGACGGCTCTCAGATCTCGATCTTCATACCGTGGCGCACAAAGAGAAGCGCTCCGGTCACAGCCCTCGGGTCCAGAGAGTACCGATCCACCATGGCCGCCTTGTAGGCTTCGATCTGCGGCCTGTAGAAGTCCGACCGCTCCTGGATCGCCGCAGTGTCCGCTGCCTCCAGGTGATCGGTCTTGAAATCCAGCACTTCCACCTGGATGACACGCCCGACCGGCGGCCGTGACGTGCCGCCGCCTCTCTTTTCTTCCACCAGCACCAGGCGATCGATGACTCCCCGCATGATGCCTGCGGGCACGCGCCGTACGAAAGGCATCTCACGCTCGACCCGCGCCCCGGGAGGATAGGAGGTCCTGCTCAGCGCATGACGGAGGGCCGGAGCCTTGAGCCAGCCGCGAAAGTCAGCGAGCAGTTGATTGACCTCGCCGGCTTCCATCCCGGGAGCATGCCGTGCGGCCAGTTCCCGAAGCTGCTCATCAGGAGGGAGGTCGCTCTCGTCGATCCATTGGATGACTTCAAACCAGTGATGAATCAGCGTGCCATGGAGCCGGGCGCGCCCCCCCTGATCCATGCGCATGAAGGCGGCCAGATCCACACTCTCGCCCCCCTCAAGCTGAGAAGGTGTCACGGTGGGCAGGTTGCCGGGGCGCTCCCCGGAGCCTTTGCGCAGCAGGATGGGACCTGGGGTGGCGCGGGATGTTTCGTCCCCAGCTCCACATTCTCCGGCATCGCCGGCAAGATGTTCGAACCAGCGGGGATCACCTGCCTCGAAGAAGGCGCCGTCCTCCTGTCGAGCCTTCTTCCCCGGAGCCAGGGCAGCCCGCAGAAGCCTGGCAGGGCTGCGGGTACTGCCGGGGCCTTTCTCGCCATCGGCGGGGATGATCATGTGCAGGGCGTAACGCGCCCGGGTCATGGCCACGTAGAGACCGCTCAATTCATCGCGGATGCCGGCCGCCATCAGTTGTCCATAGGCGTCACCCATCTCGGGGAAGAGGGCCCGGATGTTCTTGTCGGCCAGGGGATAAATCCGCCGCACCCGTCCGGAGTCCGGATCGCGCAAGGGCAGCGCGGCCTCGGGCCGGCACCGGTCCATGGTCAGATGAAGTTGCGGCAGAACCACCACGTCGAACTCCAGGCCCTTGCACTGATGAATGGTCATGACGCGGACCCGGGCACCGGACGGATCCTGCACCCGCTCCCGTTCCACGAAGCGGATGAACTCCGTGGGACGCAGAGTCGCCTGCGGATCCCAGCGGAAGCCCAGCTCCACCAGTTGCTGCAGGCGTTTTCCCTCACGTTGGTTGCAGACCGGCGCCAGTTCCTTCATCCAGCCGGCGAGAGAGGCCCCATAACCATGGGCCAGCAGCCGGGCCCGCACCGCCCGCGCCAGTTGATCCGCACTCGCCCCGTCGCCATATTCTTCATAGCCCACCACCGGCCCGAGGGGTGTCATGGCGACGTGGTAGCGGGCGATGGTGTCACCTGGATGATCGGCCAGCCTGAGCAGAGCCAGGAGAGCGTTGACGGGAGCCGCGTCGGTGAGGGGCATGCCACCTTCGCCGCTGGCCGGGATGCCGGCTCTTTGCAGCGCGGCAATGAGATACGCCACGGCTTTGTTCTGGCGTACCAGGACGCCTATCTCGGCCCAGGGAGATTCTGCCCGCAGCTCCCCCAGAAGCTTGACGGCATGGTCCAATCCACCCGCCTGCAGATTGCCGCTGCCGGCCCGCTCCGGCCCCACGACCATGCGGACATATCCGGGGCGCTCAGCATGAGCCGCCTCCTGGACCTTGAAACCGTTCGCCCAGGCTCTCGCCACTTCACCATGGTCCGGAAAATCCTGGACCATGGTATTAGTTGCGAGCCTCTTGAACACCTGCCCCACCACGTCCAGGATCACCTGGCTGGAACGGTACGATTTAGGCAGCGTTTCCTGGCGAAGATGAATCTGTTTCCTGACCTGCTGGACCAGTTCAGGCCGGGCTTCGCGCCAGCCATAGATTGATTGTTTGGGGTCGGCCACCAGAACAGCGGCCCGGCCGGGACCCTGGCCGTCGTTGGACGAGACAAACATGGGCGCCAGCACTTCCCACTGGGGAAGAGATGTGTCGTGGAATTCGTCCAGGAGAAGATGACGGATGCGCCCATCCAACCTGAACGTGACATCGTCCTCGCGGTGGAGGATGGAGGCCGATCGCAGAGCCTCGGTGACATCCTCGTAGCCATAGGCTCCCTCCTGACGCTGCCGGGCGGCGAAGGCCTCGACATAGCGTTCGGTGAGCCGGCCCAGAGCCTCACCTTGTTCCCTGAGTGCTCCCACCAGGTCCGCGCGTGCCAGGGCGCAGGCTTCATCAAGGAGACCAGCCAGGACGGCATCGGGTTTCCGCCCGTCGTACTGGACCTCCGCGCCGGGAATAACAGCACCACTTGCCACAAGATTTTTGCCCAGTCCCTTGGCGAAGAGATCCTTCCAGTGACCGTCACGAACCGCAGCCGCGAGGCGCGGGAGTTCCTTCTGCCAGCGCTTGTTGGGACTCCCGCTCTTGGTGAGCGGCGGCGTCACCTCTTCGAGCTTTCCACCGAGAGCGCGACGGCTCCTGTCTCTTTCATCCGCAGACGGCACAGTATCCGGATCCAAGCCGGCAAAGTCCGGTGACCAGGGGGATGCCACCGTCGGGTCCACATCGCGTGCCAGCGCCAGCAGCGTCGCGACTTTCCCCTGCAGGGAAGAATGAACTCCTTTCCCGGATTCACCTCCCGCCATGAGACGCAGAAGGGCCATCATCTCCTCGGGGGCCTCGGCACTGAGCAGCGCGTCCAGGGCGTCACCGCGTACCCTGGCCATGGTGGATTCGTCGGCAATCCGCCAGCCGGGTGCCAGGCCCAGCTCGGTGGAGAAGCAACCAGCTACCCGCATGAAGAAACTGTCCAGGGTGCCCACATTGAACCTGTGCAGGTTGCGCAACAGCTTTCCCAGCAGCAGCCGGCAGGCATCTTGATCCAGGATCTCGGCGGCGGGACGTTCGTCCCCCGGCAACCGGACATCTTCCCCCAGCTTCAGCGCAAGATCTGCATCGCAGGCGCCTTTCGCCAGGCGGATAAGCACGCGTTCCAGGATCTCGGCCGCCGCCTTGCGCGTGAAGGTGGTCGCCAGGATGCTCTCGATGGACTCTCCCTGGGCCAGCAGACCGATGACGCGGCCTGAAAGACGATAGGTCTTCCCGGAACCGGCCGAGGCAAGCACCATCTCCCACGGGTAAAACCGGGCCGGATCCATCTCACTCATTCCGCATCCTCGTTCTCGTCATCATCCATCCGGGGCAGTTCCAGGTGGCCAAGGAGGGCGGCCAGCGGATCCTCCCTGAAACGAGTCCGGCCAACCGCATCCGGGTCGAAGAGAAACACCCCCTTCCGGAGCAGGCGCACGACCTGGCGGGCCGTCTCGTCGGCGACTTCCAGATCTTCCTCTGTCCAGGACGCCATGGACGCACCCGTATCCGCCAGCGTTCGGGGCAGGAGGACATATCCCAGGTCCACCATGCCCTGTTCCGCCGCCGGCACCAGAGGCGAACCATCCGGCCCCGGGATCCCGGCCAGAAGATGCCTGTAGAGAGGAAGCTGAAGATCCTGCCATGTCCTGGCCCCCCTGGGTCCACGGCGGTGCATCTTCTCAGGTGGGTCGGCCTTTTCGGATGTCTTGTAATCCAGGAGAGCCCAGCGACCACTGGCGGCGTGATGGTCAATGCGATCGATCCGCCCTCGCAACAGGATGTCTGTCCCGTCAACCTCGAACGGCACGCCTTCCCCCGGGCTGACTTCCACCGCCGCGACCCGCCATCCTTCTTCCAGCCAGCCGGCGTGCCAGGCGGCAAAGGCTCGCAAGCGCGATCTGAGTTGCTCCCGCTGAACTCCCACCGCAGGGGCGGCGCGCGCGCCGAAGCACTCCCTCACCCGGGTATCCAGAAGATCGTCCAGGGCCCCGCGCAACTTTCTGACGTCAGGGTCGTGAACCACATCCGACTGGCCAAAGCGGTGCAGAACATCATGGGCCAGGTTGCCGAAGTGGAGAGCGTCCATCTCCCGGGCCGTATCATCCAGCCGCTCCAGTTTGAGCAGTCTCTCCAGGGCAAAGCGATACGGATCGGCAAGAAACGCCTTGAATGCGGTCACGCTGATGCTTTCCGGCGCCCTTTGCCCCTTGATCTTCTCTTCAGGTGGTGAGCGAAAGAGGCTCTCGCCCGTCTCGGGACTCCCCCTGCCGGGTAAAACGACACCTCCCACCGGCCGGTCCAGATGTCTCAGGATGCGCCTTGCGGCGACGTCGTCGCCGGCCGCGAAGAGAAGGCGGCTGGGCCGCAGCGGATCTCCGGCGGCACTGCGGCGACCCGCGATCAAGTGCACCTCCCGGCGCGACTGCAGAAGAGCCGCCAGCAGGTAGACATCCCGGGCATAACGCCTGCGATCATCGACCAAACCCAGGAATGTACGGAGAGCTCCCGGCAGGAACGGGTCCGCGGTCACCACCTTGGGAATGTGCGGTTCGTTGAACCCGGTCAGGATGACGGCTGGAGCATCGTCCAGGGGCAGCTCCAACCAGCCGAGGAACTGGACGGCTTCTTGCTCAGGATCGGGAGGAATCTCAACCTGGCGCAGTTCCGCAAGGAGATGGCGAATCGCCTCGTGGGCAGGCATGGCGCTGTCCAGAACGGACGGCACCCCGGAGAGAGCGGCGGCTTTGTCCTTGATGTGCGCGCACGCCTCCAGGATGTGGCGGCCATGAGGATGGCCGCGATGAAGGTGCTCCGTTCCGTAGACACTCACCAGCAGATCCAGCAGACAGGGCATCCAGGCCGAGACGGGTTTCTCTCCCGCCAGCCGATCCAGGTGGAGGAACTCATCCAGTCCAGCCAGGAGAAATTGCATGGCCTCCCCATGACGGCTGACCACCGGCCGGCCTCGTCCCATACCGACCGGCAGATGGTCGGCGTGGTAGCGATCCAGAAGCTCCAGCGCTCCCGCCGGAATCCTTCCTGTGGGTGGCCTATCTGGAAGCTGCAGATCCGGGTGGCGCAGGAGCAGCGCAAGGCTGGCGAAGTGCCTGCCATCGAGATAGTCGGCCACAGCTTTGAGAAGGAGGAAGGGACCACTCTCTCCCATCGGTGTCCCGGCGGCGCGCCGGTGGGGTATGCGGACCGCTGACAGGCTCCGCTCCAGATACGGGATCAACTCCCCGTCGGGAACGCCGATCACGATCTCCTCGGCGGAGTAGCGCGCCGCGAAACCGCGCAGAATGTCCGTCACGGTATCGGTCTGCTCAAGGGGACGGCCGGCGACATGGATATTGTCATCGTCCAGCGGCAGATGAACGTCCTGCCATCCCTCTGCGAGGACACACCCCAGATCGTCGAAACGGGCAGCGTGTTCTTCCGGCGCATGGATCAGCGAGCGCACCGGCCCCGGCAGGGCCCGCAGCATACGCGCCACCAGGCCGGGCAATTCCACCACACCCACCAGCCAGATCTCCCCGGACGCCTGCAGCCGGCCGGCTTGCAGCGCCTCTTTGCGCGCCTGGTCCCTATCCACGCGCCCGGCGTGCGCCAGAAGGTGCAGGTAGCGGGCCTGGATGCCGGCCAGAACCTGCCAACGAGCCTTGTCGCCACGCGGAATCCCCGTACCCGGCGCGGCGGCCACCTCCGCGAACGTCCACCCTTCCCCGCCCAGTTGCCGCTGGAGAGTCTCCATCACCTCCGCCAGCGCCAGCCAGCCTGTCGCGCTCTCGGGCCGGTTTGCGAAGACCCTGGAGAGATCCCTGGGGTCCACCTCTTCCAAGGCCCGGGCGAAGGCCCGTCGTGCCTCGGCCGGGCCCGCCAGAGGCTGTGACGAGGAATACAGAAGATCCGGGAGACGGCCCATGGTGACGATGCGGGCCGGGGGGATCAACGGCTTGCCAATCCTGTCCGCCTCGTCCAGAAGCAACTCCAGGAGGCGGCGGCCGGCCCGCCCTCCCGGCACGGCCAGCAGCGACGAGCGCATGTCGATGCCGACCGTTGCAGCGTGGTGCGCCACCAGAATCTCGGCCGCGCTGGGCAGAGCAGGCCGATCCCAGCCCAGAAAAGTGCGCAGGATGCGGGGCGTCACGGTCGCTTTGATGGTGACCTCATGGGGATGGCCCTGAGTTCCGGGAGCGGTCGGGCGCAGTATACCGTGCCCCGCCGAAAGGCCGGATCCGGCGCTTGAAGCCAAGCCCCGGCGGAGGCTAAACTCCTTTTCCCCTGACCGGGAGAATCAACGGAGAAGAAATCATGGACGCCAAGAAGACCCAGAGCTTCATCGATTCAGTGTGGGATGAGAGTATCCTTCCCACTCTGCACGAGTACATCAAGATTCCCAACGTCTCACCGCTCTTCGACAAGGAATGGGCCACCAACGGATTCCTGGATCAGGCGGTGAAACTGGCTGCCGACTGGGTCCGCTCCCGGAACATCCCTGGCCTGGAGATGGAAATTGTCCGCCTGGAGGGGCGCACGCCACTTCTCTATATCGAGATTCCCGGCAAGAGTGATGAGACGATCCTGCTCTACGGCCACCTTGACAAGCAGCCGCCCATGCTTCCCTGGGCCGACGGACTGGACCCGTACAAGCCGGTGGTCCGGGACGGCAAGCTCTACGGCCGCGGCGGCGCCGATGACGGATATGCCGTCTTCGGCTCACTGACCGCCATCGAGGCCCTTGAGAAGCAGGGCCTTCCCCATGGCCGCTGCGTCGTCATCATCGAATGTTGCGAGGAAAGTGGCAGCCCCGATCTTCCCGCTTACATCGATCACCTGAAGGATCGCATCGGCACTCCCAGCCTGGTGGTCTGCCTGGACTCGGGTTGCGGCAACTACGACCAGTTCTGGGTGACGACCTCCCTGCGTGGCATGATCTCCGGAAA
>SMVB01316243.1_pt1 | contig 10872 bp, 7 predicted proteins | sample 2456461 | NCBI WGS metagenome assembly SMVB01 (sample SAMN11095934, study PRJNA526329) | marine sediment metagenome | biome: Marine sediment; feature: Surficial sediment; material: Deep marine sediment; isolation source: Hadal surficial sediment | place: Pacific Ocean | collected 2014-05 | depth 0-1...
AGCCCGCGGTGAGCACAACTCGAAAATCGCGTGAGCATTACGTTTTCGTATCGGGCTTTCCATTCAAAAGGACCTGGCTGGGATGGCCCCTGGCTATACTGACGGCTTGGATCGCGCTCTCTTTGGTTCCGATTTCCGGGAACTGGCTCGCGCTCCTCTCCCCCGAGGCACACGCACTCCGCATGGAGGCGGCGGGCATGACCGTTCCGCCCACACGTCTCGACGCGGCGCCCTCGAGCTTGGCGCCGTTCCTCACCCTCCGGAGCCTCTGGCTCTTTTGTGCTTGTGCCTCGCTCATTTTCGTCGGGGCCCATATGGCGTCTCGTCCGCGGCGCGCAGAGCGATTGTCACAGCTGCTCTTCCTCGCAGGGGTGGGTTTCGGCCTCTACGGTCTAGGACAGTGGTTGTTCGGCCTGCAGGAGCTTCTGGGGAGAGATGCCGCCGCCGGCGTGCACTTCCGCGCGTCTGGAAGCTTCGGGAATCGGAATCATTACGCCGCTTTCATGGAGATGCTGCTTCTTTGCGGGCTTGGTTGGGTGGGGATGCGACGCGCCGGCTTTCACGCGCGGACCGGAGGCAGCCTTGCACGCCGCATCGAGGCGGGCGGAGGAAAGCTCTTTTTTCTCGGTCTCGGCGTCGTCTTCACCAGCTTGGGACTCATCTTCTCGCTCTCTCGCGCCGGGATCACTTTCGGGCTCGTGGGCTGCGCTCTATTGATGTTGATGCGGCCCGCGCCTCGGAGCGCGGACGGTGACGTCGAGCTTTCCGACGGTCTCCCGCGACGAAAGCGAAGCCTTTCCGGCATTTGGGCGATGGTGCTCCTGGTGGTCGGCACGGCCGCCTGGATCGGCTTGGACCCGGTCGCGCACCGATTCAAGGTCCTTCCGAACGAGTGGGACGCCGAACGCGACCGCGTGCAAGTCTGGTCCGATGCCATCGGGGCCGTGCCCGATTTTGCGCTGACCGGCTCCGGGCTCAGTACGTTTCGCTATGTCTTCCCGCGCTACCGGAGCTTCGGTGGGAGCACCTTCTATTCGTGGGCCCACAACGATTATTTGCAGGTGCTGATCGAGCTAGGCGTGCCAGGACTGGTGCTCGTTTTCTGGATCATGGCCGCCGTGTGGCGCGGATCGAAGCGGGTCAGGGTGACCTTGCGTGAGGACCCGGCCCTTCTTCACCTGCACACCGGTTACGTGGCGGCCGCCATCGCGGTAGCGCTTCACAGCTTCACGGATTTCGGCTTGCACCTGATGGCGAATGCCGCTTTGTTCTCAGTGATTCTGGGGGTGATGATGGGGCTTCAGCCATCGACAGAAACGCGGGCCCACTAGCGAACCGGGCTCGCCTCGTCCTCGCCGCCCGCGTTGACGCCAATCACGGTGGCCGCTCCCGCCGCGGAGACGATCAAGATCAGTCCCGTCGTCGAGGTCAGGAAACTTCCGCCGCCCGCCGCCGCCGCGCCGGCCGATGCGCTCACCACGGAGCCCGACGCCGTGATGAAAGTGCCGATGCCCTGAGGAAGGAATCCGGGAGGTAGCGTGGCCGCACCTTGCACGACCGAGCCCACGACGATTCCGGGATCGCCACCGGTGAAATAAGCGCCGGGATCGCGCTCATTGCAGTCTTCGCCGAAAACGATCCGCGGCATGAATTCGCTGGACTGGTACCCGTCGAACGTCAAGTTGATGGCTTCCATGTAGTAGACGATTTGCGTCGTCTCCGGAGACGGTTTCGGAAGGACAGCCTGGAAATCCCCTCCCGTGTCACGCATATCGACGTAGTAGAAATCGGAATGCTGCGCGGCCCGAAAATAGACGCGGCTGAATCGGACGTCCTGGTGTGGGCTAACGTCGGTCGACAGCTGTGGGTATCGGTCGCGCGCGAGACACTCACGCCCTTCGTGACCGATGTCCAGGATCTGGGCCTCTCGAGCGTCCAGATGTCGCGGCTCGGTGCGGAAGTAGCGATGGGGCCCTAGAGCGACGACCTGACTCTCGGCATAGAAACCGCTCGAGCAATCCGGTCGGAGGGCGCCCGTGCCTCGAGCGCGATCCAGCTCGAAACAGCTCTCGAAGAAGAAATTCGTGCCTGCGCGGACGTCGAACCGGCCTTCAATCGTGTATTCAGTGCCCTCGTGAGCGAGCGACAAGGCGTAGATTCCCGCGGGGATGTCCGGGATCGAGTAGCTTCCGCCGGGATCGGTCTCACGGCTCGCGAATACTTCGTCGGCGGTGACCAACTTCGCGCGAACGGTGGCGCCGGCGAGAGGACCTTTCGTGGCCTTGTCGAACACCAGGCCGGCCATGCGACCTGACACCGCGGATTGCGAAAGAACGGGGTTCACCGCCGGCCCGAGAACGAGCGTAACGGCGCATAGAAACAGAAGGGGACGGCAAGTTTTTCGACGGTTCATCATGGGAAGGTTTCCGGGTTTTTGAGTGGTAACTGGTTGTTACTAAATATCTTACGATCCGAAACGGGACCCGTCAATCCTCAGAGGGGCCGTGACAGAGGACCGCCAAAGAGACTGGATTCATCGGCAGCCACCGTCAGCGCCGACGACCTTGGCGAAGCACCAACACTCCACGCGCTACGAACCGTCGATGGCGACGGCGCGGCCGGCGCGGCGGGGCGCTTCGAGCTGGCGCGCGAGTTGCTCTTTTCGGGACTCGAAATCGGCGCGATACTCCCCTGGTACCGGAGGCCCTGGGGGGAAGATTTGTGTCACCGGGTTGACCGCTTTTCCGTGGTGGATGAGCCGGAAGTCGAGATGCGGTCCGGTCGCGGACCCTGTCATGCCCACATAGCCGATCACTTCTTTCTGCTCGACGCGCTGTCCCACAGCCAGGCCACGCGCGAAGCGTGACAAGTGAAGATACTTCGTCATATAGCCCATCGCGTGGCGGACCGTGACCGTGTTGCCGCCTCCTTTGGTGAAGTTGCGGCCCGTGACCACGCCGGCCGCCACCGAGTAGACGGGGGTGCCCGATCGCGCGGCGTAGTCCACCCCGAGATGCGGCATCCTTCTTTTGTGGATCGGATGGAGCCGAGAGCGGGAGAATCCAGAACTGATGCGCTCGAAGTCGAGCGGAGCTCTCAGAAACGCTTTTCGCATCGACTTACCTTCCGGGTCGTAATAGTCCCGATTGCCTGCTGGATCCTCGTATAAGAAGGCGCTGAAAACGCGCTCTTTCGACGAGTAAGACACGTAGCTCGCCGCGCGCAGTTCGCCGTATCCGACGAACTCACCTTCGTGGTAGAGCTTTTCGACAACGAGCGAAAACCGGTCCCCGTTGCGGCTCTCAGTATGGAAGTCGAAATCCCAGGCAAACACTTTGGCGAAGGCGATCGTGAGAGCCGCGCCTTCGCCGAGCCGGCTCATGCTCGCGAAAAGGTTGTCGACGAGCACGCTGGTGAGCGAGACCGTACGTCGTGTGAGCTCGACTTCCTCGGACTCCGATTGCCAGCCGAGCTTGGAGCGCGTCAGCGCGATCTGTCGCAAGGCAGTGCGATGGATCTGGATCCTGCTCGCCGCGCCTGAAGCAAGGTCGTAGTGGAACTCGAACTCGTCACCGGCTCGCAGGTGACGCACATCCATGACAGCGGAAAGGGCTCGTGCGATCTCGTAGACGTCTGTGCTCGAAAAACCGTTGCGCGTGAGGACGGTCGACAGCGTCTCGTCGCGCCGCAGGCGATCCGGGATCCCCGTCGTCGCCGGGAACAGCGAATCGGCGCGGTCGGCAGCGCGGGGCGGCGCCACGGCGGGCAGCTCGCCGATATGAGAGACACTCAGCCACCCAGCAACGACAGCCCAGCTTGCGACGGATAGAAGCATCCACAGAGCAAGGTTGCTCCATGCCTGCCGCTCTGAGCCTCGGGTCATGTCACCGGAACGTAGAACTCGAGAGTGCGTTTGAGACCTTCTCGCAACTCGATTTGCGGGTCGAAGCGCAAATCACGGCGCGCCGCTGAAATATCGGCGACCGAGTGGGGGACATCCCCCGAGCGGGCCGAAGTGTAGGACGGCTCGAGCTTCGAGCTCGTGAGCTCGGCCATGTTGGCCCAGAGCTCGTTCACCGAAATGCGCGTTTGGCATCCGATGTTGTACACGCCGCCGGCGGCGGAAGTCTCGTGGCATGCGGCGAAGTTGGCCTGCGCGACGTTCTCGACATAGGTGAAATCCCTCGTTTGATCGCCTTTGCCGTGAATCGTCGGCGGCGTCGATGAAAGGATGGCGTCGATGAAACGACTGACGACGCCAGAATAGGGCGAGTTCGGATCTTGGCGGGGGCCGAAAACGTTGAAATATCGAAGAGACACGGTCTCGAGACCGTAGAGCCGATGGAACACGGTGCAATAGTGCTCCGCCGCAAGCTTCGCCACCGCGTAGGGCGAAAGAGGCTCGGTACGCATCGTCTCGACTTTGGGAAGCTCGGGGTTGGCGCCGTAGACCGACGACGAGGACGCGTAAACGAGCCGCCGAACCCCTGCCTCTTTGGACGCGCATAGCAGGCTCAACGTTCCCGTCGCGTTCGCCTCGTGCGATTCGGCCGGCTCTTCCACCGAACGCGGCACGGATGGGATAGCCGCCTCGTGGAAAACGTAGTCGACGCCCGAAACCGCTCGAGACAAGGCGGCCGGATCATTGAGGTCGCCTTCGACAACCTCGATGCGGCTCTCGACTTCGGTCAAATTCTCGCGCTTGCCCGTCGAAAAGTTGTCGAGAACGCGGACTTCTTCGTCCCGATCCAACAGAAAGCGCACGAGATAGGACCCGACAAAGCCAGCGCCTCCCGTTACCAAATACAAGCTCACTAGAACTCCCTATGGCGGTTGAACAGTTAGTTTATTGGGGGTTACGACAATCGTCAACCTTGCCGGCATCTGGGACACAGACATCGTCAATCTTAGTGGCTAGCCGGTTAGCCGGTATGTGGACTCGCGGCACGGACCCAGAATATGTTAGAATACAAGGAGTTATCAGTTTTCGTCAAACCATAGGACCTAGGTTTTCAATCCCCGGAGCGACCCCGATTGCAGGGCGACCTGACCCGCGAAACGCTTGCCGACGCGATCCGCAATCTCTACGTAAACCGACGTAGCGGCATCCTGCATCTCAGCCACGAGAAGGTGAGCAAGCGGATCTATTTCCGCAAAGGCTCCATGATCTTCGCGAACTCGGACGTAGAGTCCGACCGTCTCGGCGAGTTCCTCATCCGACAAGACGTCTTGGACCGCGCCTCCTTCGAAAGGACCACGAACACGATGAAGGACACGGGGCACCGCTTCGGAAAGACCGTCGTCGAGCTCGGTTATTGCACCGCGGAGGAGATGCAAGCGAAGATTGTCGAACAGATCCAGACCATCATCTACTCCCTATTTGACTGGAAAGAAGGTTCCTACCGCGTCGAGCAGCACGAGAATCCCGTGGACGAGGACATCGTGCTGAACCTTTCGACGGCCGACATCATCCTCGAAGGCACGCGACGGATGGAGGATATGGACCGGGTCCGGCGAGCTCTCGGGGATACGAGCCGGATTCTCGAGCAGAACGAAAACCCGTTGCTCTTGTATCAGAAGATGTCGACTTTGAGCCAGTCGGAATATTTCATTCTGTCTCGGGTCGACGGGATGAGCTCCGTCGAGGACATCTTCGCGGTCTCACCACTCGGAGAGGACGAGACGATGAGATGTATCTACGGTCTCATCTCGGCCGGGGTGCTCGTGCTCCAAGGCGAACCGCGCGCGTCGGCACGCGAGGAGTCAGTCCCCGCGCCAATCTCGGACCTTCCGCGCGTCGAACCGCCGCCGGTGCCTCCAGTAGCGGCAACCTCTCCGCCTCCGCCTCCTCCGCCATCGGTCGCGCCGCCACCGGCCGCGAGTGCACCGAAGCCCCCGGCAACGCCGGCGACCCCAGTTCAAGCACCTCCAACGAAGGCGCCACCGACCGCCGCCGCCGCACCGCCGGCCCCCCCGGGGCCGACGCCCGAAGAGATTGCCGTACGCGAGGATGTCGTTATGAAGCACGCGTCGCTTGCCGACGCGACTCTTTACACTCTGCTAGAGCTGAAGCTCAACGCCAACGAGAATGAGATAAAGAAGGCGTATTACGCGATGGCGAAGAAGTATCACCCCGACCGCCATCACTCACCGCATTTGAGCGAAGTCCACGGCTTGCTCGAAGAGCTCTTCAGCAAAGTCACCCATGCCTATCAGACGCTTTCGTCCACCGCGGATCGGCATCGCTACGACCAGACGCTGAAGCACGGCGATGCCCAAGAGGCTTCGGAAGCTGGAAGCGACGGGGATAATGCTCGCAAAGCGGACCGTGCGTCGGAAGCGGCGCTCAAACGACAAGCTGAGCAGCTCTTCGGCGAGGCAAAAAGGCACTATGACGAGATGCACTTCTTCGACGCCATTCAGTCGCTGCGGGAAGCCATCCGTCTCTACCCGAAGAAAAGCTACCACAAACTCCACGCCCACGCGCTGATGAAGAACCCGCTCTGGGCAAAGGAAGCGGAGGAACAATTTCAACTAGCTCTCCAGATGGATCAGTTCGACGCGGAATGTCTGTTCGGTCTCGGACAGATATACGAAGAAAAGGGCATGACGACCCGCGCTCAGAAGATGTACGAACAAGCCGCGACCTACGACCCCGAGAATGAAGAAATTCAAGCGAAGGTTGCCGGCAAGACGAGCGACTCCGGCGGAGGCCTCGGCGGCCTAAGAAAGATCTTCGGCCGCAAGAAAGAATGAAATCTGCTACCTGCTACCTGCTACCTGGTACCTGGTAGCTGATAGCAGATAGCTTTTAAAAAACGCCTGCTCGAGTCGGCCGTAAGCCGAATTTTGTTCCTCTCGTCGGTCACCCTCCGAGAAGCGACGATCATTTATCTAGCCGAAACGATTGCTCGTCCGGTCGAGCGACCTACCCGGGAGCTTCGAGCGGGCCACTCTCGAACGCCCCCCTATTTGGTCTTGCTCCGTGTGGGGTTTACCCTGCCTTGGATGTCACCACCCAAGCGGTGCGCTCTTACCGCACCTTTTCACCCTTACCGCTCCCCAGCGCCGGCCAAGGCGCCAAGAAGAGGCGGTGTATTTTCTGTGGCACTTTCCTTCCGGTCACCCGGACTGGTCGTTAGCCAGCACACTGCCCTGTGGAGTTCGGACTTTCCTCTCGCTTTCCGAAGAAAGCCAGCGACCGTCCGTCCGGCTCGAACAGGCAAGGACCATTATATAGGAGCCGTCCATCTACTCGGTGAACCGTGAAACCCTTCATTTCTCCTGGAAGTGGAGCGCCGCGAAGGTGACGACAGAGGCTTCGTCGATGTTCCATTGTTCGTAGGAGCACACCGAGCCTTCGACCCGCCTCGTATGCATGGCTCGAAGAAACGTATAGATCGGCGCATAGCCGCACCAGTTGAGCGCGTCTCCTTCCGGGTGAACAAGCTCGAAGAATCCTTCGGCATCGCCCGCCGCAATACGCTCCAAGCGCCGCTCGTCCTGCTCGCGCACCTCGAGCATGCGTCCTTCATAGGCGCGGGCGGGCTCGTTCTCGCCGTAGCGCAGGCCGATATGCGCCATGTCGACCCCGAGAACCCATACAAGGTCGGGTCGCTTCGTGGCAAGCTCGGTGAGGGCGTCAAACACGCGCGCGTTGCCGTCGAGCGTCTCCGGCGGCACACCTCGGACCAGGCTATCGACGAACGGGCCGCAAAGGATGGGAAGAATACGGAACGGATGAGCGAGTCGATATTGCAGAAACAGAACTTGAAGCTCGATGGAGTGCTCGGTTCGATGGCAGTAGTCTTCTTCGACCACCGCGTCCCCGCCTCGTTTCACAAAAAGCGACAGCGCGTCTCGGTCGATCTCGACCGTACCGAGCGGCGTGCGGAATGGCTTCGCCGTCACACCGAACCGCTCTGGGGCCCCGTAATGCGACGTGCCGAGGATCACGAACGTCTTCAAGTCCTCATCCGAGCTCTCGGGCAACGCATAGGCCGCGCCGTAAGACGCGTAGCCGCCCTCCGGTGAGACGTGAGGCGCCGCGATCGCGAGCGGCCAGTCTGCATCTGGCGCGCAAAGAGTACGCTTAGCAGTACCGTCGATGCGTTGATCGAGCAAGCTCTCTATCGCCTCTCGCTCCAAGGGATAGGCGGAGCCGGCAAGGGTCTCCTCGCGTACCGGCGAGGCGCGAAAAGCGTCGTGCGCTCGCTCGACGCGGCGCGCGAGCCCTTCGTCGTCGAGAAATCCCCTGTCGCTCAGGATCGTCACGAGCTCCTGCAGCTCGCTTTGCGGCACAATCTTCCCGCCCGCGAGGCGCGTCATCACCACCTGCGCATCGAGCATCGAATGCGCGCCGTCGAGACATCTGAGAAGAGCGACCCATGCCGGAGGGATGACGAGCACGTCGTCGGTGTAGCGAAACGGATCGCGTAGCAAGAGCCCTGGTTGCTCGGCAATCGGCGACGGCATGACATCGATGTCACGCCGTAATCGAGGAAGGGTATCATGCATGCTTTTGACTGCTTGGCCGCAGACATTGTAATATGAACTCGCCTCGGAAAGCCCAGTCGTCCCAAGCGGAGAGGTGCTGGAGTGGCTGAACAGGGCTGCCTGCTAAGCAGTTACACGGGTGATGAGCCTGTGTCGAGGGTTCGAATCCCTCCCTCTCCGCCATTTTCAGGGCCCGACCGAAAGGTCGCTCTGGAATGTCCTTTTGACAAAAAGTGCCGAGGCCGGTAATCTGACCGGTACTGGGACTGGGAAGTCGTTCAATGGTAGGACACACGGCTCTGGACCGTGGAATCGGGGTTCGAGTCCCTGCTTCCCAGCCAACTTCCGCGCGAAGGCGCCATCCCTCCTCGGCCCCTCTTTGCCCTCAGAATATTCCGTTCAAAAGGCTTATAGGTTCAGGGGGGTGGCGATGCTCGGCTGGAAGCGAGATGGACGTGCTCGACAAGGGCCGCGACTTGGTCGACGTTGGTCTGCGGCAAGATGCCGTGGCCGAGATTGAAGATGTGGCCCGGCCGCCCCGCGGCCTCAGCAAGCACCGCGTCCGCTTTCGCGAAGAGCACGTCCCGCGGTGCAAGGAGCGCCAGCGGGTCCAAATTGCCTTGGACGGCAACGTCGTGGCCGAGCGCTTCCCAAGTCGGGCCAAGATCTACGCGCCAATCGAGACCAACGACGTCAGCGCTTTCACGCATCGAGCTCAAGATGCCCGCCGTTCCCGTGCCGAAATGGATGCGAGGCACACCGCATTCGAGAAGCCCGTCGAGGATCCTGCGGGTATGCGGAAGTACGAACTCGCGATAATCTCCTGGAGAAAGCACACCGACCCAAGAGTCGAAGAGCTGGATCGCCTGGGCTCCAGCTTCGACCTGCGCCAACAGATAGTCCCTGACGCACACCGAAAGTTTCTCCGCGAGGCGATGCCATGAAGCCGGATCCTCATACATGAGAGCCTTGGTGTGCTCGTAGTTCTTGGAAGGGCCGCCTTCGATCGCGTAAGACGCCAACGTGAAGGGCGCACCGGCAAAGCCAATCAACGGGACATCGAGCTCCTTGCGCAAGAGACGGATCGTCTCGAGCGTAAAGGATAGGTCATCCTGGGGGACCACGGGACGGAGCGCGTCGATATCGGCTGTCGAGCGTATCGGGTTGTCGATGCGCGGCCCCTCACCTTGAACGAAGTCGAAGCCGATGCCAAGCGGCTCGAGCGGAATCAGCAGATCGGAAAAGAGAATCGCCGCATCGACCCCGAGACGCTCGATCGGCTGGAGCGTCACTTGAACGGCGAGCTCGGGTGTACGGCAAATCTCGAGGATGGGATGATCCTTGCGTATGGCCCGATATTCAGCCATGTAGCGACCCGCTTGCCGCATGAACCAGATTGGCGTCCGATCGACAGGCTCGCACCGGCAAGCTTTCAGGAAACGATCGGTTTGCGGGCTCAAAGTCAATGAGACGAGCGGGGGCGCAGCCGGATGAGTTTGTTCGCAATGAGTGGATAGAGAAGCCGACAAGCGTGATATTCGGAGATCGCCGCCGTCCGAGCTATCTCTTGAAGATTCCGCTCGCCATTGATTTTCGAGAGCACCACCCACTCGCTCGTGTTGAGGGTGATCTGTTGACCAGCATCGTCCTCATCGGGCAAGACGAATTCCGGGATCATCGTCATGTCAGGGATATGTTTCGACAAAACGCTCCACTCGTCTTTCCGCCGCGCGCCTTCGAGCAGCAGATTGGTGCTGCTCTGTCGGACGGTTTTTTTCTCTGAGAAAACGTCCGGCTCGAACGTGAACTGCCCCTCATCCCACACCATCAGCTCGAAAAACGCCTCTTCTCCTACCAAGTCGTCGACGGCCGCATGCACGACCGAACCATCCACGAAAGCAATCCCGCCTTCACGACCCGTGTTCCGCGCCTGCATCTGGAGCCGGCCGGTCTTTTTTGACCCGCTCAGAAACTGCACGACATCCGAGAGCGTGAATTCCTTGATCGAGCCTTCGAGCTCCGCCATGAGTCTAGAACGCTAGCACAGTAACTTGTTTCAGGTCAATATCTTGAAACCTGGCGCGGCGCAATCCCTTGTACCTGCCTTCTGATCTATAATGTCGGCAGGGATACGCCGGTGCATCCTCGGAAAATGAAGTGGAGAATCGTCATGCGTAACAGGTATCCGTTGTTTCACGTCTTGGTCCTCTTGGCGGTTGGCGCTTCGGTCGCGCTCGCCCAGATGGGCACGGGGCGCGTCATTGGCTCGGCCGAAGACACCAGTGGGCAGCCCATCGAAGGGGCGGTCATCACCGCGACTGGCGCAGATGGCAAAACGTTGGAAGCCACGAGCGGAAGCGACGGGAAATGGGCGAT
>SMVB01284951.1_pt1 | contig 10871 bp, 8 predicted proteins | sample 2456461 | NCBI WGS metagenome assembly SMVB01 (sample SAMN11095934, study PRJNA526329) | marine sediment metagenome | biome: Marine sediment; feature: Surficial sediment; material: Deep marine sediment; isolation source: Hadal surficial sediment | place: Pacific Ocean | collected 2014-05 | depth 0-1...
CCTACATTAGGTTCGCCAATAATAACAACCGGAATTCCATTTTTAAATACATTACCCAAGGCAAATGAATCAATAAGGCGCTTGAGAATTGACGAAAGTTTGTTTACCAATTCTCTAAATGCAACTCGATCGGCAAATTCAACGTCTTCTTCTGCAAAGTCGAGTTCTAATTCAATAAGACTTGCAAAATTGAGTAATTCTGCTCTAAGAGTTGTTATTTCAGATGAAAAACCTCCACGCATTTGTTGTAAGGCAATTTGATGTGACGCCATAGAATCTGAAGCAATTAAATCAGCAACGGCTTCTGCTTGAGTTAAATCCATTTTTCCATTTAAGAATGCTCTTAGGGTATACTCACCATTTGTAGCCATTCTACAACCATTTTTTAAAAATAGTTGAATAATTTCTTGTTGAATATAAATGGAACCATGACAGTTTATTTCAACTACATTTTCTCCCGTGTATGAGTGTGGGTTTTTAAAAACAGAAACCAATACCTCATCAATCATTCTAGAACCATCAAAAATACCACCATAATTAATGGTGTGGGATTTAACTTTATTTAAATCTTTTTTACCAATTTTTGATTTAAAATGTTTTGCAACCAATTCAATAGCATTATCGCCAGACAAGCGGATTACTGAAATGGCTCCAACACCAGATGGTGTTGCTAAGGCAATGATTGTATCGTTATGTATATTATTTTTCAAATTAATTTATTCCTTTGATTTATCCGTGAACTTTTGCAATATTCCCTCTAGTTTTCATAAAGTCAGCTTCATAGGTTAATAATGCATTCCATTTTTTATCTACAATTGCTTTGTCTTGATATTGTCGAGCAAATCCTAAAAAGGTCGTATAATGATTTGCTTCTGATATCATTAATTCTTTATAAAAGTTAGATAATTCTTCATCTTTTAAGTTTTCTGAAAACACTTTAAATCGCTCACAACTTCGAGCTTCAATTAATGCTGCAACAAGTAACCGCTGTATTAGAGCATCTGTTCTATCGGGAGTTTTTGTGAAAAACCGCTGCAGATGCTTGGCATAATCATTTTTTTGAGCCTGTCCTAAAGTTAAGCCACGATCTATCATTAGTTTGTGAACCATTTTAAAATGTTCTAATTCTTCAATGGCAATATCTAACATGGCATTGACCAATTCGGTTTCTTCAGAATAATTTATGGTGATAGAAATTGCATTTGCCGATGCTTTTTGTTCGGCGAAAGCATGGTCAGTTAAAATTTGTTGCAAGTTATCTTTGGCTATTTCTGCCCAAGAGGTTTTTGTTTCAAATTGAAGTCCAAGCATTGTTTTTATTTAATACAAAGGTACAAGTGAAAATTTGATTAGCAATGTTTAGTTCTCAAATTTAAATCTAATTTCTTCTAAACTTTGTTGAGCACCAACAAGTGTTATCACATCACCAACACGAAGTCGTGTATAACCATGAGTCATTAATAATTGTCCTTTTCGTTTAATGGATAGTACAATAACATTTGTTGGTAGTCGCAACTCTCTAATTCGTAATCCGTGAATATCGGTATTTCTAATTTCAATATCCATTGAGTCTTGACCTTCATCCATGCCAAGTAGGAGAGAAGTGGCTGTTGGAGAGCGTACAAAATGATCTAAAAGGCTAACAATAGCGGTAGCAGGCTCTATAATTAGAATTCCCAATTTGTGAAATTTATCAAAATTTTCTCGTTTGTTTAATCGAACAATAACATCTTTTGTGCCGATATGCTCATAAATTAGTTCTGCTAATTTATAATTTTTACTGTCTGAAAGCATTAAAACTATTGCTTCAGTTTTGTTGAGTTGCAGTTTTAGAAGGTTTTCAAGGGATGGTTTTTCTATATTTAAAACTTCAACACTTTCAGTTAAGTAGGTATTTCCTGTACCTACACTAACAATTCTAACTTCCCAATTGTTTTTTTGCAGTTGATTGGCCAAAGCTATTGACTGACTTTCTAATCCGAAAATTACGGCATCACGAGTACCATCAAATTCAGGAGTATTTGCGCGTAAATGGCTTTCTTTAACAAAATTAAGAGACCATTTAAAAAGAGGAGGACCAACTAGTTGGTTTATAACAATGATTGCAACAATTATGGTTTCAAATTCATGTCCCCATTCTGGGAATTGATGCACAACAATTGTTGTTAATCCTAAGGCTACTCCTGCTTGTGTTAGAAATGGCATCCATGCAATAAAAGTATATTCTTTTGGGTCCTTTGACGCAATAACACCAAATACACCACCCAATACCATTGTAAATAAGCGTAAGAAGAATAGTGCAATTGCAATACCAAATACGCTCATTAATGTTTGTATAGATAAAGAAGCACCTGTTAATGTGAAAAAGATAATATAAATTGTAGGGCTTATTTTTTCTAATAATTCTTTAAATTCAATACGATGTTTGCTATAGTTTGTAATTACAAAACTAGCAATGATACAGATTAATAATGGCTCTATAACAAATTCATGATGAAAGAATTCAATAGACTTTATTTTTACAAAATGAGCAAATAAATAAACCCCATAACCAATAGCAACAAGAAGTCCTGCTTTTAATTTATTATTAATATAATCGATAAAAACAAGTTGTAGCACTCTTCCTACAATATATCCTATTGTAAAGGAGACTATCAATTCGGCTAATAATATAACTAGAAATAGAAACCCTATTTCTTCACCATTGATAAAAGCATTTGCAACAGATAAACAAATTGCAAATAAAATAATTACCAATACATCTTTAACTACAGTTACCCCCATCACCATTTTGGTAAATGGTCCGTTTGCACGCATTTCATTGATAACAGCAATTGCTGATGATGGAGAATTAGCTACAAATATGGTTCCGAATAGAATAGCAATAGCAATTTTATATTTTGAGGGCAATGAAGCCATAAATGGAATTCTATCTGCAACAAAATAGATAACAACACTTGTTAAAACAAAAGTAATTATGAGTTGACAAATGGTCATCCATTTTATACTTTTCAGTCGGCTACGAAGGTCATCTAAATATAATTCAGAACCTGCAGAGAACGCGATAATTGCTAATGAGATTTCGTTTAAGAAATTTAAGTGTTGAATAGCTTCAGTTGTGATAAAATTTAAAACTGAAGAACCCGCAATAATACCTGTAATTATCAATCCAGTTATTAATGGAAAATTTATTTTTTGAAAAATTTTTGCCACCTGAAAAGATGCAATGGCAACAATTCCAAAACCAATTATAAAAACTAAAATTGTGTAATTATCCAAATACCTTTAATAAAAATGTTAAAAAAGTAAAGATAACAAAATGCAGTTAATATCAAAATCAAATTCTTTAGATCTAAATCATCAACCTCGACTCAAGGGTGCGAGGTATGTTTCCTGAAAAAACCTTTGTGATTTTGAGGTAAGCCTTTGGGAATTAAACCCTCAATGAGGGATTAAACATCCAAATCCAATTTTTTTCTAAATTCAGCAATGAATGGATTTTTCTCTTTTAATTTTTCATATTTCTCTTGTGGCGTATAGGCGTATTTTTTATCAACTATTTCATTGACTTCAATTAATAAATCAATGCTGTAATTATTCAATTTTTTTCGTACAAATTGTAAGAAAACGGACTTATGAGCCTCTAGTTGAGATTTCATCATTGGTGTAGGCAAGGTCAAATGAATTTTAAAACCATGTATTTTTGGTCTGTCAGCATTCATAATAGAAGCTAAACTTTTATGACCATTTTTGATTAGTTCTACACTATGTTGTTTCCAAAGTTTAATAAATTCAACTTCTGTAAACTCTGTTTTGGGCATGCTGCTGTAGTCTATATACTCAACTTCAGTTTCTTCTAATTCCTTTTCACGGGTAATACTAGCTATGGAAAGTAAAGAATTTCGCTTTCGAACAGTTTTTAGTTTAGGTATTTCTAATTTAACAGATTCCGTTTCAGTTTTTTGATAATTTGGGCCTTTCTCTTTAGACTGAACTATTTTTTTGTGAGGAATATCAATTTTTTCCTCAACAATTATATTTCCAAAGAATTTTGCAGGTATTATGTAGTTACTATCTTTTTTTTTTTCTCCATCAAAAGTGATAGAGGCAAGTTGCATTAAGGTGATTTCGACAAGTAATCGTTGATTTTTACTTGTCTTATATTTTAGGTCGCAGTCATTTGCTTTTTCAATGGCTTGCATTAAAAATTGTAATGAAGCTGCTTCTGATTGTTCTAAATATCTTTTTTTAGCATTGTCACCTACTTCTAATAAATCAACTGTGATTTTATCTTTGGCGACTAATAAATCTCTGAAGTGCGATGCCAAACCGTTAATAAAATGATGCCCATCAAACCCTTTTGAAAGAATGCTATTAAATTGAACTAAAACTTCTGGAATTTTATTGGTTAACAAGAGGTCGGTCATCGTAAAATACTCATCATAATCTAATACGTTTAGGTTTTCGGTAACTGCTTGACGTGTTAAATTGGCTCCTGAAAAACTGACAACCCTATCAAATATAGATAAGGCATCACGCATAGCACCATCTGCCTTTTGCGCAATAATATGTAAGGCATCATCATCAGCATTGATATTTTCTTTTATAGCAATCTCTTTTAAATAATTTTTAACATCAAATACGGTAATTCGTTTAAAGTCAAAAATTTGACATCTAGAAAGTATGGTAGGTATAATTTTATGTTTCTCAGTAGTTGCTAAAATAAAAATGGCATGTGCTGGAGGTTCTTCTAATGTTTTTAAAAATGCGTTGAAAGCAGATTGAGACAACATATGAACTTCATCAATAATATAGACTTTATACTTTCCTACTTGAGGTGGAATACGAACTTGTTCTGTTAAATTACGGATATCATCTACCGAATTGTTTGATGCAGCATCTAATTCGAATATATTAAAAGCAAAATCTTCATCTGGATTTACTTTTTCTTGTCCATCTTGATTAATTCGTTTTGCTAAAATTCTAGCACAAGTAGTCTTTCCAACACCACGAGGTCCAGTAAACAATAATGCTTGTGCTAAATGATTGTTTTTGATTGCATTTTCGAGTGTATTTGTAATTGCTTTTTGACCTATAACTTCATCAAAAGTTTGAGGTCTGTATTTACGTGCTGATACAATGAAATGCTCCATTAATTTGAATGAAATAGTTGAATTACAAAGTTAAGACTTTGAATACATTTTGTTGTATAAATCGATGTATTTTTCTTTAATAACCGAGCGTTTTGGTTTGAGAGTAGGGGTAAGAAGTTCGTTTTCAACACTCCATACGTCAGGTGTGAGTTCAAAACATTTTATAGTTTCCCATTTTCCAAATCCTTTATTTGCGTCTTCAATTTCTTTTTGAATACGCTTGTATATTTTTTCATTGGCTATTATTTCTTTATTTGATGAACTTAATGAAATATTATGCCTTAAAGCCCATTCTTTTATGAATTCGAAATTGGGTTGTACAATCGCGGTTGCCATTTTTTCTCCTTCACCAACCACCATTATTTGCTCAATAAAACGTGATTGTTTCATTACGTTTTCTAATAAAACTGGTGAAATATATTTCCCCCCTGATGTTTTAAATATTTCTTTTTTACGTCCAGTAATTTTTAAAAACCCATCACTGTCAATTTCACCTTTATCACCTGTATGGAAATAATCACCACTCATTACTTCCGAAGTCTTCTTTTCATCTTTATAATACCCCATCATTACATTAGGTCCTTTAATTAGAATTTCTCCATCTTCGGCAATTTTAATTTCTACGTTATCAATTACTTTCCCAACAGCACCTATTCTAAATAAGTTATCTTCATATTGATTTACCGTTATTACGGGTGAAGTTTCAGTTAATCCATACCCTTCCATAACTTGCATACCCGCTGCTGTAAAAATCTTTGTTAAACGAGGTTGTAATGCTGCACTACCCGAAACCATAGTATTTAGATTGCCTCCTAAGGCTTCTTTCCACTTCACAAATATTAATTTACGGGCTAGTGCCAATTTTTTTTCGTACCACCAGCCGTTTGCACCATAAGGTTCATATCTAAGACCTAATTCAACAGCCCAAAAGAAGAGTCTTTTTTTAATTCCTGTCAATTCTGCTCCTTTAGCTATTATTTTGTCATAAATTTTTTCTAAAAGCCTTGGCACAACACTCATAAAGTTAGGCTGTATTTCTTTTAGGTTTTCAGGCATTTTTTCAATACTCTCTGCATAATAGATTGATAAACTATTGTATTGATAAATATAGATTAATACACGCTCAAAGACATGACATAAAGGTAAAAAACTAATTACTCTAGTATCCGATCCACTTAATGGTAATCGCAGCGAACTATCTAAAGCGTTACTCACAATATTTTTATGTGAAAGCATAACTCCTTTTGGAGTTCCAGTTGTTCCTGAAGTATAAATTATAGTTGCTAAATCAGTTTCTTTAACGTCATCTTTTCGTTTTTCAACTTCTTTTTGATTCGACTCGTCTTTACCTAATTCTAAAACTTCATTCCAATGCTTACATCCTTCAATATCTTCGAAAGAATAAATTTCTTTTAGAGTAGGCGTATTGTCTCTTATTTGTTTGGCTTTGTCAAATAATTCTTCATCCGATAAAAAGCAAAAAACTACTTCTGAATGATTAAATATATATTCATAGTTTTCTTTATTACTTGTTGGGTATATAGGAATGGTTTGCGCACCAATTTGAAGTATTCCAATATCTAAAATATTCCATTCCGTTCTGTTTGAAGAAGAGATTATGGCAATTTTATCATTTGGTTTAACTCCTAATCTTAGTAATGCTCTACTAATTGTATTTGCTTTGTCAATATATTCTTGTGTAGAAGTTTCAACCCATTTGCCATTCTGTTTTGTTATTAGTGCATTTGTTAATGGCTTATTTTCTAATTGATAGTAAGGAAATTCGAATAGTCGAGTTATCTTCATTTAATTTTAGTGTTAGGTGTCTTCGCAAATTACAAAATTTAATGTGATAATCAAATAATCAAAATTCGAATAATTTAATTCTGTGAAATAGAATGTTGTACCTGTTTTTATGAAAAAAAAACGTCATTCCCAACGAAGAATGATGAGGAATCTTAATTGCATAAAATTTCTCGTTGTTTATGCTTCACTCTGTAGAAATGACGATGTTTGGTTCTTAACATTTTAGAATTGATAGTTAGTGTTTCAAAGACTTATACCTCTCTCAGCCTTTCTCAAGGAGGGATTTATTGAAGTCATCTTTTGATGGGCGGAAAGGGGAGAATGTTTAATTATTCAATAGATCGTCTATTATCATCATTTATTATTGATATAGTCAAGACATGTTTGATAAATTTCAGTTGTATTTGTCTTTGATTTTAACCAAGCGTAAAAACTTAAAACGAAAACATCTTCTTCCTTAATTTTTATTTGCAATAAATTATCAACTTTCTTTTTAAACTCGGAGGAATGGATGTTTGTAGTTTTATAATAATATATGCTTATAAATTTAAGGAACTCTAACACTCTTAGTTCTTTATGCATTATTAAATGGGCTCTATGTTTTTTTCTGAAACTATTCAGTCTAGACTCCACCAAGTCCATATGATTTAGTTCTATAAGTATTATTATTTCTAATAAATTCTTTTTGATCACCCATATATTCCCCATTTTGTCAAAATACCAAGTGTCACTATGATAGAATTCTCTATAAACTTGTAAGGCCTCTTTAAATTTATTTTTCAAAAATAAAGCAACTACTAGGGTCAACTTTAAATCTAGTAAATATTCTTTTTGCTTTTTAAATTTTAGATAATCAAATTCATTGATGTTTTTAATGGCTTTATCGGCATCTCCAGTATAGATTAGAACTAGGTTTTTTATCAATGCATACTGTGGATAAAAAAATGTATAGTGCTTCTCGTTTTGCAGCTGCATATAGGTATTCATGCTTTCAAGGTATCGGTATGAATTTTCAAATTTTTTAATTCTGAAATTCGTATTCGCCAAATAATATAAAATTTGAATATGCTCAAATAAGTACTTTGTTTCTATCCGTTCGGAAACTTCAATTTTTCGACAAGCGTTTTCAACAAAGTTTAAAATTGAATAATAATCTCTTTTAGAATTGGCAACTTGATTCGCTATTTGTAATATTTTGTAAAGCGCTGGATACCCCAAATCGGTTGTGATTGAAATATCATGAGTTTTTAAGTTTCTAATGATAATATCAGTCGCTATGGGATTATTATTGTTTAGTTCATCATGGATTGCGGCATAAAATAAATTCAACTTTTCTTCTTGAAGAAGGATTAATTTGTTATTCCTATATTTTGTTATGGTATCTTGAAGATTAATAGAATCACTTAAATGGGCATTCATAATTTGGGTCTGATATACTTCATTTAAAATAGTATAAAGACCGTATTTTTTCGCCTTTAATTCCGCTTTAGAAAGGGTTTTAAATGCAGTAGGTATTTGTTGATGTTGAATAAATAATCGACTCGCCAAAACAAGTTTTAAGGCATCCATTTCTTCAGAAGATTCTCTTTCAAAATTTTTTGTAGCAATAAAATCTATAAGAGTGTCATGTAATCTTTTACTCAAGGCATGGTAAGCCCCTTTAGCCTTTTTACCATAAAGTACTTTATCTATATCTTTTATTTCAGTTTGACTATCCAAAAGTTCAAATAACTCCAGATTTTTGGTATCACTTCTTTTGTTCTTCTGTTTGAGTTCTTTTTTAAACTTCTTTTTGTCCCCATTGGATAAAGTAGCAATAATATTGGAAATTAGATTCATTTATATCGTAAGTAATTATAGTTAATAAACACTTGTAAATGTAGGTGATATAACAATATATAAATATTTAATCGTAAGTAATATTCAATAATTGATTTTAGAGACTTGGATTTTTGGTGCAATTTTGATGTATAGAAAAATATTAACTAACACTAAGAAAAATAAATTATGAGAAAAAAATGGAGGAATCTACACGTTACCTTAAGAATTGGACTAATCATATTGACTTTAGGCCTTAGCCCATTATTAATTATAATTGGACTTGATGCACTTGGAGTCGTTGAGGCCGGAAATGCCTTAGGACCAGGTCTTTTAGTATTTATAACATTTTGGCCATCTATTATTTTGATTATAATAGGTTCTATTTTGACATTATTAAAAAAAAGAAAAGTTAAGAAAACTGTGTAAAATGCTTGCTAACAATGGCTATATGTACTTGCAAAGTTGGATGCTAAACCGCGCAATGAATCATAGCCGAGACGATATTAATTATTAAACTTACAATTATGGATTACAATTTTAAGAGTGATGACACTCAAGAAAAACAGACAAAGAGAACTCAAAAGACTGCTAAAATTCAAAAGAAGTATGACATGAAACCAACCCCGGCGTTTATAGGAGCGTCTTGGGTTGCTTTATTTTCAGGAATTCTTACTTATTGCATTGGATTATGGAATTCAGACATGCAACTAAATGAGCGAGGATACTATTTTACGATTTTGCTTTTTGGACTTTTTGCAGCGGTATCAGTACAAAAAAGTGTTCGAGATCGTTTAGAAGGAATTGCGGTAACAGACATCTATTATTCACTAAGTTGGTTTTCTGTTCTAAGTGCTATTTTATTGTTGATTATTGGCTTATGGAACGCGGAATTACTGTTAAGTGAAAAAGGTTTTTATGCAATGTCTTATACACTAAGTTTATTTGCCTCCATTGCAGTGCAAAAGAATACACGTGATAAAAGTTATATAGAAACCAGGAATAACTTAAGTGATAGTTTAAAATAGAATCGATTTATATTCGATATTGAAAATAATTCATTAAATCTAAATAAAATGAAAAATAAAATCGTGAATTTGGTAATTCTTATTGGAATAATTGTAGGAGGCTTGTCATATTGGTTTATTCCATATGGTGAGATGAATCTTTTAGGAGTTCATATTTATATATTAATGGCCTCTGGTGCATTTTTAGGTTCTTTAATTTTAAATCTTTTACTAAATGAGAAACCTTGGAATATTGCATTATTAATTACGGCAGGAGTATTAGTAGCCGTTGTGTGTCGAATAGCATTTGATATTATTAAAGATTCGAGTACACACAATCTTTTCCCTTTTGAAATTATAGCAGTTCTTTTCATAACTGTTCCTTCGGCATTTATTGGAAGTTATTTGTCTCAGTTAATTAAATATATAAAAAAAATATAGAGTAACAGCATGGTGTATAATTTAGTACTAGTTCTAGCCTAATTAGGAGAATACCACTAGAATTTTCATATATTATTTGTTTACTTAATTAGAGGCTTAAAACAAGCAACAATCCATATACAAACATGTTGGATGCGACTTTTAATATTAGTTGTATAAAAGTCGCATCTTTAGCAAAACAAAACAAACTTAAAATAAGATAAATGTTAGAAAAGAATAATTCTAAATTAATAAATGCATGGGCATCTTTTGACTGGTCCAATTCAGTTTATAATCTAATTGTGACTACGGCGATATTTCCAATTTATTATATGAGTACAACGGAAGCAGCATTTGGTGGTGAAATGGTTCAATTTTTCGGTCTTACGATCAAAAATTCAGTGCTATTTACCTATGCCATTTCGTTTTCGTTTTTAATCATCGTAATAATATCTCCTTTTCTTTCTGGAATTGCAGATTATAGTGGAATGAAAAAACGTTTTATGCAGTTTTTCACCTATTTGGGCTCTTTAGCCTGTATAGGGTTGTATTTTTTTACAGGCGAAAATATCGAATACGGAATTATTTGTTCTGTCTTGGCTAGTATTGGATATGCGGGTTCTTTAGTGTTTTATAACGGGTTTCTTCCAGAAGTAGCCTCTGTTGA
>SMVB01234936.1_pt1 | contig 10870 bp, 10 predicted proteins | sample 2456461 | NCBI WGS metagenome assembly SMVB01 (sample SAMN11095934, study PRJNA526329) | marine sediment metagenome | biome: Marine sediment; feature: Surficial sediment; material: Deep marine sediment; isolation source: Hadal surficial sediment | place: Pacific Ocean | collected 2014-05 | depth...
GATGTCAGCAGCGGCGTGGAACGGCGGCGTGGCATCAAGGATCCGAACAAGATCGCGGCGTTCGTGCGCGCCGTCAGAGAACTGGAGAACAGGGATGCAGGTTGAATTGAGCGCTGCCGAAGGACGGGCGCTGTTGACTCGCCTGCTGGGCGGAAAGCTGCCGGACGCACACGGAAGGTTCGGCCCGTTTGGCGGGTGTTATGCGCCGGAGGCCCTGATGCCTGCGCTGGCGCGGCTCGAGGCGGGCGTCAAACAGTATCTGCATGATCCGAAGTTCGTTGCGGAACTTGGCAAGGAACTCGAACAGTGGGCCGGCCGGCCGACGCCGCTGACGCCGGCGCGCGGTCTGTCAAAGCGCTGGGGCGCTGAAGTCTATCTGAAGCGTGAAGACCTGGCGCACACCGGTGCACACAAGATCAATAATGCATTGGGTCAGGCCATGCTCGCGAAACGCCTGGGCGCGGAGCGCGTTATCGCCGAAACGGGTGCGGGTCAGCACGGGGTTGCGACGGCCGCGGCATGTGCGCGCGTCGGCATCCCGTGCATCGTGTACATGGGCGCGATCGATATCGTACGCCAGGCGCCAAACGTCGACCGCATGGCCCAGCTTGGCGCCGAAGTCGTGCCGGTCGAGAGTGGCAACCGGACGCTGCGCGCCGCGATCGACGAGGCCTTTCGAGACTGGGTGGGTGACCCGGAAGGCAGCTATTATTTGCTCGGTTCGGCCGTCGGGCCGCATCCGTATCCGTACCTCGTGCGCGAGTTACAGCGGGTCATCGGCAAGGAGGCGCGCAGGCAGATCACCGAGGTGACCGGCGGGTTACCCGATGCGGTGGTGGCCTGCGTCGGCGGCGGCTCCAACGCGATTGGCCTGTTTCACCCGTTCCTGGGCGATGAGAAAGTCCGCCTGATCGGCGTCGAGGCGGGCGGTCGCGGGCCGGGCCTTGGGGATCATTCGGCAACGCTGACGAACGGAACGCCCGGCGTGCTGCATGGTTGTTACTCGATGCTGCTGCATGATGCCGACGGCCAGGTGCAGGAGACACACTCGATTTCCGCCGGCCTCGACTACCCGGGTGTCGGTCCGGAGCACGCGCTGCTCGACGCCATCGGGCGCGTGAGCTACACGACGGCAACAGATGACGAGGCACTCGACGCTTTACAGGAGTGCTGCGTGGCCGAGGGCCTGTTGCCGGCGCTCGAATCGGCGCATGCGCTGGCCGGCGCCAGACGCTGGGCGCAGAAAAACCCGGGCACGCGGGTTCTGATCGGGCTTTCCGGACGCGGCGACAAGGATATGCCGACGCTGACAAAAGTCATCGGCCGCGACCCGTATGCCGGCAACCCACACAGCGAGGCGCCGGCCAGGTGAAACCCCATGCACGAATCAGCGCCGCGCTGAGGGACGCGAACGCAGCAGGCAAGACAGGCCTCGTGCCGTATATCACGGCCGGTTACCCGGACAAGGACCTGTTTATCGACACGCTGCGCAAGATCGCGGCCGTCGCCGACTGCGTCGAGGTCGGTGTGCCGTTCTCTGACCCGATGGCTGACGGCGTAACCATTCAGCGCGCGAGTCAGCAGGCGATCGCGAGCGGTGTGAGCCTGCGCTGGATACTGCAGCAGCTCGAAGCTGCCGGTGATCTCGGCGTGCCGATTATATTGATGAGCTATCTGAATCCACTGCTGGTTTTCGGCTACGAGCAACTGGCCGACGCATGCCTGCATTCGGGTGTCTGCGGTTTCATCGTGCCTGATCTGCCATTGGAAGAGGGCGATGACTTCCGCGCGGCACTCGACGGCTGCGATCTTGCACTGATCCAGCTCGTGACACCGGCGACGCCGCCGGAACGCATGAAAATACTGTGTGCGGCCAGCAAGGGGTTTGTGTACGCGGTGACGATCAGAGGCATTACCGGCGGCGCGAAGGCATTGCCAGCCGAAGTGCCCGCATACCTGGACGGCGTGCGGGCGATTGCCGAAATTCCGGTTTGCGCCGGTTTCGGAATTCGCAGTGCGGAACAAGTGGCGAGCCTCGGCCGACATGCAGACGGGGTGATCGTGGGTTCGGCTCTGGTAGAGCAGCTGGAAGCAGGGAATGATCCGACCGATTTTCTGACTGCGCTTCGATAAGGCATCGTCATACACGCATGTCTCGGACGTGCGCGCATATCCGACATCGTATCAACGGGAAGAGTCACAGTTTATCGAGTCGTTCTATCAAGCCATATCGTTTATAGCTGAATTATTAGCCATTATAGATGGCACATTTCGGATGAAAGGCGGTTAAAGAACGTTGGCTATTTCCGCCTGACCTGCATAATCAGCCGGCACTTGCTGCGCAAGCGCTGGTCGACCCCTCGGCCTGCCGTTGTTGCGGGCATTAGTTTTTTGGCGGCCTTATGAAGCACCGATTCATGGCGGGACTGCTCCTGATTTCGACAAGCTGTATTTGCGCGGCGGCAGTCGATGCTGAAATCAGCGCCACGGACCGATCCCGGGCTTTTGCATCGAATTTGTATCAAAAGAAATGGATCCATGGCTCTGCTGATTGCAAATTGAATGCAGATCCGGCAATTGAGGTTTTTCGTTACGATCGGTCAAGTTACATACTTCGTCAAAATAAATGCCTTGGTTTTGAAGCCCCTTTTATTTTTGTCCTACTCGGCGAGGAGAAGGTTCTTGTTCTGGATACTGGCGCAACCGAAAATGCCGTGGATTTTCCGCTATATAAAACTGTGCGCTCCTTAATAAGGGAGCGGTCAGAGCAAGATGGAAAAACCGGGAAGGAAATATTGGTTATCCATTGGTGTCATTTTCGAATACGCATGAAGTGAGCGCTGTGTTAGGCGCACATATTGAAATGACTGACCGGGCTGGCGAATACTATCCGATAGGCACGACTTACCAGCCGAATGAGGCCCCCCTCGCATTATCGACGGAGAATCTGGCCGCTTTAAATTCTGCGTTGGAGAATTCGGATAAGGCGCAAACTATCGTATTGAATGAACTTATAGTAGCGCCAATGAGCAGGTTACAAAAAACGATCAGTAATATAGCAAGATGGATTATTCAATAGCTGATACAGCTGTCAAGTGACCAATCTCCAGGTGAACAGGTACACTAAATGAAGAAACGCAGTCGCATTATCTACTTCGGAATTTTAGCTGTCCTGATGCTATCCGAGATGATTACAAGCAATTTTTATAGTTTGGTTTGGCCGCTGAAAGAAACGGCTGAGATAATGGGTGTAAGCGTTTCGGTCGAGCGCATTCGACTCATTATTCTGATTTTCCTCGATGCAGTTCCCGGCGCGGGGGCCCTGATGGCCATCCACGGTTACCGGCGAACCGAGGCGCGTCGGGTTGGCCGTTTGGGTGTAATCGTAACGACTTTCGGAATGCTGGCATATGGCTGTTATCAATTCTGGTCTGCGACATTCCAGCTCGGTAACATGCAGGGCTTCGTACAATTGGTTGGCGTTGTGTACGCTTTATTGGGTCTTGCTGCCTGGTTTATTGGCGGAGACCTGAGGCAGGGTCTTGCGTCGACGGACCCGTCTATGCAATCAGATCCGGTATCTCCCCCGTAAAAGTGGCTGCCTTCCGTTACCACAAACTGGATGCCACCCGTTCATGTTAGCGCGCGGGCGGAATGAAATCCGATCGAGTGTGTCGGTAGCGAAGTGACAGACGTGAACATCGATACAGGAACGAAGTGGAGCTGGAGCGTCTGCGGCAGCTGGAGCGGCATGAAATGAAAATCTGGGTAGATGCGGATGCATGCCCGGTGGTGATCAAGGAAATCTTGTTCAGAGCGGCGGACCGGACAGGGGTGCCAGTGACGCTTGTTGCTAATCATCCTGTGCGCATACCGCCGTCGCGTTTCATCAAATTCCTTCAAGTCGCATCAGGCTTTGACGTCGCTGACAATGAAATAGTCAAGCAACTGAGTGCCGGAGATCTTGTCATTACCAGTGATATTCCCCTGGCGGCAGAGGTTATTGAAAAAGGAGCTTGTGCGCTGAGTCCTCGAGGAGAACTGTATTCAGGTGATAGTATTGGAGCCCGGCTCAATATGAGAGATTTCATGGATACGATGCGTGCCAGCGGTATCGATACGGGTGGTCCGCCGGCATTAAGTCAAAGCGATCGGCAATCGTTTGCGAGGCACCTGGATACGATGTTGGCCAGGTATGCAGCGGGTTCGCAAGGCACGGCAAGGCACAGCTGATGTCGTTCCGCACGCAGGCTCGGGTTCTGGCCATTCTGGCACTGGTCGTTTGTGTCACGATGGCGTTCGACAATGCCTTTGCCGAAAATCGATCAGATCGGCGGCGCCAGATCGCGCCACGCTACGACGAGCTGAAACAAATTGCCGGGAGCCGAGCTGCCGTCCCGGTTATCGTCAAATTCACGGTCGATACCGCCGATGGCAGAAGCGCGGCCGTTCGCCGCGAGGCGGGCCGGCTCCGCCTGAGAGCGGCGATGGCTCGTCACGACATTCGATCCTTTGCCGAGTTCAGGCGATCCGGCCTGTCGGCTTTTTTTGTCGGTTCCGATCAACTGGATAAGCTGATCGACAGCGGGTTCGTCGAGACTGTCTGGGAGAGTCGGCTTCGCAAGGCACACATGTCGCAGTCCAACAGTCTGACCAACGCCCAGGTCGCCCGGAATCACGGTTTGAACGGGAGCGGTGCGACGATCGTTGTTCTCGATACCGGCATCGATGCCGATCACCCGACTTTTGGTGACCGGGTGGTTTGGGAGGCGTGTTTCTCGACCAATTGGTCGAGGTATCGCGCGACGAACCTCTGCCCGGCGGGCGGCAATGCCAACGCCACGCAGTACTTTCAGAGCGGACCGGGGGCGGCGGCGCTGACGAAGTGCACGGACGTCGACTGTTTCCATGGCACGCATGTGTCTTCGATTGCCGCGGGCAGCGACTCGAGCAATACAGGCATCGCACCGGAAGCCAGCATCATTGCCATCCAGGTATTCAGCAGATTCAGCTCCGATAGATACTGCGGAGCGAATCAGTCACCCTGCATATTGTCGTTCGATCACGATCAACTGTCGGCGCTCGAATACGTCGCTGATCTCGCGTCGACCCACAACATTGCGTCAGTCAATATGAGCCTGGGCGGCGACAGGTTTTTCAGCGCCTGTGATTCGGAATCGGGTTTCACGGCTATTATCGATGTTCTCGAGGCCCTCGATATCGTCGTTGCCGCATCCTCCGGCAATAACGGTTATACGGATTCCATGGGCCACCCCGCATGCCTGAGCAAGGTTTTTTCGGTGGGAAGCGTTGTGGATACAGACGATACCGTCAGCTCATTCTCGAACAGCGCATCGTTCCTGGATATGCTGGCGCCCGGCCAACCGATCACCGCCGCTTTTCCCGGGGGTGGCTCCGCTACCGTCAGTGGCACGTCGATGGCTTCGCCACATGTCGCCGGAGCTGTGGCGGTACTGAAGGCTGCCGATGCCAGCCTGACTCATTCCGGGTTCAGATCGATTCTGACGATGACGGGTGATTCGGTGCTGGACAGTCGCAACGGCATGACGTTCCCTCGTCTGAACCTGGGGCTGCTGACACAGGTGGCAGCGGGCGGCCTCCGAGGTGACGCCAATGATGACGGCAAGGTCGATGGTATCGATTTACTTATGATGCAAAGACACTTGATCGGGGCCATAACGCTCGATACAGCGGCGTTTTTGAGGTGTGACCTGTACCCGGCCGGGAGTCCCGATGGCGCGCTGACGGTGTCGGATTTGCTTGCCTTGCAAGCGCTGGTGCGATCACTGTAGGAGGGAATCGCGGCTAAAGCCGCTCCCACACAAGCTCCACAGCACCGCCCACAGGTTCTGTGGGAGCGGCTTCAGCCGCGATCCTGAATATCAGTCCGCGCCTGTTGCCAACTCCCGTAGCATCTCCTACACAAGTCGCTTCCGCACCAGCCGCACTACTTTGCGCCCGGCAAAGTCGCTCGTTTTAGGGCAGTGACGCGGGTGCCTTGCCGCCGGAACCCGGATTCTTCAGGAGGCTGGTTGCCAACGCGATCATCGAGCCGATATCGGTCAGGTTGGCCGGCAACACCAGGGTAGTAGACTTCTGCGCCAGCTTGCCGAATTGCTCAACGTAATCTTCCGCAATGCGCAACTGCATCGCCTCCGGGCCGCCCGTGACCGAAACCGCGGCGGCGACCTGCTTCAACCCTTCCGCGGTCGCGGTTGCCACGGCAAGGATTGCTTCGGCCTGGCCTTGTGCCTCATTGATCTGCTGCAATTTCGCCGCCTCGGACTCCTTGATGACACGTTGCTTTTCGCCTTCCGCCTCGTTGATTTTTGCCTCGCGTTCACCTTCCGAGGTCAGTATGACGGCGCGTTTTTCGCGTTCCGCACGCATCTGCTTTTCCATCGCGCTGAGCACATCAGGAGGCGGGTTGATGTTCTTGATCTCATAGCGAAGTACCTTGACTCCCCAGGGCTCGGAGGCTTTATCCAGTTCAGAAACCACGTTCGAGTTGATCATGGCGCGTTCTTCAAAGGTTCGATCCAGCACGATTTTTCCGATTTCGCTACGCAGCGTCGTCTGTGCCAATTGCGCAATTGCGTATATGTAGTCTGTGATGCCGTACGAGGCGCGTTCCGGATCCATCACCTGCATGTAGAGCACTCCGTCGACACCCACTTGTACATTATCCCGCGTGATACATATCTGCTCCGGTATGTCGTATGCCTGCTCCTTGAGGCTGTGACGGTAGGCCGAGCGTTCGATAAACGGAATCAGGATGTGAAATCCGGCGCGCAGCGTGCGGCTGAACTTGCCGAGTTTTTCGACAATAAATGCGCTCTGTTGTGGGACAATGACCGCGGTCTTCGCAAGGATGAAGATAACCACGATCGCAACTGATACGGAAACCCAAAATCCGGCACCCAAGTCCATTTTATTACTCCTCGATATTCAGTATTTCAGTGTATTGATTGATGTGCAGTATTATTTGCTGACCAGAATGGTGAGGCTGTCGATCTTGTCGATAGAGGCTTGTTCGCCGGCTTCGATCGTTTCCTGACCGTTATTGCGCACTGTCCAGGTCGAGCCTTGATAGGCGACGCGCGCCGATTCGCCAGGTGCGATGCGTTCGGGGATCAGCAGCTCCTCGCCGACGTGACTGGTATCATAGCCACTGCCGGGCGCGTGCAGCCGGCGATAGACGCGGGCGCGGAAAAATAACATCGAGCCAAGCGCCAGCCCGGCGAATATCAGCCATTGCAGCCACATCTCCATATTGAAGCCGAACAGCATCAGCAGGCCGACCAGCAGTGCTGATAAACCCAGAAACACCAGGTAGAAAGCGGCATCGATCAGCCCCAGCTCGGCGCCGAATAAAATGCCACCCAGTATTAACCATCCCCACCAAGGCATCCAAACCCCCCAGACTGCTGTTTCACAGTATCGACCGGAACCCGATCGAGCCTGCGGCTATTCGCCCAGTATACAAGTATACGAAGCTGCATAATATGAACAACAGCATAAAGGGTCACAGCCACAAGTTCGCACTGAAAATTCGCAAACCAGTCTGTTACCGATACGCGAGAGAAATGCATCATGCTCAAGACCTCCACGATGAAGCCTTTTGATGAGGGCGATATATTTCTGAGTTGTACCTATTTGACTAACCCCGACGATGACCACATGGGCGACGGACGAATACTGCAGTTCGACAAGAATTGGATACCCAAAGGCACTTTGTACACCGAAGGCACCCGCTATTTCATCGTCGGCTGTAAATTCGCGCCGGACGGGACTTTATGGGCATTCGATTGTCACGATCACATCGCCGTGCGAGTCAGTCCGGATGGCAAGCAGATGGAGAACTGGGATTCTGGGCGCTCGTTCGGCAGCGTGAACTGGGCCGATGACGGCACCCTCTATTTTGGCGAGTATTTTATCGGCACCGAAATATGGAAAGGCACGACAGCCAAGCTGCTGGACAATGGCACGCTTGGCGCGGGCAACATTTATCAATACAGCGCGAGTCTGGAGTTACTGGCGGAATACGTCGCTGATAATTCTCCGGAATTCACGCACTTCAAAGGCGTCACCCACTCCACGCTGCATCCGTCCGGGGACTTCCTGACCTATACCACCGAGACTGCCCGTCGCCTGATGCGCTATGACATCAGGAATGGCCGGCAAATGGAAGATCTTGCCGGCTACCCGGATGCCGATCCGTACGACCGGGAAGACAAGCGCTGGTTCATCGCGCCCGCGTATCTGTCAGACGGGCGATTGCTGTGCACGGCGGCAGACGGGCTGCGTATTTATGACGAGGCCGGCACGATCATCAAGACGATTACACTGCCGGGTTACGGCTGGGCGCAGGTATGTCCGGATGTGGATGAACGTTATGCACTTGCGGCGAACGTGTTTACCGGCGTCGCCACCCGGGTTGACCTCGATGGCGGGAAGCTCATGCAAGTGGCAGATACCGGGATGACCGCACCCCATCGCTCATTGGCAGGCATCGCCGTCTTTCGGGCTTAGGTGGTCGGGACCGGGGTATTTCGATCCGCCAGCGCTTCCCGGTTGGCGGGAACCCGCAAGCGCCAGATGTAAGCATCCACAACGAAGTGATGGATGTTGATGACCGCGATTACCAGCAGCATGCTCTGGGCGACCCCGAAGCCCGCCCAGACGAATACCCACGGCCAGCAACTGAACAATGCGTAGCCGAGAACCAGGCATTTCATATAGAAGCTCACGGCATGGTAGGCGGGGCCGTGCCGATTGCCCGGTTTGTTCACCTGCTCACGCACGTGGTATATCAGCGTAATCGCCAGGTATTGAATCCCGTGGCCGATCGTCGCGAGCACGAAAGCTTCATCGAAATTGAGAACGGTCCACCACAGCCCGTTCGACAGCATCATCAGCAGAACGATCAGCGGTAAAATGCCACCTTTGGCGGACCATATCTTCCAGTACAGGTAGATCGGAGCCGCAAACACGGCGACCATCAATGCATTTTTCAATCCCGTTAGCGCGGTCAGCAGACCGGGAACGTCGCGAACGAATTCCGGCGGCAACAACCATCCCGCACCCATGTGCGGGGAACCACTGAATAGCGCAAACCAGAACGGAAGCATGCAAACTCCGTAGATCAGGCGTTTGTCGCCAGCATGCAGTTTGAACCCGCTGCGAAAGCTGTACATCAGGCTCAGGCCATAGATTTGTTTCGCATAGTGGAACGGGGCCCACGTCAGGTAAATGACCTGCAGGTATCGTCCGAGGCTCCCGGGGAACAGCAGGCAGGCAACCAGGCCTGCCATCGTGACTGCGGGAAACGCGAAGGCGAGGAATGAAAACTCCCGGTAATAGACGGGCCGGCTATAGAGGCGGACGGTGGACGCTGCGAAATGGGTGCTCGTCGCCAGCAGCACAGCCCAGATCCACACATCGGAGTTCACCGTCATCATCATCGCGGGCCGGAACCACCAGTAGATGACAGCCGCGACACTCCAGGCGCTGCCGATGAACAGGTAATCGACGGCGGGATGCAGGAACGTGTTGCCAAGCAATGCTGGGCGCGCGCCGGACAGGTTGTTGCTGCGGTCGCTCATTGCGCGCGCTGACCAAGCCTGGCGAGGTTGGATTGTGCCGATATCAGGGCCGGGTCGATTTCGAGTGCCCGCGTGAAGCTTTGCGCGGCCTTCTCGTGGTCGCCCTTGCGTTTATAGGCCACGCCGAGATCGTTATACACCGGGGCGCCGGCTGGCCCGGACCAGAACCGAATCGACTGAGAGAGATAGTAGATTGCAGCATCGACCTCATTACGCTGCAGGTGTAACAGGCCGAGGTAATAGTTTGCCGCAGCATGATCGGGCTTGACGCGTATCGCTCGCTCGAACGCATCGATTGCACCGAGCTGGTTGCCCAGGGCATTCTCCGCGACGCCCAGATTGACAAGGAAGCTCGAGTTGCCCGGCGAAATTCCGGCGGCGTCCAGGAACTCGTCCCGGGCCTGGACCAGCTCGCCAGCCCGGTAACTCGATTCGCCCGCCGCCAGCACGTTGAGCGACAGTCCCGGCAACGCAGCCTGGCGGGCAATGTGGAAAGCGGAGCCACCGATGAGGGCTGCGACGAACAGCCACACGGCCAGTACCAACAGGGAGGCATACGGAGACGGGTGCAGCAGGCCGCTACGCAGGTAATGCGTGAAGCCAAAGCGATCGTCGTCCGTTGCCGGTGCTTGCATACGTGGACAGTAGCCCGGATCCGCAGCGTATAAAAGCCCCGTCAGCATTCGCCAACCGGGCCGTTTTTACTCGAGCGGGCGAATGATGCCCGGCGCCCCGTCAGGTGCTCGATGCCTGGAAGATTGATTCGATCGATGCATCCAGCAGGCTGTTGAACTCATCATCAGTCTGCCGGGCCGACAGGCCTTCGGTCAGTGCACGGGAGAAGCTCGCGATCATGCCGTTGTTCTCGGCAACCCGGCGGTTGGCTTTTTCACGCGTGTAGCCGCCCGAGAGCGCAACCACCTTGAGAACGTTCGGGTGCTTGATGCAGTCCGCATAGAAGCCAGGCGCTTCCGGCAGCGTCAGTTTCAGCATGACTTGTTCATCGCTGCTCAATGCGTTCAGTTGCTCGAGCAACTGTACTTTCAGCAAACCTTCCGCCTCGGCCTTCTGCGGGCTGTTGATATCGACTTCCGGCTCGATGATCGGGGCGAGGCCGGCCGCCACGATTTGCTTGCCGATTTCGAACTGCTGCGCGACAATTTTAGCGACACCGGCAGGATTGGCGAGCTTGATGACCGAGCGCATCTTGGTGCCGAAAACGTTCTGCGCCCTGGCCTTGTCGA
>SMVB01145578.1_pt1 | contig 10869 bp, 6 predicted proteins | sample 2456461 | NCBI WGS metagenome assembly SMVB01 (sample SAMN11095934, study PRJNA526329) | marine sediment metagenome | biome: Marine sediment; feature: Surficial sediment; material: Deep marine sediment; isolation source: Hadal surficial sediment | place: Pacific Ocean | collected 2014-05 | depth 0-1...
GGCGGCGTGGTATGCTCTGGAAATGAGGTGGCGGGGATCAAGGCGCAATGCGGTCCTGATTTTAAAGTAGTGGTTCCGGGAATCCGCCCCGAATGGAGCGTCATCTCCTCAGACGACCAGAGCCGAGTCACCACGCCTGGACAGGCGATTGAACGAGGAGCCGACCTGATCGTGGTGGGGCGGCCTATCCGCAACGCGAAAGATCCCAAACAAGCGGCGGACAGGATTCTGCAAGAAATAGCTCAATCGCTCCAGCCAGCGTGACGCTGGACTCAGTGTTAACGTGTTATGGGTTTATGACTGACCAAATCTTTCATTACCCCCTTGTATGTTTTCAGAGCCTCGCGTAGCGTCAGGCCCAAGCTTCCTCCCCTGTAAGGGGCGACTTTTCCTCCCGCGTAGCGGGCTCGTGATGACGAGAGTGACGATTTACAGATAGTAAAAGGTTCCTTTTCGTAAATTTGACGACAGGCTCTAGTTTCATGGCTTCACAGATTATAAATTTTGTTCATTTGTTAAGCCTGGTGTGCTGGTTAGGAGCGATCATCTTTTTTTCATTTTTCACCGCCCCCGCCGTTTTCAAAACCCTGGACCGCCCCACCGCCGGGGAGTTGGTAGGCGTCATTTTCCCCCGCTATTATTTCCTTGGATATCTATGCAGTACCCTTCTCCTCATTACATATTTATTGGGGGCTCAGGCTGTTTCCGCTTGGAAGACGGGCCTCATCCTTGTTATAATATTAGGTACGTTTACCGCCGGAATGGTTGTCCAACCAAAAGCCCGGAATTTGAAGTTGAAGATCAAATCCGCAGACTCTGAGGCGGATCGCAAAACCTGTGAAACGCGGTTTCGACGATTGCATTCTCTATCCGTTCAGTTAAATTCAACCGTGTTGTTGGCAGGGCTAGCGCTTTTGTGGCTCACCGCCGAGGGTCTAATCCTTTAATACATTCATTTCCCACCTGAGATATACATGAACATACTAGGTATATCAGCGTTTTACCACGACTCCGCCGCGTGCCTGGTCCGCGATGGAGAATTAATCGCCGCCGCGCAGGAAGAAAGATTTACCCGCAAACGGCATGATGCCGGCTTTCCGAAATGCGCCGTCGAATATTGCCTGCAGGAAGCGGGGATCAAGGCTTCCGATCTGGATTACGTCGGGTTTTACGACAAACCCTTCATCAAGTTTGAACGGATTCTGGAAACTTATCTCAGCATCGCCCCATCTGGAATGAAACAGTTTCTATCGGCCATACCCATCTGGTTGAAAGACAAATTATGGACGCGGGACAATATCCGCAAACATCTCGATTACTCCGGTCCTGTCCTTTTTTCCGAGCATCATGAGTCGCATGCGGCCAGTGCGTTTTACCCATCGCCCTTTGAGGAAGCCGCTGTTTTGACGATGGATGGCGTGGGCGAATGGACCACCACCAGCATCGGGGTGGGTAAAGGCAATCAACTAGACCTGCTTGAGGAGTTGAGTTTTCCGCATTCTTTGGGATTGCTCTATTCCGCTTTCACGTATTACCTCGGTTTCAAGGTGAACAGTGGAGAATACAAGGTGATGGGACTGGCCCCTTATGGAAAACCCAAATATGTCAACCTCATCCGCGAAAACCTGATCGACCTTAAAGAAGACGGTTCCTTCAGGATGGACATGAAATATTTTAATTTCCTTGGTGGCATGACCATGACCAACAGCAAGTTTGACGATCTCATGGGAGGCCCTGTCAGAAAATCGGAAACAAAACTCGCCCAGCGGGAAATGGACATCGCCGCTTCCCTGCAAGTCGTGACTGAAGAGGTGATGCTCAAAATGTCCCGCCACGTGCGCAAACTTACGGGGATGAAGTACCTTTGTCTCGCCGGAGGCGTGGCCCTCAACTGTGTCGGCAACGGAAAAATTCTCAAGGAAAAAATTTTCGATGACATATGGATTCAACCCGCCGCCGGAGACGCTGGCGGTGCGGCTGGCGTAGCCCTTTGCATCTGGCACAAGGTTTTAAAGAATGAAAGAAAAGTCGTCAACGGCAAGGACTCCATGAAAGGGTCCTACCTGGGACCGAGCTACGATGCGGACACGATCAAGGAATATCTGGATAAAAACAATTTCCCTTACAAACAATATGACACCGATGAAGAATTGATTAAAACTACCGTCGGCTATCTTAAAGAAGAAAAAGTGGCGGGCTGGTTTCAGGGACGAATGGAGTTTGGCCCGCGTGCGCTGGGCGGGCGTAGCATCATCGGCGATCCCAGAAGCCCGAAAATGCAGTCCATCATGAACCTGAAAATAAAATTCCGTGAATCGTTTCGTCCGTTTGCGCCTTCCGTACAGGAAGAGAAGGTGAGCGATTGGTTTGAAATGGATTCGCAAAGCCCGTATATGTTGCTGGTCGCACCGATACGGAAAGACAAAAGGATCGCCCTGACCGAGGAGCAGAAAAAATTGTTTGGGATCGATCTGTTGAACGTACCCCGGTCGCAGTTGCCCTCAATCACCCATGTGGATTATTCGGCACGCGTCCAAACCGTTGGGCCGGATAATAATCCCCGGTTCTATAACCTGCTGAAAACTTTTGGTCTGGAAACCGATTGTCCCGTCCTCATCAACACGTCATTCAACGTGCGGGGGGAGCCCATTGTATGCACGCCGGAACAGGCGTATCTTTGTTTTATGCGCACGGAAATGGATATTCTGGTTCTAGAAAACCTGGTTCTTCTTAAAAGCGAGCAAACGCCTCTCGACGAAGACACTGACTGGCGTAGTGAGTTTGAACTGGATTGATCTCCATTAACACTTCATTTCCCCTTTCAAATATACGGCGATTGGCGTTTGCTGATTTTGTCCCTTCCTTATGTTTTATAAGCTTCCTTTTAGAGAAAGAAACAATCCATGCCTTTTTGTAAAAGTGATTAAAACGTCTTTATGAGTAGAAGGCCAATGAAAACACCAAACCAAGACAGGCCCTTCATAGCCAGAACAAGATTTCTGGTGATCGCCCTCGTCGTCGGCAGTATTTACAGTTATGGATGGCGGGTGACGGAAATTGACCTGGGGGAATTGGTTCAGGATTTCCACCTCGTCAAACCCCTGGTTAGCGAACTCCTGCATCCCGACCTGATTTCGGCGGAAGTTGATTCCACCACGGTGGAAGCCTCGTTTCACCTTGCAGGGTCCATTGCCACACGGCCCCAAAAAACTCCCTTGCCGGATGAAGGGCCGGCACAAATCATCCTGTCTATGCCAAAAGGGACTATTGGCGATTCTTTAACGGTTAAAGGGGCCAATCTGCCGCCAGAAAAACCGGGTCAGTTGTTTTGGGTGAATTCCATAGAACAGGAATTTCTGCTGGGTTCTTTTTTAACAGATGCGGACGGAAAATTTTCGATGGAAATCGAGGTCCCGGAATCCGCCAAAGGCGAAGAGCAGATCGTCCGGGCCGTTCTCACCTGGAGGACGGGCGGCTGGCATGCCAGCCATACCTTGAAATTGACCGCCGAGAAAATGGTGGAAACCCTGTTTCTCGCCCTGATGGCCACCACAATGGCCGTCCTGATTGCCGTGCCGCTGAGCTTTCTTGGGGCACGGAATCTGATGACGCGTCACCTGCCGGGGACCGTAGTTTATTATTGCGTCCGCACAGGATTCAACGTGCTTCGATCTATCGAGCCTTTAATCATGGCGATTCTGTTTGCGGTGTGGGTGGGCATTGGCCCGTTTGCGGGCATGCTGGCCCTGGGCGTGCATTCTATTGCCACGTTGGGGAAACTTTTTTCCGAGCAAATCGAAAGTGTGGAACGCGGTCCCCTGGAAGCGATAACCGCGACCGGCGCGACTCCCTTCCAGGTGGCGTTGTATGGAGTGGTCCCGCAAATCGTCCCGCAATTTCTTGCGCTGACATTTTACCGTTGGGATATCAACGTGAGAATGTCCACCATCATCGGCTTTGTCGGCGGCGGCGGAATCGGTTTCCTGTTACAGCAATGGATCAACCTGCTCCAATATAACCAGGCGGGAACGGCGCTTTTGGCTATCGCCTGCGTGGTCATAACACTGGATATCGCCAGCGCCAAAATCCGCGAAAAAATTCTCCAATAGCCCGGCGGGCGGGAAACGCACCCTGATTATTTAATAGAAGCAACTCGTCCGATGCCCTTGATAAAGCGGCGCGTCGATTCGGAATATTCTTTAACCCGGCCCTCAATCATGATTTCCCTGGGAGACAGAGGGCGGTTGTAATAGCCCCAGTTGGCGTCAACATCGGCGCTGATAACCGCGCCTTTTATAGAAACCCCGGCAAAGGCCCCTTTACTCCGCGAATAGGAATAGATTTCACCTTTAAAAGTCACGTCTGTTCCCGCTTCCGCATGGCGGCCTATAGGTCCCGCTGTAACGGCTATGTCCGCTCCCAAAGTGAATTTGCTTTTGAGCAGTCCCTCAATACCGCGCTGGGTCATGACCAGAAGTACCAGATCCACAGCTTGCGCTCCGATTTGAAATCCGAAACTGCCGCCATAGGTTTTCAGAAAAGCCGGAGGCCCCCATTCTCCAGTTTTGCTGTTTCTCACCGATGCCACTCCTGTGCCGTAACGGACGGCGACAATAAATCCACCTTTGAGCAGGGTGGGAAAAATGATGATTGCCTTGGCCTTGGCTACCAAGTCAGCAGGTATCTGGTGGTCGGGGGAACTTTGGACCTCTTCAAGAACCTGAATGGATTCGACCAGCAGTTCCCTCTGATCGGTGATATCCGCGTAAACCGTGGATGTGAACAAAAAGAAACAAAGCAAACTGAGCGATAGGGTTTTCATGCGGGTCTCCTGGAGAAAAAAATTGGGGAATTCGTTGGCTGAATGTTTATTTGTTGAATGGCTTCACGATAAGCCATTGAATTTACGTATCTTTATTCAAATTATATAAAATTTAGCCCTTGAGGTCAACCGTGTATAGTGTGATAAATATTTGATTTTTAATTATCCTCAGTGAAATTTTTAAGGATTTGAGAATCAAGGACTCCTTCGCAAGCGGCCAGCGTGACGCTGGACCCAACCAGCCTGGGGGCTGGACCCAATATTAACGCGTTATGTATTTATAGCTTTTCGGGGCTCGTGAGCGAAGCGAACGTCTGCCCCGCATCTCCTCCCCGCGTAGCGGGGCGGGGAATAAAACCCACTGGTGGGATTTATCTTTACCCAAAGTTTTTTTAGCTTAACATGCGGGTCCTATGTCTTCACATGATGCCGATCATTTCCTGGGTGAGCGCGGGCAATTCTCCAATCGAATGCCAGGGTTCGAGTACCGTCCGCAACAGGTGAAAATGCTTTCAGCGGTGGAGCGTTCCCTGACCGACGGCCATCACCTGATCGTTGAGGCGGGTACGGGAACCGGGAAGAGTCTCGCCTACCTGATTCCGGCGATTTTATGGGCGGTGAAGAACAACAAAAAAGTGGTCATCTCCACCTACACCAAGACTCTGCAACAACAAATCCTGAATCACGATATTCCCCTGTTGCAGGAGCAACTTGGGGTTTCCTTCCGCTATTCGATTTGTCTGGGCCATGAAAATTATCTCTCCCTGCGCCGGATGAAACGAGCGGGCCAATCAGGCTTGTTCACCAACCCGGAAGAAGACGGCCAAATGGGCGCTATTTTTGATTGGGCGGGAACCGCGTCCGCAGGGGTGAGAAATGATCTGCCGTTTCAGGTCCTTCCTTCGGTCTGGGAAGAGGTGGGAAGGCAAAAAGACCAGTGCATGGGAAAGCATTGCGAAACTTATGACTCGTGTTTTTATTTCAAGGCACGCAAAAAATGGTTTGGGTCGCATTTGCTGATCGTCAACCACCATTTGTTTTTTGCCAACATGGCCAGTAGCGGCGCTGTTCTTCCGGCGTTCGACGCGGTGATATTCGATGAAGCGCAGAATATTGAAGACGCGGCCACCTCCTTCCTGGGTCTGGATATTTCAAACTCCAACCTGATTTTTTTTCTCGACCGTTTATACAATCCCAAAACCCGGCGCGGAGTGCTCACCCGGTTGGACCATGACCTCGTGCCCGCCGTCAGAAAACAGGTGATGACGGTCCGGCAGGCGGTGGATGTTTTTTTTACCCGCCTGATGGAAGAGTTCGGCAAAAAGGACCGCGTCCTCAGATTGTACAAACCCCTGGTCGTGGACAACAACATTTATGTTCCTCTCCAGGAACTGCATGAATTGCTGCAAACCCTGGCAGGCAGACTGCATTCCCCGGAGGACCAACTGGACGCATCCTCCGCCGCCAGCCGTTGTTTTGAGTTCAACAATGCCTTGTCGGCTTTTCTCAACCAGCAATTGCCCGATTATGTTTATTGGCTGGAAATCGTGCAGAAAAAACGCTTCCACAAAATTATCCTGCGCGGCGTTCCCATCAATATTGCCGGTCCTTTAAAAGAGCAGTTGTTCGATAAAATCGACCGCATGGTCCTGACCTCGGCGACCCTCACCACGCAGGGGAAATTCGATTTCATCAAAGAGCGTATTGGTTGCGAACCTAAGGAAGAGATGGTTCTGGATTCTCCGTTTGATTACGAATCGCAGGCCCTGCTTTATGTTCCCAGGGATATGCCCGAACCGACCGGAAAAATAGACGTCTATGTAGAAAAAATCGCCGAACGTTGCCGGCAACTCATCGAGACAGTGGGAGGAAAAACCTTCGTTCTTTTTACCAGCTACGCGGTGTTGAACCGGGTATATGAAAAACTGGAATTCATGGGGCGGGAGTACCCCCTGTTGAAACAGGGCGACTTGCCCACCGCTCAGATGATTGAGCGGTTCAAGGAGATTCCTTCCGTTATATTCGGAACCAATTCGTTTTGGCAGGGCGTCGATATACCGGGCGACGCGCTGACCAGCGTCATCATCACCAAACTTCCGTTCGACGTTCCCAAGGAGCCGCTCACCGAAGCCCGGCTGGAGGATTTAAAGAAACGGTCCATCGACCCTTTCCGGCATTACCAGATTCCCCGGGCGATCATTCAGTTGAAACAGGGATTCGGCAGGCTGATTCGCAAACAAAGCGATATGGGGGTCGTTTCGATTCTTGATTCCAGAGTGGTCAATCGCGGATACGGAAAAAGGTTTTTGGCCTCGTTACCGCCATGCCCGGTCGTGGAAAAAATTGAAGCTGTGCGGGATTTCTTATCGCGAAAACCAGTGGAACATAATGAAAAGAAAATAAAGGTGGTTTGACCAGCGTGACGCTGGACCCAATATTAACGTGCGATTGGTTAATGGCTAACCCAATTTAGCTGGGCAAAGAAATTTTATGGCTGTCTTTACGAAATCAGGATTTAGAAACCAACTCCTCTTCCGTATTTTGAGAATTCGCCTTTTTGGTCATTTGATCCATGACCAGGGTTTTAAACCACCGGGATTCACGAACGTTGTCAAAATCCGGCTCGTGCATCCAGACATCCTGACGTGGCAAGGTACCCAACGCTTTGGATTTTTCCAGCCATTCCTTGCATCCCGTTTCATTTGCAAGCAGTGCCAGCAGGCGGGCCAGCGCATAGGAGCCGCTTCCCGGTTCCAAATCTTCTCCCTTTTGCAGTTTTTTCTTGGCGTTGGCCAGGAAGGGATGCACGTTGATTCCCTTTTTGGTTTTGGCCTGTTCCATAAGCGCCACGCCCCAGTTGATATAGGCCCGGCTCATGTCGGGATTCAACTCAGCGGCGGCCTGAAAATTTTCTCCCGCCCGGCTGAATAAAGCATCCTTGTCCTTATCGTCTCCCTTAATGGCATTTTGGGCCAATATCCATCCCAGGTTATTGTAGGTATCCGGGTTGGCCGGTTTGATTGTCAAAGAGGCCTGATATTTTTCCTCGGCCATTTTCAAAAGCTTGTTGGTATCGGGAAAGTCCTTCCTTTGCGCCATCTGGAAAAGCACCGTTCCCCACTGACTCAACGCCTCCGCGTTTTGTGGTTCGACTTCAAGAGCGGCCCGGTATTTTTCCGCCGCATGATCCAAAAAGATGGTTTCCTTGCTTTTTTTGATGCGTGAAAGATTGAGGTGTACATTTCCCCAATCGGTCAACGCCTGGGAATGTTTGGGTTGCAGGGTCAAAACTTCCTGGTATTTGGCCGCCGCTTGACTGTAAATAATTTCAGCTTCCGAGGGGTCGGTATTTTTTGCCAGAACAGACAAGGCGTTGCCCCAGGAATTCAAGGCGTCGCAATTTTTGGGTTCAATGGCCAGGGCCATTTTGTATTTTTCCACCGCCTGTTCCATGAACCGCGACGCTTTTTCTCCTTTGTTTTTCATGCCCAAAGTGAACAATACGCATCCCCATCCATAAAGCGCCTCGGGCAATTTGCTGTTGAGGGAAAGGGCCGCTTCAAATTTTTCGATCGCCTGGGAGAAGAATGCATCCTCGTTGTCCACATTCCACCTCGCCCCACGCATCCAGAAAACCTTTCCCAGGCTGGAGTGGGCTGAATAAAAATCAGGTTTAATTTTAAGAGCGGCGGAAAATTTTTCCTGCGCCTGCGCCAACAGGGCGTCGCCCTCCTCGCGTTCCATATTTTCGGCCTGTTTCATCAGGATTTGTCCCCAGGAGACAAGTGCCTCATAATGGTTTGGCTGAAACTTGAGACCGCTCTGAAAATTTTCCATCGCCTTGGCGAACAGCTGAACGGCGGACCCGCCCTTGACCCATCTGGCCTGACGCACCATGGCTTTTCCCAAACCGAACAGGGTTTCCGGCAAATCTTCCCGGATGGCGAGGGCCGATTGAAAATTTTGTACGGCCTGCGCAAACATGGGTTCGGCCATTTTATCCTGCAGGAGAAGACCGCGCTTAAAACAGGCGACTCCCAGGGCATGCCAGGCTTTATAAGCTTTGGGATCTGATTCCACCGCCTTGAGAAATTTTTCCCCCGCCTGGGAAAAAAGTTTTTCCGCCGGGGCGCCGGTTGTTTGTTTTGCCAGTGTCAGGAGTACCGACCCCAATTGATAAAAAGCCTGGGATTTGTCGGGACAAATTTCGCAGGCGGTCTGGTATTTTTCCGCCGCCTGGCTCAGCAGTGAGGACGCGTCCTGTTTATTTTCCTGAGCGCTGAACTCCTGCATGAGTTCGTCGCCTTTTATAACAGAGGCCCAATACACCAATTCTCCCAATGCAGGAGACGGTGTCTGGTCATACTGTTTGCGGTAAGTGAGAACCCGGTCCGGCTGGCCCGCCAAAAGATAACGTTGCGCTGATAGAGTGGAACCGATTACATCCCGGCAGTCCTGAGAGGCGGCTGATTCATCCGAAGCTCCAGAATTTTTCGACCGTTCAAACTGGCAAATGGAATTTTCCATCTCGTCGCTGAACGTCCGGGTAATATCGATGGTATCGTTTCGGTTTTGCCCCGGAATCGGGAAAGGCGATATGGATTGAACCAGGTGGTTCCAATGAGAGAACGGTTGGAAAACGAACTCGGGTGGGAAAATCCCCAAAGCCTGCGTCAGCGTTACTAAAAAAGAATCGGCGTCGTACCCCTGGACATAAACCGCGCCCTTGTTCTTACTCAGCAGACCCTCCTGAACCTGTTGAGAGGGAGGCGCATCTTCATGACCTATCCAATAGAGCCCCTGTTCAAAATGGTCGGCCTTTTTTAAAAGCTCAAAAACCGGATCCTTGATTCCGCCAAATCCCACCACGATCCATAGATAATCCTTGAAATCATTTTCCTTGAATGAAGGACCCAAGGATTGATACAGGGCATGGAATCCTTTTTCCGTAATAATATCGACCGCCCCGGGGTATTGCCCATGAAGGTGAATGATCGAGCCTTGCCATATTGAACTCCCTCCATTCAAATTTACTGACGCGCCATCATAAACCGCAGGGAAATCGCCCACAAGGGCGCATGCCTTCCGGGTCAACGAATCGAAATTGGTGGTCATCACCCGATCGATGAAATTCTCTTTCATCAACTGAGCGATGGCGATATGCGCCCAGTTGATCCTTGTCTTTTGAAGGTTCTCCAAAAAAATTTGAGATCGTTCCTCCTGCGTCAACGCCGCGACGAGATGGTGATAGTCCTTGACCTGAGTATTGGAAAAAACCTTCGGGAACCGGTCTTTAATCCGCTCCACCCAGCCAGCCGCGTCTGCAATCCCCGCAGAAACCGAGCAGCCCGCTCCCGTTAAAAGGATACATCCCCGTCCCCTGGATTTAGCTTCCTTCAACCCATTGACGATGGTTTCTATCGGACTCGCCATTTCATCCTCCCTAGGATTTTTTAGATTACCGCCCAGGTTTCCCGTGCCTTAAGATGCGGTTTTAAACTTGTTATAAAGGAGATATCCGGCTAATGCGTTTGCCCCTACGGCGGTCAGGCCGATAAAGATATCCAAACTTCCGATCATGGCCATGATGAATAAAAAATAAGTGAAATCACGGTTGGCCAGGTGATCCACGAAATCTTTTTCGCGGTTTACAGACAATTGGAAATGACTGCTCTGACTTTTACTGTTCACGATTTTCGGACTCAACAAAATGAAAGAAATCAGACTTCCCATAACAGCAAGACTACCGAGCAGAATAAACAAACTTTTGTTGGTGGAGCCGTACAACCCCATCCCAATAGCAAAAAAGACGGCGACGTGGACCAGGTTGTCACAAAAAATATCCAACCGTTTTCCAACCGGCGATTCCATAAACTTGAGCCGTGCGATTTCGCCATCGCAACAATCGATGCAGGTGGAGAGTAGCAAAAGCCCCGCGCCTAAAATGCTCATTCCATATCCCCCGAACAGAAAACACCCTGCCGCCTCCAATCCAACGGCCAGACTCACGATGGTTAGTTGATTGGGCGTAATAGGCGTTTTGATGA
>SMVB01218218.1_pt1 | contig 10868 bp, 9 predicted proteins | sample 2456461 | NCBI WGS metagenome assembly SMVB01 (sample SAMN11095934, study PRJNA526329) | marine sediment metagenome | biome: Marine sediment; feature: Surficial sediment; material: Deep marine sediment; isolation source: Hadal surficial sediment | place: Pacific Ocean | collected 2014-05 | depth 0-1...
CAAGCTCGTGTGGAGGTTGAAGCCGGCGGCGACCGAGTCGAGCAGATCCTCGACGAAGGTCCCGTCGATAAGGGTACCGGAGCCGTCGAGGAAGTGCGCGGACAACCCCACGCCGGTTGAGAAGAAAAATTTCCAGGGCACCGCCCATACGTAATGGCCGTCCAGGCTCATCACGATGTCCCGACGGTCGATAACGCCCAAGTCGAACCCGCCTGGGGGAACGGTGCCTCCCTGGTCCGCGGTGAGCGTGGCGAGCCGTGCCTCGAACTGCTCCACCTCGGTGTCGGCCAGCGTGGATTTCCAGTATGTCACGCCGGGCATGATCCTGAAACCGGGACCGAGGAAGCCCAGGTCGAATCGAACTCCCAGGGTGCGCGTATCCTCGACGTTGTCGGCGTAAAGATACCCAACGTCAAAGGAGATACCTCGAAACGAGAGATTTTCGTAATCGTAGTCGGCAAGGTCCTGCGCCCCTGCTTCGTAGGGTGCCAGCGACGTCGCGATCACGCCAGCAACCGTCGCCGCGATCACGGCCCTCACCGTCCTCCCCGTCCTCATCGCGCTCGCACACCTCATCCTCCGCACCTCACCTCCCTTTCAAGAATCTCATCTTCCAAATTCTCATCCGCATTTTGCCGTTCGTCACGCAATCTCTAGCACCGCGGCCCTCACGACCTCGAGGGTCTCGTCGATGACGCCGGGCGTGTGCGCCGTGGAGACGAAGCCGGCTTCGAAGGGAGAGGGGGCAAGAAACACACCTCGATCGAGACACGCCCGGTGGAAGGCCCGAAACCGGTCGAGGTCTGCTAGCTGAGCCTCCTCGAAGGAACGGACCGGCCCCTCACTGAAAAACACACCCCACATCGATCCGACGGAACATCCGGAAGCCCGGATCCCCGCTTCGGTCAGGGCCGACACGATGCCGCCCGACAGCCGTTCGGCGGCCTGGGCCAAATGCTCGAACGGATCCTCCTCTACGAGGTAGCGGAGCTGCGCGTTTCCAGCGGCTGTCGCCAGTGGATTTCCCGACAGCGTGCCGGCCTGGTACACCGGGCCGGCAGGCGCCATCCGCTCCATGAGGTCCCGGCGCCCCCCGAAGGCCCCGATGGGCAGCCCGCCCCCAATGACCTTGCCCAATGTCGTGAGGTCGGGCTCGATCCCATAACGCTCCTGGGCGCCCCCGGCGGCCACCCGGAAACCGGTCATGACTTCATCGAATACCAAGAGCGCCCCGTGCCGCTCGGTAATGGCACGCAGACCCTCCAGAAAGCCTTCCACGGGTAGGATAAGACCCGAATTTCCGACCACTGGCTCGACAAAAATGCTGGAGATTTCCTCGCCCCTCGTCTCGAACAACCTCTCGACCGCGTCGAGGTCGTTGAACGGAAGCACCAGGGTCTCGGCGGCAACCGTTTCGGAGACGCCCGGAGAATCGGGGAGTCCCAACGTAGCGACCCCACTCCCGGCTGCGACGAGAAAGGCATCGGCATGCCCGTGGTAGCAACCCGTGAACTTGAGCACCAAGACACGGCCAGTGGCCGCCCGAGCGAGCCGGAGTGCCGTCATGGTCGCCTCCGTCCCGCTGTTGACGAGGCGGACCATCTCTACGCTCGGCACCATTCCAACGATCCGTTCCGCCATCTCCACCTCGGCCGCGGTGGGGGCGCCGTACGATGTACCCCGACCGACCTGCCGCTTCACCGCCTCGGTGACCACGGGATGCGCATGGCCAAGGATGAGGGGACCCCAGCTCAACACGTAGTCCGTATAGCGGCGCCCCTCGGTGTCGTACAGGTAGGCGCCCTCCGCACGGGCCACGAAAAAGGGGTCACCGCCCACCGAGCGGAAGGAGCGTACCGGAGAATTCACCCCTCCGGGGATCAGGGCCTGGGCCCGAGCCCACAACCCCTTCGTTCGTTCGCTCATTCGCTCCCCACTACATGCGCAATCAGGTCGTACTCTTCCGCATCATCGATTTCCAGCGTCACAAACTGGCCGGGCGCCAGCCCATCGTAAGGATGAACGTGGGTGACACCGTCGACGTCGAGCGCCTGGCCGACCGTCCGCGCGACCCCCACCGGCCGTCCACCTGCAGCCGCCTCAAACGGGCCGGGGTCGTTCAGAACCTCATCCACCAGCGCCGGAAATCTCCGGCCGATCAGCGCCTCGTTTCGTTCGGAGGAGATAATGCGCTGAACGTCCATGAGTTCCTCGAGGCGTTCCCGCTTCAGCGAATCCGGGATCTGGTCAGGCATGTCCGCAGCGGGCGTGCCATCCTCCACCGAGTATGTGAACGCCCCCACCCGGTCAAAACGAAGCTCTTCCAGAAAATCGAGCATGTCGTGGAAATCGTCCTCCGACTCCCCCGGAAATCCGACGATCACCGTCGTTCGGAGCGTCAGGTCGGGAACCGCCTCCCGGATCCACGACACGCGCTCCCGTATGAGCTCCTGCCGTTCCGGTCTCCGCATCGCTTTGAGAATCCGGTCGCTTCCGTGTTGGAGCGGCATATCCAGATAGGGGAGGAGCACCTTCTCGCGCGCCATCAACTCGACCGTCTCACGGGTAATGCCCGACGGATACATGTAAAACAGGCGAAGCCACGCCACATCCGTATCGGCGATCAAGGCCCGCAGCAAATCGGGGAGGAGGGGCGCTGAACGGTCCTTTCTGCGCAGGTCCCGTCCATACCAGGTCGTGTCCTGGGAGATGATGTTCAACTCTTTCACGCCCTGCCTTACCAAAGCCTGAGCCTCGCTCACCAAATCGGGGAGCGGCGCGGAACGGTGCAGCCCACGGAAGCTCGGAATGGCGCAGAACGAACACGTGTGGTCACAGCCCTCGCTGATCTTGAGGAAGGACGTGTGCGGCGTCTCGGTGGAAAGGATACGCAGAGGCCGTTCCATCGTCGGCACGTTCTCCCATACCTCCGGGAGAAAGCCGCGACGACGGAGTTCCGGTATCAGAGAGGCCATCTCCGAAAGGCCCAGAAAGAGGTCCACCTCCGGCATCTCGGCGCTGAGCTCCTTCTTATACCGTTGGACCATACATCCCACCGCGACCACCGCCCGAACACGGCCCTCCTTCTTGAGTCGGCACGCCTCCAGGATGGTCTCGATCGACTGCTCCTTGGCCGACTCGATGAACCCGCAGGTGTTCACCACCACCACGTCCGCACGGCTGATGTCGGAGGACACGCGAGCGCCGTGTCCTACCAACGTCGCCAACATTTTTTCTGAATCGACGGTGTTCTTGTCGCACCCCAGCGTCACGAGCCCGACCTGAGGCCCGTCGGCGGGGCCAATCGGATCGATCGACAAGCGAACGGCTTCCACATCTCGCGCCACATCGGATCGGATCGGGTCGGGGGCCAGGGGAAATACGGGCAGAACCCTTGTGCTCATCTCGAGCTCACCCCCGCACCTTCGGGTGCCGTCATCACCCGCGCGCCTCGGGGTGGCACAAAGCGGAATTCTTCGTCTGGGATCGGGAGGTTCACGCGGATCTCCGTGAGCCGGATCCTTCGGATCGTCTCGTTCGTTTCGTGGATGTCCAAACCCGTGATCAAATAGCTGTCGACATCGAACCAAACGACCGCGGATCGAAAGTTCGCGGGGCGCGAGCCAGAGACCTCCCTCGGCGTCAAGGTGATCTTATGTGAGGTACCGTCGCCCATCGGCTCTCGGCCCTCATGCACGGCATCGAACCGCCCGCGCGGATCTTCCAGAAAGCTCCGGTAGAAGTTGAACCCGCCCCCGGAGCCTGCCGCCGAAAAACGCATCACCTGCATGTCGTCCATACTGGGATAGAAGGTCCAGAGGAACTCCCCGTCCCCCACCACCAGATCCCCCTCCGGGTCGCTGAAGCGCATGGAAAAACGGTCCGGTCGCCTTTGGCAGACCGTGCCCTCCCCCGAACGGGTCTGGCTCAGGAGAGTGATCTCGATCACCTGCCGAAAGTGGGCGCAGAGGGTCTCGAGACGGTAGTAACGGTCGCTAGCCTCGTATAGCACCTGGTAGGCCTGGCCGTCCTGGCCGTGGAGCGCCTGCGGCGCCGCTCCGAGGGAGACCAGCAGCAGGGGAATGATCAGGATGGGGAACGGCTCGTTCATACGCGGTCCATACACGATGCGCCACAAGCCCGTTCCGAGGGAGGACTGGCCTGGACCGGGCGCCATCACATTCCCCGGTTCGCGCAGATCGACTCCAGCTCGTCGAGGCCGACGAGCACTTCCCTCGCCTTCGAGCCCTCGGAGGGGCCCAAAATGCCGGCGTCATGTAGTTGATCCACGATCCGGGCGGCTCGCCCGTACCCGATCTTGAGCTTTCGCTGGAGCAGCGATGTCGAGCCCTGCTTCTGGTGGACACACACCTCGCCGGCCGCGTGGAAGAGGTCATCCCACTCCGCAGCGCCTACGGCCCCGACCGCCATCTCGACCTCCTTCTCATGGGCCCGCATCTGTTGGAGAATGTCCGATTCATGCGCCGCTTCAGTCTCGTCCAGCGCCCTGTTCTGAAGCTCGATCTGATCCCGGTACCAGGCCATCATCCGATCGGTCTCCGCCGTCGAGATGTAGGCGCCCTGGATCCGGACGGGTTCGCTCGTGCCCGGTGGCAGGAAGAGCATATCGCCGTTGCCGAGCAGGCTGTCGGCGCCGTTCTGGTCGAGGATGGTGCGTGAATCGGTCTTCGACGCTACGCGGAAAGCGATCCGGCAGGGAAAATTCGCCTTGATCAAGCCGGTAATCACGTTCACGCTCGGCCGCTGCGTAGCTACGATCAGGTGGATTCCGATGGCCCTGGCCTTTTGGGCCAAATGGGTGAGTGGCTTCTCCACCTCGCTCTGTACGGTCATCATGAGGTCCGCCAGCTCGTCGACGACCACCACGATGTAAGGCAGAATCCCGTCGCGGTAGATCCACCGATCCGGATCATCGTCGGCACCCTTCGGCTCGACCCGCCGGAGCGTCCCACCCTCCTTTACCCGTTCGTTGAACTCGCCGATCGAGCGCACGCCGTTCGCGTTCAACAGGATATAGCGGCGATCCATCTCCAGGACCGCCCATTTGAGGAGCCCCGCGGCATCTCGAGGGTCGGTTACCACCTTGTGGCGGAGGTGCGGCAACAACCGGTACGTGGAGAGCTCCACCATCTTGGGATCGACCATCAGGAGCCTCAACGTCTTGGGCGTGTGGCGGTAGATCAAGCTGGTGATGATGGTGTTGAGGCAGATCGACTTCCCGGACCCCGTAGCGCCAGCGATGAGGATGTGGGGCATGTCGTGGAGATCTGCCACGTACGGCTGCCCCCTGAGATCCTTGCCGAGCGCCAACGGGAGCTCGGCGCGGCTGCGTTGGTAGGTCGGTGAGTCGAGGATGTCACGGAGGCGGACCACCTCGGGGTGGGGGTTCGGGATTTCTACCCCGACGGCGCCCTTTCCGGGAATCGGTGCCACGATCCGGATACTCTGGGCCTTCATCGCCAGGGCGAGGTCGGCGTCCAGGTTCGCGATCTTGTTCACCTTCACCCCCGGCGCGGGGATGACCTCATACTGCGTGACCACGGGCCCCGTCGTGCGTCCGCCTAATTCACCTTCGACGTTGAAGGTCCGAAGCTTTTCGATCAGAACCTCGCCCAGGGCGTCGAGCTCCCGCTCCATGTCATGACGGTGTTCGTCATCCGCCGCCGACATGAACTCCATCGGCGGAAGCCCCGTTTCGGAGACCGTGCCTTCCGCAAACGGGTCGGGGAGCGGGCGCCCGGCGTCACCGAGCAGGCCGTCATCGTCTCTAGCGCCCCCGTCGCCCAGGTCCCTCTCCCCGTCTCCGCCCCCCTTCTCGTCCTGACCGACCGCCGCCAGATCTCCCTCGAAGGGCTCCCCCTCCACATTATCGTGGGCGTCGGTACCGGCATCCCTGGTGTCGTCCTCCGCTTCGGACACTCCATCACCCTCGAGGAGATCCATCGGCGGCGTTTGCTCCAGCCGATCCCTCGAGCGCTGGTCCCACCAGGCCTTGAGTCTTTCCGCCAATACGAAGAGGCGACGAGTTCCGCGTGCCATCACCCCAGTCCCTTGCGCCAGGCCGTGGGCCAAGGACCGAAGCGGATTCCACCCCAAGGTGCCCACGGATAGCATCACGAGGAGAAGCAGAACGACAAGGGACGCTCCAAAAACACCGAACGCCATCAGGAGCGGAGGACCGGCCAGTTCACCCCATCGGCCTACGGTCTCCCCGTCCTGGCCGAGGATCCTGAGACCGACGGGCACGATCAGGAGAAGGCCTCCCATGAGAATCGAGAGACGGGCTGTCCTCCCCACGGAAAGCCACTCGCTCGCCCGGAGCCCACCAAAGAAGAGGAGGCCGGGCACGAAAAACGCCGCCACCCCTACCAGCGTATAGAGCACACGCCGCACCACTTCTCCGACCACACCCACCATATTCCCCGACGGAAACCATTCCCCGCCCCTCGGGCCAAGCACCGATACGGGGATGAGGGCGGCAAGAAGAAAGAGCGCCAGCGCCAACAAGCCGGTGGCCATGACGTCTCGCTGCTGCTTCTTAGACAGCATCAGGATGCACCCCACTTCATCAGCAGGCCTCTAAGCCGTGGGCCCGGAGGACCCCGCGTCCAGGGAAGGCAGCTGGATGACCCGGTCGTCCATCTGAGGTACTACGGAGTGGCGATCGATTTCGGCGCAGATATCGAGATCCTCCCGGAATCCGTTCTCGATCAGTTGCTGGCCCGTCGAGGTGGACGCGAGGAAATGGGCGTTGACGCGGAAGGTCAGTGCCATCTCAACGGCGCCCATCGCGGCGTCGTTGAGTTCGACGTCTGTCCCGGCCGCCGTCCGGATACGCTGCACCAGGGCTCCCGCACAGACCGCGTCGTCGAGAGAGAATTGCCCCTCTTTACCGGCGCAAACCACGACGATCGATGCGGCCTCCATCACCTCCGCCGCGACCGCACCAAGATTCATGAAGCTGCAAGCCAGGACCCTCACGGCATCTTCGACCAGGAAGAAGGCACGGGTTCCATTCGTGGTGCTCATGACCAACCGCTTTCCCGCCACCCGCTCGGCCGAGAATTCCCGGGGAGAATTCCCGAGGTCGAATCCCTCGATGATGAGCCCGCGCGCCTCACCGCACAGAATCGTGTCCTCCCGCCCGAGAGAAGACGCCAACCTGATCGCCTCCTCGGTCGAGGGAACCGGAAAGACGCCCTGGGCGCCATTGGCCAGCGCCTCCACGATCGAGCTCGTCGCACGGAGGACATCGATCACCACGACCGTGCTCCCCGTCCTGTCGGCCAGTGAGGCCGCCGGCTCGAAATGGACGTCGATCTTCATCGGTCGCCGCGGCGCTCGCCTAGGAAACGCTCCACGAACCCGGTGTCCACCCCACCGGCCACGAACTGCTCATCGCGCGTAATTTCGGAGAGGAACGGAATCGTGGTGCTGATGCCCTCGATCACAAAGAACTCGAGCGCATGGCGGGCACGTACGATGGTCTCTTCCCGATCCCTGCCGCTGACGATCAACTTGGCCAATAGAGAATCATAGTAAGGGGGTACCTGATAACCGGCGTACAGATGCGTGTCGAGCCGGACACCGGGTCCGCCCGGAGGATGGAAGGTCGTGATCAGGCCCGGCGACGGTGCGAAATCCCGTAAAGCGTCTTCGGCATTCACGCGAAATTCTATGGCGTGCCCCCGCACCTTGGGAATCTCACTGGGGAACGACAAAGGCTCGCCGGCGGCCACGCGAATCTGCTCCTTCACGAGATCGAGTCCCGTCGTGACCTCCGTGACCGGATGCTCCACCTGGATCCTCGTGTTCATTTCGATAAAATAGAACGATCCATCGGTATCGACGAGAAATTCGACCGTGCCGGCTCCCACGTAATCGATCCCTTCCGCCGCCCGCACAGCAGCTTCTCCCATCTTCTCACGCAGGTCCGGCGTCAGCGCCGGCGAGGGAGCCTCTTCAATCAGCTTTTGATGTCTGCGTTGGATGGAGCAATCTCGCTCACCGAGGTGGACCACCCTGCCATGCCGGTCCCCGAACACCTGGAACTCGACGTGCTTCGGTCGGACGATGCATTTCTCGAGGTAGACGTCCGAATCATCGAATGCTGCTTGGGCCTCGCTCTGGGCCGCCTGGAACTGCCGGAGAAAGCTCTTCTTATCGGAGGCGACCCGCATTCCCTTCCCTCCCCCACCGGAAGAGGCCTTGATCATAACCGGAAAGCCGATCTCCGCCGCGGCCTTCTCGGCCTCGTCGGGATCCGATATGACACCGTCCGATCCCGGCACCGTGGGCACCCCGAGGTCCATCATGGTCCGACGCGCCGTCGCCTTGTCGCCCATCGCGCGAATCTGATCGGGATTCGGTCCCACGAACACGATGTCCGTACGGTCACAGATTTCACTGAACTCGGCGTTCTCCGCCAAGAAGCCGTACCCCGGGTGGATGGCCTCGGCTCCCGTCACCTCCGCGGCCGAAATGATCTGCGGAATGTTCAGGTAGCTGTCCTTCGCCGGTGGCGGTCCGATGCAGACGTCCTCATCCGAGAAGCGGACATGGAGCGACTCGCGGTCCGCCTCCGAGTACACCGCCACCGTCTTCACGCCGAGTTCGTGGCACGCCCGAATGATCCGCAGGGCAATCTCACCGCGATTGGCGATCAGCAGCTTCTTGAACACTCAGCGCACCTCGAGACGCCCTGATGGCCCCGTGGCCTCGGTCACGGAGAAACGCGAAACAGCACCTGCCCGAACTCCACCGGTTCGCCACTTTCGACACAGATCTCGCGAATTACGCCGGAAACCTCACTTTCCAGCTCATTCATAAGCTTCATGGCCTCGATGATGCAGAGCGTTTCACCCGGTGAAACGGTGGTGCCCAAATCCACGTACGCCGGAGCGTCCGGAGCCGGAGCCCGGTAGAAGGTGCCGACCATGGGAGACTTGACCTCCAACAGGCCGGACGCCGTGGAGGCGTCCTCGGAATCCGGAGCGTGCCCCTCATGCGCGGGAGTTTGCGCGGCGGTAGCCGCGCCGCCGGGATCCAGTCCCGCCGATGGTACAGGGCCGGTCTGCACGGCCGAAAAGGCGCCAGCATCGAAAGAGGGAGTTCTTGCGAGCCGGATGCGGGTGCCTCCTCGCTCGATCTCGATTTCTTCCAGCCCGCTTTCGTCGAGCGCCCTGATGAGGCTTTTGATAAAGTCCAGATCCATCATGACGACGCTCGGGTCAAATACTTCTCTTCCCGGCGGTCCACTTTGACCACTTCTCCCTCTTCGATAAACAGCGGCACCTGAATCACGGCGCCGGTTTCCAGCGTGGCTGGTTTCGTGCCCCCCTGGGCCGTGTCACCCTTGAATCCAGGGTCGGTCTGGGTGACCACCAACTCCACGAACTGAGGTAGCTCGACACTGATGACCGTGCCGTCGTGGACCAGACCCTCGCACTCCATGTTCTCCTTCAGGTACCTGAGCTGGTCTTCACCGAGCAGGTCTCCAGAGATCGGAATCATCTCATAGGTCTGCTGATCCATGAAGTGGTAGAGCTGCCCGTCCGAATAACTGTACGTTACGGGCCGTCGCTCCAGCCGCACGTCGGTCACCTTCTCCCCCGCGCGATACGTCCTGTCCACCACCGCCCCGGTAAGGACGTTCTTGAGCTTCGTCCGGACGAAGGCGCCGCCCTTTCCAGGCTTTACGTGTTGGAAGTAGACGATGGTCCAGAGCTGGCCATCGATCTCCAGCACCAAGCCGTTACGAAAATCAGCGGTCGAGGCCATTACACCCTGTCAGTCGATGAGAATCGGGAAGGCTACTCGCCGGTGATTCGAGCTACGAGCCCTCTGAGCGCTAGAAGATAGCCCTGAGACCCGAAACCTAGAACCACCCCTGCGGCCACCGGCGAGAGATAGGAATGGCGCCGGAAACGCTCACGGGCAGTCGTGTTGGAAAGGTGGACCTCCACGAACGGGAGCCCCAGGCCCACGAGTCCGTCGCGCAGAGCCACGCTCGTGTGGGTCAGCCCCCCGGGATTGATCACGAAGCCGTCGACCCGCTGGCTGGCCTCTTCCAGGAAGTCGAGAATGGCTCCCTCCGAGTTGGACTGGAAGGTCTCGACCTCGACCCCCAACTCGGAGCCCAGTGATTCCACGGCACCGTTGATGTCGTCCAACGTATCGGTTCCGTAGACCTCAGTTTCCCGTTGCCCGAGTTGACCGAGGTTGGGACCGTGGATGAGTGCGATGCGCACGAATGGGTCTCCCGGGGCCTGTTCGGGCCCTTACAGCCGGTTCATCGAAGGAAACGGGTCATCCGGCGGCCCCCTCCGGCGCGAGCGACTCTATCGGAACCGTCTGACGTTCGGAGCCTAACAGGAGCGTTTCCAGCTCCGTCAGCCGCTTGGTCAATGTTTCGTTATCCGGATCATGCGTGATCAGCTTCTGGTAAACCTCGATCGCCTCGTCGATGGCACCCTGACCCGCATAGAGCTCGGCAAGCGTTTGCGTGTATATATCTCCGCCCATCGGCGCCAGGGACGCGATCGGTACCGCCGGGGGTGCGTCACCCATGGGCACCGGATCGGTTGAGGCGCTGGTTTCATCCTCCGCCCCCGGCGCCAGCGAAGCGATGCGCACGACCGGACGGCCGGCAACGGGGGGCACCGCCTCGGGTGCGGTATCCGGTGCCTCGGTGGTCTCCGCCGGGGCGCCCGGCGCGAGCCAATCGATGGACACCACAGCACCGGCATCCTCGTCCGGCGCCCCGGGTGCCAGCGTAGCGATCCCCACCACAGGAACTTCAGCTTTCGCGGTGACCCCAGCCACCGGCTCGGTCGCTCCCCTGGCCG